>Ga0214917_10000026_pt1 | contig 163551 bp, 151 predicted proteins | sample LL_1208_BB_MetaG_FD_177983 | JGI IMG/M metagenome (GOLD analysis project Ga0214917, IMG submission 177983) | Freshwater microbial communities from Lake Lanier, Atlanta, Georgia, United States - LL_1208_BB | ecosystem: Environmental > Aquatic > Freshwater > Lake | place: USA: Georgia...
GATTACTTACTTCTTCTTTAATCGTTGAGATTTCAAACAAAGTTTCATCACTAGTAAATGGAATTTTGGCTTCATCTGGTTTATCTGCACGTAGCTTGTATGTCTTCTTACTTAAATCTTTCAACTTCAACTCAATAGACTTGTCACTTTTAATTTGTTCTGGTGTAAAAGTCATCAAATAAATAAACACTTCTACGGTTTGTAGTTTTTCTGGTAAATCTTTGTGACTGCAAATACGACGCGCACGGCCGATAACTTGTTCTAAACGCGCTGGATGCCAGTATGGTTCCATAATATGAACATATCTAGTGTTTCGTAAATTGATACCTTCGGAACCAGAAGCGGTAATCATCAACACTTTAATAATTTCACCCACATTATTATTGTTGGCAGTATTTTTCAATTCTTCATACAAGGCTGGAGATGAAACCGCTATATTGTCCCAGTTGCTATTGTATATATTACGAATGACTTCTTTTTCTTCTGCGCTTTCTGTACCCGTATATAATGCAAACGTTGGTTTTCCACGGTCTTCTTCATCCATATCTAATTCCCAATTACCGCTATTGTTTTTCTTGATTTTAAATTGGGCAAATCCGTTTTGTTCCAATACCATTTTGAATATTCCGATACCTTCCAAAGTACGGAACTGACTATAAACCAAGTGTAACCCTATATGTTCTTTATCTTGAATATTTTCCAACATATGCAGGTATTTTGGACTGTAGGTTTCCAAACCTTGAGGAGATAAGTATTCGTCGGCGTGTTCTTTTAAATAATTGATTGCACTTTGAATTCGTTTGTCATATGTAGAATCCGCAATTTTTTCAATCACTTCATCACCCTCTATGTTTCCATCCCATTCTCCTTCTAAGTCGTTGGTTCCCTTTTTCTCTCCTTCTTTTAAAACACGGTCATATAAATTGGTTAAATTATTATCTTCATCACCTTTCTTACTTGGTTTACCTTTTTTGTCTTTCTCTTCTTCTTTTTTCTCTTCTTTTTCTTCACCTTCTTTCTCTCCTTGTGCACCGGGTTCTTTTTCTTCGTTGGGAAGAGGACGTCCGGGTGGTCTCGGCATCACAAAGTTGCAGTATAAACGAGAGAAAATACGATATGTTGAGGATGGTTCTTTAAAAATACCATTTTCATCTACCGACCCCTTCTTTTGCTTTGACTTGGTTTCTATTTTTCTCTCTTGTTGTCTTGCTTCTTCATAAATATTAAACTGATAATCACTCATTGGCACTTTAATTACCTTATAATCCGACGCTTTTTCATATCTTGGTAGTAATTTTTCTTGGGCACTTCTGAAATAAGAAGTTAACCCCATAATTCGTTTCTTGAATAGTTCAATGTTTTTCACATTTCCAGAAGTTCCATCAATAAACCGATTCGCAAAATCATCAAATTTATCCGGAAGCGCCTTGTACAAATGAACCACAATGTTGCTTTTCAATACCTCAATTTTATTATCGGACAAAATGCGTACGACTTTTCTCTCAAAATCATCGTCACTAATCGTTCCACGGTCTTCCACTACAGTTTTACCAGTTGATTTATCAGTGTATTCTTTCTTTTTATTGGTAACTCCGTGATACCCGGACTCCTTCTTTTCTTTGTTTTCAAAACCAAATGGGTTGCGAGTAATGGTTAACTTCTTGGAAGCCAAGTTATAGTCCATATAGTCCATTACTTTTTCTCTCTTGAAAATTTCAGAAAGCATTTCTTTATCCACTTTTTGACCGCCTTTGATATCAAGTGGTATTTCCCACGTTTTAATATATCCTCGCAATATGTTGAATAAAATGCCAATTTCATTGGGATAGTTGATAATAGGTGTACCAGTTAATAAAATGACTCTGGCATTTTGTGCACTCATCAACAACTCATACAATACCAATGCGAGAGAAAAAGGAAGTCTCTCTTTGTTTCCGTTTTTATCCACCGGAACTTCTTTTTCTTTGGACAATTTATTTACAATACGACTAATCAAATTGTGAGCTTCATCAATGACAATAACAGAATTATCAAATATATTTTTCTCAAAATTATCCGTCATATCCTTGAGTTTATCTCTCCTCAAACCATTGTAGTTAATGAATTTATACTTGCTTTGTATCATTTCGTCTATTTGTTCATTCAAACTTTTACCGTTATCGGCACTCAAGTCACTATAATTACTTGGTTTTCTTACATCTACTAACCACGCTCCCCCTTTTTTTTCAATGTATTCAACTGATAAATTCAAGATGGAAGAGAGAGTTTCTAGTAGTTCGGGATGTTTTTTCGTAGAAATCCATTCCCAGTATTGATTTGTCTTGTAAATAGGGTCACCGCATTTTTTAATTTCTTCAATATAGTTGCGGCGCAAAGAGGCCGGAGTCATCACTATGATTTTTTTAGAACTTTTCATTCCTTCTGAGAGCGCAATTGCAGTGCAAGTTTTCCCCGATCCGAGCGAATGGTACACCAACAGCCCACGATAAGGAGTATACAAATTCATATAGTCTCTCACCAACTTTTGGTGACTCAAGAGAGAAACATTTGAACCTTGTTTTGATATGCTTTCACAAGTAATTTCTTTTGTATCGTCTAATACTTCATCACGGTAAGGTTGGAAAAGCGAGTTGATAAAATTCACAAATATTTCACGGTTATTCATATAGTAACTGGAAACTTTGTAGTTAACGTGTGCCTTTTTCGGTGGCAAACGTTCAATAATGGGTGCTTTATCAATATCCACCCAATCTTCCGGCGATAAAACAGAAATACCTTTTTCTGGGCGTTTTGTTTTTCTTCCTTTTTTCGCAGTCTCCTTCTTTTCAACAACGGCGACTTCTTCCCCACGAGGTAACAACGTATCCAAGTCATCTTCGTCTTCATCTTCTTCCTCTACGATAGTTAAAGCTGGTTTGGCTACTTTTTTTACTTTTTTTGTAATCGGTGCTTTTTTTTCAGTTGGCAGTGCAACTTGCGGTTCGGACAGTTTCACTGTATCTTTCGTAACAACTTTAGATAATTTTCTTGATTCCAATTGTTGGGATAATTCGGTAATATCAAAATCTTTGTTTTTTTTGCGTTCGTCAATAAAAGTAATGTTGTGAATTTTTACATCTTGTTTTTTAGATGCCACTGGAATAATTACTTCCACTGGTTCTGCCGATTTTACAATTGGTTTCAATTTTAATTTTTCCTTTATTTTTTCTAAAGGGTTCATTACTAATATTAATATATATAATTATTAGTTTTTTAATTTGAAAAATGAAAAAAATATAATGAATATATATGAAGCATTTATCTAGAAAGTATAAAAAAAGAACATTAAGAAAAAACCGAGTTTTTGGGAAAAAGAATAGGAAAACAGTCGTCAAAAAAAGAAACTATAAAAAAAGAAATACTAGAAAAAGACGAAGAGTGGGTGGTATGTTTGAAGAAGATGAAGATCGCGATGCTGACGTTGAGGTTGGTCGTATTAATGATCAAAGTATTAATGAACAAAGTATTAATGAACAAAGTATTATTCAATCAAAACCTATAGTGCCATTTATTGACACAAAGGACCCTAGTATTATGGAAAGCGGTATTCTTAAACCAGTAACACCTATTTCAAAATCTATAACACCTACTCTTAGAGGTCCAACCCCTAGTATTGAACCAAATATGTCGTCGTGGCAAGGTTTTAAAAGAGTATCTAAGGAAAATTTAAAAAAATATATGGAGAAAGGTGACTTTTCAGAACCACCCCTTACTAAATCTCAAGAAGACATAGCATTATTAAAAGCTTTTGTGCCAGAAGTATTTGAAAAATCAGACGACGAGTTTGAAAAATCAGACGATGAGTTCCAAACCCCTCGTAGTAGCATTTCTAGTGGTACTTATGGAACTCCTCCAACGGGTAGAGAAAAAATAATCCCAGACTTGAAGACAAATACTTCAAGAAGTAACAGAACATCAGACCCAATTTTGGATATATATAACTTTAAGAGTCCCGAAGAACGGGAAATGATTGCTCGTGCTCTTGAACGAAAATATGATTCTAGTGATGAAGAAGAAGACTATTACTCTGAAAAAAATATAGAAGAACGCAGAAAAGAAAAAGAAGAAAATTTAAGGGCGCTTAGGAAACAATATGGAATTGACAGTGATAGTGATTAATTTACTCCCCAATACCCGCATATAAATCCAATTTTTGAATTGCTTCATTACAAGCAATCTGTTCTGCCTTTCTTTTTATTTTATGTTGTCCTTCACCTAAAAATAAAAATATCTTTCCATTCTTTTCAATATACTCGTGTATTGCTGCGAAGTTACGCAAGTAGTCAATATGAACCGATTCTGCGGGCGAGCAATTATATACGGGTTGTCCAATACACAAATAGACACCCATTTTGTATCCACTCTCGGGGTCGTGTTCTATTTCCAAATAATGAGGAGTTACTTTAAATTCCTTTTGTATTTTTACTTGTAAAATATTTTTGTAATTGTCGTCATTTTGTATCAACGAAATCCAGTCAATATGTTTCTCAAAAATATTTTCCACGAATTTTTGTGCAATTTGAAATCCGGGACCCGTCACAAATATATTTTTAAACCATCCCTCTTCGTCCTTCACATCTATCTTATTAAAATCTAAAAACAACGCACCTAAAAAGGACTCAAACAGACAACCCAATTTTTTTAAATTCGTTCTTATTTTCTTTTCTTCCGCGTGTTTTGAAAGGATTAACCATTTGTTCAAACGCATTTCCAGTGCAATTTTACCGATGGCTTCATTTTTAACGATTGCTATTTTTTTTTCAGTCATAAACCCTTCGTTTTCTTTAGGAAATCTACGATATAAATAATATTTAGTAACCAACTCCAAAATACCGTCACCAAGAAACTCTAGACGTTCGTTAGATTTTGTTTTTAAAGGCATACAGTCTGGAGGTCGTTCAACAATCGTAATATTTTGACTTGCATTTTCAAGTTGTGAGCGTTTTGTATAAGAACGATGAACAAATGCGCGTTTGTATAAATTTACATTATGTACAATATTAGGTACGCCATATTTAGTAAGAATAGATTGAACTTCGCTCAATGTAATCTCTACATTTAAGGGATTATACGGATTAAAAATTAACCCATCTTCACCTTTAATAATATCATCATCGTGAATTATGTTTTTATCTTCAGCCATTGTTATTTAAGAATATAACGTATATTAATATAACTAAAATTATTTATATCTATTTAATAATATATTTTTTTAGCATTTGAATAATTATTTCATTTAAATAAAAATATAATATTTAAGGTATATATATAATGGCACTAATCGTCGGTCATAACGGTCCTTCAGCATACGCAAACACTATTGCAAATAGAACTGGACAAAGTGGGGGTTCAGTAGGTGGCAACAAAAAAGCCGGTATTGTAACTTTTGGCACAACTTGGCAAAGAGGTAACCAAGGTAACTACATTAAGCGAGCTCCTCAAACTGTGCCATCTTTATTAAAGATGTCATTATTAACTACTCGCAACCCAGTACAAGGTACCAGATACCAAGTATATGCCAGACGTGGTATTATGTAAAAGTATTTCAACTATTTACGAACTGGTTATCTGTCATTTTTTGGGATATTCTTGATTTAGGAAAATAAAATATTATAGTAAAAAAATAATTTAATAACTTTGTTGGTTATTATATTATTATGATAATCAAAATTGATTCCAGAGAAAGAGAGTTGATAAACTTGTGCAAGTATTATTTGGAAATAAGTCCTCTTTATAAAAATATTCAAATCGTTACAGAAAATCTACCAATAGGTGATATTATTATTTGCGACGATAAACAAGAAGAAAGAATTGTCATTGAGAGAAAAAGTATTCGTGACTTATCTGCAAGTATTAAAGATGGTCGTTATGAAGAACAGTCATATAGACTAAACGGATTACATCACGATAATCATAACATTATTTATTTAATTGAGGGTGACTTGAATGGTAAAAATTCATTTAAAGACCGTATTGATAAAATCACAATATATTCTGCAATGTTTTCATTAAACCACTATAAAGGGTTTTCAGTTTTAAGAACCTTTACACAAGATGAAACTTCTTTAGTCATTTGTAATATGGCATACAAAATTCATAAATGTGATTTAGAAAATAAAAAACCGTATTACCAGTCACCAAAATCAATGTTGATAAAAAATGAAAGTTACGAAAATGAAGATACTGAGGAAAATACTATTTTAAGCAATTTAGAAAAATCAGAATCATCGCTTTCTTTAATGGAAGAAAACACTGAAGTAATAACGACTACAACAGTTGAAAAAGATTACTGTTCTGTTATTAAGAAAGTTAAGAAGGAAAATATAACTCCAGATAATATTGGTGAAATTATGTTATGTCAAATACCCGGTATAAGTTCTACTACAGCAATTGCTATTCTAAAAGAATTTAAAACTTTACCAAAACTATTAGAAAAAATAAAAGAAGATGGTGGCGAATGTTTAAATAATATTAACTATACAAATAGTAAAAATCAAACGAGAAAAATTAATAAAACAGTTGTGCAAAATATCAAAAAATTTTTATTGTGTTAAATATATAGAATAACAATGAGTGAATTTAATGACAGTATTTTTAAAATTGTTGGCATTATTGTTATTGGAGGTTTTTTAATATTTATTGCTTTTAAATCTTTGAATCTACAGATGAAAATAATGGAAGGTTTTGCAGTTACTACTCCAACAACTGATACAAAAACGGCAACTCCGTTGAATATTGTAAATGCAGCTGGTTCTGTTGGTAATTTTTCAAATAAAGTAGCAGAACACGTAATTAAGTTACAAGATACATTTTTAGTTAAACAATACAGAAAAGACTACGAAAACTTAATTATAAATTCTGACGAATATGTTAGTTACTTAATGCTTCAAACATTACTGAATATCAAACCAGATGATAGCACTGAGTCTAAGGCAGCAAATGTAAAATTATTTGAAACAATGAATACACTAAGTACATCAAAAACAACTTTAAATTCTTTAATGAAATTTGTTGATTCAGTCTAATATTTACCATAAAATATTTCTACTTAAATTGTTTGCCGAATAACGATTTTTTTTCCAGTCACCAAGCATACCTTTTGTTCTTGTTAAATAATTTTTTCTTCGGGTCTTGTCGTGATGTTTTGTATAATCTTCATAACCCATTTGACCAAAATTAACCCATTTGTTATTTTTTGGGTCGTAAATTCTATATTTTTTTTCTGGATTACTTGCGGGATAAAGTTTTGCAGTTTTACCTAAATATTTATGTGCCATACGTTGTGCGGTTCGCGGATTTGAATATAAATGAATTCTAGAACCAAATTTAGTTTTTAATTTTCTTGTTTTATTTTTAGAAGAGGGCATTTATATATAGTTTATTTTTTTATTATTTATGTAAATAATAAAAAATATTGCGCTACAATTTTATACGCGAAGTTTTACCTCATTACCGGCATAGTAACCTCTATCTACTAGTGCTTGTGTAAATGCTGCACCGCCCCAGTTAGTGTCCATTGGGTTTGGACTATATAACAGTCCTTCTTGGGTTTCATCCATCTGGTCTAAAGGTGTAGTTGAACCAACATAAAAACTTGACTGGTCATAAGCTGGCATTGAATTTTGATTATACGGAGGGTCATTGCGTGTTGCGTCAATTAATTTAGTAGGATTTGGATGAATACCCGTAGATGGTAATCCACCTTGTAGTTCCGAAACACTTGGACGAACTTTATATACTGGTTTGCCTTGTGCGTCATAAGTTTTTTGTAAATATAAAACCGGACATCTTATTCCTTGACTACGTTGCCAATCTAAAAACTCGGTATATTCTTCTAAATTGTTGAATTGAAGTGGATTCACTCCGGGAACTTTGGCAAGTTTTGAATTGTACAAGAAAAATTGTGAATCCGACTGTATTAATATATTAGGACAACGAGGATTTGATTTATTTACTTCTTCATTTGAACAAGTTTCAAAACCTTCTGCCAAAAATTTAGATGGTTTATGTTTCATACAAAAATAAATTCCAGCTAAAAATGTGATAATTATAAAAATAAGATTTAACATATATATTACACAACTATAAAAATAATTTCTTATTAATATATATAATTTTTGTAATGAATTTTATAGTTATTGGAGAGAATCAAAATGACCCACAACCAGATATAGATATGTTAAATCGTGAATTAGATGATGGAAAACATATTTTTTTATTTACTTATTTGGATGGTTGTGGTCCTTGTAATCAAACTAAGCCTAAATGGGATAGCATAAAACACAATGTAAAAAATAAAGATAACATAGTAGTTGTCCGTTTGAATAGTAAATTATTTCCTTTACTAAAAAAAATGGGAAATGAACCAGCTGGTTATCCTTCTATTCGTTATGTTAATAAAAATAGTGTAGAAGAATATGAAGACTGTAGTGCTTCTGGTGTAAAAGACCGAAGTACCGAGTCTTTTTTAAAATGGATCCAACATAAAGTCGGTTCTTCTTCATCACATAAAAAACGTCGTCACGCAAAAAGCACAAGACGTCATAAACGAAACCGTTCCCAACGAGGAGGTAAATGGACATTAAAATACAAAAAAAGTATCAGTTGTAAAAAACCAAAGGGGTTTTCTCAACGTCAACACTGTAAATATGGTAGACGCGGTTGGAAAAAATAAAATCAATAACTAATTACTACTATGTAATTTTATATCTTGTTATAAAATTACACATTATCTATATCCATATAAATTTAAATCCACCTATAAGGACCATCACCTTTAATATTCACCGAATTTTTATCAACTTCAACATTTATTGGTGCTCGTTGTCCAAAAACCGTCCAGTGAAACTTACTGTTATCACCATATACAGAGAAAATGTTATCTTTTATTTCTGTTGCGCTCAAAATTGTCGTTATTTTCTTGCCTTCATAAATAGGCGTTATTTGAACAGTTAAATCTAGAGCTAAATTTTTTACATACGCTGGCAACTTTATTTCAACAAACTCGCCGTTTGTAATTTCTCCTCTTCCTCTATAATAAACACCAGCTTCTGGACCTTCCAAACAACCGTGTACTAAATATTTTTCCGAGTCGTCTGGATGATCAATAACAAAAGACTTTACAGACGACCAAGTTGAACCAGTTGATACTTGTAATCCAGATGCACCGGCGTATGTACTATTATAATAAATTGACCCGGTTACACCATATGAAGGCGCATATGTTGTAGAATAGTTTCCAACATAAACTACTCCACTGGAGACACTATTTATACAACACCATATCGCGCCGTCGCCAGTAGTAGCAGTTATATACTGTCCTAAAGAAGAAATTGAAATTGATGAAAAGTTACTTGATGTAACGGTACCTAATAAATTCCACTTGTTTCCATAGTCAGTAGAATACAATATATAATTATTACTTGAACTACAACCGACTTGATATTGACCACTAGAAGACATTGACAAACAATTACAACCAGTATAGTCACTTGTATTTGTGTCTGTGATTTGACTCCACGTATTACCGTAATCATTTGATATCCAAATATAGGAAGAGTCATTTGCAGTTTGATATTGTCCAGAGTCAGACACACATATTGCTTTCCAATTTTTAAAATTACCAACAGTTGATAACTTTGTCCATGTTTTTCCAAAATTGGAAGAAATATAAATATATCCATCATTTCCACTCACTATTTCATAACACGCGCTTTGATACTGTCCAGACTTGGATATACTTATGGATGACCACGGCTTATTTAATGAAGATGTTGTATTTTGTGTCCAAGTTACTCCATAATCATTTGATGTATATATGTATCCCGAGCCCGAACTGTTATTTGTGCATAATGACTGATACATTCCACTTGCTGATACTGATACTGACTTACAAGTATATATAAACGACGTTGAGTTTGGAGTCCAACTTTTTCCAAATGAAGTAGAATTGTAAATGGTAGAACCACTTGTTGCTACTGTTTGATACTGTCCAGTTGAAGACATTGCTATACATTTCCATTGCACAGCAGTCGTTGTTACATTGTTCCAAGTTTTCCCATAATCACTGGAATAATTAATACCATTTGTTGAACTACTACTTGTATTACAAGCTATTTGGTATTGCCCAGACGAAGAAACTGCTACAGATGTCCAACTATAACTGGTTGATTTTGTTTGTACCCAATTTTTGCAAAAATTTTCCAAATTTAATGTCTCGCGTGAAAAAATATCCAACGTGGATGCTGGAAATAAACCCGGATAACCCATTCCTGATGTACCAGTTGTTCCTCCGGCAGTTGCATATATCATTTGTAAATATCCATCCGATGTTGTTGTTGCACCATTTGCTAATCCGCTTGAACCCAATGCAGTGACACCTCCGATGACTCCCGTTGCTCCAGTGTTTCCAGTACATCCAGTCGCACCGGTTGCGCCAGTAAATCCGGTACCTCCAGTCGCACCGGTCGCACCAGTCGCTCCAGTCGCTCCAGTCGCTCCAGTCGCACCAGTCGCACCAGTCGCACCAGTCGCACCAGTGGCACCAGTGGCACCAGTCGCACCAGTCGCTCCAGTCGCACCAGTGGCACCAGTCGCACCAGTCGCACCAGTCGCACCAGTCGCACCAGTCGCACCAGTCGCGCCAGTTTGACCAGTATCACCTTTACCAACTATAGTCCAAGTTTTAATACCACTTACAAGTTGTAAATAACGAACAGTTTGGTCAACTGTATTAAAATATAATGAACCTAAAGGTTTATTTGTTGTTGGAGGGTTTGAACTATAATTACCAATACCGACGGTTCCTACTGTCGTAACTTGTTCTAGAGTACTATTACCCAACTGAACAGTGTTACTATAGTTAACAATTGCATCATAACCAACAGCAGTTGCATTTTGCAAACAACACCCACTACCAACATCTGCACCATTCCCAATTGCAGTATTATTATACCCAGTAGAGTTATTATACAATGCACGAATACCTATTGCAGTGTTGCGGTATCCGGATGTGTTTAACTCTAAAGCATTCGTTCCACAAGCAATATTTTCATTTCCACTTACATTTGCTGGTAATGCGCCGGCTCCTAAAGCTACATTGAAAGAACCAGTAGTATTAGTCACTAAAGCATTAGAACCAATTGCAGTATTGTTTATACCAGTTGTATTATGGGCTAATGCATAGTTACCAAGAGAAGTATTATTGTCCCCACTATTATTTGAACCATACCCTTCTAAAGCACCATAACCTATACCAGTATTAGAATCACCAGTATTATTATTTAATGCTCCATCGCCATATGCTGTATTTAGACTCATTATATAAATACAAATACTTTTTAATTTTTAAATATAGCATAAAATTAAATGAATAAAATGAATTTAATGAACAATAACTACCACGTTATTAAAAAACAGAAAAAAAAACCAATTCAAAAAACATTTAATTTTGAAAAACCCAAATTATTATTTGATACAACCAAACATTCTGCACTAAATGAGTTACTAGGAAAAGTTCATGATATGACAAAAAAAAAAGAAAAAAACGAAAAATCTCAAGAACAACTAACAGAATTAGATTATAATTTAGAAGATATTGAAATACACTGTTTATCTGAAAATGTTAAACAAATCATAAATGTATACCAACCCACTTATAAAAATGATAAAAATGCAACTGGTTTTGGTGATTTTATTAGAGGAAGTTATTTTTTAATGCAGTTTTGCGAAACATTTAATTTGAAGTTTAACATATTAATAAATCACCCATTACAACATTTTTTAAAAAATAATGGAGTAAATACTTTAGAAAAAAACGAAATTCCAAACTATGAAAATATTGTATTTTATCAACAAGTAAAAATAGAAGGATTTTTAGATGAAAATAATTTTAATTATTTTTTGAATACTTCCGAAAATACAAATGAACAACGTAACGTTTTTATTAATACTTACCTATATCCATCCCAAAACGTGTCTCAAAAACATAAAGAAAATATGCGAAATATCCTTGAACCTATTCCAGAATTAACTTGTCAAGTAAATAATGTGTTATCCAACTTGAAATTAGAAAGACACTCTTTTAACATTATTCATATACGTTCTGGTGATAAATATTTAATTGACAATTCACTCATTGACCCTAGTTTTATTAAAAAATTAGTAAATGTATTGTACTTTCTCAACAACAAAGAAACCTATTTACTACTGACTGATAGTTATAAATTGAAATACATTTTAATGAAACTATTCCCTCGTTTGAAAATGTTTTTCAACGAAATTACTCACTTTGGGGAAGGTGTTGAACTGAACAACGAAAAAGTAAAAAATACGTTGGTAGATTTTTATCTTATGGCATCTTCTAAAAAAATTTTTTCATTTTCTATTTATGAACACGGCTCCGGCTTCAGTCGTTGGTGTGCCGAAACATACAACATCCCTTACGTTGGTCATATTTTAAAATAAATAAATACAATATAAATTAAGAATAAAAATAAAATTGAAACATAATAAACACATTTACTGTAATATACACAACAACTGCACCCAATTTATAAAATGGAACGCACATTCCGTCTATTTGATTTTAACATTTACAACGAAAAGTCACAACCTACGAGTAGTGACGACGATAATAGTGTAGATAATGATAAAAAATATAAAGACTCTGCTAATTTCTTGATTCAAATGTTCGGAATTAATGAAAAAGGTGAGTCTTGTTCAGTCATTGTAGAAGACTTTAAACCATTCTTCTATGTAAAAGTCGGCGATAACTGGTCTATTGAAACAAAAAACCAGTTCTTGAATTTTGTTAAAAAATCAGTTGGTAAGTATTATGAAAATTCTATCTCTGATTGTAAAATAATAAAACGAAAAAAATTATATGGTTTTGATGGAGGAAAAGAACACAAGTTTATTGTCTTTCAATTCAACAACGTTCAAGTATTCAACAAAGCAAAATATTTATGGTACACCAAAGACCATACAAATCGCAAACTACTTCCAGACGGACTCATATTCAACAACACCAAAACATATTTATATGAAGCAAATATTCCTCCTCTTTTGCGATTCTTTCATATTAAAGATGTTAGTCCTTCTGGATGGATTGCTCTACCAAACAAAAAAACAATAGAAATTTTGAACGACCGCAAAACCAACTGTACATTTGAATTTATGATTAGTTACAAGAATATTATCTCTTTGAACGAAAATGAAAAACGTGTTCCTTATAAAATCTGTAGTTTTGATATTGAGGCCAGTAGTAGTCACGGTGACTTTCCAGTGCCTATTAAATCTTATAAAAAATTGGCAACCAATATTATTGAATACCTAGAAAACAATGACACCATTATTGAAAGTAAAGAAAAATGCCAGACAGTATTGAAACAAATTTTATTTGCAGCGTTTGGTTACGAAAAAATGATTGAAGTTGATATTGTTTATCCTAAGAAATCACCAAAATCCCGCGAAGACCTTGAAAAAATGATTGATAAATGGTTACTAACTCCAGTGCGCAAAATTGAAACAGATACAGCTGACTTACAGAGTCAATTAACAATTGAAGAAATGTTTGAAAGAATGAATGCGGAAGCAAATAAATCAGATGATGCTGATGCTGAAGAAAATGCGATTGATAATGATACTTTTGCTGCATTTAAATATAATGATATGAAAACACCTTATTATAAAAAACCTACTGTTCCAAAAATAAAATCAATTGTAAATAACAACAAAGACACGATTGTTGATGTCTTGTGCGAGAAAAAACATCTGCGCGAGTCAAAGTTACTGGAACTAAATATTTCGCTCAACTCTTGTTTTCCCAAATTAGAAGGCGATAAAGTGACCTTTATCGGTTCTACCTTTTCAAGATATGGAGAACCCGAACCCTACTTGAACCACTGCGCCGTATTAAACTCTTCATCTGATGTTGCAAATACAGTGATTGACTGTTATCCAACCGAACACGAACTACTTCTTGCTTGGAAAGATTTGATTCAACGTGAAAATCCCGACATTATCATCGGTTATAATATATTTGGTTTTGATTATGAGTTTATGTTTCGTCGTGCAGAAGAAAATGGATGTGTGGAAGAGTTTTTGAAACTTTCTCGTAATAGAGACGAAGTCTGTGGTTCTATTGACCCCAATACACATCGTTATAAAATTGAAGAAAGTAGCATTCATATTGCAAGTGGTCAGCACGACTTGAAATATATTAAAATGAATGGACGTATTCAAATTGATATGTATAACTTCTTTCGTCGTGAAGAAAACTTGACTTCTTACAAGTTAGACTATGTGGCTGGTCATTTTATCGGCGACTATGTGAAAACTCTGGCATCGGATGAGAATAAAACAACTGTGCAAAGTGGAAATTTAACTGGATTATTGAGTGGAAGTTATATTCATTTTGAAGAAATTGGTCATTCAGTAGATTATTATCAAGACGGTAAAAAATTTAATGTCGTTAGTGTAGATAAAACCAAAGGAACATTTGTAGTCAACGCTTGTGTCAATCCGGATATGAACAAAAAAGTAAGATGGTGTTTGGCAAAAGATGACGTCACTCCAAAGGATATGTTTAGAATGACCAATGGCACAGATGATGAACGCGCCATCATCGCGAAATACTGTATTCAAGATTGTAACCTCGTTCATTACTTGATGAACAAAGTAGATGTAATGACTGGTTATGTTGAGATGTCTAAAATTTGCAGCGTTCCTATTAGTTTCTTAATTTTGCGCGGTCAAGGTATTAAATTAACCAGTTATGTTGCTAAAAAATGCCGTGAAAAAAATACGTTAATGCCAGTAATGGAAAAAATGGAAAGCGATGATGGCTATGAAGGCGCTATTGTCTTAGACCCTAAATGTGATTTGTATCTTGACAATCCCGTCGCTTGTGTGGATTATGCATCCTTATACCCATCATCAATGTTGAGTGAAAATTTATCCCACGATAGCAAGGTATGGACAAAGGAATACGATTTAAAAGGCGAACTAGTTGCAACGACTGGCGAACAAGATGACGAGGGTAATTTCATTTACGATAACCTTGAAGGATATGAATACGTTAATATTACATACGATACATTCAAATATCATCGTAAAACACCGTCTTCTGCCGCAGAAAAAATCAAGTCTGGATATAAAATCTGTAGATTTGCTCAGTTTCCACACGGGACTCGTGCAATTATGCCTTCCATCTTGGATGAACTATTGGCGGCAAGAAAATCAACACGTAAATTAATTCCTCAACAAACAGACGATTTTATGAAAAACGTCTTGGATAAAAGACAACTTGGTTATAAAGTAACCGCAAACTCACTTTATGGTCAATGTGGCGCCAAGACGAGCACCTTTTATGAAAAAGATGTTGCTGCATCTACCACTGCCACTGGACGTTTGTTATTGACTTACGCTAAGAAAATTATTGAAGAATGTTACGGTGACTCTGTTTGTGAAACCGCAAATCACGGCCCAGTATTGACCAAAGCAGAATACATTTATGGGGACAGTGTCGCTTCTTATACACCCGTATATATTCTTGTAAATGGAACTGACTTTGACGTATGTAAAATAAGTCAACTATCGCAACATTTCGGCAATGACAACTGGGTTTCTTGTACTGAACCCGGAAAAGAAGAAAAAGAGTACTGTGAAATGACTAAAGATGTACAAACATGGAGTGAAAAAGGTTGGACTAAACTACATCGTGTAATTCGTCATAAATTAGCACCTCACAAAAAAATGGTGCGCGTTGTAACAAACAAAGGATTAGTAGATGTCACAGATGATCATTCGTTACTTCGTTTGAATGGTGAAGAAGTATCGCCCAAAGATGTTCAACTTGGGGAAAGACTTATGCACAACGACCTTCCACTTGGATTTCCAGAAGAAGTTAGAGACTATAACTATAACTACGATGGGTTTGAACTCAAGATTGAACAACAGTTATTGGCTGCATTAGTTTATCTAATGATGGAAAATATAGGTGTGTATCCTATTATTGTAGAAGCAGAGGAAGAAAATACTTATAAAATTATTTTAGACCCTATGGAATCGTTTGTATATAGTTCCGAAGACTCACAGTTAAATCATCCAGAAAACAAATATACAACAATTCAAAATATGCACGAAATTGACTATCCGACGGAGGAATATGTATATGATTTAACCACCGAAAATCACCATTTCGCTGCGGGTGTTGGTAATATGATTGTGCATAATACAGATTCAGTATTCTTTACGTTTAATCTACAAGACCCAAATGGTGTTCCAATTCGTGGTAAAAAAGCGCTAGAAATTACGATAGAACTAGCACAAGAAGCCGGTCACTTGGCATCAAAGTTCTTGAAATGTCCGCACGATTTGGAATATGAAAAGACGTTTATGCCATTCTGTTTGCTTTCTAAGAAAAGATATGTCGGTATGTTGTATGAACACGACCCAGCGAAAGGAAAGCGTAAAGAAATGGGAATTGTGTTGAAACGACGTGATAATGCACCGATTGTGAAGGAAATTTATGGTGGTATTATTGATATTTTGATGAAGGAAAAAGATATTGGTAAAGCAGTAGATTTCTTGAAAGGTTGTTTGAAAAATATAGTAGATGAAAAATATCCCGTGGATAAATTGATTATTACGAAATCGTTACGTAGCGGTTACAAAAACCCACAATCCATCGCACATAAAGTATTGGCCGATAGAATTACGGCACGTGATCCGGGGAATAAACCGGGACCCGGTGACCGAATTCCTTATGTATATATTCATAATACAAACAAAAAAGCTCTGCAAGGAGAAAAAATTGAGACACCTATTTTCATTAGAGAAAACAAACTGAAAATAGATTATTCGTTTTATATTACGAACCAAATTATGAAACCAGTTCAACAAGTATTCGCATTAGTGTTGGAAAAAATGTGGGAGATGAAGAACAAAAAAGCAAAGATTTCGTTGTTTCGTAAAGAAGTGGAGAAATTGCGGGCAAGCGTAGAGCCAGACAAGTTTGAAGATAAACTGGAGTCGTTGAAGAATAAAGAAGTGAAAGCTTTATTGTTTGATGAGTTTCTACGTGAAACCAATAATCAAAAAGAATCTAACCGCGTGGTGACAAGCTTCTTCAAGAAAAAGTAGTTTATTTGTTTCTGCGTGTTTTGTTCTTTCTTTTCGGCATTTTTCTTTTCTTGATGGTTTTTCTTTTTGAAGAGTTTTTGTTTTTTCTGCGGGTGAACTTGGGTTTGCGACCGCCTTTTTTTTTTCTTGTTTGTTTTCCTTTATTTGATATTTTTTTCATATCATTTGTTATACGATTTTCATCAATCATCATTGCAGTCTCTTCTTCATTTACTCTTTCATCATTAATCATTGCATTCTGTTCTTCACTTACTCTTTTTTGTTCTAATTGTGGTTCATCAGTTCTTGATTTTTGCGGACTCTTACCAGTATAAAGTGCTTTTTTAGGAGTTGTATTGAAGTTACCTTCTTCAAATGATCTTGATGTATTTGTACCGCGTTTATTCTTAGTAACAATATTTTGAATTTTACCATAAATTAAAGGTTCATCAGATTTTTTTGCGTCAAATTGGTTAACTTCTAGTTCCATTGAAGAATACGAATTAGATTTATTATCTAAATTGTGTTTTCTTGCATATGAGTTGGCTTCTGTTTCATCATCAATATCAAGGTTAAATCTGGATGAAGAGTTTTCTGAAGATACTAATAAAGTTTCTAAATATTCGACACTTAAACCATCACACTCAATACCAATTTGATTCATAAAATCACTAGTTATGTCAATTATTTTGTTTTTGATATTTTCTTTAACATCTTGTTCATTAACTTTACTATCTTGTGGTGCTCTAGTTTTTTTTGAAGGTTGGATTACTTCACTATTATTTTTTACATTTTTTAATAACGTAAATAATAGTTCTAATGTTGTAGGTGTTGTCAAAGTTGTCACCTTTCTTGGCGCATACTTAAGTTTTATTGTTCGTGTTCCTATATTATTTGTATTATTTTCTTTATCATTTTCATGTATCATTATTGTTAATTTATTTAAATTATCTCTTAAGATTTTATTATTTTCATTAAATATAATTACTGTATTATCCTTATCATATTCTACATTATCAATACTATTGAACACATTATTAATAATCGTTTCACTTACACCTTCTATTTTATTCACTTCAATATTTCTATTAGTCCAACTACCTTGAATCCCATATTCATTGCAATTTCTTTCTGGTATATTTATTCTATCTGGTTTAAATATACTATCCTCGTTTGAAGAATAAAAACTGAAAGATGACATCGTCAATAATTTTTCTAAATCTTCAAGTCCAATAATACTTCTATAAAATTCATCAAAATTCTTGTTGTTTTTAACATATTTTTTTAATAATATAGTACGTACATTATCTATATAATTTTGTATTTTTTCATGTTTATCTCGAAGTTCACAACATATAATTTGAATCATCCATTGATCATATGCATCTAACTGCGATTTTCTTTCTTCATTAAGACAGAACTCTTTTTGTAAACTATTCAACCTTTCCATATAGTTAATAAGTCTTCTACTTTTAATTTGTGGAAGGAGTGGTGGTTGTTGTTCTCTTAGTACTCTACTCAGTGAAGTCTGTAATAACTCATAAATATTTGGGTATCCGCTGTTACAGAAGAAACATAATAAAACAAAATTCCTATAAAAAATTTCACTATAATTATTTGTTGTTCTTGTCCCCCCAGTTACATAAAATCCATTTGCGAATGAACGAACAACCGTTGGACAACTTTCTTTATTCCCACCGTAGTAATTTATACAACTATCAAAGGGTACCATATCATCAACCGTGTTTATATACTCAACACCTTCACTTAACTGATATAACTTATCACACATTGTTTTCAACGAATCTATACATAAAATTTGTATATTTTTATCTCCACCATTAAATGATTCGACGTGTAAAGTAGCACTTGAACTGTTTTCACAGTCATCCGAATCACTTTTAGTTCGTGTGTCTTTTACATCCACGCCAAGTTTTTGTAGTTCAACTATCACATTTTTTAATGGTATTTCTTCAGTAACACTACACGTCATTAATACATTTTTTGGATCTATTGACTTGGAAACATTCACTTTATACATATTTTTTTTTGTATTGGGGTCGGGACCAACCCATTTTGTAGTAACATCTAAACAACCAAACACACGAGGAATTGTACCAGGAAGAAGTTCGTTCTCCCTTGGACTATCACTTCTACCTCCTCTATCACACGCATCAATATGCTGTATTTTATTTCTACGAATTGTTGTTAAATCCTCTTTACAATTTAAAATATCGTCTATAAGCTTATTTATTAGATTTGTATCTCGTATACTTGACTCGTTGTATATATAGTCATACAAGTTAGAATAAAAATTTTTTTTTTCTTCTTCATTATTTTTAACTTCGCTGTTATAAAAATTCTGAAAATTCTGAAAATTTACTGCTCTGCCAGATTCATCGTAAACAAATGGTTCAAAACTATTCCGTATAGAAGTAGGACTAATCCCATGTTGAACACTACCATTTACTGCTTTTATAACTACGCGTGCGATGAATTCCGTGAATACTTGATTTTTTGTATGTTGAATTGGTGTTGGTATTTGTTCAAGAATATAACCATTATTTACCATATGCTCATGAAATTTTGATTTATTTTTTTCTGCAGCTTTAAGCAAACTATGTTGACTAGTTAAACTCTCTGCTATATTTTCATTACTACTCAAAGCTATTAAAGGATCCAAACTATTAATTGCTTCACGTCGTTCTTGTAAATTTACCCTAGTGTCGTGTGTTATATCAACTTGGTCATTTATTGCTTTAGCTTTATTCGTTTGGTTCTCAATTTCTGTTTGTTCATTTGGCTTTTGTTCTTGTTTTTTTTCAACTTGTTGTCTTATAGATATATTCATAGATTTTAATCCTTCTACTAAATGTTGAAAAATAGATTTAACGTTAGGAATATATTTCTTAATAGGCATATTATTTAAATTATGATTTGGATCACCTAAGATATTATTAACAACCGTAGATAAGTTTCCTATTTTATTAGGGTTATTATCATCAACAAGTGGTGATATATATGACTCAATAATATCTAATGAGGTTACTTCGTTGGGTGACTTACTAGGTGAGCCATTTGACTGACTAACATCAGACTTGTTATCAAAAACAACCGGTTCAAACTGTTTATATCCTTCCATACTTTCAAGTTTTTCTACTACTATACAATCATTTATTGAAACAACTGCGTTGAATTCTTCTTTTGAACTATTACTACTTAATACGAAGTTGAATACATTTGACCAATCATCTTCTACATTATAATATTGTTCAAAACTAATACGTATATCACATTTTTCTATGCATTTATTTATTTCAATTATTTTCATTATGTTATTAAGACCATACATATAAATATTATCTTCACTATAAATTTTATCTAATTTAAACTGAAGAACTGTTGTTCTATTTGACTCCTCAACAAAAGTAAAAGTCACTTCTCCACTAATACCACGGTCACATTTCAAAGTCAACCCATTAGTTGAACACGGATTAACTGGTTGAACACCGCTATTGGAACTTGGAGCTACTGACGTATCTTGTGGTGCCTGTGGTAGCATACCTCGTGTTCGTATTAGCATATCTTCTGCGTAACCTTGGATAAGTTGTGCTCCTTTTAACATACGTTGTGCTTCTTGTGACATACTTTGTGCTTCTTCTGAAATACCTTGTGCTTCTTGTGACATACTTTGTGCTTCTTCTGACATACCTCGTGCTTCTTGTGACATACTTTGTGCTTTTTGTGGAACATTTTGTATTTTTCCTAACATAGTTTTTGCATTTTCAAAAATATATTGTGCTTGTTCTGACATACCTTGTGCGTGACGTTGGATACCTTGTGCTTCTTCTAACATACCTTGTGCTTCTTGTGACGTACCTTGTGCATTATTTGCTGTATTTTGTGCTTTTCTTAACAAGTCTAGTAGTTCTGATAACAACCGTTGTGCATTTTGTGCTGTATTCATTGTCTGAACTAGATTAACACTAATCACTTTATCCATTCTATATTTAAAATATATATTATCCACATATTTTAAATTTCTCTCCTTTTTCTAAATTCAAAAATAAAAAATCGCAACAAATATATATACTAATGAAATTATTTAATGATATATCTAACTTTAATAATGTCTCCGATTATTTACCCATTTTAAATGGAATCTTGTTCGTAGAAACATTCGTCATTTTTTTCACGCTTCACAACTTCCTTCGTTCAAAAACTTTGTCTCTCTGGTACCGAAAATTCCAATTGTCCGCCGTTTTAGCCGATGTGACCATCGTATTTTTAGTCATTATTCTCACCCGTTTCCTCTACCATTTCTTCTTTTCACAGTTTTCTATTATTCTTTTCATTATTTTAGCACTCGTCATCCAAACCACTCACGATTTTCTCTTTTACAAATTCTTCACGCTAGTACCCCGTGGTATAAACGGAATGCTTGATGTCTTCAAAGACTACGCCAAAGAAGCCAGACAATACGCTATTTTAGGCGATAGCACCATTATTGTGTGCTCTTCTCTCTTCGCCTCCCACTTTGCAACATATTCTCTCAACGCAAATATCATCAATCTCATTTTCACGTTATACTTTATTCCATACCTTTTATATATTTAAATTTTACCCCGAAGGTTTCTCTCTTAGTGTCTTATATTAAACCCGAATTTTAATATAAAATATAATAAAATCAAATACATTTATGCATTTTTTATTAATTGAATCATTTCATTTATAATGTAATATTTAAACTCTGCAAACATTTTCACTTGCTTTATTGCTTTTTCTCTATAGTATATCTCATTTGGTTTCGTAGTATCCCTATATGTTACATTAATATCATTCAACTTATCATCAACAATCTCTTTCAAATTTTGATATTCAACAATACCTTGGAATTCACCAAATTGTATATTTACATTTTGAATACTTGCCATATTCGTTTGTTTATTTGTGCTAAACGCAACGTCAATAATTTCAGTATAATATTTTTCGTCAAATGCTTTATCACCTTTACTATTTTTAATATTCTGAGAAGTATTTCTTGACTCTTCACTCATCATCTCAATAGTGTCTAGTGTTTGATATTCTTGTTCATTATTATAGTATATATGTTTTGATTCTTCGCTTCTAATTTCTTCGCTTGACATTTTCTCTCTTATTTTGTTATCGGACAAATAACCAATTTTATATGTTGAACTGAAGGAACTACGATGATATTTGAATTTCAAATATCCATTTTCTTCAGACAACCATTCCACCAAGAGTGATGCATTTCTTGCAATTACTTGAGACTTTCTGTTAATTTCTTCTGGTGTAAGTCTTGCAATATCATTTAAAATAATCCGTATATCAATGTCATAACTAACATATCTTGAAATAATATTTTTCACTTTATTAATAAATTTTTTATAATTTTCTCTATTATACTCATCAAGTGCTAAACTAATTTTTCCTTTTAATAGAGGTGCATTTTTAATTAACGTTGGGTCAGTATCATTATAATTTGTGTTTTTAGTATTTGTATAATAAAAAGAGGTGTCAATTTGTTTTCCAAGTGATTTTGAAATTTTATAATGCTCAACGTATTTATCATAAATAAAATTTATTATCTTTGTTTTCATCGCTGCATTCGTTGTATCAATGTCAAGGTTATTTAAATAATTATCATATAACGCAAGTTGAATTGACTTTCCACCAGTTAGTAAAATAGAACATTTTTCTTTCAACAAATATGAAATAATTGAAACTAACATAAAACCATAACAGTATGGAAATTCATCAAGAATTACAGAATTATCAACTGGCGAAAATCCGGGAAGCTGTGCCCGAATAACTCTACATATGTCGTTTGATTTAACATATTCTATTAATTTTCTTTTAAATTCAAAAACGTTCATTCCAGTGCGTTTTTCAACCAAGGAATTCCAATAATTATATATCGGAATTTTCCGAGTCATTTTAATATAACGAATATTACCATAACTTAAGATAAAGTCCTTGATTGATTTGTGTTTATTTATCAAGTAATCTTGGATATCTACATTATTAAACACTATAAATTTAATTAGGTCAAAGTTACTTTCTAATTTTGCGAGTATCATCATTAATGTAACTATTTTATGATCTCGTTGTGCACCACTTGTCGTGTTGGTATAAACTTCATCACTAAAATTTTTAATCTTGTTTTCATACATTTTAAATATGATGTGATATAACTTACTCTTTACTTCATTTGTATTTCTGCTATTATCAATAATGTTAAGGATAAACAACAACCCACCTAAACTATCGTCGGTTGAAGCTATAAATCCAGCGATGTATTTCAAAATAATATCCATTCTACGTAAATACTTTTCATTATTTACAAACAACGGAATGATATTTCTAGGTTGAATCATAGGGTATGACAACGGCAAGTTTGGTATTTTTGAACGCACTTTACTTAAATCTACATTACTTTCATTGACATATTTATTTATTTCTTGTACAACCTTATCATTTGGGGCGTCTGGTGCAATATCATTTATTAACAGCGCACAAATATATTTATTAACGATATCATTTACTTCATCTTGTCTAGACTCAATCATATTATAAAAATCTCTGTCGGTTGTTAAAGACGTTAAACTACTTTTAACTTTATTTAAAAGTTTTTCCAAATCTAATTTGTAGTTAGTAATTAAATTTTGTCTTTGATTTACGGTAAGTTGTGCGCCACCGCGTATTTTTTTGGAAGAATATTTTTTTCTTTTAATGGTTTTATCATTTTTCTTCTTCTTAATATATTTTTTTCGTTTTGTGTTATGTTTTATTTTCATTATTTTTGACATTTTGAATTGTATATATTTTAATGATAAAATAATATTAGAATCATAGTTTTATTTTATCGGACATTCTGTTTTATAATTATTCCCCATCACTGGGATGTATATATCCTTGAAAAACAATCTCATTATTGGAAACATCTACCGTGTAGGTCGTTCCGTTAAAATTAAACTGAGTATTTGGAAAACTAGAAGAAAACAAATCACTCAATAAATTTTCGGTTACAGATGTCAAGTTACTTATAAATTCGGGGTTATCTGTTGGTTCTGGAATCGTATTTCTTGAACGTGGTTCTGGGGAAGCAGTGTGTAGAGTTGAACCAGAACTTTCAGAAGAGTAAGCCGTTGGTGTTTCTTCATTGGTTTCTTCTTGTTTTGTTTCCTCTTGCTTGGTTTCTTCATAGTTGTAACGTCTTCGTCTATTGTTGATAGGTATGTAGTCACGAATATCATATCTACAAATTGGACACCTAACATTAGTCTGAAACCATTGTTGCAAACTAGTTGGATTGAAAACATGATTACAACCTAAAATCTGTAAAACCTCCGTATTGCTTTCAAATCTTTCTAACGTAATTGGACAGCTAACGTTCAAAGGTTCTTCTATATTTGAATACAACACCCGTCTAGTTCCTCGTGCGACTTGTTCTGCCGTTGGATAAACTGGAACGTTATCATAAAAACTAGCTAGTCCCGGAAAAAGTCTTCGTGATACTCCGCTAGCAATACTATCAAAATCAATACCTTCTGTATTAACTACTGAAGTGTTTGGTCTTCTTCTAGTATTCACCCCAACACGAGTTCTTACTCTAGTTCTTTCTCTTTCTTCAGTTTCTCTACTGTTTGTTGTTTCGGCAGTTTCATTTTCATAACTATCTAATAAGTAACGTGCAAAATCAACCAAATATAAACGACTTGATAATGAAAGGTTACTGTTATTACCAGTATTATAATAAGAATGACTACTTGGACGAGCAAATGTTCCAAAAGTAAATGGATTTGTTTCTTGTTCAGACTGATTCTCTAAAGACTCTGAAAGACCAGTAACAATGTTGATGATATTCCGAATACTATCCAAGTTGTCGTACAATAAATTAAGTTGTTGGTAAGATAACTCAATATCTCGTACAGTTTGATTGTACATATTCAAATATATATTCAATATAATTCTATCATTATCACTCAACACGGGAAGACGATGTGATGTTCTTCTACTTTGATTATTTCTATTTGACATTTTATATTTATATAATATTTAATAAATACATTTAAACGTATTTCAATAATTATTAATTAATATAAAAAATAAACAATGAATTATGAAAAATACGCGGACAAGGGACTAACTGGGTTAGCAAATCTAGGTAATACTTGTTTCATAAATTCGTGTATGCAAGTATTGTCACATACTTATGAATTAAATGATTTTTTAGAGAGAGATGGAGGTGGTTATAAGAAAAAATTAAAAAACAAGTATGAATCTGCCTTAATTATTGAATGGGATAACTTACGTTCTTTGATGTGGCAAAACAATTGTACCGTAAGTCCGGGAAAATTCATCAAAACAATTCAAAAGTTAGCACAAATTAAGGAAATGGATATTTTTACGGGTTATGCTCAAAATGATTTACCAGAATTTTTGCTTTTTGTGATAGATTGTTTTCACACTAGTTTATCCAGAGAAGTAACTATGTCTATTAATGGTGAAGTTGTAACAACAGTAGATAAATTAGCGGTTGATTGTTTTGATATGATAAAAAAAATGTATACCAAAGAATATTCTGAAATTTGGAATATGTTTTACGCGATTCACGTATCACAAATTACAGATTTAGAAACAAATGAAACATTATCCTCATTACCCGAGCCATATTTTATGATTAACTTGTCTTTACCAGTCGGAAACAAGTCTCCTACATTAATGGATTGTTTCAACCACTATGTAAATGGCGAAAAACTAGAAGGTGAAAATGCGTGGTTTAATGATGCCATCGGAAAAAAACAAGATGTACAGAAAAAAATTATTTATTGGAGTTTTCCAAGTATTTTAGTAATTGATATAAAACGTTTTAATAACCATCACAAAAAAAATCAAATTTTAGTAACATTTCCTTTAGAAAATTTAGACTTGAGTGACTACGTGATTGGTTATAAAAAAGAATCTTATATTTATGATTTGTATGGAATATGTAATCATAGTGGAGGAACACACGGCGGTCATTATACCGCATTTATAAAAAATGCAAACGGTAAATGGTATCATTTTAACGATACTATCGTAACAGAAGTTACACGATTAGAAGATTTAATTACGTCAAAAGCATATTGCTTTTTCTACAGAAAAAAAACTATTCAATAATAATATGGAGGCATCTACAAGTTCAACCGTTCAACCACAAAATATGTATAATTATATGAATACTTTAATAATGAACCCAATGATTTTTGTAATAATTGTTGTGGTTTTTTTAATATATTTAATATTTTTCAGCAATTTAGGAAAAAACAATGTTAGTCCAACACCTTCAACTTCTACAAGTACGATAGGTTCAACGTCAAATATACTAACCGTGATTATTATTGGAATACTTATTGTATTGGTATTGGTTAATGCAGTTCAGTATTTTTTTGGAATTGATGTTGTTGCTAATTTAAGTAACTTATTCACTCCAGATGCTAAACTAGATGTAAAAGTAATACAAAATGATTCAAAACCACCAGAACCTTCAGTTGTTCCAGAAATAAAAATACGCGAACAAGTATTCAACATTCCCGGAAATTATTATGGATATGAAGATGCAAAGTCATTATGTAGTGCATATGGGGCACGTTTAGCAAATTATAACGAAATAGAAGATGCGTATAAAGGCGGCGGTGAATGGTGTAACTATGGATGGTCAGATGGACAAATGGCACTATTCCCAACACAACAATCAACATTTGACGGATTACAAAAAATACCCGGTCACGAAAATGACTGTGGTCGTCCCGGAATAAATGGTGGTTACATCGCAAATCCACAAGTGAAGTTTGGTGTAAACTGTTTTGGTTACAAACCAAAAATGACAAAGGAAGAAGAAGAGTTGATGCAAAATAGTACTCCATATCCAAAAACAGAAAAGGATTTGGCGATGGAGCGACGTGTGGAGTACTGGAAAAAGCGTTTGAATGAAATATTAGTGTCTCCATTCAATTACAAAAATTGGAGTAGAATATAAACAACTGCATTTATTAAGTGTCATATATTTTGTTAAACGCTTCATATATTTCTTTTTTCGTAATATGTTTTTGTGCATTTAAAACATCTCCCATACAAATAAAAGTATCTTCATGACAAGATGCATATTTGTCATTTAATATATATTTTACACAAAATTCCGGAGTTAAATCTTGTGTGTATAAAAGGGTTTTGATAGATAAAAAAGTTATATTTTTTTCTAAAAGGTCAATGGTGTATTTTTTACGACGTAACATATTGTCATTTAAAAAAATAAAGTCATTTGGAGCGCGCGACTGGTTTTGTAATTTATATTTTTCCTCCAATATTTTCATTTTTCGTTCTTTTCTTCTTTGTTCTACTTCAAATAGTTGTTGGTTCATTTTTTGAATGGTTTTTCTGGTTACTTTCTCCATTTGTATAATATATGTAAAAATAAAAATTGAAATAATTTGTATAATTTAACTTAAAATATACAAAATATAATGCCTAGAATGTCACAACAACAACGAGAAAATCCAGAATATGTCTCTGTAGAAACGCAAACTCATCCAGAAGAGTCACCGCTTAGAAAATGGGACAAACTAAAACAAGTATACGACTTCGTAGTGCCTTATTTTCAGTGGGCATATCTTATTACAAAAGTTTATATATTATGGATTATTATCCATTATATATCTGTTCAATTATACGTAAAACATTGTGTTCCTTCGTCGCTCTGGGGATTTATTACATCGCCTATATTGGTTTCATCGCCTCACTGTAAAGCAATGCGTTGGATATTACATACCGGTGCAAATACAATTGACAATATGTGGAACACTATTGGAGTATGGTTTTCTGCAAAACTACTTCAAATGAACTAATACTTTTAGAATACAAATTACTCGCATAGTATATCGAATTATGGCAATGTCTCACGAACTTCTGAATTCATTTTATTTTGATACATTTTTCGTCCAATTATTTTCTTACCATTTTCAGTTCCTGGTAATAATGAATACACGACAGTCCACATGGAACCATTTCTATCTCTAACCGCATCCATTTTTGGTTGAGTTTTTTTATATTTCTCTCTTTCTTTGAAATTATGATCTAATATGTCGATCAACAAATTATCAATATCTACATCTTCTTCATGGAAAATACTACCAATATTAGGTGAAAGTCTTTTTATAATTAATTTTTTCTCATCTACTGAAAAATGTTTCAATGTATTACGAGCATCACCGAATAAACCACCGGTTTCTACAGCACCTTCAATAATGCGGTACAAATGTTGTCGTTTGTTTTGTCGTTCTAATGCAGTCCGTTTTGCTAGTTCTTCCTCCATTTTTTTCTCATTTTCACGTAATAATTCAATTTGTTTTTTTTCTTCATTTATATTTTTTATTTTTGTATTTAATACACCAAGCACCGTTTCGTCTATACGGTTATAGGAACCTCTGGTATCAAATATTTTAATCAAGTCATCTATGTATTTTTCAAGTGCGTGTGGTTCCTTTGTATTTAGTACAATAGGTTTATTAATTAAATAATTATCTAAAAAAACTTCCAATACCCGCGTGTCTTGTGGATTTGGGTTCTTCTTTAAATTTTCTAAAAAAGCTTTATCTATCATCACATATGGCAGTTCTCTATTATTTTTTCTATTACGATTCGTAGGATTGAAGTGTTGTTTGAAACTTTCACTAGCCATTCGGTTTATTGCTTTCATCTTTTCTAACAAACTCGTACAGCATAACGTGGGACCGATGTTTTGTTCTGGAAGTTCACTATTGGGAATTTTATTATCAAGAACTAATTTGTCTACTACGTCGAAAAAAATTTCGCGTTTTTCCTCAATATATTCATTTAGTGCATCTTTATAATATTTGATTAATTCTGGTTTTTCAGTAATTTTGGTTGCTATTGGTATGCCTAAACTTAGCAATGATCTGTTTATTTCTCCAATTTTATCTTCTGGTGGTTCGTAAAATCTTTTCTCACAACCTTTCACAATATTTATATAGGTTTTGATTGGTTCTACAAAATCGCCTCCACCTTTCTTTCTTCTAGAACTTTTTCGTCTATGCATTTTTGTTCTAGTTTTGATTCTATTTTTCTTATTCATTTTTTTACGCGATGTATAATGCTTCATCTATATGTTATATGTATAAAAATATTATAAAAATTACGGTATAAATGTTGAAAGGTATAAATAACTTAAACACATAAATGATAAGTATTCAAGTAAAGATGAATACAAATTTATCATTAAAAATCCCAACCGAAATAAATTATACCAAAAGACATCGTTTTCGTTGGAGTGTAAATGAAATAAATAGACTATATAACGAATATGAAATAAAAGAATTAACCATTAGACAAATTGCTAAACTGCACGAGAGAACTTATAGGGCAATATTACACCGTTTGGAAATAGAAGGGTTGATACTACCAGACTGGTCAGATGCAAGAGGTGCATATGAAATGACAGACTAGCCAGACCTATTTTTTCTTGTCTTTTTCTTTGAACTCGTCTCGCTTACAGTTTTTGTGTCATCTGATTTTTTATTTTTTCTTGAATTTTTTTTAATGTGTTTATCCTCAATCAATTCTAAAAGTTTATCGTGTAAATCATCGGATAAAACTTCATCATTATTTATTTCTTGTCGATGTTTTCCTCCCAACACTTGTCTGCTTGTCAAGTATAAAGTAGTTGGAACTGCTACGTATTTTAAATGTTCTGACATACTAGAAGTTGTAGAATCTTCATCATCGTCACCACCACCAACGATATGTTGGAATTTATTCAACATAGAGTTTAAACTAAACCCAATATTTGTGATTTGATTGTCTTTTTCGTTAAAAATAAATTCGTTGTCTGATAACATATACATAATATACATATAATTTTATTTTTACTTTATACTACGAATAAAGTAAAACATATGAGTTAAGGAGATGAATGATAACGTTTTAATTCTTGTACTGTTTTGACTTCTCTATTATTTTTCAAATAATTAACAATTTTTGTTACTTGTTCTTCATTATGAATAATTTCGCCTAAAGACTTTTCAACATATTTAAAACTCAATGGATTAGAAACTTTTGTTGTAACAAATTTCAATTTTCCATCACTAATTTGAATATTTGCATTTTGTAAGTTGTTTCTTTCTGCGTGTGTAAAAAGTGTTTTGGCCAGTTCGGATTTTTGTTCTCTTAACTCATTCAAGTTTTCGGTCAAAATCTTGATTTTATTGTCCAAAGAAACCCATTTTTGAATATTTTGTTCGAAACTCATTTTGTTGGTTTTTGTAATTTATATATATATGTTAAAAAATATTATAAGTTTATAGTCGTAAAAATAAAATATAAACAGTTATAAAACATTCCCAATGAATAGTATTAAATCATCAGTAATAACAACTCCGCCAAATATTTTGGCAACAAAAAAAAATTATTCAAATAAAATAATGTTATTTACAAATGCAAGGGACGAAAAAAATATGAAAGAATGGGTTACACATCATCTGTTGCTGAACTTTGACATTATTTATATTTTTGACCACAAATCAACTATTCCGATAAAAAATGAATTTCACAATTTTAGTAAAAGAGTTGTTATTGAAAGAATTGAAATGAATAATCCAGTAAAATTACCCCTTATGATACGTGCTGTAAAAATTGCTAAACGACTTGGTGTTGATTGGATGTTATATTTGGATGCGGATGAGTTTCTTGTATTAAATAAATTTATGGGTGTAAAACATTTATTGCAAAACTATAACTTTGCACATTCTTTGGGTATAAACTGGTTAATGTTTGGTTCAAGTTATCATAAAAAAGACCCATCCGGGTTATTAATAGAAAATTATACAAAGTCGGAACAAAAACTAAACCAGCACGTTAAAACTTTTGTTAGGCCAGAGTATGTTACTTCAGTTACTAATCCACACTTTTTTAACGTAATATTTCCAAGTAAAATGTTTTCTATAAATATGAAAAATATGGAAAGTACACCATTTAATGTATGGAATATTGACTATAAAGACGCTTCGGCATTTATTGCTCACTATGTACATCAGTCGGAAGAATCATATATTAACCGCAAAGTGAAACTTCCACTAGACAGTGGTGATTCATTTAGGGAAATTGACCAACATATGCATCGTTTGTATAATGACGTTGATAATTATTTGGTAAAAAACATATATGCAGATAGAATAAAATATTTTTTAAATTTTGCAAATCAAAATAATAAAAGTAAATAAAATACGGAAAAAATATCCAAAGTAGATAGTATTTGAATATTCGTATAATAAAAATACAACACAGTACAGTGTGTTATATTTTTAAGTCATTAAAAAAATTTACCTACGATGTTTGCGAGTTCCGTGACGTTTGTTTCTCATACGTCTTGAATATTTATTTTGTAGGGCAAGTAATCCAAAAGGGACAATTGCTTGGGAAACAACGTTTCCAAAAAAACCACCGCGTTTTCCTTTACGAGTACCACGACGTCTTCTTCCACCACCTTGTGGCACACTTGCTTGTACCATCTGAGGATGGTTTAAGTTTACAATTTCATTTCCCATAGTACTTGTACTTTGAGGTCCAAATACATTGTTCCATTGGGTGTTTCCATCACCGTAATTAGCACCAACATAAGATGCGCCGTCAGTATATGCTGGTGGTGGTGGTCCTTGAGGTTCCCCAGAACCGCCTCTTTGTCTTCGTCTTCTACCTCCGGTCAAAGCGCCGGGAACACCGGGTACGTGCATTCTTTTCATTTTTCTAGAGTGTCTAGATTTTTTAGGCATTATATAAATTAAATAGAAAATAAATTATTGATTTTTAGTAAATGATTTATAATTACGCAAAATTAAAAAAAGTAATATTAATATTGCTAAAATCATTATAAAAATTAAAAAAATGAGAGAAATGATTATATAAATATATGGTCGTATTTGTAACAAAATAAACTCAATCATTGGTTTGCATATCATTTTTAATTCGTGACGAATATTTTCTTTTTTTAATATTTCTAAACATTGTTGAATAATTGTATTATCTTTCATACTTACATTCTATAAAATAAATACGTATTTTTTGCGTGTTACTGTAATTTATTTTTTCTTTTTTAAAAATAATGGAAAATAATATATTTGAACCAAATAAAGATTTTATTTTTTCTAATATTTCTTTAGCACAACCAAGTTCTATACAAGGAGGAGCATACTTTACCAAAATTTTATACAACAATAAACCATTTTATATTGAAACCCCAAAATGTTCTACGAAACAAGGTTTTGTAAAAAATGGAAAAAAAATATTTAGTGACTTAATGTTTGATAACAGCAACGAAGAGTTTATTAACTGGATTGAAAATTTAGAAACAGTATGCCAAAAATTAATTTATGATAAAGGAGACTCGTGGTTTCAAAATAAACTAGAACTAGACGATATTGAAACTGCATTTACTAGCGCATTACGCATATATAAATCTGGCAAATATTATTTAATGCGTGTGAATGTGAAAATGAATTATAATACGAATATTCCTCTTGTTAAAATATACAACGAAAGTGAAGTACCTCTTACAACTGAAGACGTAAATAGTAGTACAAATATAATATCAATTGTTGAAGTTCAAGGAATCAAATTTACAAGCAGAAATTTTCAAATTGAGTTAGAAATGAAACAAGCAATGGTCTTGAACACATATGAAATGTTTGAAAATTGTTTGATAAAAAAAAATAATAAAAATGAACCTACTCATTCTCAAAATATTTATAATGAAAACCCTCTTCAAGATAAAATACTAATACAAAGTAAGCGTGATACTGAGCAAGTTAAACAACCAGTAAATTTAGAAGAACCTATAAGTAACGATGAAACACTTTCAAATAAATCTTTAGAAAAAATTGAAGAAACGAATATTGCAAAAGAAGTTGCATTAGAAATTGCAAGTAATTTAGAAGAAAAAGATTTATTCAATACACAAGAGTCAGTCAATAATTATTTAGAAAAAAAAGATGAAAAACAAGAAGAGTTAGTTAATACAGAAACTAATGCAGATATTGGTGAAAAGAATGAATTAGATTTAGAAGTAGAAGAACTTGGTGTTGAAGAAAATAATACCGACTTGAAAGAAATCGATATAAGTGAAAACATAGATACTTTAGAATCAATTACTTTAAAAAAACCAAATGAGTATTATTATCAAATTTACAAAGAAGTAAGAAAAAAGGCAAAACAAGCGAAAAAGGAAGCAGTAATGGCATTTTTGGAAGCAAAGAATATTAAGAAAGTTTATATGTTGGAAGATTTAGATGAAAGTGATAGTGAAGACAGTGACTTGAATAATTTAGAAAGTTATTCAGATGAATCGGAAAATGAAGAAGATGAAGATGAATTATTAGAAGAATAAGAATTATTAAGGATAATTTATAAACTACAACAAACAAGTTGAAACAAGTTGTTTTATTTAATCAAATTTTTAATTATAAAATTTAATTAAATCGTATTTAAAAAAATATTTTATCACTAATTTTATATATAATGAGCATTTCCTTCAAAAAGCTATGGTCGGATTATGGTATCGGCGCCATTATCGTATTATTAATTGTTGCCTATGGTGTTAATCTATTAGCAAATTATTTAACTAGCAAAGGCAGTTCGGGTGCAGAAAAGTTTGGTGAACAACCAAAGAAAGCATACCAAGGAGGCGCACAACAACCTTCACTACCTTCGGGTCCTATCCCATCTCAAGAAGGCGGTAACGAAGTTTTTGCATCCGTCAATGGAATTCCAACTCCATCTGTAGGGGTTCCTACTTCTTGCGGACAACAAAGTATTCAAAACCCATCTGACTTACTACCAAAGGATACCAACAGTGAATGGGCCCAGTTGAATCCTTCTGGAAAGGGTGAATTAGCCAACATTAACTTATTGAAAGCTGGTTACCATATCGGTATTGATACTATTGGTCAAACTTTAAGAAATGCCAACTTACAAATTCGTTCTGAACCACCAAATCCTCAGTTATACGTTGGTCCTTGGAACTTAAGTACTATTGAACCAGACTTTATGAGACCTCCTCTTGAAATTGGTGCTGGTGTTCAATAAATTTAATACTATGGATAAATAACTAATGAGTAATTAAATATTTTATGTTATTTCATAAAATATTTTAAACGCAAAACGTTGAGTAAATTAATATTGTTCATATAATATATATGTCTGAACTAAAACACAATATATTTTTTTATATCATTTTATTTTTTATATTATTTATTTGTTTAAAAATTTATAATGAGTCTGATGTTTTCAACTTGAAGTGCATTGTTTCCGGAGTAGATGGTAATAAGTATTGTGTAAGAGAACGAGAAAAAATAAACGATGCTGCTGATTTATTAGCAACTGTCACCGGAAAATGCAAAGAAATGGTTAATTATATGAAGGATAAATATCCTAACGATCCTAGAGTAAAAAAACTAGTGGAAGGATTCAACCCAAAAAAAATTAATGAAACTTTACCAACGAGCGAACTAACTGCTTATAGTGAAAACAAAGGAGAGAAAATTGCTTTCTGTTTAAATAGAACAAAAAATAGCACAACATTAATTGATATTAATACTTTGACATTTGTAGCCTTACACGAACTATCACATATAATGACTACGTCTATTGGTCATAAACAAGAATTTTGGCAAAATTTCAAATTTTTATTGGAAAACGCGAAAACTGCTGGAGTTTATAATCCGGTTGATTATAAAAAAAATCCTCAAAGTTATTGTGGTATGACTATAAATGATAATCCTTTATATGATTTATAAATTTAAAATATATACACAGTTTGTGTTAAAATATAATAAAAATTATATTTTAACTATAATATACAATAATGACAAAAACTTTTGTCACTTTTGGCGGTGGGGGGCAGAATTATTTAGATGCTGGTGAAAGACTAGTAAAACAAATTGAGCGAACAAAATTATTTGATGAAGTAATACTATACACCGACGAATATTTAAAAAAAGATGAGTACTTTTGGAGTAAACACGGGGATTTTGTAGAAAACAATAAACGTGGATACGGGTACTGGTTATGGAAACCATACATCACCAAAATAACAATGGATAAAATGAAAGACGGTGATATATTATTTTATCTTGATTCTGGTTGTGAATTTGAATTGAAAAAAAAAAATCTTCTTGAACAATTTTTTGAGTATGTTAAAACTGACCTACTTATTGGAAGTTCTGCTTACCAGATAGAATGTAAATATAATAAAATGGATTTATTGCTACATTTTGACGCAGTAGATGACCATTTTTCTAAAAATTTCCAACGACAAGCAGGTACAAATTTATTTTTAGTATGTGAAAAAACTCGTAGTTTTGTAAATGAGTGGTATGAAAATTGTTGTAACTATCATTTAATAGATGACTCACCGTCAGTTGTTCCAAACCATCCGATTTTCATTGAACATAGACACGACCAGTCTGTTTACAGTATATTATTTAAAAAAAAATATAAATTTTGCGATGACGACAAACATACTATACTTGACTGTATTTTATGTGACAGAAATTTAAGTGGTATTTCTAAAATAGTAGAGGATGAATAATTCACAATCTATTTTTCTTTATCAATAAGTATTTCTTTCGCAACGTTTCTAATAATTTTGTCATAATTTCTTTCATTATCTTCATCTTTCATCTCTCCCATAGAATTATCCAAAATCTTCATATATTCTTCGTGTTTTTTCGTAGTAATATCGTCTGCTTTTGGATTTGCTTTTAACCAACTAGGGACTAATTTGATATTCTTGTGCTCTATCAATTTAATCGCGCGTTTCATATGTTTTTTATCATCGTCTTTTACCCAAGTATCATTATCTTTCACGTGAATCACCTCGCGTTTCAAGTCACTGCAATGAAAAGGACGTTTATAAACGTCTATTCCTTTCAACTCACGAATCAAAATATTATTTATACTACCAACATAACCAAGTCTTCCAAAATTTTCAAAGTCTTTGAAACCAACATCTATACTGTTTATAAAGTCGGTTATATTCAAAGCATCCTTACACTTTTCATTCAAGAAAATATTCAGATTAAATTTATTATTATTCGTAGTATTATTATTATTTGTTATATTTGTTCCGGCTGAAATTTCCAAAATTTTCTTTTGTTGTTCAATAATTAATTCCTTCAATTCTTTATTTTCTTTCAACTGTTCTTGGAATAAATTTATCAAAATATCCATATTTTTTTGATTATTTTCTTCGTGGTTTTCTTCCTTTTCTTCCGTAACTAATGTAACGTTTTCTTCGGTAATTTTACTTTTTTCTTCGGATGCTTTACATTTTTTTTGGTGCTTCCACAGTCCGCTTTTATTCTTGTAAATTTTACCACACTCACACGTTATATCAGTTTGCCCTTTTTCGCCACTTTTTATTTCCAAAAAGGTTTCCGTTGTTTCCTTTATGTGTTTTGCAGTTAGTAAATGTTTATCCCAGTTATATTTTTTAATACATCTATAGTCACATTTTTCACAAATATATTTATCTGCTACTTTATTGCCATTTTTTGCCACTAAAAAAGTTCCTAAAGTTTCCATATTTTATAAAAAGAAAAAAATTTAAGTCTTTTTTTCAAAAAACAAAAATTATGCTCACAAAATTATGCTCTCCTCCAAAATACGAAAAAATGAAATTTAGAGCATTAAGCTCTAAAACACGTTTTGAAAATCAAAGTTCACCAAAATACCTGGGGTTTTGAAAATTGGACATTTATTTTTGTCCATTTTTTCAAACCCCTGGCACTTTTGTGCAAAAAATTTGCCATTTCACCTTCGGTAGTTTTATCATTTTTAACACTTTTTGATTAAAAATCGCAAAATGTTCATTTAGGTTGTTTTTTCCGAAGATAAACTAATAACTATAATAACAAATATAAACATAATGGTTGTTATTATATTAGGAATATGCTGTTATTATTTTTATTTGTTTTTATCCAAGTTGCTAGTGCCATAAACTATTTGACAAGTAATCAGTGGTCACATATAAAATATATACTGAAACATCCACAACGAACAGATTATATGGTAGGAAAAATTAATCAAGTACTGTATCAACACTACATACACAAAGCATATAACATCGCGTATGAATTCAAAGTAAAATATAGTGTGTTATGCAGTCACATTTCAATAACAGAACTGAACCAATATGCATCAAAAGGACTACTTATGGCTATAAAAAATTATAATCCAACGTATCCATTTGCAAACCATATGTCATTATATGTAAATAGTCAGTTGTATATTGGTTTATCCAAATTACAACCGTTGACAATCATACCGAGACATTTAAGGTTAAGTAAAAAATGGAAAAATGAAAATAAATTTTTGTATAAAAGACTCACCAATACAAAGTTAGTAGGAAATGATAACTATTTATATGACCTTATAGAACAAACGAAAAAAAACAAAATGAATCATTTAGAAAATAATTCAAAAAGTCAAATGTTGATAGAAGTATGGTCTATTATAAACAGTTTAGATATAGAATCTCAAAAAATAATGAAGTATAAATATAATTTTTACTTAGAAAAACAGCGTACCAACACACATGTTGCAGAGTTAATGTGTTGTAGTGATGAAACGATTCGTAAAAAATTATTAATTATTCAAAATATAATTCAAAAAGAATGTAAAAAATTGTAATTATAGTATATATATAATATAATGACAACAAGTAATTCCATATACAAGGTAAATTTATTAACAAATGAGAATACAATTAATTCAATACACGTATTTTATGGTAATAACTATAGCGTCGGAAACAATAAATTAAATGAAACGTTTTTGGAAAATCCAGACAACGAGTTATTTTTGAATATATTTGACAACGATGAACTAAATTACATTAAAAAAAATAATGTAAAAGTTGTTTTTTCCCAACAAGAAATTCATCCAGACGATTCTATTGCAGCTATAAAAATAAAAATAATGGAGGAATTTTCAAATACTTTTTCATTAGAAGAAATGTATTTATTTGCAGTAAAAGAAGAAATGTTGAACTCGATAAATATATATCAGAGTTTGAAACAAAAGAAAATAAATGCTCCTTCTTCAGATGTAGCAGATAGAAGACAAAATAATAGGATGATTACCAGAAAAATAGAGTTAACCAAACCAAGACTAATGCAGTTTTTATCAAATATTGTAAATGACAACAGTTGTCCAGAACCTATTCATTTTGATTTACTGAATAAAGCTACTTATTCTTATGATGATATTGTTTCCCTCAACTTGACAGATAAGAAATATTTAATAACAAAGGCCCTCGGACAAAAATATTCTCTCATTGATAATGAATATCCTTTTATAAGTAATCCTTTCGTAGTTGAGCATTTTGATGAACTAATAGAAAAATATGCAAGAAAATCTTTGACGTCTTTAAATAGTAATTTATTAATGAACACCGGAAAAATACACAAAAACAATATATACTTGTGTCTTGCTGAGGATGTATTAGAAAATATTAAAAAAAGAAACCTAAGTGAACAGATTTGTATAAAAATATATTATCCTACTTTATTTAAAGACGATGTGTTTTCTCTCAACTTGTTAAATAATAAAAGGCAAATATTAATTGAAAGGTCATTAAAACAAGTAAATGATTCTACTTTTGAAATGTTTTCCAGTGTTGATTTATTTTATGATGTATATAAAGAGAGAAAAGAAGAATTAAATTACAAGACAAGCGGTATTAAATATATTAAGTTAGTGATACATCCAACTTATGAAATAAAAATTCCACTTGATGTTATATTTAAAATAGTACACGCCGAGAGAAATAAACCGTTGGTTAAGTTTAATCCGGCAATAAGACGTCAAGAAAATATTTTTAGAATTTATACTGATAAAATAGCAAAAGATGGACGTAAAATTCCATTTTTAACAAAAGCAGATATAAATACTTTAATGAAAGTAATGGGAAAGGGAAAATCGGTATCAGTATATATCCAACACCAGTACGATAGAAAAAAGTATAATAAAATATTTTGTGAGTTTGAAGAAAATGGGAATATTCAAATTGAATGTGAATTTGAACAAGTACTGAATACCGAGCAAGTGAATGAAATTTTCAAACTAGCAGTGAATCCCGTGATTGATGAAGTAAAGACATATATAGAAAAAAGTGGTTACACGATTAACTTGTTCAATAATATATACGATGATAACGTAAGTATAAAACAAATTACATACGAAACCTCTGTGCAAATCAAAACAAACATAAAAATAGATGATTTAATTGGTTGTGTATCTAGTGTTTTTTTGGTAGAATCAAAAAATTTCAAAAAAGGAATTGAAATGAGATTTAAAAGAGTATCTAATTTTAATAAAACAACTAGTCAAGAAGCGTTCATTATTGAGCAAATTGACAACAAAGTATCTGGTATTGATATTATAAAAGGATTGATTGAAAATTACAAGATGTCTGAACCAGAAGCACGCGAGCTACTTTCAAAATATGCATCCGAGTTGGAAGTTGAGAAGGGTGCAAGAAAAAGTGATACAAAAGTGAAAATAAATCCGGGATTTAAAACAACAGTTGCTTTGATAAAAAATACAGATATTGTTACAATTACGGTTGATAATATAAATGATATTCAATATTTGGAAACACTACCAATATATCTTGACTCATTAGTTCGTTTATCGCAAAGTCCTTCATCAACGGCAGTACCTTCAAAAGTAATTCAAAAATTGTGCAACACGGGTGCAAAGAAAGATATCATTTTAAAAGATGTTGTCTCGTCATTTTCTGAAGAAAAAACAAAATCATCATCAAGCTCTTTGAGTTCTATTAAAAGTTTTACTAAAACAAGTAGTGATAAAGTTGAAAGTGAAGAACAATATCAAAATTTTGTTGAGAATGAGGAAGAGAATGAAGAAAGAGTAAATAACGCTTTTGATTTACTTGACTTGGACCTTATAGATATGGGGGATGATGAATCAAATGAATTGTTAGGAGGGTCTTCATCATCTGATAGTGGAGAAGTGTTGGATATTAATGAAATAGTAATGAGTAGTAATTCACCCCAAGAACAAGAAATTATAGTAAAAGAATCGTCTTCAATATTAGAGCCTATTGTAAAAACGAAGAAAGAGCGAAAAAGTAAAAAAACAAAAATTCAAGACATAGTTGCGACAAATGATGAAAGTGTAAAAAATTTAGATGGAATGAGTATAAAAAACCCAAACTATTTTGAAACAAAATTATATGATAATGATTCTGCTTTATTTTTAAAAAAAGAACAAGGGAAATATAATCCATACGGTAAAACTTGTGCAACGAATGCAAGAAAAACTCCAGTTGTACTAACACCAGATGAATTTAATAAAATAAATAAAGAAAAACCAGATTTTTTCAAAGAAGGAGATGTTTTAAAATATGGTTCAACACCAGAAAATGAAAATTATTATATATGTCCTCGTTACTGGTGTTTGAAAACGAGTATGCCTATTGACCCATCTGAAATAGTAGAAGAGTTGAACGAAAAGGGACACTTAGTGAAAAGACATCCAACTTGTGGTGAAGTAATTCCCAGAAATGCGGACAAAGTTCCTCCGGGTGCATATATATATGAATTTTTTGACCCAAAAGAACATGTTTCTCAAGACAACGATAAGTATGTCCAACATTATCCCGGATTTGTAAAAGAAGGAAAACACCCCGAAGGTTTATGCATTCCTTGTTGTTATAAAAATTGGGATACCAAAGAACATATTGTAAGAAAAGAAAAATGTGCAAATCAAAATTTGAAACAAGGGAATCTACAAGAAAATGAAGAACTACAGAAAGAAGAAACTGCACCTTCTATTTCCGAAAAAGAAGAAGTTCCGAAAAAAACTAAAAAAGTTATTGAAAAAGAAGACTATGTAATGGCTCCAGAAAAATTTCCCTTAGACCCCCAACGTTGGGGTTATTTACCATTAAGTATTCAGTATTTCTTACACGAAAATAATGCGGATTGCCAAATAAGTAAAACAAATACAAATATTCGGTTAAATCATACTTGTTTATTAAGACACGGTATAGAAGAAAATGAAAATCAGTCATTTATTGCAGTCATAGCAGATGCGTTGTATTATAGTAATGTAAATAAAGTACCAACGATTAAAGAAATGAAAGAAATAATGATTTCGGCATTAAACATAGATGACTATTTAAGTTATCAAAATGGAAATTTATTTATTAGTTTTAATCTGGATGATATTGAACAAGCACGTAGTACTGATTACCAAGAATATCAAAATTCAAAAATATATAATATTGCAAAAAATAGTGAAAACTTGGACTACTTCAATAAAATAGTAACTTCTTTTGAAAATTTTAAAGCCTTTCTGAGAGACGATACTGTTATGATTGACTATACGTACTTGTGGGACTTTATATCTAAACCCAACCCTAAATTATTTGAACAAGGTATCAACTTGGTTATTTTAGAAATAAATGAATTTAATGAAAGTGTTAATTTTGTATGTCCAACAAGTCACTACTCAACTGAAATATATAAAGCAACAAGGCCAACTTTGATGATAATAAAAAAAGGTAACTACTATGAACCAATTTATTCCTATCGTAACGAAGAAAAAAAATTAAAAGTTACCCAAACATTTACTGAAATGGACCCCAAACTACCAAAGTCAATACGCGCATTATTTAAAAAAATAATAAGACCACTTATGCTTAAAACGTGTTTGCCTCTTGAAAGTATGCCCAATAAATATAATTTCAAACACCCTATTATTTTGGGCAGTTTAATTGCTGTATTGAACAAATTGGAATATACAATCATAAATCAAGTTGTCAATTTTGAAAATAAAGTCATTGGTGTTGTGTGTCAAGATTTGAATGCAAAGAAAGGATTTGTTCCTTCTTATCCTTCAGCAATTAACTATACATATCCTTATGTACTAATGAACGAAGATGATTTATTTATTAGCTATCGTGATACTATCCAGTTTTTGAATAACTTGTATAATAAAAGTAAGGGAACAGTTAAAAGTAGACCCATGTTTAAAGTCGTAGAAGGCGACACTGTAGTGGGTTTATTAACGGAAACAAATCAGTTTGTACAAATTAATAACTATGAAAAGTTGTCTAGTATCAAAGATAATCTGGATGAATTGGAATATAATGATTACTATGATGCGGATAAAAAAACATTATTGTCAAATGATGTCGATATGGAACGTATTGAAGTGATTAATAAAATAAAAATAGAAACGAATTTATACAACGCATTTAGAAACACGATTCGTATTTTGTTGAATGACTTTAAAAATTTGAATTTAAGAGAGAAAATAGAAGAAGAAATAAAGTCACCTTATATTTTGTATAATGAAAAACTAAGAAATATAAATGCATATCTTAGAGAACTAGTAGATGATAAAATTAAATTTGTAAAGGATTATGAATATAATGAAATGGTTGTTTCTGAAATTTCAACGTGTATAATGAATGAAGAGTCAAAATGTTTTCCAAACACTTCTTGTCAATTAGGAGAAGATGGAGTATGTAAGTTAACTATACCAAAACAAAATTTGATAAATGAAAAAAATAATAATGAAATTTTTTATTACGATAAAATGGCTGATGAATTAATACGTTATAATCGTATAAAAACATTTTTATTTCAGCCTCAAACATATTTATCTTTTGGTACACTTGGTTACAATTTAAGAGACGATGAAATTATTTTAATTCAGTCCTTACTTGATAAAGAATATTTTGAAGGACTTGTACCAGCAGTTATAAATAAGTATGTAAAAAATAATAACTATGATGATGTTGAACCATTAGAAAGTCAAGTATATGACAACAATATGAAGTTAAATAACCAACTTGCAAATATTCAAGAAAACGAAGTAGAAGGAGTAGATATAATAAAAGAAAAAATAAGTTCTACTTTTTGGAAAAAATGTTTTCCTTCTACTTTTAATGAATTGATATATGACGATAAAAATAAAAAAGAAAATATTACTTACAGTGGTTTTTATATGTTGAGTGATTTGATTAAATTAAAAACATCAAATATACTATCAACTAATCAAATTCGTTTGGAATTATTACAAGAATATTTTAAGTATTTGAGTAAATATGAAGTCCAGATAGTAGATATATTAATAAGTGAAGGTAAAAAAACATTAGGTGACCAAGTAAAGGGAAAAACAATGGACTTTACACACTTTATATATAATGAAGACTATTACATTACAAATTTTGATGTGTGGTTAATATTGGAAAAATATAAAATACCTTCAGTATTTATTTCGAGTAAGTCAATATTACAAGCAAATAATCAAGACAAAGTATTTGTTGCTTACGGCGAGAAAGAAGATAATTTTTGTTTTATAGTAACGCCACTAGTTAAAATAGATACGGCTCCAAAATATAAGTTAATTCAAAACACCGAAGACTCTGTTGTCTTTCCTTTGAATGTAATAAACGATAGTTGCGTAGATAGTATAATAAATGCGTTTGATAATAAATTAACCGTAGAAGAATTTATTCAAACATTTACAAGAGAAAATGTTGTAAAGAAAAGAAAACCCGTTGCGAAAAAAAGAAACGAAACGATTATTATAGAACGAGAAGAAGATGACCCAATATTACAAATACAAGTTGAGTCGGAAGATAAAAAGGAAAACACAAAAACAAAAAAACAAAGAAACCGTGGCGTTGTTTTCACGAAAAAAAATAAAAAACGACTACTCATCATAGAAGATGACGAGTAATTTTTTTTATTTTATTTTTTATAATACTGTATATGTTTACTCATTTTTATTTACTTTGTCTTCTTCTGGGCGTGAGTTTATGAAATTGATTAGTTGTAGTATGTTGTTATAAGAATCGTTCAATAACAATCTTACGGATGGGATATTAATATACAACATTAACATTATTCCAAGATATACTAGGTAAGATATGTAAATTATACAGACAACCATTTCAAGTGTAGTGCTTTGGTCAACTTGTTCTTTGCAGTGATTTTCATAGTATCTATATATATCTTCCAAAGACGGTGCTTTTAATCGTGCATTTTTCATTTTAAGTCCTTTGAAATTTTTTTCAGTATACACATTACTCATAAACTCTTTTGAAATATTCTGAACAATTAGAATTTTATTCATCAACTTATTTGAGTTTAAACGGGTTTTATTTGTAATCAATAAATCTTCAATAGTAGGACATAATACTTTTTGAAAATCATATTTGTCAACATCATAGAATGGTTTTGTTTCAATAGTAATTAAAGTGTCATCATTTCTAATAAAATGTTCGTGAAGTTCTTGTTTGTATTTGTGTAAATTTTCTTTATATTCATTATGATTCTTAATATCAACAAAATAGTACTGACAATGATTATGTTGGTAAGTATAAATATCGTTAATGTCTATGACTAATTTTATATTTGGACGATATGTTGGAACATTTTTATCAGTATATACTTTAGTCATATATGCGTCACTAATATTTCTAACAATGTAGTCTTGGAACTCTTCTTTGGTTAGTCCTTCAATGACATAATATTCAGTGATTTCTTTCAAGGTTAAATCAATAATTGCTGGACATATTTGTTTCATATACTCTTTTGTAACAGACCGAATCGTTTTATCACAAACAATTTTATCATTTATGGTTATAAAATCTTTTTTCATAATTTCTTCATTACACTTTCGTTCAATTTCTTTACGAACTTTTTTACGATAACTTGCCCCTCTGGCATTTACATTTGTTACGCAATAAGCAACAAATGTAACAAATAAGAATACGAATAGTTGAGCGTGGTTCATTTTTGAGTAGGGTTTGTTAGTGTTGGTTGATTATTACTGAAACATAATTAAAAAATCAATTTTTTTATTTTTATAGTTTCTTGAAAAATTCCATTGTTTTTTGTATCCCTTCTTCAATTTCAACCGTTGGATTGAATCCTAGAAGTTCTCGTGCCTTGGTAATGACTGGTTTTCGTTGTTTTGGGTCATTTTCTGTTGCATCAGAATAGTCTACATTTAATTTTTTAGAAACCACCTTTTCAAATACGGCGACTAAGTCGTTCAATGTAAATTCACAATTTGGATTTCCTAAATTGATTGGTCCCGATTCGGAACTTTCCATCATAGATACAAGTCCCTTAATCATATCATCAACATAGCAAAAACTTCTGGTTTGATTACCGTTACCATAAATTTTCAAGTTTTGGTCTTTCATTATTTGATTAATAAAATTAGTGATTACGCGTCCATCATTCAAGTCCATATAAGGTCCATAAGTGTTGAACAAACGAACAATTTTTAAATCTAACCCAAATTTATTACGGTATTCATAAATTAAACTTTCTGCGACTCTTTTTCCTTCATCATAACAACTTCTCTCACCAACCGTATTCACATTTCCAAAATATTCTTCTGGTTGAGGATGAACCAGTGGGTCTCCATAAACCTCTGATGTAGATGTAAAGAGTAACTTAGCGTTGTGTTTCTTAGCTAAATCTAAGACATTTTTGGTTCCAGTAAAAGACGTAACCAATGTTTCAATAGAGTATTTTTTATATTTATCTGGACTAGCAATACAAGCTAAATGATATATTTTATCAACTTGTGGTAAAAATATTTTATTTTTAATATCAAAATTTACAAATTTAAAGTTCGGGTTTCCAACGAATTCTTCAATATTAGAATATTTACCAGTAATTAAATTGTCCATACAAATAACTTTGTTCGTTGGTTCTTCCAGTAATTTTTTACAGATATGACGACCTAAAAATCCAGCACCTCCGGTAACTAAAACGTTGCAAAAACTTTTGTCTTTTACATTAGTACGGTTTAAGTCGTGCAACCAGTCACGCTCTGGACGGTCAAGGTTTTCGTTTCTGTCTAAATTTGCTTGTAAAATATAAGAGTCAATATTGTTGTGAATCAATTGACTATATAAAGAGTTGGTGTCTTTTGGAAAACAAGTGCCACCATAACCTCTTTTGTTGTTATAGCCGGGACACGTCATATGACTGTTTCCAATTCTATCGTCTAGTTGAACATAGCGTACAACATTATTATAGTTAACATTTAATTTTTGGGTCAAGTCATAAATCTCGTTAAAGTATCCAACTTTGGTAGATAAAAATGTGTTTCTGATTAATTTGTTCATTTCCATTTCTTTATTCGTGCCAAATTGTATATCGTAATGCTTGATACACTTGTTCGTGTATGCACTAGTAATTAACTCGCAAATTTTAATTTTAAATTTATTTTGTTTAACTTCTGGACAGTTATCGTAAATCCCAAATAACCAATGTTTGTTGTTAATGAAATCTTCTTTCCAGTTTAATTCTGTAAGAAATTCTGGCATAAAAAATACATTGTGACTATCACAATAACCAATTGGAACAGTAGAACGTATTACAATAAAATCGTGGTTCAACTTTTTAACATAAGAGTCAATAAGGTTTGTATAGCAAGAACCATCAATATTTGTCGGTGTTGGTAAAGAAATAAAAACAAGGTCCACAATTTTAACAGTTTCTTCTAAATTTAAATTTGGAGGGGAACATAGTTCTGGAACACAGTCATAAATATAAAATTCTGCATCTTTATTATTTAATATATATGTTGCTTTCCCAACAAATCCAAAACCAATTAATAATATTTTCATATTATTTATATACATTTTCTATAGTTTAAAATATATATAAACTTAACGTATTTATGATACCGAATCACTATCATCTGTTGTGTCTTCTTCCACAATGTCTTCTTCAACCGCATTTTCAACAATACTTTCCTCTTCAATATCTTCATCGTCAGATGAACTAAAAATTTCTTCTCTCATTAAACCGGGTGGTTCATTTATTCTATTTACAAGACGACCATTTATTCTATTCACAAGTCTTTGAAGAAGAGATATACTATGCATACTTTCATAACTTGATACTGGTGAGTCATAGTAATGGTTATTGTTATCAATATCAACAATCACTGGTAATCTGGGGAATGCTGACTTAGGATACTCTTTATAAAAATTCATATGTCTGTCATTGTACTCAACAACTACTTTTTTTTTAGGTATTCTCTGTATTTTCATCACTTTTCTACCAAACTGTGGATTGAACCTAACAAACAAATCAAACTTATCCATTAATTTTTCCATAGATTCATTTTTTTTCTCAGTTCCGGTTACATAGTATTTAGATAAATAATACAAATGCAAGTATGGTCTCATAATATCAACCAGTTTTTTTTGAGGAAATTCATCATCTATGTTGATAAAGTGTTTATATTTTCTATTTCGTTTTTTTATATCAGCAATCATAATGATAACATTATCATACAAAGTATCATAGTTAGATGAGTAAACATATCTTTTTATAGAAAAGTCACGTATCAAACATTCATTTTCACTTTTGAATAATTTGATGTCAAAGTTACAAATAAAATATTGGTGGAATAATTGCGGCATAATGAATTCACAATTTTTCATAAAAAAATAAATATTATATAAGGTTGATTTGTTGAATGGAAGATTATTATATGGATTTTTTGGTTTTAATGGTTCACTGAAAAACATATACGTGTGAGACAAACTACTATTCATAATATTCACCAAATCGGTTGCAGAAAAAAAATAACGAGAACCATCCTCATACAGTACAAAGACATTTTTCATACTTTCATCCAACTCATTTATATACAAGTCAGTATTAATCCTAACAATTGATTTTTTGTATTTGCAAATTCGTGCAAATTTTGACAAAGTAAAGTATATCCTTTGAACTTTTGAAAACTCGGATAAGAACAATTCTTTATTCGCATCATTATAAAATACATTTTCAAAAATGGAACTTAAAAATTTATATTTTTCATTCAAAAAATCCGATATAGTATCTAGTTCGTTTTTCTGCATTATAATCAGTCTAGCTAGTAAACTGTACAAGTTTAATTTATTTAGTTCCGTTTCCATATTATATATTGATGTTGTTTCTTCCTTACTACCGAGGACGTTTTGATGTATACTTAATAAAATTTCACTTACATTTTTTTTGTAAAAATTGTCATCATTAAATGTTACGTCACTTTTTGGAGACATAATTTTTTGAATAATTGAGCAATAAGTATTCATTTTCCTTTATAATATAAAATTTTATTTTTAATATATTTAAACTAACTATTTATGATTTTATTTTTGTGAAAAATAAAAAAATAATTTTATTATAAGAAAAATGAAAATAGTAGAAAAAAAAAAGAAAGAAAAATCGTGTTGTTGCGTGAATGCGGAAAAATGTTGCTCTGGTATTGAATGGTCACTCGGATATCTTATAGGCGAAACGATTTCTTGTATTGTAAATATTTGTATTCATTTTGTAAATAATGCGACCAAGGGATATGATTCACGAGACAAAACAAAAAAACCAAATTATACTAGAAGGTCTTCATTATAAACGATACTTACAACCATTATTTAGATTGTAATGTGTATAAGTTGTTACGTATTCTACAAAGTCTCTACAACAAGGACACATTATTTGATACCCTTGAGAAACATAGTTATGCACTTGACTAACGTGTTCACACAACGCGTGATAGTGATATTCTAATAAACAGTCACCGTGAAAAGCGTGGTTGCAACTTGTTACATATACTGGTTTATGAAATTTACACGTTTTATCTTCCAACCTACATTTCATAAATTTTGTTGCTTCTGGTTCGTCAACGATTAACTGTTTGTGACATATACTACAATCGTGTTTTTGTGGGTTTTCTATAACTTCTTTAAATATATTTTTGAGTTCATTGTTTTCTTCTATATTTACTTCTTGACTCATTTGATTATATTTTTTTTATTATTGAATAAAATAATAAAAAAAAATCAATTTTATTTTGCAATATTATTTATTAATTACATACAACTATAAATTATTTTAAAATCCCGGATTGTAATCATCGTCCTTACCGAGGTCTGACGCTTTAATATTCACTACGTTATTTTGTATTACTAAATTATTTGTACTACATTTATCTTGACTATCTTCAACATTACCAAATACTTTTTCTATTGTTTCATTATCGTCTGGTTGTTCAAATTGAATAGTATCTTCTAACTTGCGCATTTCCTCCAAGTCCAAGACAACTTGGAATGAGTTCGTTCCATATAAACCTTCTTGACCACACATTACGTTCGCAGAAACACCTCGCATAATATCTAACTCTGCGTGTCTTGCTGCCTTCAAGAACATCTCCGGAGTTTCCTCAAATGACGCCTTGGCAATTGGACCAATATTATCATTGTTAATGCCGTGTCTGAATATGGAAATCATCTTGTTGGTAAATGTCATTCTGTCACACAACATCGCTAGATGGTGATAATTAATGTATGTGCCATCAAACTCAATCACTTCTGCAATTTCATTGTAAATAGTTTGTCTCGCTGCTTCAATACCAAATACGTTGTAGGTCTCCACAATATCATTACTAAATGTGCGTTTCTGGTCAATATAATCAAGAGCCAATACATCCATCATATTAGAACCTATTGTATCTAGAACCCATATGTCTTGTTTCTTGTATGAACCGGATACTTCTGTCAAGTTATCCTTGACTTTACGAAGAATAACCTTGTCAATATGTTTCACGCCACGAATCACTACGTTATTCAATATCTGGTCTTGGAAATTCTTCAACAAGTAAATTTGGTCAGACTGGTCAAGAGGATTCACTTTTGGTTTCTTTACACCTCCAGCAGCACCACCTTTGGTTGACTTACTAATGACGTTGTTCATACGAATTCTGAATACTAACTTGTCAGCGTTGTAGTCAGAGAATACACAAGAGATTTCATCTCCATAACTATTTTTCAACGTAAAGTTGATATCGTCCATAGTTATATTTTTTTCCAACATCATTTCAGAATCCATCTCCATACGAAGTATCCATTTTGATTTTTCATTCGTATTTTCTTCAATAGACTTTTCAAGACATTCATCCAACATATGTTCAAATTCGTAGTACTGTAACATTGTTTGTTCATCATCATTAATGAGTGTATTCAAATCATCTGGGTCAAAACAAATTTCCATTGACTTGACGATTTCTTTCAAGTTAGTATTTTCCAACATATACATAATAGATTGTGCTTTTTCTCGGTCGGTTTGGTCTTCTGGTTTCATATAAATAGTTAGTGAAGGATTTTTTGGTTCAGAAGATAATGACAATATTTCTTCAATTCTAGGAACACCACGAGTGACGTTGGATTTACTTGACACACCGGCAAAATGGAAAGTGTTAAGTGTCATTTGTGTAGTAGGCTCTCCTATGCTCTGCGCCGCAATCATTCCCACCATCTCACCGGGTGCAACAACTGCGCGCTTGTAATTCACTGTGATATTCTCTAAAAGAATAGTTAATGCCGCACGATTGAAACGTTTTACAATCAACAATTCTTTTGGAGAAAGGTTGTAGTAATATAAAGTCTTGAACAATAAAGTTGGAGGAGCACAACGGATTTTTTCAAGATTGGAGTAAGTTTCTTCAATCATTTCAAATGCTTCTAGGGGTGTAATATCTACGATAGAGTTGGCATTAATTAATTGTTGTCCTTGAACATTATTGATCAAATGTGCGAATGCAACTGGAGTGCTGACAACACTGTCGCCTTTGTTCTTGAATATTTTCTTGACAATTGCGTCACGTTGTTCAATCATAAAATCGGTGTAGAACTTGCATTTTTGATTCGTTTCCTCCATTTGTTTCTTGTAGCGAGTCATTACATTTTTCAAGAAGAAGGTTGATAATGTTTTGATTTTATCCTTTTCGTCTGGAATATTGAAGTGAGCATAAATGTCTTGAATACTCATACCGACTAATGGGATGGGTTGATTTTCTACTTTCACCGGGTCAATGTTGTCATCACCGTATGAGAACTGTACGAGTTTTCCCTTATTGGTTCTCACTGTCATATCGTAACTGACCATTAAATCCTCAAGACCTTTAATAAGTCTTCTTTGGATGTAACCAGTAGAACTGGTTTTGACTGCAGTATCTATCAAACCAACACGACCACCCATTGCGTGGAAGAACAATTCTTGTGGTGAAAGTCCGTTAATGTATGAACTTTCAACGAATCCACGAGCACTTGGAGTATCGTCAAACTTGGTGAAATGTGGTAATGTTCGGTGTTCAAAACCATAAGGAATACGTTTTCCATCCACGTTCTGTTGTCCCAAACAAGAAATCATCTGAGAAATATTCAAATCACTACCCTTAGAACCCGCATTCACCATAATAACGAATCGGTTGTCTTTATCCAAAGATTTCAAACCAATCTTACCCGCTTCCGAAGATGCTTGATTCAATATATTATTCACTTGTGTTTCAAATTCTTCTTGATTCGTTTTACCAGTATTGTTCTCAAACACTCCGATTTGGGTCTGGTCAATTAAACTCTTTACATCATTCTTCTTCTCACTAATGACTTTAATAATTGCTTGGTTGGTCTTTTCGTCTGAAATCAAATCACTAATTCCAACACTATACGAACTTGATTTCATATACTCCGTAATAATATTCTGTAAATCGTCTATGAAATTGGCAGACGCAAAGTTTCCAAAATCATTACAGATACGATGGATTAAACCTTTGGAACCAGCGCCCAAAATATCTTTCTCCATATGACCACGAATATATTGTCCGTTTCTTATCTCCAACACATTATTTGATGTCTTTGCATCATCTTTATCGCCAAATAACTTGGTCTTGAATCCTAGCGTTAGTGGTGGTAATATCTGTGACAATATATCAAAATTCGTAATCACATTTCCTTTCTCCAACAAAGCATTCTCATTCACTCGTTGGAACATCATCAGTATATTCATCGCTTCACGTGGTGTAAATTTTATATTTTCTCTTGTGAAACGATTGGAACCAAGCATAGAATCTTGAAAGATTCCAATAATTGGTTTGTTATTTGCCGGACTGATTATCTGATAAGGCACCGCTGCCAAATTCTTTAACTCTGCGTCCGACTCCGCATCTTGCGGCATGTGAAGATTCATCTCCATGAATATCCCCAAGGTTTCCCAAGGGGCCGGACTGTATCTCAAGCCAATTCAGAGTGGTTAGCTCTTCATTATTGACCAACACCCGTTCAGTCTCTGAGTGCCCTCCATATCCTATCATAACGGAATTAGGAAGTAACACTGCGGATTGCCCAATCCTTCACATTATTACCGTTGGTTACGACTATTAATCGTGTTCCTCACAAATGTTTCCAAGAGTGAGTGGTAGTGAAGGCTCTAAGGGGTTTCCCGCATCAAGGTGTTTTGCAAATAAATCAATATATTTTTGGGGCATTTCTATATTTTTTTCTTTATGATAATCTAATAATTTTTTCAAATGTTGTTCAATCTGTGGTTTTATTATTTTACTATTTTTTGTTAAATTTTCTTTAGCAGATAAAGGCATAGTATTTCTCCAATTAAACGCAATAAGTTGTTCTTCTAAATCATCCAAGTTAAATTTACAGAGAGGAATTACGTGGTCAATGTGCCAAACCTTTCCGCGATTTTCAATATTATAATTTTCATTATAATTTAAAATCCAATCTAAATAATCATTAGAACAACAACCTAAATATTCAATTGTATGTTTAGTTTTAATTTTTAATGCGGACCATATTCTGGTGCGAATAATTCTTTTTAATTTATCTAAAGGTTCATCTCTTTCACAGTGTCTACATTTTAAACGATTATATCTAAAATGTGAATTGTGTTTGATTGTATTGCAACAACTGCACTTTTTATTATCTTCTCCAATTTCTTCTATTTTCTCCTTTTGTCGTTCTAATACTTTATTATGTTTAAAAGTAGATGCCATTTGAATTAATTTTAAACGGTGTTCTTCATCTTTATGATAATGATCACGTCGTTTTTCACTAATACATTCTTTGCATATTTTACGACTTTTATAGAATAACGAAACTGGTTTATCCTTATTGCAGTTGTTACATTCTTGTTGAACCTCATTTTTTATTTCTAAAACTTTATACTTTTCTCTGCTTCTTAAATTACGACATTCTTTGCATATATTCCTTTTCGGTATAAACTTGTCTTCTGTTTTTGTTAAACCACATCTTGAACAACTTTTTTCTAAAGGTTTTGTATCCGCCACGTTCATTTATATTATATAGATTATCTTTTTTAAGTTATTTCATTATATATTTTGCCCATATTAATTTATTCACTAGGAGGTATCACGCTTTTCACGCCTCCTGTTGGGAACAAGATAATTTCACTTTTAAAGTTTATCCCCATCAAAATCCGCATTGTAAGGCTTGGTCTTGCCTTAACATTTCCTTACCATTTCTGGTAAGGCTGGAGTACACCTTGTGCCTTATCTGGTTGATTAGACCTTCATATAAGACCCGTGATCGTCTACTCTCTGAACCTTCCCCAGTGCTCTATCATAACGAGTTTAGGGGCTTGGCTGCTGATTATCCAATCCTTTACATTTTTACCGTCGGGTTCGTCAGTTAAACGAGATCCTCACAAATGTTTCCATAAGTGAGTGGTAGTAAAGGCTCTAAGGAACTTCCAGCAATTTGGTCACGTTGCCGTCTATTACTTTTGATAATAAACGACTAGGGAGTAGCACGCTTTTAACGCTCCCTGTTGCCGACACCAAGTCTATCGGCTACATTCATTCTAAAGGTGTCACCACGCTTCATAATGCGTGCTATGTGACACATCATACTCATTCTGTGTAAAGTAGGTTGTCTATTAAACAAGATTGGGTCACCATCCATCATATGACGATGTACGATGTCACCATTCTCAAGAACGATTGATTTTCTATCAACATATCTTAGAGTAATAGAGTCGCCATTTTTCTTTTCTAATATTTTTGCTCCGGGATGAACATCCGGACCATTTTGTACGAGTTTCATCAAGAACGCACGATTTACATTATTGACGACGACTGGTTTGGTGATATTTTTCGCAATTTTCATCGGAACACCGAGTTCTCTAATGGAAATATTTGGGTCAGCAGTAATAACGGAACGAGCACTAAAATCAACACGTTTCGCCATAAGATTGCCTCTCATACGACCACCTTTACCGTTCAATCTGTCTTTAATGGATTTCAAAGGACGTCCCGAACGTTGTGCAACCGAAGCAATTCCGGGGATTTTGTTATCCACTTGCGTAGCAGTATAATATTGCAACACGGTTGTCCAGTCATCAATAATATTCGCCGGAGCGTTGTTTTGTATTTTTTCTTGTAACGTTTTGTTGGTTTTTATGATATTTACTAAAATATGACTCAAATCATCTTCACTACGTTGTTGCGCATCGTGTTTCACAGAAGGTCTCACCGCGGGTGGTGGCACCGCCATTACTTGACAAATCATCCAGTCTGGACGAGACCAAATAGGACTGAATCCCATAAAGGATACATCTTCGTCTGAGATTCTCTTGAAAATTTTCAATACCATTTCTGGAGACAATTTAATCACCATATTTTCACTGGCTTCTCCTTCTTCAGAAGATTCAGATTTCCATTCTGCGAAAATAGTTGCTAAACCTTCCTTACGAATTTTATTTGCTTGCAAACAACCACAACCATCTTCGGTGTCTTCACCACATCTTTTCATTTTACTTGCTAAACCGAATACGTATTTCCAACGGGCATCGCCAGTTAATTTCAAAGCTTGTTTATATTTTTCTTTACTGACAAGAAGCTTGCTACACTTGAAACAGACACAACGTAAAACTTTTAAAATAGTGTTTAAATATTGAATATAAAATACTGGTCGCGCTAATTCAATGTGACCAAAATAACCGGGGGTTTGCATATAGTCAAGACCGTCTGTAGGGCAGATAAGTCCCGGTTCTAAAACCCCCATACGAGGGTCAAATAGTCCTCCGATAATTGGTTTATTATTGACATAAGTATCTCTTGAAGTAATTTCTGCAACGGAACCCTTACGGATTTCCTCTGGAGATAAAATACTAAATTGGATTCCAATTATCTTGGAACTGTTAAATTGAGTTGTAACTTTGCTTTTAGCAGACATCTTAATATATTACTATAAATATATTTAGATTGTTTAAAATCAATTTTATTATTAATTAATTTTTAAATGATTTTAATTAATATATTTTTTTTGGGGACTTTTTACGAAAAATAATTTAGTATTTTTGTTATAAATAAAAAAATTGATTTAAAAAATTGGAAATACAAAGATTATATAATTACTTATTATAACAATGACCAAAGATACCAAAGTTAAGAATTGTGCTAAAAAAGATACTTTATCCAAGAAAAGTAAAAAGAGAGAAGAAATGAATCGTCGTAGAAAAGCAAATGAAAACTCAGATGATGACTGCGACAGTTTTATTGAGAGTGATGAAGAAGAAGAGGAAATGGATACTCAAGAGTACCGTAAATTCATTTCAAAGATATTCCCTTCAAAATATATTTCAAAAAAAATAGGTGACGGAAAAAAATTAAAAAAATTATTAGATGATGTTTCAAATGAAGATGATTCCGAAGAGGAAGATGATTCCGAAGAGGAAGAAGAAGAAGAAAAACCAAAGAAAAAATTATCAACATCAAAGTCAAAAACAAATTTGAAAAAATTTAAACCATCCAAGAAACCAATGAAAAAACAAGTAAAAAAATCTAAGAAAGTTGTGAAGGAAGACTCTGAATCAGAAGATATTGAAGAGTCCGAAGAAGATGACGATGATGATGATGAAGATTCAGAAGATGAAGAAGAGGAAGGAGAAGAATATGAAATCTCCGGAGGTAAAAATTCTGGAAAGTTCAATATTATATTTACTATCGGTGGTCAAGGTAGCGAAGAGGAAGAAGAATGGGAAGACTATGATTCGGAAGAAGATGAAGACTATGATTCCCAAGAAGAAACCGAAAATGAAGATGAAAGCGTTTCATCTGATTCATCATCAGACGATGATGAAGAAGACGAAGATGATGAGGAAGAAGAGGAAGAAGAGGAAGAGGAAGTAGTAACTAAAAAATCAAAAAAATACGCAACCCGTTCTTCTGCAAAAAAATCAACCAAGTCAAAAGAAGAAGAAAAGAAAGATAAAACTTCCAAAGCTTCATATAAAAACCAAGAAATCACTGTGATTGAAAAAGATGAAAATGAAAAAGAATCAGACTACGATGATGTCTTGAAACAGTTAAGAGATTTACAAGGCAAACATAAAAATAACAAGGCAATCTCTGAATGTATTGAAACTTACGAGAAAAAAGTAAAGGAAAATAAAAAGAAGGCCGAAAAGAAACAGAAAAAGCAAAAAGATAAAAATTCACGTATATTCAAACGCGTTCTTCGTGACAAAAATAAAAATAATGATTTTGAATTCTTTGAGAAACTAGAAATTGAGGAACAAAAGAAAATCATCAAAGAAGTTCGTGAAATCAATAAAATAAGTCGTATTGAAAAACCATACCGAATGACGTTATTAGAATCAGATATTCCAGCGATATTCAAAGCATCTGCGATGAAAAAGATTTCAAACCTTCGCTATATGGAACCCGGAAGCGGTGAATACTATAAAGTCAAAAACTGGGTTGATACTTTTATGCAAATTCCATTCGGTAAATACAACACATTACCAGTAAATATTAGTGATGGTGTTGAAAAGTGTCACGAGTTTATGGAAAATGCACAAAAAACATTAGATAGTGCTGTATATGGTTTGAACGATGCCAAGATGCAAATTATGCAAATGTTAGGACAACTCGTAACAAATCCTCAAGCAATCGGAACGGCTATTGCTATTAAGGGTCCAATGGGTACCGGTAAAACTTCGCTTGTAAAAGAAGGTATTAGTAAAATTTTGAATCGTCCGTTCTCCTTCATTGCATTAGGAGGTGCAACAGATAGTAGTTTCTTAGAAGGTCATTCCTATACTTATGAAGGCAGTGTTTGGGGCAAGATAGTTCAAATCATTATTGACAGTAAGTGTATGAATCCGGTGATATATTTTGATGAGTTGGATAAAATCAGTGATACCCCAAAAGGTGAAGAAATTGCCGGAATATTGACACATTTAACGGATACATCACAAAATTCGCAATTCCACGACAAGTATTTTGCTGAAATAGATTTTGATTTGAGCAAGTGTTTATTTATATTCAGTTACAACGACGAGTCAAAAGTAAATCCAATCTTGCGTGACCGTATGTATAAAATTCAAACGAAAGGATACGACAAGAAGGAAAAGACCATTATTTCCACCAATTATTTATTACCAAAGATAAGAGAACAAGTCAAGTTTTCAAACGAAGATATTGTTATCCCAGACCAAGCGATTCATCATATCATAGAAGAATATTGTATGAAGGAAGACGGCGTGCGTAACTTGAAACGTTGTCTAGAAATCATTTACACCAAACTGAACTTGTATAGATTAATGAAACCCGGAACAAATTTGTTTGAACAAGAAATGTCGTTAAAAGTAGAATTCCCAATGACCGTCACCAATGACATAGTAGATAAGTTGATTAAAAAAGATAAAGAGGCATTAAATAAATCGTTATATGGTTTATACGTATAAATAGTTATAGATAGTTAGATTTTGTTTTGTAAAATAATATTTTTTATTGAATTGTATTAAAAATATTATTTTAAAGTAAAGAAATAACAAACAATTATGATGAATTCTGTAAGTAGTAGTAATTTTACAGTTTCAACGCCACTACTTGAATATGAAGAAAACGAAATATGTCATAAATTTTCACCAATATTAGTGACGCTTGGTTGTTTTACATTCTCGGGGTTAGCATTTATCATATATTACTCGGTTTTTATGTGAAACACGACTTATCTTTTATATTTCCTACGAATACGTCTAGTGCTTTTTCTTTTGTTTTTTCTTGTTCTTCTTGTTGTTCCCGAGCGTTTTCTACGTCCACCTTTACCAGATGTAGGAGGTCCTAAAAATTTTCCTATGTTACCACTTAAACCTTTATTTGCGAAAATAGTTTCTCCTAGTGTTAATTGCTGCTTTTCTGGATAATTACGAATACGTACCTTCATTTTTTTTGTGATGTCGTCAAAATCTTTTCTATGATTTATTTTTCTAAAAAATCTGGCGTGAGCAAGAACAAATTCATTTATTGGTTGTAGCATTTCCATACCATTCATACGATATCTAATTGTTCCAACTGGATTGTTTAGAGCAACAATTTCTATACAGTGAATCACCATACCATTCGTAAGAGATAAAACTACAGTTTCATCTGGAACAAGATTATTTATATTTACTTCAATAAAATTACCATAATTAAATAATTCATCTCGTGTTGGAATTGGAGGACACGCTGGATTAGTAGTCATTTGTATATTATATAAATATATTATAAAATATACGATATAATGGATAGTATCAGATTCGAACTGATGACTTGTGAACGGAGACACGTTTTTCCAACACTAAACTAACTATCCAGATTAATTTAAATTAATATCTTTAAATCATTTTTTGAAAATCACGCTCTTAGTATTCGGAGTAAGGAACGTTATTTCCGGCGCGGTCAATTAAATAGTTGTATTGCGGAACCGTCATACAAGCGCAACCACTGCTATTAGAATAAGAATTTGGGCAACATTCTGGTTTAAATTGGGTAGTCGCAAAAAAATCCAACTCGCCTTCTGGAAGAGGAACTGGTTGTTTTGGACGATTCAAGATATTTTGAACTGGGGCGTCTTTACTGATGTCTTGACCTTTGGTGTAACTCAAATTAGGAGTAAACCAAGAAGAGGTGTTGACTGGTGGCGCACGTGCTTGAGAATATACATCACCACTCATAGAATTTACACCACTTCTAAATCCTTCTTGTTCTTCTTCTTCATCATCTTTACTTGTAGTAAAAGATTCAGTTACTTTGGCAAACATACGTACTGCTTCATATGGTTTAACAGTGGAACAAGAACATAAAACATGACCAACCATAATCCAATAAAGGACAACGATGATTATTAAAGTTACTAAATTAAACTTCATTCCTAATATAGAAATTTCCATTATATATAAATCCGAGATAATTATTGTTAGATAATTTAAATTTTTATTTATCAAATTTAAATTATGTTTATGGATTTTCAAGTTTCTCATGGTTTGTCAGCTAATGGTGGTCCAGCATAAAAATACTCCTTAAAATCACCTAAACTCATAGTGCAACAAGAACATAATAAGTTACCAAAGATAATCAAGTACAATACATAAATAAGAACCAAAGTTAAAATACGAAACTTGTATCCCAAAACACTAATTTCTCCAGAAGTGAAGTTAATTTTTACCCCTAAAAATGAAATTTCACTCATTTCTATAAATTAGTATGAGAAAATTTTTAAATTAATGATTTATTGTTATTCCATAATTTAGTTTTTTCTAAAACGTGGTCAATTAAAGAATTATAGTCTTTCATAAAAATTTGTCCAACATAAAATGATTTTTTATCAGTTAATAAATGATACAATTTACTATCTTTTGAAAAGTCTGTGTTTTGAATAGAGTCAAGAGAAGACCGAGACCTAGACCTTGAACGACTTCGGCTATTCATTAACTCGTCATTTTCTAAATAAGAATTAGAACTATCACTAGAAACACTAGTATTTCGTGTTTTTTCTGGTTCATCAATTTCATTTTTTCCATAAATTTCAACAACTCCGTAAACTTTCTCTCCATTTTTTAAAACATCTCCTAATTCAATAGATTTAATACTCTTTAAAGAACCATCACTTAAACGTAACATTGTATATTCGCTAAATCCTCTATCAAAAAATTGATGAATTTCTTCCTTCTCTAATTTTTTATTTGGGTAATGATATCTAACAAACTCATTAATTATATCGTGCACTTCTTCAGTCACTTCATCCCAATCAGAAAATACATAGTCGTCTATAATAATTTCTTTACTAGATGTATTTAAACAATAAATAACTGGTTCGGTGTATTTTTGAATAACTATTCTATCTGGATGTTTGCTTGCAAAAATCCATTTTCCATTATGTTTCACCCGATGTGTACCACTTACAACAACATTACCTAAACGATACATTTTCGTATGTTTAGCGTTTAATTTTAACTTTGCAGTAACAAAAATTACTTTATTTCCATTATCACTATAGTTCCATAGTTTGTCACCAACGTTAATTTCTGAAATTTTCTTAACACTACCGTCTACCATTTTTAACATAGTATCTTTATCAAAACAAATCTTGGGTTTTTTTGGTGCTTTAGGAATTTTAAAACCACTTTTCACGTGTAATACATTTTTTAAAAAAGCAATAACAATTGCACAAATAATAACAACAGTTACAAACAATACTGTTCCGGCAATAGCAGCTGGCCAAGCAAAAGACAACCATAAACCAATAATAATAGCAACGGACGCAACTAGTATAATAATTATAATTTGAACAAGAGCTCCTAAAAATGCTTTTAATGCATAGTATGTTCCTAAACTCGTGTATAATCCAGATGTTAAAATTCCAATTACTTTTTGCCCCATGTCATTAAATGCAATTAACATTTTTCTTATAGGGACAGTTACATTTAAAATACGCCCCATAATTTCTTGAGTAATACTTCCAAGATTGTTCCTAATATTTGACAACAAAGAACGAATCGCACTCAATGCCTTTGCGATTTCTTGGTAAACTAAATTAATTGTATAAGTAAGATATGTTAAAGGTTGAGTGGCAAAACCAGTAACAGATTTAAGTATGTCTTGCATACAGTAAGTAAAATTTTGTTGTGTGAAATCAGTAGCACTCGTTCCATCTGGCGCATTAATTAATCCAGCAAAAGGAATTACATTTGCCTTACAACGTTCCTTAGCCCAATTATCTTTAATGGGTTGAATATTTTTCATAACCATTGAGTAAGAGAGAACAACAAACATTATCAAAATTAATAATATAAATAAAAATACTGACCCGCCATATTGGTCAAAGTATGACAAATCTTTATACATTTTATTAACTTCATCTGCTGCACCATATTTATCATTTAAAATTTTATTGATTGAATTAATTGAATTATTATCCATATATACTTAATGGATAATAATCATTCACATTATATTTAATTTTTCATAATGATTCATATTTATAAAATAATACTAAAATATAACTCTAATAAGCGATTTCATCATCTTCCCAATCCCAGAAAACAAGTTGTCCAATTGGAATTGTGTGGTTATAAGTAATTAAACAACTAAACCAATCACTTTTGACTTCATCTTGTTCAACTGCACCAGTAAAATCTTTCACATAAATATACTTACGTTGATTTTCTGAATACACCATATGTTTTCCAGTAACGTAAATGTCCTCACCATCTACGCCCATTTTTTCTAATTTATATAATTTTTCTTCTCCAGAGGCGTTTTCAAGTTGCATAGTAGCCATTATTTTAACGCCATTTTCTAAAACATCTCCTAAAATTAAATCCTTCATCATTTTAATAGTTCCATTATTTAATTTTATTTTAGTCTCTGGATGGAAACATTTACCAAGTGCTCTGACCATTTGACCCGGAGGACCATTCCAAGAACTATTTATTGTTTTTAAACTGCCTTCCATGATATACATCATTGCAACCATAACACCAATCATTTTTCCTACCAAGTCTTTGATAGAAATCATAATTTTCTGAAAAGAAATAATTATATTTAAAAAGATACCAAATATTCCTTCAGTAATTGTTGATAAAAATGTTCTAATGTTACTCATCATATAACGAATACTATCTATGTTATTGACAAAACCAGCACCCATAGCAGACAAGTTTGATGTAATATATGTTAATGGTTGTAACAAGTAACCCATATAATTCGTTTGCATACTTTGAATACAATAAACGAAATCCTTTTGAATGTCATCAGACAAGGGCATATACATAGGATTACATCTATACTTTGGCCAGTTGTCTTTTATATCTTTAACTGCTATAAAGTAATATATTGCCACAACTTGTGCAACAAATGCTAAATTTATATATATAAAATTTACCCAATCAGAACCTTTTGGCATAGTTAGATATTATTTAGATATTATTTATATATTGTGATACTAAATAAATAATTTATTTTCTTGATTTTCTTGATTTTCTAGATTTCCTTGATTTTCTTGATTTCCTTGGCTTTCTTGACTTTATTGATTTCTTTATTTTTCTTGACTTTCTACGTCGTCCTCCTTTGACTAACTGCCCGGCTGGAATAGGTGTAGGGGGTGAAACTTTATCATCATAAACTGCATTTGCCGAACCTTGATTGAATGTTCCCGCAATTCCCACTTGTTGATTCACAGCAGACTGAGGTCCAGCCATAGGGTCAGTGTAATTTGTTTGAAGAACTGGAACTACAAATTGGTCTGAAGAACCAGCAAATCCTCCTCGTAGGTTCATTCTTTTTCTTCTTCGTCCGCCTACTTTGCCAGTCGTAATATTATTCAATGCTGCTAAATTATTTGCGTCGTTTTGCTGTGTTACTATCGCAGCATCTCTCTCAGATGTTGCTCCTAGTGGAAGGCCTTGAACTTGTGGTGGAGTAACTGGTTGAAACATTGTATATATTATTATAATAAATTAAAATATAAAAATAAAAATCTGAAATTAATAAAATGGACGACAAAGCAAGATTACAACTCCAAAAAATGATTAAAGCAAATAATGTGGAAGATCAAACAGATTTAATTCGTGAATTGAAACACAGTCATCTACTCCAAAATGATATTAACAACTTGATTATGTTAAAAGCAAAATATAGAAATGACCAAGACAAAATTAATGAAGAAGGAATGACCGAGTGTGGATTTTTATTCACTTACTATACCGATATTTATAACAAAATTCGTAAAGATGAAATAGATTTAAAAATACTAAATCAATTCTTGAACGTATTAAGAAGAATTGAAGATGGTGAACTAGACCAACACGAAGGTTCATTTGTTATTGGAACTTTACTTAAGGAAATGTACGTAGATAGTGCATTAAGAAAAGCAGCTAAGTTAAATGAAAACCAAGAACAAGAATATGTTGAACCAAGAGAAGTCGTGAATATTTCTTGGAGAGACTTCAAAAAAACATTATAAATTAACTAGTTTATTAAAATTTTATATTACTTTATAGTAGTATGAAAACTAAAAAAAATAAAATTATAAAAAATAAAACCATAAAAAAAAGGATTATAGAACCATCTATTAAGATACTTAAAGTTGGTGATTCGTTATATGGAGCGAAGAGTCATAGTGGCGAAGAAATATTAAAATACACAAAATTAATGTCACAAAAAAATAAAAAAAAATGTATAATACAAAACATATCTTGGTTTAGTAATCTTGAAGTTGCTAAAAATTTCAGTAAAGGTTCAAACAACACACATATATATAAATGGAAAATATCAAAAAATACCAAACTATTGAATATTAACAAGGAAAATGAGGACTTTATTAATAATATTTTTTTAAACTCAACAAATAAATTAAGAACAACAATAAATATAAATAAAAACCAAGAAAAAAACATAAGTTATGAACATCCATATATCAATATGTCTCAAAATGAAAAAGCATTGTATGAGTTCAAATTTGCATTTGGATTTATTACAGTAAAAGAACAATATGAGTTTATGAAATTCATAAAATATTTAATAGAAAATAATATTTTAGACATAAAAAATAGAACAAATAGTAGTATCCTAACAAGACTTATACTATTAACCAACTACTATAAAATCAACTTAGTTTCTGATAAAAATGAAAAATATGATAGATTAAGTTTTTATAAAATTGACCAAAATGCAAGTTTAAATTTGTGCAAGTTGGTTAGTAACAAATACAATATAGTAGGCATATACTGTAAAAATATAAATAATTTTTGGATACATTTGAATATTATTCCAGTAGAATTTGCAATATTTAATCCGCACAAAAACCTTACTTATGTAGAAATGATAGAGTAGTTGGGTAGTTGTTTTATCTTACTTTACAAAAAAGAGGTCCATCAAAAGGATTATCCAATAAAAAATCTAATATATAGGTACCGATTGTATCAGTATCTATATTTTTTTTACGACAAATATCATCCATAATCAAATATTGTTTCACATAATTTTTAAGAATTTTTACTTGGGCAATTTCAAATAAAACATTTTCCATACGATACGCCGGAGACCAGTTTTTATCACAAATGATAGAAGAACAACACATACAATATACTTGATTTTTTTTTAAGACTTTATTTATTCTCTCACACTTTGAATTTTGTAAGATAATATTTTTATAAAACTTGTCATTAATCATTAACTTTGGTTCAATAAATGGGTATCTTTCCGACAATATAAATGTTAATACTTTACCGTCAAATTCTTCAATGATAAAATGAACTTCATTCGTACTGAACAACTGTGTTTTAATACTTTTGAAGTCATAGTTTTCGTATAAATCCAACATTTCAATACCACATCTTTTAATACAACTACTTATATTTGAATGTTTTTTTTTATTAACAATGGTTCCCATATCATACAATATATAGCATAATGGAAATATCTTTATTACATTTGGATTGAACTACTTTTTCTCTCTTTTTATTTCTTATTTTTATTGTTCTTTTTGGACCTTTTGTTTTTTCTTGTTTTTGATTTTTTATTCTTTCTAGTTCTTCTCGTTTTTCTATTTTTTCCTCCTAGTTCTTCTCCTCCAGATTGTATTATTAATGGAAACATCTCTTGACTTAATGTAGTATTAACTAAACCCGTATCATTTTTAGGCCCGCGTATAACTTTATCAAAATCAATCATGACAATTTTATTTTTTCTAATTAATTCACCAGATTCATTAGGTTCCAAGGTTGAACATAAAATAAATTCAACGTCAATTAAGTATATCCCGCTATTTATTGTAGCTATTAAAATTTTTGCAAGGTCACTATAATATTTCATAATGTCAATTCCTAATATTTCAAACAAAATTTTCATCATAGGTTCATTAACCTCTCTCCATCCATTTGTTACACCATGACCTCCTTCATTAAAATAAAATTGAGGGCTAATTACTCTTGGAACAAGCATATATAATCTAGGGGTATTCCTAATCTCAGTTAAATTATAAATCAAATCTCTATTTGGTTCTGCTACAGCATAAGCACTACTAATTTTTTCATCTAATCTCGTGATTTGTTCTACACTGAATTCTATTGGATAAAGCTTTTCCATTCTAAAATAACATCTTCTTTCTTCAACCCAAACGTCTCCAATAATATTTAATAAACTAATTATATTTAAATCAGATGGAAATACTTGTTTTATTTCTTGATATCTATCAAACTCCCGTGTAAAATTTTCTGGACAACCAGTCGTTATAGAATGCCCTTGAATTGAACCTTTTATTACCATATTGTAGTATGCATTACTATTAAATATAACTCCATATGTTCCGGCATTAATTTTTTCACCACATTCTCCGCATTTAACAGCTTGTTCCGTAACAGCAGCTTCAGACATTTTTCTTTGTAATACTTGTTCGGATGTTTTTCTTGAGTCTAAATAGGCTTGCCAATATTGATTTAGTTGCTCTTCAGTTATGTGTCCATTTTCATATAAAAAATTCAACTTACTTTTCCAAGTAAAGCCCAATTTTCCACTAAGTAATTCTCCAATGTACTTTTCAGCACGATTTTTATCTTCTTCTTCTTTGGAGATGGATGATTCTTCTTCACTCATATATTATTATTATAGATAATATATTTATTACACCTTTTAAAATTTCAAACGCCTACTTATTTTTAATCCAATTAGATTGTATTGAATTACTTTTTCTCTCTTTGATTGATTTTAAAAAGTAAAAAATGGTTTAAAATTATAAGATAAACTAATATAATCTCATTTTTATTGATATAGAATGTCAACAAAAAAATATGCCACTATTGTTCCGACTCTTGTGATTGTAGAATCTCCCGCCAAATGCGCAAAAATTGAATCTTACTTGGGAAGTGGGTACAAATGCCTCGCTAGTTTTGGTCATTTGACCCAACTAAAATCATTAGACGCAATAAATACCAACGAGAATTTCAAGACCAAATACGAAATTGTAGATGACCCTAAGAAAAAGAAACACATTGATTTTTTGAGGAGAGAAATAGAAAAATCAAAAGGCGACGTTATTTTGGCAACAGATGATGACCGAGAAGGGGAAGCCATTGCGTGGCATATTTGTTCTCTCTTTGACTTGCCTATAAACTCAACAAAACGAATTGTTTTTCACGAAATAACAGAAACTGCTATTCAAAATGCAGTAAGAAACCCTCGCACAATTGATATGAACTTGGTGCAGTCACAACAAACCAGACAAATATTAGATTTACTAGTAGGTTTTAAAATATCACCTATGTTGTGGAAGTACGTCTCCAACAATAAGGTCGGACTAAGTGCCGGAAGATGTCAAACCCCAGCATTGAGGTTAATTTACGATAACCAGAGAGAAATAAATCAACAACCGGGGAGAAAAGTTTATAACACAGTCGCTTATTTTATGAACCATAATTTACCCCCTTTTGATTTGAATAAAGAATACAACTCGGAGGAAGAAATATCAAATTTTCTTGAAGCGTCGGCAAGTCATTCGCATACTTTCTCTCGCACAGAACCTAAAAAAGTTTTTAAAGAACAACCACAACCATTAACAACGTCAAGAATACAACAAATCGCGAGTAATGAAATGCACATCTCTCCCAAAGAGACGATGAAAATATGCCAGACATTATATGAAGCCGGATTGATTACCTATATGAGGACAGATAGTAAAAAATATAGTGCTGAATTCGTTGAGTTAATGAAGATGTATATATTGGATAATTATCAAGATAAGAGATATATTTTTGACGATATTGATAGTATTAAAAACAATTCAAAGAGAGAAACCGAGGAAAAAGTAGAAGAAAAACCGAAGAAAAAATCAACTAGTAAAAAAATAAGTGTGGTGAAAAAAGAAGCCGAAAAACCGAAACCACAAGAAGCACACGAAGCAATCAGACCAACCCATATAGAAACGAGAGAAATACCCGAATATGAAAAAATGTCACCCAAAGAGAGAAGAATGTACAAGTTGATATGGGAAACTACAGTAGAAAGTTGTATGTCTCCGGCGGAGTATGTTTCCATCACGGCAAACGTTAGTGCACCAGAAAATGCCAAGTATTCATATACGAGCGAACTTCTCTCTTTTCTTGGTTGGAAAGCAGTATCAAATGATAAAAAAATAGAAAAAGAAGAAAAGGAAAACAAATATTACCATTATTTGTATCACTCCCAAGAAGGCAGAGTTTTTGACTATAGAAAAATCACATCTAAATTAACTTTGAAAAATTTAAAGCAACATTATACCGAGGCCAAACTGGTTCAGTTATTAGAAGATAATGGAATTGGGCGTCCTTCTACTTTTTCTATGTTGGTTGATAAGATTCAAGAAAAAGAATATGTGAAAAAACAAGACATACAAGGAACCCGTATTGTTTGTAAAGATTTTGAACTAGAAAATGATACAATAACAGAAACAGAAACAGCGAGAGAATTTGGAAACGAAAAAGGAAAATTAGTGATTCAACCAATGGGTATAGTAGTTATTGAGTTTTTAGAAAAGTATTTCAATGAATTATTCAACTACAACTACACGAGTGAAATGGAAACAATGTTGGATAAAATAAGTAAAGGAGAAGAAATATGGTATGAAACTTGTGAAAAATGTTTAGAACAAATAAAAACACTTATTGACCGACTACAACAACAACCCACCGAAGAACAAGATGGAGGAGTCGGGATAGGTAAGTATGAAGTAAAAATAAATGAATACCATAGTTATATTATTGGTAAGCACGGTCCAGTAATAAAATGTTCATTGAACCCCAAAAAAATAACATTTATACCAGTAAAAACAAATATAGATATTACTATTCTTGAAAGGGGTGGTTATAAGTTAGAAGATATTGTAGATGGCGAAACCAAACCAGAAAGTAAAGATTCTTTAGGAAAATATGAAGGATATGATTTAGTATTGAAAAAAGGAAAGTATGGTTTATATGTTGAATGGGGAGAGAAAAGTAAGTCTCTCAAATGTTTTGGGAATAGACCCAAAGAAAATATAACATATGAAGATGTAGTGAAAATTTTAGACGAAATACCAAAAGATGGGGAGACAAACGGTGGTCAAACAAGCGCAAATATAGTAAGAAATATAAGTGAGAACATAAGTATCCGAAGAGGTAAATTTGGGGATTACATTTTTTATAAGACGGAAAAGATGACAAAGCCGGAATTTTTCAAGTTAAAAGGATTTCCGAATGATTACAAATCTTGTGATAAAGGCGAGTTAACAAGTTGGATAAATGATACATTTCATATATATTAGTTTTAGAGTATTTAGAAATCTTGAAAATGAAAAAATATTAAGATAATATATAACAATGTTTAAAAGTTTAAAGAATATGAAAAGAAAACAAAAAATGTTTTTGTTTTATGGAGGACTTGTTTTAGTTGCGTTATATTTTATTCGTGAATTAATAAAAAATATGGAGGGTTTTGCAACAACAACACCCGTTCAAGAAAATAGTTACTACTCGTTTGTACCAAGTAACAACGGTAAATCACAAAGTTGTAAGCCATATAGAGGAGACTGTTTAGTAAATAACATTTATAGTGATAATAAATGTAGCGTTCCTATTAAATGTGTTGTAGGTTATCCTCCAGTGATTGAAAAAAAATAGTCTATATAAAATATAATATATAATTTATATATATAATGAATAATTATCCTCCGTCACAACAAGTGGGTCAAAGGGAAGGAGTAGTTTTAGAAAATCCTTCTTTTTATGGAAGAATGAAAGATAGAGCAGATAGAGCAAAAAACGCAGCATATTCAATGGGGAGTTCAATGGGAAGAGGTATTAAAGGAGTTAGTTCATATGCGTACAATAAAATACCTGGGCGAAGTGGGAACTACAATCCTTTTACACAAACAACTAGTACTCCATTTGGTGCTGTTAGTAATAGTAGTAGAATTCAAAATCTTACAGCTGCAGCGAGTGGATTGATTGGCATGTTTAGAGGACAAGGTGGACGAACACAAAAAATAAAAAGAAAACTAAGAAAAACAAAAACAAAAAAATCTAGAAAAAGAAGAGTTACTAGAAAAAGAAAATAAAACTAGATAATTTAGTGAAATTACAAGTAACTAAAAATGAAAATATATAACTAATATATAAATGGACAAAATAAGTCATTGGTCAAGATTATTAATTGCATTTGCAGTATTTTTATTTATTTATATCTCAGTTTTTGGAGCAAAGGAAGGTTATGAAACAATGTATAGTTACTGGTCTAAATCCAGAAAAGGAATAATAAATGGTCCTCGCTTTACTACTGGAAAAGCGTGTAAGGCCACTGTTTACGCAAATAAAAACGGTACTGTACTTGGATGTCAAAAAGGTAAGAAACCAAATCCAAATTTTAATGGAACAGGATACATCGTAAAATAAAAAATATTTTTTATAATTTTAACAATAATTATAAAAAGTACGATAGTGATTTTATTTTCTTTTTAGACGCGAACAAACAATATCAAACGTCATTGAAAATGGCATATTGTTAAAATCAACTTTAAGACCACTATGATAATAAAATGCGACTTTTACTTTTCTTATTTTATTAATAGGAGGTTCAAAAACCTTGGGGTTGAAAAATCCACCACAGTATGACAGTGATACTGGAGTACTACCTACTGGTATTTTACCGTAAGCATATTCAACAACACCATTTGTTTCATTTGTTTTTTCAGTATAAGCGTCATTATTAAATGGATAAGTTACATCAATATTGTTCCAACCATCAATTAATAAATAAATATAAGACTCGCCTAAAATATTTATTTTTAAAGGTGTTTCTACATACCAAGGAATACACCCGGGTAGATCAGTATTTGCTGTGAGCCAATAACCGTCATCACCAGACACAACATCTCCATAATAAAAACGAATATCTTTTCCATTATTCAGTGAAGGTTTAGAGGTAACTGGAACTCTTGTAAATCCTAAATTATTAGGTAATCCCCAATTTACATATTGGGGGAAACGTCCCGAGTTAGCACAAAGTGCATTAAAGTATAACTCTTGTTCAATATAAAAACTAGAATCATTCGTTATTATAAAACTAGAGCTTTTATTTCCAAACCATAAATGTTGTCCTACGTAATGATATACAACTACAAATTCATTATACCCCCCAGCCTCTTCAAACTCTATAGACAATCGTCCAAGTGGGTCATTTTTAGCGATATATTGTTCTAAATACTGTGTAACAGCAAAGTTCATTTTTCTTGTTAGTTCCGTAGCAATTTGGTCCACACTATAAAAACCATTTTCAATTTTAATTAGAAAGTCACTACCAATATGTGCATTTAAACCAGCAAATATAATAGCTTGTAGTCCAGTAATTTCAAATGGATCAGTTGGTGTGGGTGGGTCTGCTGGATTATACGGCTCGTTAATTTGAAATGTTAAAAAAACATTATTATATAATGTACTAAATGTGTCAATATTAATTGGTAACGCCATTTCGGAAACATTTAACTTACTTACGTTATAATAGTCTCTTGGGAATTCAATCTCAAAATCTCCAGAATTCGGGTACTTTAATACATTACGGTCTTCTGAATGTATTGAAACATAAAAGTGTTCTTCCTCATATTGCGCAGTATCTCTCGGCGTTGGCATAATAGGGTGAGGCGTTGAAACATTATATCTAAAATTACTCATACTTATAATAAATACAATTATTATTTTTAATAGTTAATTATTATAAATTATAATTATTTTTAAAGTTAAACAATATATAATATATTTATATACTAATAATGCCAGGAAACCCACTAGGAACAGCTAATATATCTCAACAATCATATACAAAACAATCCGGACCAAACACAAGTGGAGGAAAAAATCAGTCGTTCGTCAGTTTAGGTATAAAACAATTAACTACAAGTACTCCTCCTCAACAGCAATATTGGGTTACCAAATCAAATACTTATAACTCAGTTGCTACAACTTCTATTACATCATCCCCTTCAACTTTAAGCGTTTATATTCCAAAAGATTTATATGTTGCCGGAACAATTTACGGAACTGTAGTAGCTCCGTCAGACATTTCAATCAAAGAAAATATTAGGGATTTATCTCTTGGAGTGGATTTCAATAAGTTACTTGATTTACATCCAAAACAATATACATATAAAGATGACACAGAACATAAAATTCATTATGGTTTGATTGCCCAAGAAGTAGAACAACTGTATCCAAATTTAGTATATTCAATAAAAAGCGATACAGATACAGATGAGTCAACCAATAATAATATAAAATCGGTTAATTATGTTGAAATGATACCAATATTATTGTTAAAAATTCAAGACCTTCAAAATCAAGTGGATGAATTAAAGAAATCAAAGTAAAATAAATTATTATATAAATAATATATAATAATATGGACGTTAGTTCAAATATTAATAAAAATATAACCAACTCGTATTCTTTTATAAATCCTTCCAATTTTTCCTTTTATCTAATTGGGGCTGGTATTATGGTTGCAATGATAACTACATTACTAGATATAAATAAAAATACGTTAACCGGTTTAATGGTTGGTTATTCTGTAATCGTTTCTGGGTTTTTAATATTACTTTCAACAGTAATAAATAATACAAAAAGTAGTACGTTTTCATTACTTGAACTATTAAAAATAATTGCACCATTTATACTAATTATTGGAACAATAATGTTTTTAACTTACAACATTGGAAAATATTTCAACAAGATATCCAAAGGCCGAGTTTCAAATAACTATAAAACATTTTCACTTATATTTACGTTAGTGACACTAATTGAAGTAATACTATTCTATAATACTAAAAACAGTTCTCAGTTCAAACGTACATCAACTATACCGACCATTTTATACTGGATGACTATTTTTATCGGAGTTATTAACTTTATTGTTGCTGAAATAATTTCTATTGATTTAGCATATTTTAGTACAGACGGATAATATCAACATTGATTAATTTTACAAAACTTGAATGTTAAACCAATATAGTTATCCGTTTCCCAAATACCAGATATTTTTAAAATAAACAACTGAACATTACTTGGCTTATCAATATTTTCAGAAAAAATTTTAAAATTACCATTTTTTAACTGGTCTGATATTTTTGTTTGAATAATTTTACTTTTTGTATTAATTTTATCTAAAATTTCTTTTTCAATCTGAAATATACTTTCAATGCTATTTTTGTTGTTATTCACATTAAAAGCACATTTATACTTATTGTAGTATTTTTCAATCGTAACATCACTGAAAGGGATTGATATATTTATACCATTTGTTACAAAATAGTCAGTAGAATAAATCAGACGAATAAAAGTACCGTCACTTACTACATTATTTTTAATGGAGTCACAGTAATATATATTATTTATGTCATATTGGTTTATGTTTAACGCTATATTCATTATAATTATTGTATTATAATGATTAATTATTTTGTTTTTAAGTTATAAATCTATATAAAAGTTGGTTTTTATAAATATAATCAAAATAAGTATTTAAAATAAATAAAGATTATTCTATAGTTATATAATGAAATTTCATGAAAGTCATTTTGAAGAATATATATTATCAACACAAAAACAGAATTTACATCCGACCATAGATAAAATACTTAAAAAATTTCCGAATAAAATTCAAGACTTTAAAAACTTAATTTTTTATGGACCAAGTGGAGTGGGTAAATATTCTCTCATGTTGAAGTCAATAAAAAGGTATAGTCCAACAGAATTAAAGTATGAAAAAAAAATAAGTGTTACATATAATAAGGAGCAGTATTTTTTTAAAATAAGTGATATTCATTATGAAGTGGACTTATCCATGTTAGGATGTAACTCAAAATTACTATGGCACGAAATTTACTTACAAATTGTGGATATTATTTCAGCCAAGACAAATAAAATAGGAATAATCGTTTGTAAATATTTTCAAGACATTCATAGTGAGTTGTTGGAAAACTTTTATAGTTATATGCAACAAAATAATTCACTGTCTATTGATTTGAAATTTATATTAATGACGGAACATTTGAGTTTTATACCAGATAGTATTATAAATTGTTGTGAAATTATGCAAGTCCAACGACCAAGTAAAATTAATTATAACAAGTGTTTGAAAAATAAATTACATCCGAGTTTCAAGTTAGAAGAAATAAGTAACATAAAAAATGTGAACTCTATGATTAATGAAAATTTAATGCAACCTTATAAAATAATTTGTAATAAAATTATTGATGTTATTATAAACACTGAAAACTATCAACTATTAAAAATGAGAGATATGTTATATGATATGTTTATATATAATTTAAATATTGATGAATGTATTTGGTATATTATACATACTCTTGTAATGAATGGTTCTATTTCTCAAAAAAACATGTCAAAGTTGATGATTAAAACATATACTTTTTTTCAATATTATAATAATAATTATCGTCCAATTTATCATTTGGAGAATTATATACTTTTCTTATCAAGTATAGTGAATATTACTACTTAAAAATTTAGTGGTTTAATTAACTAATAAATTTTCAATAAAACGCAAATATGGATTTAATACAAGCGATGGAAATTATGGAAATAGAAACGGATGAAATAGTTAAATTAACACTAAGCACATTGAAAAAAAAATATCATAAATTAGCATTATTAAATCATCCGGATAAAAACGGTAACAGTGTAGAAGCAAAAGAAAAATTTCAAAATATCGGTCTAGCTTATGAAGTATTAAAGAGAGAACTTGTTCTGTTGAATCCTTTGGACGAAGATAAAACTCAGCCTCAACAACCATCAACGGGTTCTGGATATTCTTATATGTTGAATATGTTTTTAGAAAGTATTTTACAAGGTAAGTATAATGAATTTATTCTCTCAACGATTAAAGATATTGTCTTAGGTGTGAGAGAAATTTCAGTTAAAATGTTTGACAAGCTGGACAGAGAAACATCCCTTGCTATATATGATTTTATTTTGAAATACAAAAATATATTGCACGTAAGTGATTCTATAATAGAACTTTTGAGAGAAATTATTCTAGAAAAATTCAAGGATATTCAAATATATATATTGAATCCAAGTATAGATGATTTGTTTGAAAATAACATTTATAAGTTAGAAATCAACAAGACATTATACTTTGTTCCACTATGGCACGGGGAGTTATATTTTGACGCTCAAACTGAAAATAAAAAAGAAGGTGAAGAGAGAAATGGCGGAGTTCTCTCGCACAACGAATACGATATTATTGTCAAGTGTATTCCGGACTTACCACCACATATGAATATAGATGAAAATAATAATTTGTATGTAAATGTGAATATTCCTTTCCAAACTTCTCTCTTAAAAGAAAAATCCATACCCATTTATTTGGGTAAAAGAAGGTTTGATATTGAAATTGAACGTCTTTTCATAAAAGAAAAACAAACTTATGTTTTTAAAAAGACGGGAATTTCCGTGATAAATGAAAATGATATGTATAATGTTGAGAGAAGGGGAGATATATATGTGAAAATAACTTTTGTATAATTTTATTATTGTTATATAATATAAACGATATTTAATGGACCTATTACAGTCATTTCAAAGATTAATAGATTTTAATCCAAGCACTAATCAGAAACAGATTTTGCCGGTCATATTAATATCTACACATGGCAGTTATAGAATTAAGAAAAAAAATATTGATGGACGAGTTGAAGATGCGATGATTGAAATAAAACTCCCAGACGGAATGAAAATATATAAACTTGAAACTGCTGCATTCGGTGTTGTTAATTTACAAGAGACTTCAAATGTTGATGAAGTGTGTATTGACTTAAAAAAATATATGCATGATACACGAACAGTAAATGAATTAATAGATGATTTAGTTGTTCGGGTTGAAAATATACATACTGAACATACATTCAAAACATACGATGAAGATGAAGAAGTTGCTGCATTTACAACGGCAGCTAATCGTAGACAAATGAATACATATCAACTAATAAATACTTTAGACAGTGAATATCCAAATAACAAACCAATATTTTATCAAAAACTTTTTTCACGAAATATAAAAGAAAAAACTAAAGAAGACATTTTAGAAAAATATGGTTTAGAAGAGGAAGATTTTGAAGAAGAAGAAATCTTAGAATATATGAAAGTAAATACTAGCGATTTATATAGTTTCAATAACAGTTATTATGATATGAGAATTAATTTAATAGAACCTTCATTTTCAAGACTTGCCTCACAGTATTTGGGACCAAAAATTCAAGATATATATGACCTTGTTATTGAAGATCAAATTAGTTATGGAGCAAGTGACGATGTTGTATTGTTAAGCGGAATAATTTCTTACATGAAAAAAAAGGGTATGAATGAATTTATTATTGTTGACTTATCGTGTTCTACATTTAGAGATATGGATGAAAATAAAATTGACTTAAATGCAAAAAATGAGAGACTTTTTCGTTCATTACGTAGACAAACATCACGTACAAGTAGTCCAATTGTTAGAGTAGAAAGTAGAAATAGAAGTAGGAGTAGAGATATAAGTAGAAATAATTCTTTTACATCGTCGTTATCTCTGGACAAAGGTGGAAAAAAAAGAACGAAAAAATATCGTAACAAAAAATCAAAACGCAGAAAAACACGTAAAAACAAAAAAAATATTTAATTAAAATTTTATATAAGTAATTGAATAATTATATAAAATATGAAATAAAAAAGGGTGTTTACATTACAGATAAATAACTACTCTAACTACAATCTACTTTTTATTTTTTATCCCTCTACCTTCTTCTTCACGACTTTCTTCACAACTTTCTTTGGTTCTTCAACTACTACTGGTGCTGGTTTTGGTGCTTCAACGACTGCTTCTTCTTCCTCTTCGTCATCTGATTCTTCTACAACTGTTGATGTAGCTTCAACTGGAAAGTCATTATCGCTTGGCTCTTCAACTGGAGGAGCAGCTGTCTTTAATTTCTCCTTTTCAGTTGGCTTCAACTTGATAAAGCAGTGACCAACTAATGATGTCTTTGGTCTTTGAACGACTGCTTGAATCAACTTCCAAGTAATACCGAACTTTCCATTTGCAAACCATAAACCTCCACACTGCATAATGACTGCAACATTAATACCCTTTTGAATCAAATCTAATGGAGTAACGTTTGGTGTGCTTGGATTTGGAAACAATGCTTCGCCATCTTCATCATAAATCTCGGCTTTCCATACTCCATCCCAGAAAGGAATTTTTACTTTTAATAATGGTGCTTTGCTCAAATCTGCCTCACCAGTCATTTTATCTTTGCTATATTTTAATATAGGACTATATAATGCATCAACTACTTCTGCGTTTTTATGAACCTTGCCAAACCATTCCTTAGAATAGGTTAATGCATCGGCTTTTACTTTTTTTTCTAATGCTTGCATATTTTGTAAGAATGCAGTAGCATCATCAGATTTATATTCATCATTTGGAAATTGAAGTGACATTTCATACTTACCATTACCCTTGCCGGTTGCTGGATCAACGAAATCAGAAGCTCCCCAAGTGAGCATTAATGGAGTGGAAACTCTAATACCAGTATTTGTTTGTTTATTTAACATATTTACGCTTTTACCACCAGAACCACCCGCCTTAGGAGCGGAGTATCTGATATTCTCAACATTAAACATAGTGCCGTCAATGATTGTATCTGCCATTTTTGCTTGTGTGTATGATTTATATAATTGGTTTATCTTTAAATCAATTTTTTTTTATAATAGTAAAAAATCATTTTTTAGTTATTTTTTTCGGAGCATTTTCCGTATAAAATTTTTACAAATATTAATTAAAAAATAACTCAAAAAGATTTTCCTACTATAGTATATATACCATTATGAATCACAACATTCATTTATTACAAGAAGAAAAACATAAAATAAATAAATTGTATTTAAAATCGTCTGCAATGGATGACTATACAAATCATATTTATTCAAAATGTGAAAAAACAATGCCGTCCATAAAAAAAAATCCAGAAAAAATGTCTGATGATAATTTATGTGTACCAACAATTAAGTCATACGATATTTTGTTACGCAACAACTACAATGTGCACCAGTTGAAAGGATTTGCAAAAAGTTACAAACTGAAAATATCCGGAAATAAAAATGAGCTAGTGAATCGGTTGTACGTTTTTTTAAAACTATCCTCGGTCATTATAAAGATACAAAAGGTATTTAGAGGAAATATTCAACGAAAATATAACTTGTTACACGGTCCGGCATTTTTCCATCGTGACATTTGTACAAATCAAAGTGACTTTTTAACAATAGAGGATATGAAAGATTTAGTGTATTCACAATTTTTCAGTTACAAGGACACTGATGGTTTCGTTTATGGCTTTGATATAATTTCTCTCTATAACTTGATTTTAAAGTCTGGAAAAACCTTAAAAAATCCTTATAATCGTAATGTAATACCAAATAATGTTATTAATGATATTAGAAGTTTATTGAGAATAAGTAAGGTTTTGAAAATTCCTATTGAAATTGATATTAAGGATGTGACTGAAGATATATCTTTACAAAAAAGTATAGAGTTACGAATTCTTGATTTATTTCAGTTAATGGATGCTTTAGGAAACTATAGTAATGCATCGTGGTTTCTCTCACTAAGTAAGCCTCAAATAGTAAAAATGTTGCGGGAACTTATAGATATTTGGAATTATAGGGCACAGTTATCAAGTGAGGTAAAAAGGTTAATATGTCCTCCAAACGGAGACCCATTTCGTGGTGTTAATTTTTCAATAATTGCTCAAGAACAAAATATGGATAACGTGAGAAAAATGGTGTTGGACATTGTAGAAAAACTTGTAAAAAATGGTGTAGATAAAGACTATAAAGCATTGGGTGCATACTATATTTTAGGAGCAATTACATTAGTGAATCCAGAAGCGGCGATTGCTCTTCCTTGGTTGTTCCAATCGGTTTCTTATTTTTAAGTTTTTCAATATTTTTATAATTTTTTAAAAATTCATTTTTTATTTTTAAAATTTAATAACTTTTAGATACTTTAGTATTATTGTGATGATATATAATCACAATAATATATATTATGCGTTAAAACACTTAAAAAGTTATTATTTAGATAGTATATAAGATGGCAAAAGCTAGTAAAGCAAAGACTACCACCGACGCTCCCGCTCCAGTTCAAACCACCCCAGCAGTTGAAGCTGCTGCCCCAAAGGCAAAGAAAGTAAAGGCTGTTAAAGAGGCTGCCCCAGTTGCAGTTGAAGCCCCTAAAGTTGCTGCTCCAGCTGTTGAAGCAACTGATGCATCTTTAACCGATAAGTCCGAGGAATTCTTTGGAAAGTTACAACAAATCGGTTCACTTATTTCATCATTAAAGTCTGAATACCGTTCCCTTCAAAAGCAATGGTCAAGAGACATGAAGACTGTTCAAAAGCAAAGTTCAAAGAACAAGAGAAAGTCTGGCAACCGCAAGCCAAGTGGCTTTGTTAAGCCAACCCGTATCAGTGATGAGCTTGCTTCTTTCTTAGGAAAGGAAAAGGGTACTGAAATGGCTCGCACTTCAGTCACCAAGGAAATCAACGCATACATTCGTGCAAATGGTCTTCAAGACACTACCAACGGTCGCAAGATCAACCCAGATACTAAGTTATCATCTCTATTAAAGCTTAAGAAGGATGACCAATTAACTTACTTCAACCTTCAAAAGTTTATGTGCCATCACTTCGCCAAGAGTGTTAAGCCAGAGGCAACTGCTTAAAAAAATAATTTTAAAAATCTATAAAAAATAATAAAAACAACAAAATATTTATAAAAAATAAATAAACCTATAAAAACAAATAAAAATATAAAAATCACTCTTTTTATATTTTTACGCACGAAAAATTGAAGAATATTTTATGTAACTAAAAAATTAAATACTTTTTCTACAAATGAATCAACTGTATTTTCCATATTTGTTGCTTCATCTGCACAATGTAGTTCTATGACTCGTTCTCCACCAAGTTCTTTAAACCTTTTGTCTATATTTTTACCCATATTACAAAATTTATCGTAATTTGTATCTCCTAAACCCATAACAGCATATCGTATGTTTTTAAATAAATCCGTTGGTACGCTGCGGTTTTTAATTTTTCTCCAAAAATGATTTGCTGTTTCTGGAGCGTCACCGTTACCATATGTTGAACATACTACTATTAAAACAGCTGGTTCGTTAATTTCAATAAAATTTAATTTTCCACTTTCTATAGTTTGGTTTAAAGACATATGATTACATTTATAATTTTTATCAAGTAATAAACTATATATATGATTTGTTATAGCTTGTGCATTTCCACTTTGTGTTCCATAAAGTAAATATATGTTATTCATATATATTAAAAAATATTAAAAAATATTATAAAATCAACTTTTTTGGGTATTTATGTTTTATAAAAATAAACGCACTACTTGTGTTATTTTGGAAATATAAATCCATCTTTTTTCAATATACTTTGTAATTTTTCCTTATCAACATAACTATTTACAATTTTTAAATTATCCAAGTTATTATAATATTCATCATCATAATGTAAGTCAAAAATACTATACACATTCATCAATAACTCATAGTCTAAATGACTATTTCCGCTTTCTCGCAACCAGTCATAAAAAGTGTATTTTTTGTCTGTTTTATGATATTTTTTGTATAGTTTTAACACTTTGTACAAGTTCATACTTTCCGTATCTAAAGTTGACTGAATATTATAATCAGTTCCAGATAGTACGCATATTTCCCGAAAATCTTTTTGTGTTAAACCCAGTTCTTCTACAATCTTTTTGGTATCATATAACACCAACGTATGATTCAATAAACTAAAATACCTCAACACTTTTGAACAACCATATACAAACATGTCCATATCTTCACTTAAACACGCCCATACTATTTTTTTAAGTACTAGTAATGCACAAAACTCATCTGCTTCTCCGTTTGCTTCATAATATGTCATTCCATATGAAGAAATCATTTCTTTTATCATATTAATTTGGTCTTTTTGAATATATACAAATTGTTTTTTCAACAAATCCATTGTTGTTATTATTTCTTGTTTTTCATCATCATCTATCTCATCGCTTTTCAAATTTTCTTTTAACTTGTTGTACTCATTTTCCGCATATTTTTTATCATTTTTTCTTTTTATAAGTAGTTCTTTTTTTTCAGTTGGTGGTTTACCGTCAAATACAAATATAGGTATTACGTTGTAGTGTTTGAAAATAGATAACATCAAATACATATTTTCAATTAAACAATCATCACCTACAAATTTATATATATATATACTTATATCAACCGCAATTTTTTTTCCGGATAAATGACTGACCGGAACACATTTTATAGATTCAACAGTGCAATGATCTCTTATAAACCGATTTAAATTTTTGATTCCCATTTTTAATTTATTTTTTTTGACTGACTATAATTTTAACATAACATTATAAATCATTTTTTTTATAAATGATGATTGTATATTGTATGTGTTGTAAAAAAAATTGAAACAAAATTCAACAAATATTACAATAATATCAAATACTTAACAACAACAGTCCGATAAAATGGAAACCCGTCAACAACTGAGAGAAAACATACTGTACGAAAAGAATGCGTTGTATGAAGTCAATATTGATTTTGACGATGCAAGTGAAGCGTGGAAAGCAAATAAAAAAAGCACTGGGAATGGGTGTTACAAATATGTTTGCGGGAACATATCTTTAACAACTGGAAAAAAATGTATGAGAGAACTTAAGGATAGTTGCGATAAATGTCACTACCATAGAAAAAAATAAATTTATTCTATAGTTAATATATAAAAATGAATTCCAAAGAAAAACCAATACAAATAACTTTGATATACAGTCCATACCAACAACAAAAAATAGAAAATATCAAAACATTCCTTACATACCTATACAGAAATCAATTAGACGATATAATACTTCACACGAAAGAAGATGATACATTAAACAATTATTCAGCTACTGACCCAAATATCGGTGCAAAAAATGTAAAATATTATGAATTAAAAACCGCATTAAGAGACCATGACGCAATAATGAACGGTATTATGTTGTTAGACAGACAAACAGAATCAATGAACGTTAGCAATAATGAAAAAATGAAATTTTATAACAAGGTTGTTGAAAAATACAAAACCGACGGATATTATGATTTAATTAAAACAAAACTTGGATTAAATGAGAATGATGTAAAATTATACTTACCACTACTTAGAATTCTGCTTCATATTTATAATAGTAAAAACTTGTATAATAAAGAAAATCTTGATGAAGTAATTAATGATGTACTTAGTGACTATATGGAATGGAATGAAACTCAAAATTTAGACTATAATCAGTATGTTGATTTTAAAGGTGGAAAACGTAACTATAGGAGAAAAACAAGGAAAAATAAAAGAAAATCTAAAAAATCAATAAAATCAAAACGGAAAAGCAAAAATACTCGTAAAAGATACAAAACACGATAAGTATTTACATAATATAGTCACTAGTAAAATTGAGTAATTTACTGATTTTTTCATTACTGAAATTAAAATCATTATAGTTTAATTTAGTTACGTCAAAATTATCCCATTTATCTAAAATAAATACTGGTATCTCGTTAATTTGTAGTATTTTAGTAAATTCACTTTCTACAACAACTGGTACAACTTTTAAATACAAACACTCCCATAATCTATGAGTGTCAACACCGTTGCCTTCTGGACATATACAAAATTCATACGTACTTAAACGTTTCAAATTGTTTATCGGTGATGTGTTCTCTAACCATTGTAATTTACTTTTAAGATTATCGTAACATATTTTTCTTTTACTTGGGTTTGTATTTATATTAAAATTAAAATATACTTTACTAATTTTTTGTATACTTTGAATAAAATGTATGTCATTAAATAATATTAAGTTTCCATGTTCCCAGTGACTATTTGCGATTCCAATGGGTAAAAATAACAATTTTGGATGTTCAAAACAAATATTTTGGCCATACCATTTTATCATTTTTTCATTATTTAAAATAATATAAACTTCGTTTGTTTGTCTTATTTCTTGGTCTGAGTTATGAGTTATTAGTATAAACTTATTTTGAAATAAATGTATTTTTGTAGAAAGTATCTCTATACAATGACCATAACAAAATACACGATATGGGTTATCGTATTGTGTATTAATATCATGTATACATACGTGTTTTGAAGTATGGTTACTAATCATTGGATTAGACATAAAATCGTCTTTAAAACCTATATAAATATCACATAGTTGTTGTAACTTTTCACCCGTAACAATATTACTCATATTATGTACTATATGCTTAACTATCTAATATTATTTCTATATATTGTTTTGAATATATTTTATAATTAACGATAAACTCGTACCTATATTTAACTTGCATATACATTCAAAACATTTACAAAATTTTATATAGAGTTAAAGTTTTTACTTAAATGTAATGTAAAAATCGTAAAAAATATTTTTTTAATTTAAAACATTATTATATTAAAGTACTTATAATAATGTTTGGTTTTATTTTTACAAGACATATTAATTCAAAAGAAACAAATGAATATTGGAAAGAATGTATTCGTTGCATAAGAAAACACTACAAAGATAATATTATAATGATAATTGATGACGATAGTTTGGATGAATATATTACGAATGATAATGTTGATTTAAAAAATTGTTTCATCATACAAAGTGAATATCCAAAACGAGGAGAGATATTAGCATATTATTATTTTTATAAATACAAATTATTTGATAAAGCTGTTATTATTCACGACTCCATTTTTCTACAACAAGATATTTCCCAAGAAATAAACGACGTAAGTAACGTTAAGTTTTTATGGCATTTTAGTAACCATTACGACGATGACTTAGTTAAAGAAATGTATTACATTAGTAAATTAAAGTACGGAGACAATCAAGCGGGTTCAACAAACTTAACACATACATATTTACAGAAAGAAAAATGGTTAGGATGTTTTGGAGTAATGTCTGTGATAACTTATGATTTTTTAAATATATTAGTGGAAAAATATAACATATTTAAGTTATTGAATATTATTAAAACACGTGAAGATAGATGTTCTCTAGAAAGAATTTTTTCGGTTATATGCTACGTAAATAATAACTATTTTTTAAATAATTCACTGTCTATTTTTGGAGAATTATTGGAATACCCACATTTGGGCAAACCATTTTATTATACCTACACTGACTATTTACAAGATAAAAATAAAACAAAAGAGACGTCATTTTGTAAAATTATAAAAGTATGGAGTGGTAGGTAGTTTATCCCAACTCGCAGAGAGACATACGCATATTGGATAAGGCAAAGTCAACGCTTTCATTTGATTTTTTATTATGTTTTATTTTTTTTAATTTTCCAATGAATTTTTGCATACAGTTAATCGACTCAATCATTGATTTTGTTTTATAGTTTGTTTTTATAAAATTACAAAATTCTTCCAAATTTTTATTTGTTTTTTTAAACTGTAAGAGAGAAAAATTGTTTTTACTGCACCAAGATAAAAATCCTTGGTAGTTATTCATTAATATTGGACGTATAATGTAGTAAGATAATATATTTGAGTTTTCCTTGTAAAGTGTCTCTCGTAAAGCAACTGATTCTTGTTTTTTTGAATATAAATCTTTATAAGTTAGACCCATGAAGTCCAACGTTTTAACTAACTGAAAAAATCCATAAGTTCTCTCAAAGTTAATGAAAAAATCAAAATTTGAGAGAAGTTCATTCATTAATTCACTTTCAGATACTAATTGACTTTGTTGGTTTATTTTATTTGTTGTTAAATAATAACTACAAAATACAGCGTTCATTAATTCTGCCCAAAATTCCGTATAAGCTTCATATAAATTTACATTTGAATTTATTGGAAAAATAGATAATACTCTCTCTTTACATATAGTTGATTGACTGTTCATATCAGAAAAATCAAGTGCAAAATTATGAAACGTCTCATGCATCAGTACCTTAAACCATTCTTCTTTTCTAAAAATAACAATTTCTGAATTTACTGGACAAGTATGAGTAAAAGCGGTATTTACATTATTTTCACCTAAAATATCAATATTACTAATGGGTAATTTTTTTTTCAAACTTGTAAAGTAAATGTATAAAGTAATATTTTTTGAACATTTTTTTGAGGAATATTCGTTTATTATGTATAACCATACTAATATTTTTTCAACATACTCGTTATAATACTCAATTTGTAATTGAGGATTGGTTTCTTCAACTATAAAAAGGATATTAATATTTCTATCAAAGAGAGAAAAAGTATATGATAAAGAATAGTTAGTTGCAGTATCAATGTGTTCTCTAATTTCTTTAGGAAAACTGATTGCGTTGAATGTTTTGGGTTTAGGGACTTGTGATATATTGACTATTTTTTCAATATTTATTTTATAGAATTTAGAACCTTCAGTTTGTTTCTTTAGCTTAATTTCATTATCAGCTTGTTTTAATTCACTAAAAAGTTTTGTAATTGTTTTTTTTGTTTTAGGTGTTTGTTCAACGTGATTTATACATTTATTATCTAAAAAAAATGACATTAGTCTTTTGCTAGTATTTGTTAACTTATTCATTCTCTCTACTCTTATATATTACTATACATTATTTACTTATTTTTATTATATTTTTTATTTATATAATATTATGGAAAGTAATGATGAAGAAGTTAAACTAGAAATTTCAAGTGAATCTGAACTATCTAGATATTTTGACTCCTCTGATGATGAAAAATCTGACGGTGAAGAAGAAACAAACGTTTCTGAAGAACCAGTTGTTGTTGTTGAAGAAGAACCAGTAGTCGTTGAAGAAGAACAAGTTGTTGTAGAAGAGGAACCAGTTGTTGTACAAGAAGAACCAGTAGTCGTTGCTGAAAAACCAGTTATTGTTGAAGAAGAACCAGCGGTCGTTGCTGAAGAACCAGTAGTCGTTGCTGAAAAACCAGTGGTCGTTGCTGGAAAACCAGTAGTTGTTGCTGAGGAACAAGTTGTAATTGACTTTGAAAATGAACCAGTAGCAATTCAACAAGTACCTCCTACAGCATATCCCCAATTCCGACAACAAAGACAACCATATATCACTAGATTTTTAAAACCAGTTGGCCACCATTTGAAAAGATTTAACTTTTTTTAAAATGTTTGAAATAGAATTTATTTTAATTTTCAAAAATAAATTTTATAAATTTGTAAAATCCGCATCTACAATGTTGGTTTTGTAATTTTGTCTCTAATCAAGATTAAATCTTCTCTCAGTATTGGTTCAACACCAGTTTTATACTGTAATAATTTTGCATTTTTCGTTTCACGCAACAACTTATTCAAGTCTAGATTTTGGGTAAATTTTGCTTCCAAAGCATTATTCTTTTCCACATCTTTTCTTTTTCCATAAAACTCCGCATCTATTTTCACCTCTTTTGGACGTATCAATTCACCCTTGTATTTTCCATTTTTACTCGCAGCAGCTTTTGCCATTTCTGGATTTTTTGATAACTCAGTACCAGACTCAACCGAAAAAGATAAATAAAACTCTGGATTATTTTCTTTAAATTTTGACGCTTGGTAATAATGTTCAACACTATTCCATCTCTTACCATCCAACGTAAAGGGTTGGACCCAAGAATTATCTAATTTTTTACGCCAATCCACGATAGATGCTAATTCGGAAAAATCCCGAACCATTTCTTTTGGAATTTTTTCTCCAGAACCTTTACCGGGTAAAGATTTACTACTTGACTTGTCGTAAAAAGCAAATACGATATTTTCATCATATAATCCTCTTATCTTTGCTTCAGACAACTCTTCAAATTTTGGAGTACTTACTTTATTTAAATCAAAATCAGAACCTTTTAATTTAATAAAGTTGGGTATTAAAGCGTACAACCCAGAATTTTTTTCCATACATTTGGTAATAATCTTTTTTTTAATTCCATAAGGAATTTCTTTAAATGTCAAAGTTGCTTTTTTCTTGTACTCAATCAACTTATAATGATAGCCATTGTAGTCCAACATTATGTAGAATTCCGGAATAAACTCACCACGTGATTCAAGAATTGAATCATTCAACTGGCCACAGTTCAACACATTTGCATAATCTTTCTCTTTGTATGCTTCATGAGATAGTAATATGAATTTTACGTTCAACACTCTTTCCAAAGTGGAAATTGCCCAAGTCTCTCCCCAAAACTCACAAGTTTTAATTTTTTCTCTGAATTTTTCCAAAGTATCAATGTCTTTCATAAATTTAAATTCTTGTGCTAATTGACTTGACAATTTTTTTTCTCTCAAAATCATTTCACGTTGATCACTTATTTTTTTAGCACTTTCTGTTAGTTGTTTTTTTTCGTTTCTATCCAAAGTATTTTGATATTTCGTTTTGAAATTATTGTATTCATTTTCTAAATTTTTTATGTCTTGTGTATCCTTCAAAAGAATAGTTTTTATGTTATCATATTGTTCTTTGTATCCTAAAAATACTTGTTCAGTTGCTTCTTTGGCCAGTTTCTCTCTTATTTTTTGAACAGTTGTTACTTGACCAATTTGCGCAAAAGCATCCCGTATCGTGGCAAACAAACAATCTCCACCACCTTCATTATCTTTAATTGAATAATTATTATTTTCCATAAATGTTTCAATCCACGTTTCTTCTTTTTTAGAAGTTTTTGCATTTTTCAAATATTTACCTTGTTCTTTTTCATCTTGTTCTTTAGTTTCTTCTGGTAATACTGGTGGAATTTTTATGGATTCGGTTGTTTGTGTAAAAATATCTTTGCGAATCGCTGGTATAGTTAATTCTTCATTTTTCTCATCACTCTTTTCTTTTTTCTTTTTTGAGTTTTTTATTTTTTCCTTTTTATCATTTTCTTCATCCGAATCAACATTGCTTGACTCCTCTTCCTCTTCTTCTGATTCGTTTTCTTTTTCAACTGTTTCTATATCTTCTTCGGGAACCATTCGTAAGTTTTCTAACATTTTTTTAGTTACAAAAACGTATATCAAAGGTCCATTTAAATTTTCAATAATCAAATTTTGGTCCTCATCCATATTACTTGATACGTCGGTTGATTTAATTTCATACACGCCAATCTGCATCACTTTATTATTTGATTTTACTAAATAAACTGGAAAAAAAGTAACATTTTTACCTTCATACGTATTTTTAGCATTACCAACTGCAATGATTATATTTATCCCTTTTACTTCAATTTCATATAAAGTCGCCTTTTTTTTCAAATCATCAGAGTCAACGCTTTTTAATTCTTGATAACTTATACTTTTATCTAGTTTTGATAATACCATATATAAATTAACATAACAATATTTTATATTTTTATTCTATAAAAAATATAAAATTTAATTCCAAATTACAAATTTCTTCATCATTTTATCACTTTTCAATTCATTTATATAATACCACAATTCTTTTCTCCTAACAACCACTTCATAATTCTCCATATTATTTTCAAACAACAATATTTGTTCAATAACATCTTGTTTTTTCATTTTGTTCGTCCTTACGTCTTTCATCAATCCATAGTAGTCACAAATTAATAGTAACTGTTTCACTGTAAAATTCATATCATAATTTACCATTTCAGTATACATATCATCATCTTCAATACATATTCTATTATTTGTTGCAGAATCTACATATTCGTTAATACTACTAATTTGTTCAAAGTCGCTTAATAGTTTTTCTATTTCACACAAATTTTCATTTGAAAAAGTTTCATCGTTAAATTCATAAGTAATATTTTCTTTGGTATTTTCCATTTCAATATTTATATTATAAATTACTAATATTAATAATTTGTAATATTTATATTATTTTATGATTTTAAAATATTTCATTTACCACAAAAATTACATATCAATCATATCCATATACTTGAAAATTGACTTGTTTGATAAACTTGGAAATGTTTTTACTTTACATAATGACAATCTATGAACAACGTCGATAAATAACTCATCATTTATTTTTTGAGAAACATCTGATGAACAGTTCTCAAAAACTGACTTGTTGTATAATATTGCGATGTTTTCAGTAATTTCATCTACTTCGTTCTTTTTATTGTTTTCTTTTATTAAATTTACAACTTGCTTCATTAAATCACAAGTTATCATTACTATTTTTTCTTCACTTATAATTTTGTTTGTAGATAAATTTACAAAGAATAAACTTAATGCTTTTCTTTTTTCATTGTCTTTGTTTATCTTACAAAAACGGTCATAGTCCTCTTCCGATTCTACATATTCAATGGTTTTAAACAACTCTAAAAATGTATCCAAACTATTTTCAAATATAACTTTCATTATTTCAAATTTTTTAATCAGTAATGCATATAAGTCAGCGTATATTTTTGAAAAGAAACGATTGTTTGATGCAATATCAAATATAGAATTTCCGACTTTTAACATATCTTCATCACTTGTATCATTTTTTATTAACTCTTCAAAAATTTCCACTATTTTTTCAAGTAACTCATTATAATTTTTATCTGTTAATTTATTCAGACACGTTCTCAATGTATCTATCTTTGAATCTATACCGGTTTTCTGTTCTATTTTTGTTGCTTGAAATGTTCGTATTGTCTCCCAGTCTTCATCACTTACACTTTCTACATTTTTATTACGTTTTCTTCTTTTAAATCCAGAATCCGAACCAGCACCAGTTGAACCATATTTAGTGGATGATAATGATGAAACAGTATTTTCTTTTTTTGCAAAAGTTGGCGTTCTTATGTACGTTGGTGACCCCACTTGTTGGGCAATTTCACTTATAATACTCAACGTGTCTTCGGGTAATTTTATTTCAAAACCATTAAACGTAATATTATGGAAATCTGTTAAATTATATCTAGTCATTGTTTGCATCTGATATAAGTATATATTTGACAATCATTTATATCAATTTTTTATAATAATAATTAATTTATAATAAATACACTTAAATATATACCTTGATTATTTATTACCAATGTCATTAGAAATAGAAAAGTCAGATGAATTAGAATATTTATATAATACAGAAGAAATAAACAACTGGGACGAATTAGATATTGACAGCAACTTATTGCGAGGAATATATTCATATGGTTTTGAGAAACCTAGTCCTATTCAAAGAAAAGCCATTAAACCTATTATTGATAGAAAAGATGTAATTGCCCAAGCACAGTCTGGTACTGGTAAAACCGCTACATTTACAATTGGTGCTCTTTCATTGGTTGATATAAAGGATGATACAACTCAAATTTTAGTGTTATCGCCAACCAGAGAGTTAAGCAAACAAACCGCAAATGTGATGAACGGGATTGGTTCTATGATGTCTGGGTTAAGAGTACAAACACTAGTAGGTGGTACATCTATTGATGAAGACTCTGCTACGTTGAGAAACAATGTTCCACACGTCATTACTGGTTGTCCCGGACGCGTTTATGATATGATTCGTCGTAACTGTATTAATGCTAAAAATATTAAATTAGTTATTTTAGATGAAGCTGATGAAATGTTGTCTTCTGGATTTAAGGAACAAGTTTACGATATATTTCAAAATTTTAGTAAAGATATTCAAGTCGCATTATTTAGCGCCACTTTGCCAGACTATATTCATAGTATAACAAGTAAGTTTATGCGTGACCCAGTACGAATTTATGTAAAGACTGAACAATTAACATTGGAAGGTATTTCTCAATATTACGTAGCCATAGATGATGACCGCCAGAAATATTCTACATTGAAGGACTTATATGCATTTATTTCAATGTCTCAGTGTATTATTTATTGTAACAGTGTGAAACGTGTATCTGACTTATATGATGCAATGGTAGAAGATGGTTTTCCAGTATGTAGAATTCACAGTAGTATGGAAAAAGTGGATAGAGATAATGCATTCAATGAATTCAGATGCGGTAAATATAGAGTGTTGATTTCGTCTAATGTGACTGCGCGTGGAATTGATATTCAACAAGTGAGCGTAGTGATTAACTTTGATGTTCCCAAATGCGTACATAATTATTTACACAGAATCGGTCGTAGTGGTCGTTGGGGACGTAAAGGTGTTGGCATTAATTTAATCACGCGTCGTGACGTGTCGTTGATGAAACAAATTGAGGAACATTATTCTTGTCAAATTAACGAGTTACCCGCGAATTTTAATAACTTGATGAAATAAAAATTATCTTTAGGTAAAATATAAATGGCAAAAAAACTGTTTGGTTTATCGGTGTTTCTTTGGATTTTAATTGCTTTAGTAGTTTTATATTTCGTTTATGGTGGTGTAGGTAGAAGGGAAGGGTTTTATATAGTGGATAAAACAACCGGAGAAATTAAAAAATGTAGCGACTATTCTGACTTAAAATCTTGTAATGTACAAAGTGTAAATGACCACCTCACTTGTACTTGGGATGCAGCGCAAAAAAAATGTATGCAACCAAAATCATAATAAATTCGTAAAACGATAAGAAAAGTAATCTACATTTGATGTAATGATATCAAATATAGAAAAGATAAATGAATATTTTCAAATTCCGATTTGTTTCAACGAAAATAAAATGGAACTGAGTAAAAATGTAATAGATGATTTAGAACTCATTAAGACGGTTGACCCTTCGTGCAATTCTATTTATTCCTTTGCCTTTCAACCCGGCACCAGTCTTGGTAAAAAAGTGTTGGAACAGTTTCCACACTATTATACCACGGACACTGAATTTTTAAAAGATACACAATCACTTTTAAAAAATTACAAGAAGATAGATTTAAAATGCGATGAAAGCAAGAACCAGTTGCTTAGTGAAGTTATGGAAGTCTGGGACGATATTAAGAATGACACTGGGTTTAAAGAAAAATACCAGTTTATTGATTGGCCAATGTGGGAATTCCTCAACCATTCGGAATCATTTTTACAAGTGATGAGTATTTATAACTTAGCGTCTCCAGTCATTTCTCTCTTTGTTCCATTTATTATTCTAATTATTCCTTTTTTCATTATAAAAATGAAAGGACTTACTATTACTATCGGAGAATATGTGGAAGTATTAAAAATAATTGCCGCAAATCACGCAGTCGGACGACTTTTTACTGAATTTAATAACGTTGAGTTAAGCGAAAAATTTTACCTCCTAATTTCGGCAGCATTTTATATTTTTTCTATTTACCAAAACATACTAACTTGTTACCGATTTCATAATAATATGAAAAAAATCCATTCTCATCTGATAAAAGTGAGAGAATATATTGAGTACAGTGAAGTCAAAATGTACAATATTTTATTATACACTGAAAATCTAAAAACATATGCCATATTCAACGAAAAAATAAAACAACGGTTGACGGAGTTAAGCAAATTAAAAGAACTACTTAATACCGTAACAGAATATAAACTTTCTATGAAAAAAGTGGGCGAACTGGGAAACGTCCTCAAATCATTTTATACCTTGTACGACAACAAGACCTACTATGAATCGCTTATGTTTTCTTTTGGATTTCACGGTTATCTTGATAATATAGAAGGTTTTATTGAAAATATAAATAGCAAAAAGATAAACGCTGCCAAACTAAATACCAAAAAATCAAGTGGAAAAATGAAGAAGCTTTACTATCCGGCGTTAATGAATACTCAACACGTGAAAAACACCGTTAAATTCAAGAAGAATCTCATTATCACTGGGCCAAATGCATCTGGAAAAACCACGATTCTAAAATCCGTTTTAATCAACACCATCATAACACAACAAATGGGTTGCGGATTTTACGAAAGTGCTACAATGTGTCCTTTCAAATATATTCATTGCTACTTGAATATTCCAGATACTTCTGGAAGAGATAGTTTATTTCAAGCAGAAGCGCGTAGATGCAAGGACATTTTGGATATTATTAAGCAACACCCTAAGGAAAACCATTTTTGTGTATTTGACGAGTTGTACTCTGGTACGAATCCAGATGAAGCGGTGTTAAGTGCTTTAGCATTTATGAAATATTTAATAAAGAATGACGGAGTATTTTGTATTTTAACTACACATTTTATAGAAGTGTGTAAACATTTAGACAAAAATGCAAAAATTTCTAATTTTTATATGCAAACTGAAAATGTATTTGATGAAGATGGAAATAATGACATTACCAATTTTAAATACAAATACTTGTTGAAGAAAGGAATTTCTAATGTGAGAGGAGGAATCAAAGTGCTATGTGATATGAATTATCCAACTGAAATTATTGAAGAATCTAAAAAATTATAACTGTATAATATATATTTATAAATGGCAGAAGAAAATACAAATGATAAAAAAAATGATAAAAAAATTACAAAAGATATGTTAGACGTTTTTAAAAATAGAGATTTGATTATTTTTTCAAACTACTTGTACTACTTTTCATATTTTTTATATTTTATTGCAATCATATTATTAAGTGTTACATATTGGAAATCAAGATTAGGAGAAAATGCAAAGTTTCAAACATATATACAAGTATTAATGGCAGCTACAATTATAATGACAGTTTACTCAGTATATTTACAACAAGTGACTTTTAGAGAAACTGCTAATTTTAATCAGTTAAATAGTTTTGATAATAATTTCCAACAACTACTTGATGACACCCTCAAATTTTTCATAGACCACCCCGAAATGAACTATTATTACGACGAATTATTCTATAATATAAGTGAATATAAAGAAGAAGACCGTAATAAAAATTTAGAGACTCAATATACTTTTATAATTTTGTCTAGAGTAAGTAATATCATATATTCATATTACGTTTATGGAAATAAATTTTCGGAAAAAACTGAAAGAATTGAACAATCCGAAGCTACCTTAAAAAATATATTAAATTCTTTTTTCAATTCAAAGATATTTAATGCTAACTGGAAGAGTTATAAGCAAGGTTTGGCGACAGATATTACCAAACAGTATATTAGCGAAAATTTCAATAAATAAAATGAATATTCAAATCAAAAACCAAATTATAATTCGTTTATTAAAAAATATAAATATATAAATATTTTTTAATAATGTCATCTTTAACTCCAATACTAAGCATTCCGTTCTTATTGTCTTTAGGAATAAGTCTAATTTTAATTGGTTTCGTAGGAGTATTTTTTTATCAAAAAATAACTGAACAAAATCACAAAATAAGTAGTATGGTTGATTTAATTTCTACAATGGCAGAAGAATTGAACTACATACGAAGTCGTGTTCAATCTGGAGGTGCAGTAAATACTTTACCTAGTGGCGGAACAAACGCACCCACACAAATACCTTTATTCAACTCTCCACCAGTAAAGTCGGCCGACCTAATTAACGTTTCTGATGACGAGGATAATGACTCGGAAGATGAAGAAGAAGAAGAACATGATGAAAGTGACGAAGAAAGTGATGATGATGATGATGATGAATCATCGGACACGGACTCTGATGAAGAGGTAGAAGAAGAAACTGTTAGAGTAATTAACATTAGTGACTCCTTATTACATTCTGTAGAAGAAAATGTAGACGTTGAAGAAATCCCAAGTGAAAACAATGACAATGATGATATGGACGACTCTTCAGAAGACGAAGATTTAGAAGATGACAAAAGTAGTGTTTCTAGTGAAAATGAATCTAAAATAGAAATTGTAAAACTAAATGAAGTTATGGAAGAACCTCAAGAATTTGAACCAGTTTTAGACATAGACGCGACATTGTTGAAGTCAATTCATATGACATTTCCAACCAGTGAAAATATTGACTATAAAAAGTTGTCGTTGAATAAATTAAGGCAAATTGTATCTGAAAAAAATTTATCATCTGATTCATCAAAATTAAAGAAACCAGAGTTACTTAAATTATTAGGTGTAGAGTAATTATACAAAAAGAAATAAAAATAATACAAATAATATTTTGTTGTTATATATAAAAATATGTGGGGCACTTGTTATTCTGGTTCAAATAATATTCATTTTAATTATCCACCAATAATGGCTGATGGAAGAAACTATTCAAGTTGGCAACCAGAAGCGGTTGTCAATAAAAGAATTCAACAACAAGAAAATATCCAAACGAGTTGGCAATACAGACAATTTCTTATTAACAACGGAAGAGAAATTATGAAATACAACACAATGGAAGCTTGCAGTGATATGGGATTACCTTCACACATACAAACTGGAAAGACACCATCATCCAATGTACCACACTTGTATAAATCAAGTTACGATACTAATAATCCCGGATTTGGATACTGCTCAAGTAACTTGAAAAATCCATATTTAACAAGAGAACAATTACAAGGACGATTAATTTCTCCTTCTATTGATTTGAGTGAGATTGAAAAAATGCATACAACAACCCAATAATTTATATAATATAAATGGAAAAGTATTATAAAAACATATTGTTATAATACTTTTAGGAGATAATATTTCAATAGTATAGTATAAATGAAAATACTAAGTATAGACGTTGGAATAAAAAATTTAGCGTTTTGTTTATTTTCCAAATCGGTTGAACAAGAAGAACATTATTTTCATATTGAAAAATGGGACTCAGTAAATTTATCCCAAACAAGTGAAATGAAATGTTTAGAACTGGAAAAAAATCAACCTTGTAATAAACCAGCTAAATTTACCAAAAATGGAAAGTGTTACTGTTTGAAACATTCAAAAAAACAAGAATATCAAATTCCAACATCAGAATTGAAAAGTGGATTTATTAATAAACAAAAAATTCAGAGTTTATACGAAATGGCTGATAAATACAAAATTAAATATGAAAAACCAATCAAAAAAAATGAGTTGGTTTCATTAATAAATGATTACACTTACAATACGTGTTTTGACCCAGTTGAAAACACAAATGCATCAAAGATTGATTTAGTAACGATTGGTAGAAACCTTCAGTCTAAATTTGACGTAATTCTTGCTGAACATTTATCAACCATTGATAAAGTGATTATAGAAAATCAAATTAGTCCAATTGCGAATAGAATGAAGACAATTCAAGGTATGATTGCTCAGTATTTTATAATGAAAAACAATAATATATCCATTGAATTTGTATCTTCAATCAATAAATTAAAAGATTCTTCCAGTGAAAACAAAAAAGAAGAAAAAGAAGACAAAGTGAAATATGGGGATAGAAAAAAAGTAGGAATTAAAAAATGTTTAGAAATAATAACCAATGAACACAACTACAAATCTTGGGAGGATTTTTTTTCAAAACATACCAAAAAAGATGATTTAGCAGATTCATTTTTACAAGGTATCTGGTACATTAAAAATAAATTATAGTTATATCTACAAATTCAAAATAATATATTTATTATTCGTAAGACTTAAAATTATATGTTCTTATTTATTCATAGATAAATATGGACAACGACATTATTGACATTTCCAGTATAAAATTGAACGATGGACCAATGAAATCTACGAATTTCGGTGGAGGGATTGAGTTATTGATGAACGAAAAAGTAAGAGACGGTGGTTCAAAACCAACAAGTGATATTCATATTGACGATTTAGACAATTTAGAAAATGAATTAAATGATTTGGTATTGGAAGAAGAAGCACCTTCTAGAACTACATATGAAAGTAAATCAAGTTTATTTGGTAAAACAGTTAGTTATGATACTCCTTCAATTGAAAAACCATCTGGTGTAAGGTTTGAAGAAACATCTAATTTTGGTTCATCTTCAGACCAACCAAGTATTGGTAAATCAACTGCTCAACAAAATACAGATGGAACAACTTGGGATGGATATGCTAAATTTAATAACATTCCAATTAATCCAGACAAACCAGTACCAAATGAACCTCAAATGTCCAAAGAAGAGTTACTAAGAGAGAAATTTAAATTTTTAAGAAAGTTAGAAGCACTTGAGGCAAAAGGTGTAAATTTAACAAAAAAATATACTATGGAGTCACCTCTTGCTGAAATGCAAGGAGAATACGAAATGATTATGGAGGAGAAAACCAAACAAAATTCCGTCAAGTTTCAAGGTAATATGTTGATGGCTTGTATTAATGGTATTGAATTTTTAAATAGTCGTTTTGATCCCTTTGATATTAAATTAGATGGTTGGAGTGAGCAAATCAACGAAAACTTGACAGACTATGATGAGATTTTCGGTGAACTATATGAAAAATATAAATCCAAGGCATCTATGGCTCCAGAATTAAAATTATTGTTTCAACTAGGCGGTAGTGCAATGATGATTCATATGACAAACACAATGTTCAAATCGGCAATGCCCGGTATGGATGATATATTGCGTCAAAATCCAGACTTGATGCGTCAATTCCAAACTGCAGCGGTAAATACTATGGGACAAAGTAATCCCGGATTTTCTGGTTTTGTAAATGGAATGATGAATACGAGTGATATGGGTGGTCCACCACCACCAATGGCAACTCAAGGTCCTAATGCAGTTCCTCCCTCGGTTTCCCGTGGTGGAAATAACACATCCTACATAAGTCGTCCAGATTTGAGTATGGGAAGAAGCAGTTTCAATGATGGAATCAATATTCGAGAGACATTTAGTGGTGCAAATGAAGTTGAAAGGAGTTCAAGAACTTCTCGGCCAGAGATGAAGGGACCAAGTGATATTTCGGATATTTTGTCCGGATTGAAAACAAAAACAATTAATATCCAAGAGTCCACGCCTTCAGCACCTAGTATGCAACAAACTCAAACATCACAAAATGATAGTAGTACCATATCCATTAGTGACTTGAAAGAATTGCAGTCTGGAGGAAATATGCCAAAGAAAAGTAAGAGACGTCAAAAGTCTGATAAAAATACATTAAGTTTGGATATTTAATATAAATGGTTTAAAATATAATAAATATAATTCAATTATATGTATTATAATGGAATTTAGTATAGACGACGTAAACTTTATTGGTGAAATAGATTTTTCTGATACAGTTGAAATAAAATCAAATAGAATAAACTATGATGTGCACTACAGTAACAAAACATTAGATGAGTTATTTAAAGATACATATGAAAATGGCGATTTTATTTTTGTTGACATAAATGTCTATAATTTAAGTGTTGATACATTCAGTAATTTAAATAAAAACAACATTATAATATTTGATGCATTAGAGGAAAAAAAAAATATAGAAAGTGTCTTACAAATTACAGACGCGTTATATAGTATTAACTTTACAAAAAAAAATAAATTGGTTGTAATAGGAGGAGGTATAACTCAAGATGTCGGTGGATTTGCCGCAGCTATTTATAAAAGAGGTATAAAATGGACATTTATTCCAACAACTCTTTTATCTATGACTGATAGTTGTATTGGAAGTAAAGTATCAATAAATAGAAAAAGTAAAAATATATTGGGAATGTTTGTTGCTCCAAATAAAATATTTATATCTGACTATTTTTTTAAAAGTTTGGATAAAAATGATATAATATCTGGTTTAGGTGAGTCTTTAAAATTATCTTTAATCGGTGGAAATAATACATTTGAATTATTTAAAGATAAACTTGAAAAAAATGACTATATTTCAATAATTAAATTATCATCTTTGATAAAAAAACAAATAATTGAATATGACGAGTTTGAAAACAATGTAAGAAAAGTTCTTAACTATGGTCATACAATAGGTCACGCAATTGAAAGTACAACTAATTATTTTATACCACACGGAATTGGAGTACTAATTGGAATGTATGTAAAAAACAAATTATTTTATGATGAAAAACACGTAGAAATAAACAATATTATTTTAAAATTAATTGACCCAATATATTTTAATTTAAAATTTGATTATGATGTATTTATAAGTCATATTTTATCAGATAAAAAAAATAATGGAAGTAATATCTGTTTTATTTTACTTGATGAAGTTGGTAAAAGCAATATAATTTACACTCAAATTGAAAATATAAATTCAAAACTTAAACAAATTATTTCTGAGTTATTTCGTTATTAATAATAAATAATATTGATTATATTATTTATGGATAATTTAGTAAAGTGTTTATATAAATTAAAAGAAATTGGTTGCAGTGGTATTAAAATATCTTTTGAAGATGAAGGTGCTTTATTAAATGAAATAATAAGCATGAGATATTTAACATCAACTGTAGACGTTGAACTGTCAGTTAAAATTGGTGGTTCAGAATCAAAGAGAGACATCGTTGATTGTACTGATATAAATTGTAATTCAATTGTTGCACCAATGATTGAAAGTTGTTTTTCATTAAAAAAGTTTTTGAATTCATTAAAACAGTATAATTATTTAGGTAAAAGAGGTTTCAATTTAGAAACAATCATTTCGTACAACAACTTAGACGAACTATCAAAAGAGTTTAAACATATTGATTTTGTTACGGTTGGTAGAGTTGATTTTGTTGGTTCATTAGGTAAGGATAGAAGTTACGTAAATTCTGAGGAAATTTACAATATTGTTACAAATGTATTTAAAAAAGCAAGAGAGAATAATATTAAATGTTTTTTAGGTGGAGCTATTACAACTGAATCAAAAGACTTTATTAAAAATTTAATAGATAGTGATTTATTAGATAAATTTGAAACAAGATATGTTATTTTTGACACAACTAAAATAAATATTAATGAATTAGAAAAACTTATATACTATGCGAATGTTTTTGAAGTTGAGTGGCTTAAGTATATTAGTAGTAAATATATGTTATATGCCAATAAAGATACTTCAAGAATTAAAATGATAGAAGAAAGATTGAGTAAAAATACTTGTGAGATTTGATTTACAAAAGATTTATAAAATTATTTATATCATTGACTATAAATAATTTAAAAATAACTATTATATATTTATTATACTATTTATTTTAATGAAAGTTAAAGTTAGTGATTACATTATAGAGTTTTTTTATAAAAACTCAGTAGATACCGTATTTACAATTACTGGAGGCTTCGCTATGCATTTAAATGATTCTTTTGGAAAACACGGTAACTATAATATTTACTATCAACATCACGAACAAGCATGTGGTTACTCTGCTAATGGTTATAGTAAAACAAACGCGAAGCCTTGTATTGTTTGTACTACTGCTGGTTGTGCTGCAACAAATACAATTACTCCATGCCTTATTGCACATCAAGATAGTTTACCTATTATATTTATTTCTGGACAAGTAAAAGCAAATGATACAACTCGTGTAATTAATACAAAAAGTATGAATCTGCGACATTATGCCGGACAAGATTGTGATATTATCTCTATGGTTACACCAATTACTAAATATTGTAAAGAAATAGTAAGTATTGAAGAAGTTGAAGAAATATTAGTTGAAGCATATAAAAATTTGATAAATGGAAGGCCAGGTCCTATATGGCTATCAGTACCAATTGATATTCAAGGTATGTTTATGGAACTAGATGATGAATATGAAATTCCGATTATTCAGAAAAAATTACCAACATATGAAAGTCTAAAAATAGAACATTTGGATAAACTAGAAGAACTATTAAAAAAATCAGAAAGACCACTTGTTATTGCCGGGAATGGAATTAAGTTAGGTAACTGTACTGGTAAATTTAACGACTTTATTCAAAAATATAAAATTCCAACTGTTGTAACTTGGCACGGAACTGATATAATAGAAACAAATAATTACTTATATAGTGGTAAAATTGGACTGCTTGGAGACAGACACGGTAACTTTACGTTACAAAACTGCGATTTATTATTATCTCTTGGATGTAGAATGTCTCATAGCATTGTGGGTTATAATTCTGATATGTTTGCACGTGAAGCAAAAATTGTATATATTGATAATGATGCAAATGAAATTGAAAAAGAAAATTTAAAGTATGAATTAAAAATGAACACGGACTTGAATACGTTTTTTGATAATTATAACTATTCAGTAAATGACTATAGTTCGTGGATTGAAAAATGTAACCATTGGAAAAATAAATGGATATTTGAAACACCTACGGATTTATCCGATGAAAATGGGATAAATCCTTATTTTGCTTTAAAAGAATTTTTTCAATATGCACCAAAAAATAAAATTTCAGTAGTGGCGTCCGGTTCAATTGTAACAATTATATGGCATATGGTAAATATCAAAAAAGATGATAAATTTATTATTAGTAGTCAAGGAGACATGGGTTTTGAATTGACTGCAGCTATTGGCGCACAAATCGCAGAACCAAATAAAATGGTAATTCCTATTTTAGGCGAAGGTTCGTTACAGTTAAATATACAAGAACTACAAACGATCGTCCATTATAAGCTTCCAATCAAAATTTTACTATTTAATAATGATTCCTACGGTGCAAATGTAATTACTCAAAATTTATACTTTAAAAATAGGTACGGTTCAGATTCTACAAGTGGTATTTCTTTTCCAAATACTGAAAAAATTGCATATGCTTATGGAATTAAATATTTATCTGCTAGAAAAAACGAAGAAATTACAAAAATATTGGAAGAATTCATTAATTGCAAAGAAGCAGTTATATTTGAAATTTTTTGTTGTGTACAAGGAAGATATCCAAAGTTAAATTCGGTTAAAAACGAAGATGGCACATTTACAAGTCGCCCATTTGAAGATATGGACCCATTTATGGATAGAGAAGAATTTGAAAATGAAATGATTGTAAAAATTGTATAAGATAATTTATTGATTCAGTTGTATAAGTCAATAAATTAATATTTATTAATAAAAATTATTTTCAATAGTATTTATTTGTTTTTCAAAATTGTTTATGTCACATATAAAAGGTTCAATATATTTTTTTTTACTATAATTTAATATATTTATCCACTGTTTTTCAACTAAATGTAATGTACTTTTTGCAAATTCAATTTCTTCCTCACCATAAGCCACACCATATAAATCTTCACCAGTTTCTTTTAAATATTCCGTACACGCGATCGTATTTAACCAGTCTTCTTTACTTAACCCATTTACTTTTATAACAACAGAAATACAACCACACATGGCAGCAGTTATACTATAAAATGTACAAGGATCATATGAATAAAAATATTCAAATGTGTTAAATATATTTACATAGTCTAATAGTTTTCCCATTCTATTTAATTCTAAAGAGTTTGGTGGAGGAGGATGAATTATTTCTATATGGCTTTTGTGTATCTCACGACCTTTCCTAATAGTATAACACGTTCCAGATCGTTGTTCATTATTATAATTTTTAATATATGGACTAACATAGAGAAGATTCATCATTTTATAAATGTTTCCAACTTTATCTGGGTTATTTTTAATTTTTTCCTCTGAATTAAAATAATATACTAGTTCATTTTTTTCCCATGTAAATAAATAGTCAAATGGGACATTTTGACCTAATTTACTTAACATCCATCTTACACAGTATTTTGCATTTAATGGATTGCCTTTTGTGCCTTCACTATATATTACCACACAATTATCATCTATAGGAAAGTCATTTTCATAAAATTTGTTAAAAATTGAATTTTTTATTTTAGTGTTAGACCACGAATATATTCTAACATTTAAACCATAATCTTGTTCTAATATTTTTGACAAATAAAATTGAACAACTGTTCCACCATCGTTATACTGAAAATATGGCATATGTGCATATACTAGTATATTTTTCATACCTTTATAATAATAACAAATTTTATTTATTATCATTTTATACATATATTATTTACTAAAATTATATTCAATAGTATTTATCTCACTGTAAAACAACAACTTTATATATTTATATTTAATTATTATATAAAAAAACCAACTGTATATAAATAAATGGTTCGTATTTTAATTACAGGAGGAAATGGTAACTTGTCTAAAATAATTAAAAATCATTTATCAAATGAACACGAAATTATTTCTTTGTCTAGAAATGAAATAGATATTTCCAACTTCAAAGAAGTTGAAGATTATTTTTCAAAAAATACAAACTTTGATATATTAATACATAGTGCAATTGTAGGTGGTCGTAGGACAAAACAAGAAAACTATGACGTTGTATACAAGAATTTATCAATGTTTGAAAATATGATTAAATTTGCACATTTATTTAAATTAATCATCAATTTTGACTCTGGAGCAATTTACGACCGTGAAACTGATATTTATAACAGAGACGAAAGTGATTTGCTAACAATTCCAAAAGACTATTATGGATTTTCAAAATATATCATATATAAACGTTCATTGTCATATGATAATTTATTTAATTTTAGAATTTTTAATATATTTCACACAAACGAAGAACCAGATAGATTTATTAAATCTTGTTTTATTTCAAAATTAAGTAATAGTCCCGTAACAATTTTCCAAGACAAGTATTTTGACTTTATGTATGAAGATGACTTTGTAAAAATAATGAGACATTATATTAACAACTGTAATTCAACAAACAACTTAGTTAAAACTTTTAATCTTTCTTACAAAGAAAAATATAAGTTGTCTGATATAGCAAAAATGATATTAAAAAATAATAGTATGATTGATATTATCAATCCAAGTTTAACAAATAATTATTGTGGTGACTCGTCTCAACTAGATCAAATGAACATTAAGTTAGATGGACTAGAAAAAAGTTTGCAAAAATATGAAACAAAATATAATGAGGCTTTTGATAACTTTAAATATAACATAACATATGGTTTGAGATACGTAAATATTGATATTACAACTATATTATTAAGTAGGTTTGTAAAAAACAATATATTACATATCCCATCACAGTATTACATTATCAAAAATAGTTTAATAGATATACCACCAGAGTTTATTAATTTAACAAAATCATTTTTTATAACTGATAAACTTAATAACTACACTCAAGAATATGACTTGAATACTCAATATATTTTTATTGACTTGAATACAAGTGTAATATATACAAATGATATTCCAGAATACATAAAAAATATATTTCCTAACTATAATGAACCAATACCTTTTAATTTAAAAATTAAATATGGAAATGGAGATAATCAAATAGATGTGACTAACATAGTTTTTTGTAAATGTATGAAAAAAAATTTAATATATATACCTTGTGACACTTACTATCAACAAAACAGAATTTATTTATTTGAACACCTAAAAGAAATGCCGTACACGGAAAAACATATTTATTTATATGATAAAAATGATAACTTAATATCAGTCATTGACCATAACGGCCATATATATATAAATACAGACACAAGTGAATACTTTGTACGTCACCAGTTGCTTTCTTATATAAATAATGTCCCAGACTACTTTAAAGAATCATCTCCCGAAAATTTTATATAAATATATAAAACTATATTGAAAATTAATATTTAAAAACCTATCGTTTTATTATAATTATTACAATGACGACGAATTATAATAAAATCGCATTTATTACTGGAATTACCGGACAAGATGGTTCTTATTTGGCCGAATTATTGCTTGAAAAAAATTATCACGTTTGGGGAATGATACGTCGTTCTTCTTCCATCAATACGGATAGAATTGACCATATTTTTAAAAAATTAAATCTTCGTTATGGTGACTTATCAGATGGTATTAACTTGATGAATATTTTCAATGAAATCTACAACACATATAAAGATCACATTCAAGTATTAGAAGTTTATAACTTGGCCGCGATGAGTCATGTTAAAATATCGTTTGATATGCCAGAATATACTGGAAACGTTGATGGTTTAGGAACGTTGCGATTACTAGAAACACTACGCAACTGTGGTATTCCATTAGAAAAAATCCGTTTTTACCAAGCATCAACCTCTGAGTTATATGGTAAAGTGGTTGAAGTTCCTCAAAAAGAAACCACTCCTTTTTATCCAAGGTCTCCTTATGGAGTTGCCAAAATGTATGGACACTGGATTACCAAAAATTATCGTGAAGCATATAATATGTATGCTTGTTCTGGAATTCTCTTTAATCACGAGTCTCCACGTAGAGGTTATAATTTTGTCACGCGCAAAATCACTATTGGGTTGAATAAAATTTTAAAAGGTGAAGAAACAAAATTAGTCCTAGGAAACATATATTCAAAGAGAGACTGGGGTCACGCCAAAGATTATGTTAGAGGAATGTGGCTTCTTTTACAACAAGATAAACCAGACGATTATGTTTTATCTACCAATGAATTTCATAGTGTGAAAGAATTTGTTGAAAAGTCATTTGCTTTGAAAGGTTTTCATATTTCGTGGAAAGGTGAAGGAATCAATGAGGTAGGTTATGATACTGTAACTGGTAGAGAATTGATTTTTATTTCTGAAAAATATTTCAGACCAGCTGAAGTAGAAGAACTATTAGGAGATTCTACTCGGGCAAGAACTGAGTTAGGCTGGAAACCAGAATATAGTTTTGACGACTTGGTTTCTGAAATGGTTGAACAAGATTGTAAATAATTCGTAAATAATTTATTTTTTTCATAATAATAATTATATATTCATTATGAAAAAAATATTAGTGACGGGTGGTTCTGGATTAGTAGGAAATGGAATTAAAAGTGTAGAACGTTTTTTTTCTAGTGAGTATGAATTTGTATACGTATCCTCTAAAGAGTATAATTTGTACAACTTAAGAACAACTCAAGAAATGTTTGACAAGATAAAACCACACTATGTAATTCATTTAGCCGCAAATGTGGGAGGGTTATACAAAAATATGAACCAAAAAGTGGATATGCTTGAAGTCAATTTAATGATTAATTTTAACGTTGTGAAATGCGCACACGATTTCAATGTTGAAAAACTTATTGCGTGCTTATCAACTTGTATTTTTCCAGATAAAGTGGAGTATCCGATTGACGAGTCCGTTTTACACAACGGACCACCACATTTTTCAAATGATGCATACGCATATGCAAAAAGAATGTTGGAAGTACATTGTCGTGCTTATAGAGAGAACTATGGAGATAAATTTTTTTGTATTATTCCTACCAATATATATGGACACCACGATAACTTTGACCTTGAAAATGGACACGTGTTGCCAGCGTTAATCCACAAGTGTTATCTGGCAAAACAAAATGATGTTGACTTTGTGGTTAGAGGAAGTGGAAGACCTCTAAGACAATTTATCTATTCAGATGACATTGGAATTCTTATAATGTATGTATTGAAAAAATTTGAAGATGATAATATTATATTATCTGTTTCAGAAAAAGAAGAAGTGAGTATTGGAGAAATTGCTAGACTAATTGCAAAAGCGTTTGATTATGAAGACCGTATGGTATTTGACACAAGTTACGCCGATGGCCAGTTTAAAAAAACAGTATCTAACGCAAAGTTACTAGACTTTTTGAGAAACGATTTTGAATTTACACCCATCGAACAAGGTATAAAAAAAACTGTTGACTGGTTTATTCTCTCAAAAGAGTCAAAATAATAAATAAAAATGAGAGAAAATATTACTGTCGTTATTATAATTATAATATAATATATACTTATAATATTCAACTATGAGTAGTAATGAAAATTTAGAAAATAATCCAATAATATTCAATAAAAATGGGTTTAAAATTGTTAAACAAGAGAGAAATTCCTACCTAGTCACTTTTGATATTGAAAACCCCCATATTTATATTGAAAAATTAGTTAATTTTAAATTTTTAGATATTGTTTTTGAGGTAAATAAAGACATTATTGATAATTATTCGGTTGATATAACTGAAGAAAATGAAAATAAAACTGAGGGTAATGTGGTTATTACTTTGAAACACTTATTCGCAGATTTAGGACTACCACAAAAATATATAAATACAAATGTTGTTATGAAAAAACACTCCGACCAGTCACTAACATCGTTTCATATAAAAAATATGGGTGTACTACCAGAAATTGAAAAATTGAATGAATTTGAAGGTAATAATTATGAACTCTTTAAACTGAAAAATGTAATTATATATTGTAAATACGTAAATGAACATAAAATAAATGTGGAATATTATATTTATTATCCGAATTCATTTATTCTCTCTCCGATACTAGAAAAGATAATCTGTTCCCTTGTTTATAAAATATTTATTAGAACAAAACTATTTATAGAAATGTATAGATAATTCAATAAAGAACAAGTTATGTTTATAAACTGCCTTTGGAGGTTTCTCTCAAATATATATTTTATAGTTGAAATGTTATGGATAATATCTGTTACTTATCTTCATCTTTTGTATGATAAGAATTATCCTTTATTCATTCAAAATATAACTCACCGTCTTGCAAGTAAAAATATATTGTATGTCAAATTTTTTCAAGCTATTTCATTAAATAATAACTTGATTGATGGTGCAATAAATCAAGAATTAATAAAATATACTGACACTGTGCCATATTGCAGTGATGACATTGACTGGGAAGTTATCATGAATTTAAAAGTTTTTTATGGTATTGATTTTTTATGTAATACTACGCCTATAAATGCGGGTATGATTTCTCTCGTTTATAAAATGAATGATGGTATTGAAAACCAAGAAGTAGTTGTAAAAATAAAAAGAGTGGGTATTGAAGATAAATTAAATGATGCAATTGATAAAATGAAATTTATGATTTATTTGTTGAGTTTTATACCACAGTTGAACCATTTCAATCTTTTAGATTCATTTGATAAAAATATTCTCATATTAAAAAATCAATTGGATTTTGAACAAGAAGTGCAAAATACAATTAAAATGAAAAATGATTGTAAAAATTTAAAATATATTAAAATACCGAAAGTGTATGAATCCGTTACAAAACTTTTCCCCAACGTAATTGTTATGGAGTATATTTCCGGAGTACATATATCAAAACTAGAAGAATCCGACTATGAATCCTTTGCCAAATTGGTTGTTAAATATGGGGTAGTAAGTTCTTTTATAAATGGTTTTGGACACGGTGACTTGCACGCTGGAAATATATTATTTATCAAAAATGGCGAAAATTATAAACTTGGATTAATTGACTTTGGTATTGTACTAAAAATTCACGAAGATGTAAGAGACAAATTTATGGGTATTTTTTATGATTTTTTTAATAAACCCCCACTTGAAATTTCTAATGACTTTTTATCTTGTTTTGTTGAACCCAAAGAAGTATTTCAAAATTTACCAAAGGAACACAAGGATTCATTTATTCAAATGACAGAGAAAATAATAGAAAATGTTATACACGGTTCAAAAAGTGCGAATCAAAGCAAATTATTTGAATTTATTATTCATTTCAACGATTATTTAAGTAACAATGATTTAAAAAAATATGGACTATATTTTAATGACGATTTTATTAAAATGCAAATGGGACTAGCAATGGCACAAGGAGTGTGTTTGTGTTTATGTAAAAACAACTACATTGAAATTGCAAATCAAGTTTCTAATGAAATGTTTCACAATGATATATTTTTTGAATAAGACTCGTAAATAATAATATTTTAAAATTAAATATTTAAAGTAATATATTGGTATAATAACTATAATGGAAAAAGTAACTGCTATTATTCCAACATTCAACCGTTTTAAATATTTAATGAATACTATAAAATCCATAAAAGAACAAACATATCCCAATATAGAAATTATTGTAGTAAATGACTGTTCTACTGAAAAAGAATATTATGAATACAACTGGGAAGAAAATGGAATAGTCATTTTGCATTTGGAAGAAAACTCAAAAAAAAAAATTGGATTTGCGTGTGCAGGATATGTTAGAAATAAAGGAATTGATAAATCAACTGGTAAATATGTTGCTTTTTGCGATGATGATGATATATGGTTTCCTAAAAAAATTGAATTACAAGTGAACGCAATGATAGAAAGTGGTTGTAAAATGTCATCTACTGATGGATTACTCGGGTTTGGAGTGTATAATGTAAATAGTAGATATCAAGTATATAATGCAGAAAATTTGTATAAATTGCAAAATATTTATAGAAGTAAAGGTTCCAATCTATTAGATAATGGTTTTCCTCGTATATGGAACTTAGATTTTCTAAAAATTCATAACTGTGTTGTATGTAGTTCTGTTGTAGTTGAAAAAGAAATACTATCTAAAATCAATAATATGGAATGCGTAGTAAATGGGAAAGAAGACTATAATTGTTGGTTGAATGTACTTGAACATACCAATAGTGTGTATGTTAAAGATATTTGTTTTTATTATGACTGTGATCATGGGGATGGTCAAAATTATTAACTATTTTTCTTTGTCTATGAGAATTTCTTTCGCAACGTTTCTAATAATTTTGTCGTAGTTTCTCTCATTGTCTTCATCTTTCATTTCTCCCATAGAATTATCTAAAATCTTCATATATTCTTCGTGTTTTTTCGTAGTAATATCGTCGGCTTTTGGGTTTGCCTTCAACCAGTCCGGGACTAACTTAATATTCTTATGCTCTATTAATTTAATCGCGCGTTTCATATGTTTTTTATCTTCATCTTTTACCCAAGCGTCATTATATTTTACGTGAATCACTTCTCGTTTCAAGTCACTACAATGAATCGGTCTTTTATATACATCTAACCCTTTAAGTTCTCGGATAAGAATATTGTTAATGCTTCCAACATAACCGAGTCTTCCAAAATTCTCAAAATCTTTGAATCCAATATCAATTCCATTTATAAAATCTGTTATATTAAATGCATCTTTGCATTTTTCGTTCAAGAAAATATTCAAATTAAATTTATTATTTGTAGTGTTGTTGTTATTTGTTATATTATTATTGTTTGTAATACTACTACTACCAACTAGTTCAATAATTTTTTTATTTTGTTCAATAAGTAATTCTTTAAATTCGTTATTTTGCTTCAATAACTCAAGAATCATAGCACTACTTATTGGATTTTCTTCTTCGGACTTTTCTTCAATTTCTTCGGTAGTTAATGAAATATTGTCTTCATTATTTTTTGTGGTGTTTTCTTCGGAAAAATTACATTTTTTGTTGTGGTACCATAGACCAACTCTTGACTTGTAGTTTTTATTACACTTACAGCATATATTGTCAGAAGATTTTGGGGATTTTTGTGTTAAATTTTTGTTAAAAGATGTTAAAACGTCCGTATTTTTTACATTTTTTTCGTAACTATTTACATTTTTTAAATGTTTTTTTGTTTGTATGTGTTTATTAAAATCTTTTTTGTTACTTGTTATGAGGTTACAATATATACAAGTATAATTCCCGTTATCATCTTGGGATATTTGGGATAAATTGGGATAAATTGTTAAATCCATGTTATATATTCTTTTAACAAAAAAATCCCTAAATACTTTTTTTTGCAAATCAATTTTTATGCTCACAAAATTATGCTGTCCACCAAAATACGAAAAAATGAAAATTAGAGCATTAAGCTCTAAAACACGTTTTGAAAATCAAAGTTCACCAAAATACCTTGGGTTTTGAAAATTGGACATTTATTTTTGTCCATTTTTTCAAACCCCTGGCACTTTTGTGCAAAAAATTTGCCATTTCACCTTCGGTAGTTTTATCATTTTTAACACTTTTTGATTAAAAATAATAATTTGTTCGTAATTTATTGATTTTTTATCGTAGCTAATATTTCAAAAAAAAGTTTGTAAATTTATTGAATTATTCGTAGGTTGGGCGAAGACAAGAAATATATTTATTTGAGTTGTTGTTTCAGATATTTACATAAAATATATTTTTTGTATATTTATTTATTTGTGTATTATTAATTTATTTAGTGTTTATATAAAATATGTCCTATTTTGTATTTGGTGACTCTCATTGTAACTGTTTTAGACATGTATTTCCAAATAATGTTTATAGTTATCGTGCTTCTTCTGCGAAAGGTCTAAGTAATCCAAATTCTAAAACTGGTATAAACAAACAAGTCATAGAAAAAATATCATCGTTGCCAGAAAATTCAAACATTATAATGTTTTTTGGAAAGGTTGATCTAGATTTTATCATTAATTATAAATATAATACAACAGAAATTATAAATTTCAAAGAATATATATTATCTATTGCTAACTCATATATTGAATTTGTAAAATTAAACACTTTAAATAAAAATGTGTATATATGCGAATTACCAATTACACACATGGATGACCCGACTATGTTGAGTACCCTCAACATAGAAGGACATTTAAGTAATATAAATATGCATTTATCAGAAAACGATAGTCATGTATATCATAATTTTTCTAGGGTAATTCCTTATAGTGAACGTGTTTTATTGTATGACTTATTTAACTCTGAATTAAAGGATAAATGTAAAATTAATAACTTTACTTTTGTAGAAATAAATAAATACTTTAGAAACGCCTATGGAAACTTTGAAATACCAATGAAATATATTAACACTTATGACATAACCGACCATCATTTATTAGAAAATGTGGTTGAATTGTTTTTAGAGTCACTACAAATAAATAAAATGTCTTAATAATACAATTAATAAATTTAAAAAAATAGGGTAAAACAGTGTGAGTTTTTTATGTTAATACTTATAGTATTTTGTAGTATTTGTAACTTTTTTGAATGTTTTGTTCGTATTTTATTTAGTTTTTTCGTAATTGAAATAACAAAAAATACTGTTCGTAAATTTATTGAATTTGTCGTAGATTACAAGAAGCCAAGAAATATGTTTCTAATAAAAGTCCGAAGTGAAAAGCTACGTGACTATATTCGTAAAATGGTTGTATAAATATGGTAAAAGCCATATAAATTGTTACAAAACATAAATTTACTGCGTTTATATAACTGGACGAAAAAAGCACAATAACTAGCGTATCTACTGCTATAGGAACACTTATTAAACTATTTATCTCTCTTAAAAATTCATTTTTTTCCTTGCAACTATTGTAAATCACTTCTTCTTTGTTTTTTATACAGTTGTTTATTTTTTTTACAAAAAGATGGTAAAAATAAAAATGAACACACGCAGCAAAACTAACAATATGAATTGTACTAGGTAATGTTTCACATAAACTAGTCACTACACATAAAAATGAACGCAAATGTATTGACAAATTATCCATAATGTAATATGTGAACAACTCATCAGATGTATATTGAATTTGTTTATTTTGTGTTATGTATTTTTTAATGCTATCGTGATATTTGAAATTAAATATGCCAAGATTAAGAATACCAACTAAGTCAAAAAAATATGCACTGTTTGGCGAAGAATGATAATATGCATATCCCGCTATATGTGGATTAAATAAAAGTGTTCGTGATGTTATACGATGACAATTTATTTGCGCTTCAAGAGACAGTACTTTATCACCAAAAAATGTTTTACAACAAATTTTACACATAATTAAAAACCAGTACATATTTAGTATGAAAAAACCATAAATACCAGAATACATTACTACATTATCAAAAATTCTATCTCCGACATAGTTGTATAAATTTTGATACATTATCGGATTATTTATAGCATAAAGATAATAATCAACAATTCTAATTTTGAAAAACAACACGAAGAAAATAATATCATTTGATATGATAGTCCATTTTAAAATTTGGTTTTTGGTTTTTTCAAATGGTTTTAACCATATTTTGAATAAGTAAAAAAAAGTAGTAATTTCAAAATTGTATATTAAAATGATAATAGAAGAATCGTCTAATGGTTGAGTATTATAATAGTATTTTGTAAAAATAACTAGTAACCCACAAAGGTGATGTAATTTTATATCATTTGTACAAACAAAAATATCTAATAAAAAATGTAACGCAATAAATGGTATTGAAAAATATAGAGTACTTTTATCAACATAGTAATAGTAGTACAAATTCACTGACACAATAGTGGATAATAATAAATTAGCAACACATTCAATATTATATATAATGTCTTTATTTAAAAGTAATTTCAACGTCGTACTCATTTTTGGATAAAAAATAACAATTATATTATAGTTGATAATTATATTTATATACGTTTGAAATATTAATTATTGGAATTGTGTTACAAATTGTAAAAATAAAAATAGTATTTCAATATTAAAAATATCAACTTATAATAAGTATGTCAGTTCCAAATAGTTTATCTATTATTTTAGAAACAAGAATTCCTGGATATGAAAAAATAGAATACAAACCATTAATGACGAATCCCAAAATAAATCCAAATATGGACAAGGTTTATTTTGACCCATTGGTTAAACTAACAAAAAGTGCCATAGATAGTGTTCCTCCTTATATACAAAAAAATCAGTTTTTTGATAAAAATTTATTTTATACTTTAGAAAACAGAGTGTTGTCGTCTTTTATGGGATCACAGAAAGTAAGTAAAGAGCACCCATTAGTTCAATTAAAGTTTTCAAAAGAAAATGGTACATTTTCCCAAAATATACGTTTAACGTTAGATACTTTATTCAAACCGGGTACTGTTATTTATATTGGAAATAAACCCTATACTATTTATGATTATTATTGGAATAGTGATAATTGGAAAATGGAACCAAAGACCACTCTTTCATATTTTCCACAAAATTATGTATTCGGTGGTCCTTACAATAGATATGGACGACAAACAACTCCAATTGTTATAAATGTTGGAAATCAGACATCAAATTATGATATTGCGAGGAGAGAAGCTGAAAAAGAATTTAAAAAAATTCCCCGAGAACTTATTGCTGGCGATGAATATGACGAGGAAAAATTTAGTGAACTTCCATCATTACATAGACTAGAATGGAACCCAGATATTTCAACTTTTGATATGGTTGAAAAAGAAATTGCGAGTGGTTCTTATAAAAGTAAAGCAACACCAACCCCATTACCTAGTGCGCCACAACTTGCTATTGCAACACCAATATATGCATCATCATCATCATCATCGCCAGTCAGAGCAACTGGTATGAAATCATTACCACCACCACCGGGAGCAACTGGTATGAAATCATTACCACCACCACCACCATCTGGAGCAACTGGTATGAAATTATTACCACCACCACCACCACCACCACTCGGAGCAACTGGTTCAACTGGGTCAAGTTGGTTTAAAATGCCAAAAATATTTAAAGGTGTTACTGGTGCGGTAGGTGTTACTGGCGCTGTAGGTGTTACTGGTTCAACTGGGTCAAGTTGGTTTAAAATGCCAAAATTAAATTTCAAGAAAGGAGGTGCTACTTTAGATGAAGATGAAGATGAAACAATAGGTGATAAAAAAAGTGGTAAAAAAAAACCAAGTGGTGGTACTAATACAAAATTTTTAAAGGGTTATTATAAAAAATATAGAACAGTGATAGAAACAATGTATACGGAGTTAGGTGATGAAGAAAAAATGGTTATACTTCCTCCAAAAAATACATCTAGACCATTAACTACATTTTCCTCGGAACGTTATAATGAGTTACTTACACAGTTGAAAGTTGACGATATAAAAGGTGATGGTAACTGTTATTTTACTTGTATATCTGAAGCATTAAATAATTTTAATTTAAATTATCCGGCTATTCAAATAACATATGGAAGTGTTCAGTTTGGACAAAAATTTAAGTCAGTCAATATACGTGAAATGGTATATGACTATTTTGTAGCAAACAACCAAATATTGAACGACGTATTCCTACACGAAGCACGTAATGTTTCTAGAAACATGAATAATGAACTACGGGAAGAGTTAAAAAATATACCACCAGAATATAATTCAATAATGAGGGAACAGGAAAGACAAATAATAATAAATCAAATATATGATGATAAATATGTTCCTTTTGTTATGAAGCCAAGATATGAAGGTGACGGTTTTAGTGTGGTGAGTAATGGACAACAACAAATAAAAGACTATATACTTAACACAGAAAATCCACAGTACTGGGGTGACGATTCAACTATGGAAATAATACAAAGTGTCATTGGTCTTAAAACAATAGTAGTAGATAACACAAGCGGATATATATCTTGTCCTTTTGCATCGTTAACAGACAAAGGATGGGATAAGTATTTATTTTTATATTACACCTCCAAGAACCATTACGACTTAATAAAATTTAATAAACGAAAATCTAGCAAAGGACCAAAAGATGGAAACGTAATTTTTTTAAAGGACCCATTCAATTTGTATCAACTTCTAGTTCCAAGAGAAAGTAGAATTATTGGACTAAATCTACTACAAATATTTGAATTTGCAGATGAGTATAACTTAGTACCACCAATATATATGGTTTTATTTTTGTATGGTTTTTATTATATGGTATTAAACCCACGACCAGTAATAGAAAATTCAATTTTGAATCCATATTTTGTAATATTAGACCAGACATATAAAAAAATTCAAACAAAAATTGAATTGTCAAAAGTGGTAACGAGTAATCCAATACCTAATTTGAAAAATATTACTGTTTTCAATAAAAATTTTAATGAAATATTTTTTAGGCCAAGACCACCCACCAAAAAATTACGTATGCCTTCTTATGTTCCAACTGGTGCAATGGGTGCAACTGGCCCAAGTGGTGCAACTAGTACAACTAGTGCAAGTGGTGCAACTGGTGCAACTGGTGCAACTGGTCCAAGTGGTGCAACGGGTGCGGTTACATCGTCAGTTGCATCGGGTGTTGGAATAAATACAAGTCCATTAAGTGCTGATTCAAAATCAACTTTTATTATATATGTAGACTTGGAACTTTATCCGGGAACAGAAATTCCACTTGATAAAAGAGCATCTCTTGGCTGTAGTCGTAACCTTGAAAATGTACGTTTAGCGTGGGCACAGTTAAGAGGATTACAATATAGAAAAATTCCGTTAAACTATTACGAAGGTTATGGTCCAAAAGAAATAAATAGGTCAATTAAAAGTCAAACAAGAAAAAATAGGTCACCAGATAGTAATCAGAATTTAAAAAGAGGAGGAAAAAGTAAAACGTATAAAAATAAAAAGGGATGAAATAAAATATAATATGAAATAGAGTTAAAAACTTTATTTCATATTTATTTACACAGTTTAATATAATGAATACTCGTGAAAAAGACCCAGAAATTTATAGTATTATGCTTTATCTGTTAATTTTTATTGGATTTTATATAATACATAGAGTATTTTCACTAAATGAACCAGATAACGATGACAATAAAATAAATGAACACTCTAATTAGCTTGTTGATGCGTTTTGAAATGCAGTTAATGCGTCTTTTTGTTGTTGCATTTGTTTTTCTTTACTTGCTTTTGCTAATATAGCCATAGCATCATCAAGTTCTTTTTTAGTTACAATACCATCTTTATTAGTATCTAGAACATCTTTCATAATACGATATTCGTGCGGAACAATACAAAAACTGCTTTCTTCATTAAATAAATGGTCAGTTAAAATAATCAACGCAGCAGTTAGACCAAGAGCAATATAAATGTTACGACTACCCATCCAAGCCAAGACAAAAATCATAATCTGTCTAGTAACAGAAAGTTTCAAATATTCAGCAGAAGATTTACTTAATTCAATAGTTACATATTTAGAACCAAGATTCATCATAATAATCATAATACCCGAAAATACTTGACTACTATTGACAACCATAATGTTACTGTGCAAGTAGTGCATAATTTTTTGGAATAAAGTAGCATTTTTTGCTAAAGGTGGTGGGGCACCCGCCGACTGGGGTGGCATACCCGGAACACCGGGAACAGACGTAACTGCAGCCGGAACAGAAGGTGGGGTCTGTACTTTTGGTAATTTTGGTATTTTTTTATTTGATTTTTTGTTAGTCATATATTTTACCAACAAAAAATTTTTTATGCAAATTGTAATCCAAACATATTGAATAATTTACCCGCTTGGTCTTTTAATGCATTTTTGTATTCATCTGTAGTTAGTCGCATACTTCTTAAATGAGGACGAACTAATTTACGAACCTCTGGAGTAAATGGTTCTATTTGTTGTTTTTTGCTAATATAAAATAATGCTAAAACAAGTAAAAACAAAATTAGACATAGAAATAATATATAAGTTTTTTTTACCATCTTATATATTACACTTTGAAAATATTTAGTAATAGTCCATCATTGTGTATCCAGACATAGTACCGTCTTTACCTACTGATATAGGTTCTGTTTTTTCCTTACTTGCAAAGTCCTTACTAATTAATAATGTATTTGATTCTTTAGAACGAATATTTTGTTCAGCAGAAATTCTGTCAATGCCTCGGTTGAATCTTTTATTTGACATAGCTTCAACAGTTGAATCAATATTCATATCATCATTATTAAGATCATCATTATTAAATTGTTCAATATTAACATAGTCATATTCACTATCAATATTATCATCAATTTTGAATTTACTAGTTTTTTTACGATAGTTTACCTTTTTAGAATATTTCAAGTTATAAATAAAGATTGCACTAAATAAAACAGTTGCAACTACTGCAAGAGTAAAGTCATAGTAAAATAAAAATGCGAGTATTAGAGGAAATATAGAGTATTTAATTGCTAAATCAAATGAAGTAACATAATTCACATATAAATAAATAACGATTATAGCAACAATAGATGGTATTAAAATTTTCATAGTTTTTGAAAACATTTATTTATATATATAATTATTTTTTTTATAATTTAAGATTGTTTTGCAAATTATTATCTTAATTTTTATTAAGAATGTCTTTAGCAATGTATGCAGCACCATTTAATAATAATGATTATATGGATAAAATAAATAATGACGATAATCCAATTGCTAAGAAAAGGAATGCAAATAATAAAACTCAAAAAAGGTATCCTAAAGACACAAATTCAGATAGAGTAAATACAGTTCTTCAAACAATTCATAATTTACCACCACAAGAAGATGAACTAGCAGATTTTAATACACTATTACCTCCACCTATTTCAGCCGGTGTAGAACAAACAAAGTCAAAAGAAAATGAAAAAAATCAGAATGATATGTCTTCATATTTAAACCCACCAAATGACTTTTATAATTCAGCAAATTCATCTGCAGTGGATAATAATTCAAATTATAAGTCAATATATTCAAATGTAAATGCAAGTTCAACCCCTAGTTTTTCAAATACGACCGATTATGGAAGGTTCATTCCAGACTATTCTAAAATGTATGGTTTAGGAAAAACAGAAAGTTTTGTTGCTTCCACGCCTAAAAGTCAGAATGACGTGTTGTTAGAAAAATTAAATTATATGATTACCCTTTTAGAGCAACAGCAAGACGATAGAACGAGTAATGTTACTGAAGAAGTGATACTGTATTCTTTTTTAGGAATATTTATTATATTTATAGTTGATTCTTTTGCTCGTGTTGGTAAATATGTTAGATAATAATATATACACGTTAGAGCATTTAAAATATATGTTATTATATTATTATTATGAAGTTATTTTAAATAAATTTATATATTCGTTTATTTAAAATTATAATATTCAAGTTAGACAGTATATGGATTTAGTAGAAAACAAATACATCCAAGGACTAACAGAAATACTTAACAACGTAGGTGAAAGAGTAGAAGGAAATTTAGTGTGTGATATTACACCGACAAACTGGACGATTAACCAAAATATAGAAAAAATAAAAAATTTACAATACTTATGTAAAAATAAACAAAAAATAATTGAAATCGGTGTAAATGCGTGTCATAGTTTATTAGTAATGTTGCTTATAAATCCACACGCTGAATATTTATTATTTGATTTAAACTATCATAAATATACTGAACCCGCGATTAATTACATAAAGTCACAATTTCCTAATACTAAAATAAATATTATTTTTGGTAACTCTGTTGAAACTATGAGTAAATATATTTTAGATAACCCAAATGAAATAAAAACGTATGACTTGATTCATTTAGACGGTGGTCACACTTATGACATTTTCTCCCAAGACTATATGAATAGTAAAAAATTAATTCTAGATAATGGTACTGTTATTTTTGATGACTATAACTATGGAGAAATTAGAAATTTTATTCATATGATGATTAGAGAAAATGAAATTATAGAACATGAAGATGTAAATATTATTAAAAATGAACTTCATTTTATTTTTAAATATTTAGTATAATCGTTGAGATACTATTCTATTCTAATTCACAATGAATGCCTTTTTAGAAGATAATGTAGAATAAATATAATTGTAAAAAAAATACGCAGTAGGGAAAGTAAATTCAGCAACAGTTTTTAATTGTAAATTTTTGATAATGACATCATTATCTGAAATATCTTCAACCACCGCATATCCAAATCCATATTCTTTAGAAGTTTCACATATATTAGCAAAAGCAACTTTGTAACCGTGTATGAATAAATCAATATCTTTACAACAGTTTATTGAAGCAAAACAAGATAGAGCACTAGTGCCTTTTTTTAAGTTTGTACAAGAATTGCGAAAATAATAACAGCAAAGCACATTATGTTCTTGTACTATCATATAGATACGCAAATTTTTTGTTTTTATCAACTCCAAAACATTTGCAATTTCTGGTACAATAGTAATATCAAATTTATTTGTGTTTAAACGAAGAAAATCAACCAAGTGGTGTATATTTGTTGGACCGCATTCAACTAGAGCAATATTACCTTCGGGTAGGTCATTTGGTTTCATCCATTTATTCGTAGGAAATCCATACGTATTATAAACGCATATTGGTACGATTCCAGTGAGTTCATTTTCTCTCTTGAATAATGAAACAGAAATAGATTTATTTTGGTGTCTTTGATTATATTCGTGTGTTTGTATCATTTGAGGGGCGATTCCTTTTTTTCTTTTCATTTGGTCAACACATAAGTAGTCTATATAATAGACGTTCAATTGTTTTAGTAATGGTTTTTTATTTTCATAAAAAGTAGTCTGAAGCGGGCGAGAAGTCATAACTGAAATAACTTTGGAATGTGTGATGGTTTCTGCGTGTTTGGTATTATATATGGGTTGTTCTTCTTCATAGTAAGTAAAATAACAAGGACCATTATGCCCAATGAAGTAAGGATGAATATTCTCTCTTTGTGGCATAAAACGGTTTTCGCCATTTTGTAAATAATTTTCTTGTATAAAATTTACGAACTGTTTGGAACGAAAATCTTCCATTTTTGAAAAATCTATTGTTTGTATATTTTTGAAATTACAGTATTTATTTTCTTGGGGTAGTTCTGGCATAATAATTTGACCATTTGAATAAAAATAATAATGAAAGTCATATACATGAAATACTGGTTGTATAGACCAAAACCGAAATTTTATTTTAATATATCCAGCAATAATCAACAAAATAATAATAAGTGAGAGAAAAATGTAAAATAAATAATTAAAACCATAAATCAAGTATGACATTACAATACAATAAAGTTATTATTTATTTGTAAAATAAATAGTAACATAAAACGAAAAAATACCTAGTTAGGTTTTACTAAAACAAACAAGTATTGGTATTCGTAGCCGGATTGTAGTAAATCAATTTTTCCTTGAACAATAAACCCCGCATCTTTTGCCATTGCCAAAATTTCCTTGTATGGTTCCATATACAAGTCGTGCTCTTGTTTTCTAAACACTTTTCCAGACTTTTTATTTTTGAAACTTTCTACAAACTTTGCAGAGTTATCATTTTCGTTGACTTCAAAATTGGATATGTATTGAAAATCTTCAAAGGTAACTTTGCTTTTTGTAATTCTATCTTCAGCATAACGTTGTGGTGTTAGTAACAATAATGGATTTGCTGGTGGAATGATTGTATCAAACATATATTTATCTACCAAGTGGATTACTAAATAACCTCCACCCATTAACCAGTTCATACAGTTTCTAAAGAACTGTAGTTTATCTGGCATATAGTAGATGGTAAAGTATAAACACAATATGTGGGTAAAGGACTGTGGTTGAAAACTCATTGCATTCATAACGTCTCCTTGCATAAAATCTAATTTAGGATACATTTCTTTTGCTTTATTCACCATATCTTGTGATTTATCAACTCCCATTACTTTAAAATTTTTGTCAGCTAAATCAGCCACATGGTGACCAGTTCCAGAGCCAATGTCTAAAATAACACTTCTCTCGTCGGGTTTGGTATTATTTACAATTTCTTTAATTTCATAATCATTTTTAACATCATTATAAAGGAGTTGGTCATAAATATTCACATAAAAGTCATCATAAACTTGAGACTTTCCATCTTTGAAAGTAAATTCCTTTGTGTCCATTGAGAATCCTTCTTTTCTCTCAATCTCATTTTTAAAAAGCATATAAACAATTAAAAAAAGAACAACAAATATTAATACTTTACCCCAGTTTGACATTTTTTTATAAGTGTTTGAGATACTTTTTATCAAATTCATTCTTCTATATGTATTGTTGTGATTTTTTTTGTTTTAGCATACATTATAAAACAAAAAATATGTCAATATTAAATTCCGAAATTAATGATTTGAGAGAACAGAAAGAATTCAAGGGAATTACTTTTTCTGGATTTAAAAAATCAGATGCTAAAAAAGAATTACTAAAGAATCTTATTAGTTCAAAAATAGAACCGGCTTGTTATTGGAGCGCTGAATTTATTTGTGGTGGTCATTTTAGTGACTTGTGGGATATTATTTTGCATTTTTACAGCAAACATATACATTTAGGAAATCCTAAACTTTCTATTTATTTAGAAATGCGAATTCAAAATTTTAAAGAAATCATTTCAAATGGATATAATGGAAATGAAATAAAGATGCGAAACAGTGATAAAATTAGAAAATTATTTAGTGAAATGATATGCATACTATGTGATGCTAAAAGAAAACATAGTTTTGATGAAATTAAAATCAAAAAAGAAGATTTTGATATGACTCAAATGACAGACCGTTTTAAGGCACCAAATATAAACTATGCTCAATCTGTTATAAAAAAGGACGACCCCAAAGAACTATACATTGCAATTAATGAGTTGGCATATAATTTATCTAGTGACAGTAAAAATGCACTTCAAGCGTGTTACTGGTTTGAATGGATAGTTGAGTTTGAATCTATTTGCGTTCAAAAAAAAGAAAAGTGTAAATGTGAAAGGAGAGACAAGATGCCAGTTGATTCTAAGTACCAGCTAGATATTGTCTGGATCATATGGGATGTTATATTGAAAGAAATGGAAAATCATAACAAAATAATTCAAAAGATAATTAACTGTTTGTTGAATTTATTTACGTTGAGATATAATCACGCTTGCCAAAGAAAACGCAAGTACCTTATTTATTACGCTATTGCATTATTAACTGAAAATGTTAACTTACAAGAAGAAATAGTAAAGGATAAAGAACGCGTGAATATTGTTGTCTCAAAAATTGATAATATTTACAAACAAATTAAGAAAAACGAAATTGCCCCAAAAACTGATTACTTATTCCAAAATGTAAATAAATCTAACTTAGACAAGACCATAGAAAAATTGGAAAAGATGAATACTTTTGGAGAGTCCTTTACACCTCGTTTATAGAAATAATCATCTTAAGATATAATATAAAATGCCAAAAACGATAAAAAGATTTACGAAAAAGTTTCGTCGTCCTCGTTCTCTAAAAAGAACATTATGTAACTCACAACATTTAGCAAGTTTTGAACAAGAAATAGTAGTAAAGTTTTTAGAAACATTAAATACAATTAAATTGTTTCACTGGAAGACTCACAGTTACGCAACACATAAAGCAACAGACGAGCTATACTCAAAAATAAATGATAACGTTGATACATTTGTAGAAGTTCTATTGGGTAAATGTGGAAATCGTATTCATTTAGGACACGTGAAACATATTTCATTAAAAGATTTCAATCACGTAGAAGAGTTCAAGAGAGAAATGGAAAATTTCAAATCTTATTTGATAGGATTGAACTCAAACAAAGGATTACAGTTAATGTCTAATAGTGACTTGTATAATATTCGTGATGAGTTATTAGCAAACGTAAATCAATTTTTGTATTTACTTACATTCAAATAAAAACGACTATTATGTTGTATAATAAAAATTTAATATATTTATTTTTATTATAATGAACAGTTCTTCTTCTGTAAAACCAACTATAACAAATCCGATTTCGAGTGTTTTAGGTTCAACTACAACAAAATCTGCATCGTCAATAGTTGGTTCTACTACATCAACAACGACAACTGGTTCTTTTTTTAGTAACATGAGCTGGACAACAATTATTTTGTTGATTTTATTTTTCTTCTTTTTTGGCTTTGGTATTTTTGTTTATTTAGCAAAAGGAACCGAAAGTGCGATTGATTTTATAATCAAAATATTTATAACAGTTATCCAAAAAATAATGCATTTATTTGGAAATGATAGTGTAGATTTTTCAAAAGAAGATACTACTACAACGGAATCTAGTTCTTCTGATTCTACAGATGGTAGTACTTCAACATCTACAAATACAACAAATATTGAAAAACATATGCAAGATGACCACGGAGTTCCGAAAAACCCTACAACTACGCAAAATACAGTGCAAGCAACTCCTAATGAACCATCAAAAGATACAACACGTGAAGATAATTTAAACAAAGCATTAAATAGTGCAAAACCTAACTTAACACATAAAAACGAGCCGGGATATAGTGCAGATGACTCATATAGTTCAATACAAATGAGTAAGTCATCTAGTAAATCTGGTTGGTGTTTTATTGGAGAAGACAGAGGATTTCGTAGTTGTATTAAAGTAGGTGATAATGATAGATGTATGTCTGGTGATATTTTCCCTAGTCAAGAAATTTGTGTAAATCCCAAGTTGAGAAGTTAAGCTGGTAAAATTAATTTTGCACCAGTTGGCCATTTATTGCCAGAAGTACCATAAGTAAGTTTTGTTTTTGGATAATATGTAGGTAGTGCGCTATTATAACAAAAACTACTTAGGGTTGGTCCGGGTACATCTGATGCAGAAAGTGGATTACAGTTTAATGAAGTTGTTGTTTTATATACTTGTCCGGTGCAAATATTTTCAGAAATATTACAAATCAAGTTACCACCATCTGCTATTTGTACTTGAGTAATCGGTGCTGGACTTACAATAGAAGGAATAATGGGATTGTTTGATGCGGGGGTTACTCCTTTTTCCGGAGGCATAGTTGGTTGATTACTGTCTCCGCTGCTATTATTTGTTGGAACAAAACCATTTTGGCTTGCAGCAGTTGATGGTGCACATAAAACACCATCCGCACTAGTTACATTGTATGTAGTTGAGGAAGATGTAACTTCGTTTGATGGATTTATTGGAATATTTAAATAGTTAATACGTTTTAAACTATTGATGTTGGGGTTTGTATAACTAACACTTTGTGTTCCCCAAGTAGTAGTACGATTTGTCCAAGCTCCTTTGGCAATTTCAGCGTAACGCTGACTTTTAGTAATGTTGGCACTGTTTTTTTTGTACTGAAGAATATTGCCTTTTTTTAATACAGAAAGTTCATATGCTAATGCATCAGATGAAATATATTGTTTCAAAAGAGGTACATATACAACTGTTCCATTTGCAGTAGTGGTATCATACACACAACTGTTTTCAAAACGATACCATTCTTTAGTTGGTTGAGGGTTATATTGATTGCCTAAACATGACATTATTATATTTACTATAGAATAGTATTATATTTACTACAAAGGATTAGTAAATATAAATATTACATTTAAGGATTAAACTGGTCGCCGGCACCATAAAAGTACCATCTTAATGATAAATAGTCTGGATATTTCAATGTCATAGATTTATTCTTAGAACTCATTTTAATATTAGCACCTTTCTTTGACAAATGACTAACTTCGTTTGTTCCTAATGCGTAACTAAAGTAACGTAAGTCAGAAATATAGCCATCAAAGCCACCATTCATTGCAACATATACATCACCATAGTTTTGTTTAGGAACACCAGCTAGTTTTACACTTTTGGTAATAGTTCCGTTAACATATACATCAAGTAAAGTGTTTTTACAACGAAGAATTAAATTTACCCATTTGTTAATAGGAATACCAGGAACAAGTATTTCTTCATTGATGGTGTCATATGTATTCATTATAATAGTTAATTCATTTGAATTAGGTGATATGTACACTCCTGGTGCATTGTTTGGGAAGTTTAATCCACTGGTGGAGTTGATTCCATCATTTCCTTTATGGAAAATATGACGATATTGTCCAGATAAGTACTTCAAATCATTAATATAAATCCAAACAGACCAAGAAAATTCAATACCGTTCGGACCATTCACCGAGCGAGGAACTGTACTAGAATCACTAACTGTTGGGTCTTGTGGAATAACGATAAGTTGTTTGGCATCAACCATACCATCAATTAGTAATGGGTTGTTGTTAACATTACTAAAAAAATAACTTAGTAATCCAATACTGAGTTTTAAAAGAATAATAAATATGAATAAGACTAAGAGGATAAAAGAAAATTTGGCAACTAAACTGTTGGAATTCATAAAGTCTTTTATACCACTTCCTCTTCCAGTTGAAGAATTATTTTGTCCATTAAACATTATTGTATTATATATATATTATACATAAGAAAAAGCAAAAATACTAAATTGAATAAAATTTTATTTATTCAATTTATAATTTTAATTATTACTAAATTAAATACTGTAACTTGCAGTTTCATTACCGGCACTGTCAGTAGTAGAGAAAGTAACTTTAAATGAAGAACCGAACAAATTATTCAAGAAACTTGCACCATAACCTTCTTGGTAAATATTCCAAGCAGTTTGGGGGTCGGTTGCGTTAGGATAATATTTGAACTTTGAAGTCCAACCAGCAAATCCGCCGACTGGAGTAACATAAACATTTGCGTCAGATGTTATTTTTGCTGTTCCGGGTAAAACACAAGTGTTTACTAATTTACCATCCAAATATATGTCTAAAGTACGACCATATACACTAATTAATAAATTGCACCAAGCTTGGATAGGAACATTTGGAACGCTACATGTATGAATAATCGCGGCAGATGATGGGTCAACAGAGTCATCGCTAGTATAAGCAGTACTTGATTCAGAATAAACGGTTAATGCAATAGACAAATTATTTTCAACAGCACCAAAAGTTACTAAAGGACAAGGATTGGAACCATATTGACTCAATGAGTAAGTTCCTAAACCAAGACTACTTGCAGTATTACTTGAGTTACTGCTGCTTGTGGATGCACTAGGAGTAGACACTCTTCCAAATAATACTTTAGTTTGACCATAATTATAATTCCAATCATCTATGTAAAACCACACAGAGTAAGTAAAGTTACTAGATTTAACACCACTTGATGTACTAGACAAGTTACTTGCACTAATAGTTTGCATTGTAGTTCCAGAAACCAACCCAGTTGCTATTGTACTAGATGAACTCATATATCTAACAATAATGTACAACAAAATAATTACAATTATTATAAAGAAAATTACTTTAAAGTCCATAATATATATATTAATTAAAGATATTTTATTTTATATTCAACATAATTTGGAGAATATAAAATAAATTATTTAGATCCCTAAAATTATATAGTTTGATTATCATTGTTTCCCATAAAGTACCATTTTAAAGATAAATAGTTTTGTTGATATGGATTTAATTCGGTCAATTTTTTTACTGCTTCACTTGTTTTTGCAGTAGACGCGTCACTTGCAGTATCAATAGCAGTTTCAATTGTAGATGCTTCGAACGAAGTAGTTGGAATTTTCACATAATCATTTTTAGCATCAAAAACTGTGACTTTTCCACCCACTATCGGAGGGGTGCTATTTTTCACTAAATTATATAAATAGTAAATTTGCATTATGGACAGTGGATTTTTGAAATAATTCACATTACAAATACTTCCATACAAACCATTATCTGTACCAATAACCAAGTTGTCATATTTCATATATGGAACAACTTCAATATGAGTTTTTACCAGTTCGGCATTATAAAATATATCAAAGGTTCCTCCATTATAATTAATAATAATATTGTTCCATTTTTGTAAAAGTATATTAGTTCGTTCATAAAGAATCACATTACCGTTATCGTCATATTTTGATTTTTGAGATAAGTAATTAGTCGCATCATCTGTTTTATCAACATCAATTTTCATTGTGACTCTTAGAGTATTTTTTACTGGATTGTATAAAATATTTGGTTTGTCACCGTAATTCAAAATAGAAGTATAATGGTCGCTTCCTTTATTCGTATGTGGTTTATAAGAATCTAAATAAACCCAAAATGACACTCCAAACTTATAGTCAAAATGGTCGGTTTGGTTAAGGTTTTGATATGAAGCCAATATTTTTTCATTATGAATACTAACTGGGTCATTAAGCAACAAAAGACCTCCTTGTTTTGAGGCTTTCACACTTAGATATGGGTATATAATGAAATAAAACAAGTATAGGAAAATAATAAAAAACAACATTCCAATATGTTTAGAGGATTCCTCTGCTGCTGTTGTGGCAGCAGTCGCAGCAGTCGCAGCAGTTGCGGAACTTTTTTTGAAAAATCCAGACATTCTCGGAATTTTTGGTATGACATCATATACTTTTTCTAATATAGCATAAACTAAACAAGGAATATAAAAAATAACACCAAATAACAAACGTAACAATGGACTTTTTTTATAGACTTTAGAAATTGATAAAAATTTATATATTAATCCAAACATTGCCATTAACATTATCAAATTTACAATAAACGACATCGCATTGGAAGTGTTATAAGCATTAGTTATACTAATAGAAAACCAAACGATTAGTAATATTATAAAAGTAATTATAAAAAATGCCCCAATTGAAGTAAATAATCCCGGAGATATTGAGTCTATTTGTTGTTTAATAACACTTAATGGAGCGTCATTGAAAATAGTAAAACACACAAATAAAAAACCAATACTGATAAGCAACATAAAGAAAGTTAATACCGAACCAGTTGAATAGTTAATATATTTACTTAGTTCATTATTCAATAAAACAATAAATGTCACAAGACAAATATACAAAATAATAACATTTACTTGAAAAGTGTCTTTACTAATAAATTTGTGTTCAAAATCAGTTGCGTTATGTACCCCTTTGTAAAATAAATACCCTCCTATAATAAAAATGAATGGAAATATGTAATATGCATATTTAGTCATAAAATCTTTACTCACGTAACTAAATACAACTATTAAAATAATAATAAATAATATTAACGCAAACTGTATAGGGTTAAAAAACATTGCTTTTCCAACCTTCAAAAATGAAAAAAATAAACCTAGTAAAAAAATTGTAAATAAAAATGTAACAATGGACATAGTCATATGTTTTTTATTATTACCTTGTATGGTACTGGCACCCAAAGATATAATGATAATTAAATAAATGATTCCTTTGACAATTAATGCATAGTTAATACCACTTGAACCTAAAGGGGAAGGTGTCGTTGTTGGTGAAGGACTAAACGAAATCATAATAAATAAAGATACTTATACTATATAAATATTAAAATAAATAATTATAACACAAAATATTTATAATTATTTCACCATTTTTAAAAATCAAAACTTAATTCATATTTTCCATTGCGGTTTTTTGTCCGTGGCATTCGCGACATAATGCAATCAAATTTTCTACATTGTTTCCTCCTCCGTGTTCAAGACGAACAACATGGTCAACTTCAAACCAAGCCGATAATTTTTGTCTACATTTTCCACATTTCCAATCTTGCATAGATGCTACATATTTTTTCTTAGTTTCGCTTACCGAACGCTTGGTTGCCTTTACGGCACCTCCCGCCATACCCATCATAGCACCAGCACCTCCAGACCCTAAAATTTTTCTTTCATACATACTCTGTTGAGGATTCATTTGTTGGTTTAAATTTCCCATAAAGGTAGAAGAAAAGTCACCTTCTTCTGACTGTTGGGTAAAGTCAATTATAGGTGATATCATATCCATTGAAGATTTATCAATTGGCATATACTTTATCATATTGTTTGCGTGTAAAAGTATATTTTTACACCTTACCGGATTACGTTTAATTAACAAATAAAAAGAAATACCAAGAAAAGCAATGAATCCCATAGTGTAATATTTTTTATAAGACATTAATAGTTTGGTATATTTTCCGTTATGATATGTATTAAATATGAAAAATACAGTTAGTCCAATAATTAATAATTCTAGTTTCATTTTTATATTTATAATATACGAATATTATTTTTATTTTATAGTTTGCTTTCTAAATGCTTGAAATTTTACTATTTGACTTTTTCGTTTTGCTTTTACTCGTTGTTTTTTTCTTTTCACTTATTGTCTTTTTTTCGCTTTTTTTCTTTTTAATGTTGGTCCTTGATATGGTGCTTGAACCAAAGTCATCAGAGTTGAATGAAAAACTATTTACTTGACTACTTGATTTTTTATTGTTAAATTCTTTTTTCAAACTATTATTCAACAAAGGATTTATATCTTCTAGTATAGAAACTAATCTGTCGGTATCAATTGGTTTATCGCTTGACTCAATCAACAAAAGATAAGCTTCTTTCACTTTATTCATTAATTTTAACTGGCTAGGTTTAATTTGACCTTTATTTTTATCAATAATAAAGTCAACAAGAGAGAAGTAACAAGTAGTAAATCCCCAAACATCAACATTCTTGAGAAAGACATTTTCAAAATAATCGTGTAAATGAAGTTTTCCGTTTTCAATATATTTATATAAAATTTGAGAGATGTACTCAAAAATATAATGAAGTGTGTAGTTGAATTCAATAAGTTCATTTTTATAAGTCGCATCAATATTAATAAGATCATTTTCAAATAAAACAGTAAATATCGTATTCATTTTTTTTAAATGACCAATTCCTCTCTCATTTATCCAAAACAACACGTAGTTAATAACAAATGAACGTATATCTAAGTAACTCGGTTTAGGATTATTTTTCAAAAATTTAGTGCATAGTTTGGTAAATTCGGAGTTAAATAATATGTTTGAATATGGAACGTTGTATTGAAACGGACGGTGTGTCAAAACATTTGGGATTCTCTTTTCTTTGTGATACGTGGTAGATAATCCCCAATCAATAATTCTAGTTTTAAGTTGCTCTTCTTTGTCACTCACTAAAATATTGGAGTCTTTCAAGTCACAATGGTAAACGTGTTGTTCATTCATAGGAAGAATACCCTTTTTTAAAAGTTGAATTAATGTTTGGTTTAATAATTTCATTTTTGAAATACTAAAATCAGTTTTTTCAATAAAATCGTCAATGTCAACACCTCCATAAGGCATATTTAAACTCATTAATTCGTCAATTTGGTTATTTACAGTTGACTCACTATAATTTTTTTTTGTTAATGCACTACATTTTTTATCAAAGTCTATCAAGTCTTGTTTATTTAATTCTTTGGGTTTGCACAAACTAAATCCTTCCACTAAAAAATAATCTGAATAGTTGGGAATGTTACGCAACATTTTTTTATATCTTTGAATTTCATTGTATTCGTGTTTGGCATATTTTTTCAACATCAGCTTACTAATAGTATTATCGTTTGGAGAATTATTGCCACATTTGATAGATGGTTTAAAAATACAACCAAAACCTCCGGATGCAATAACGCTTCCTCCGAACATTTCTCTCTTGTTTGTGCTGCGTTTTTTTCTAGTATGATTTTTTGACAAATCCCCTAATTTTTTATAACTTTTTCTCTCTTTGTAGTTAATTTTAAAAGTCATTTAATATGGATAATTTCCTATTATATTGAAATATTTTTATTTATTATAGAAATAAATAATTGCGAATATAAAAATAACTAGAACAAAAAGATAAATTAGTTTATTTTTTAATTTACTGAATTCCTTATATTTTACATCCTTAGGTTTATAGTGTTCATAGTATAGTTCGTAAAATTTACTTAATGAAATTTTCGGTTTTTCTAACTTTTGATTTATTTTGTTGTGTATAAACCACATCCACCTAATAAAAGAGTCTCTCGTATCTAGATAAGGAGTAATTGGATATTCGTCTAATAATTTACTAAAATAAGTTGCAATGGATTCAATTGGAATAAACATAGGAATATTTTGAATAAATTCATAATATTTTTTTTTGGTAATACTATTTGGTCTGAGAGGATAGCAAATAGAAATTGTATGAAGAAAAAACCAATAGTGTGGTCCCCAAACTGTAGGATCTAAACCCATTTTTATAATTACAATAAATTAATATTAAAAGATAATTGTTTAAACATATAGTTTGTAATAGTTATAATTAAACATATGAATAATAATATTTGTAATAATTGTGGAAAGCAAGGACATTTGTTTCATCAGTGTAAATTACCAATTACAAGTTATGGCATAATTGTATTTAGACATAGTGATCAAGGACTACAGTTTTTGATGATTCGTAGAAAAGATAGTTTTGGATATATTGATTTTATAAGGGGAAAATACGTTTGTTATAATGTTGAACAAATACAACAAATAATAGATGAAATGTCTATTAGTGAAAAAAATCGTTTATTACACGAACCCTTTGAAAAACTCTGGAAAATACTATGGGGTGATTGTAAAATGCAATATAAAGGAGAGGAACTAGCATCATCAAAAAAATTTGACTTGATAAAAAATGGTATAGTTGTAAATGATACAAAAATAACTTTAGAGGAAGTAATAAAAAATAGTGGTACAAATTGGGAAGAAACTGAATGGGAATTTCCTAAAGGAAGGAGAAATTTTCAAGAAAAAGATATTGAATGTGCATTAAGAGAATTTGAAGAAGAGACTGGATATTCAAGTAAAAGTTTAAGTGTTATTGAAAATTTATTACCCTTTGAAGAAACTTTTATTGGTTCAAATCACAAATGTTATAAACATAAATATTATTTGGCGTATATGAATGATGTAGGAGAACGTGACCATTCATTAGAAAATTTTCAAAGGTCAGAAGTAAGTAAGTTAGAGTGGAAGACAGTAGATGAATGTTTAGAATCAATCAGACCTTATAATTTAGAAAAAAAACAATTAATTGTCAATATAAATAAAGTATTACAAGAATATAGATTATATTCATAATATATAAGAATGGAAGAAACAAGGGATAATATAAATTTAAAAAATGAATATGATATAAAATGCGATGATAATCAGTTTCATAAAAAATGTAACAAGTTTTTATTAAAAAAAGAATTATTGGAGAGAGAAGAACTCGCGGAGGAACCAGATGCCCACAAAGAGTTATATCCTAATTTGAATGATCCGAATTTTATAATAAAAATAGCAGAAAAACAAGAGTTCAATGATAACAAGTATGATGGTGAAATACACGATGTTAAAAAATATTCTGAAACATTGAATAATGCAGAGTTTGAACTTGCACCTCATCAAGTATTTGTAAAAAATTTCATGTCTTTTCAGACTCCTTATAATAGTTTATTGTTGTACCATAATTTAGGAACCGGAAAAACGTGCAGTGCTATTGGTGTAGCAGAAGAGATGCGTGACTATTTAAAGCAAATGGGAATATCAAAGAGAATAATTATAGTTGCATCTCCGAACGTACAAGATAATTTTCGGTTACAGTTATTTGATGAGAGAAAGCTGAAATTGGTAGATGGTTTGTGGAATATACGTTCTTGTACTGGTAATAAGTTGCTTAAAGAAATAAATCCGATGAATATGAAAGGATTAAGTAAAGATAAAATTATTAGTCAGATAAATACACTAATTAAAAATTCTTATTTATTTTTGGGATATATTGAGTTTGCAAACTATATTGAAAAAATACAAAACATAAAAGAAGGCGAGTATAAAAATGAAAAAGACAAACAAAAAAAATCAATACGTAATTTGAAATATGAGTTTGATGAGAGACTTGTAGTTATAGATGAAATACACAATATACGTGTATCTGCAGACAGTGACAACAGAAGAGTTGCTGAAAAACTATTGACTTTAGTGAAGTCTGCAGATAATTTGAGGTTATTGTTATTGTCTGCAACACCAATGTATAATAATTACAAAGAAATTGTTTGGTTGTTGAATTTAATGAATATAAATGACCGGCGTGGTGCAGTAGAGGTTAGTGATATATTTGATGCTGACGGTAACTTTAAAAAGAATGATAAGGGAGAGGAAATAGGAAAGGAATTATTAATACGAAAAGCAACTGGATACGTATCTTTTGTTCGTGGTAATAATCCATATACATTTCCATACAGAATTTATCCAACAACATTTTCACCAAAAAATACGTTTAAAAATACGAGTGGTATGAAATTTGACAGTTTTTATTATCCGAAATATCAAATGAACGGAAAGCCCATAGAAGATGAGTATGTTATGAAAATATTAGATGTTTATCTAACAAAGATAGGTGAGTATCAATCATTCGGTTATAAGTACATTATAGACCAGTTGCGTAATAAAAAAATATCAATTACTACAAAAAAAGGGATTATAAGAAATATGCCAAACTTTGAGGAAATGGATACGTTTGGTTATACGTTGTTGATGTTACCTTTGCAAGCGTTGAATATAGTTTATCCAATGGACGGGTTAGAAGAAACGGATATAATGACAATTCGCGAGTTTTCTATCAAGAGTAACAAATCAAGTCATGCTCCTTCTTTGAAAGAATACAAAAGAATAGAACAAGGTGAAAAATCTACACCAAAACGTTCAACCGCAAAATTAGTTGTTGAAGAAGAACCAGACGTACAAGTAGAAGCCAAAGAAGTAGAACTAGTGCAACAACCATCAAGTGAACCATCAATTTCTAGTTTTGATTATGAATCTCAAGTTGTAGAAAAAAGAGGTGGTAAAACATCAACCCAGACAGAAGAAAATATAGTTTATATAAACGCGGATGATATTACTGGAATTAAAGGGTTAAAGAGAATGATGAAATTTTCTGACTCTAAGAAACCTCCAGAAAAAGGTTCATTTGAATATAAACAGCAAACATTAGAAAAGTATGGTGCCGTTTTTTCAGTTGAACAAATTGGTAAATATAGTTCAAAAATCAAGAGCATTTGTGATAATATAATGAAGTGTGAAGGTATTGTACTAGTATATTCGGGTATGATAGATGGTGGATTGATACCAGTTGCGTTAGCACTTGAAGAAATGGGATTTTCTAGATATGGTAAAAATACAAAATCATTGTTCAAGGAACCACCGTCTCCATTGATAGATGCGAGAACAATGAAACCTCGTTCAAAAAATAATGAGGATTTTCAACCAGCGCGTTATTCTATGATTACCGGAGACCCGCGACTATCTCCAGATAATGATTTTGAAGTAAAAGGAATTACGAATGAAATAAATAAAGATGGTCATAGAATAAAAGTAGTGTTAATATCTCGTGCCGGTTCAGAAGGGATAGACTTTAAATGTATTCGTCAAGTACATATTATGGAGCCTTGGTACAATATGAATCGTATCGAACAAATTATTGGTCGCGCAGTTCGTAATTCAAGTCATAAAGAATTAGAGTTTGAAAAAAGAAATGTTGAAATATATATGTATGGAACAATATTGGAAGATATAGAGGAAGAGTCGGCAGATTTGTATGTATACCGTGTTGCTGAGTATAAAGCAATTCAAATGGGAAGAGTAAGTCGTGTATTAAAAGAAACTGCAGTGGATTGTATAGTTCATCACGACCAAACAAATTTTACTCAAGAGAACTTTGCTAGTATTCCAGAAAATTACGAAATAAAACAAATTTTACCAGATGGAAAAGTGCTTGAACATTTTAAAATAGGCGATGTTCCTTATTCGGCAGATTGTGACTATATGGAGGACTGTCAGTACAAGTGTTATCCAAATAAAGAAATTACGGCAAACGAAATTAATACTGATACTTATAATGAAACATTTATTGTAATGAATTCTGATAAAATAATTCAAAAAATTAAAATGTTGATGAAAGAGCGTTACTTTTATAAAAAGAAAGATTTAATAAAACGAGTTAATATTCCAAAACCTTATCCTTTGGTCCAAATTTATTCGGCGTTGTCTCAAATCATAGAAGATACAAATGAAGTCATTGTTGATAAATACGGTAGAACTGGTCATTTGGTAAATATTGGAGAGTACTATTTATTCCAACCAAGTGAGTTGAATAATAAACACATATCTATTTTTGAACGTGCTGTTCCGATTGACTATAAACATTCTATGATACATATTGATGTTAGACCAAATATTGAAGCTGAGAAGCAAATTCAAGAAATAGTTGGTGATATCAATGTAGCATCTGAAGATAAAAGACAAGGTGAAAAGTATAAAATAATTGACGAAATGAAATCAAATTATGATTTAACTGTGAAATATTCAGCGGGTGATGTTAAAATTGAAAGAGGAGATAATAACTGGTATAAACATTGTGGTGTTACCATAAACAAGTTGGTTAGTCAAGGTGTAATATCAAATGCAGAGGGTGAAGAATTTTTAATTGAACATATTGTAGATATGTTATCCTTTGAAGAAAAAGTTGCGGTGTTGAATATTTTGTATTCAAAATCTAACGAGGTGTTAAGTGAATTTGAGAGAAAAATCAAACAATACTTGGATAAGATGGTAGTAGAAACCAGAAGATTCAAAGCAATTATATTGTATTCAAATAAAAGACAAAACATAATGATATTTAATGCAGAAAAACAAAAGTGGCAAGATGCCGAAGGAGAAGATGAAGTCATTGTAACCGAAAGGGCAAAAGAAATGTTTGTAAAACCTTTGTACAATAATATCATTGGATTCATAGACTATGAAAAGAAGGGTCAATTTTTAGTATTTAAATATAAGTACACCGATAAAGAAAGAAATACTGGCGCCAGATGTGATAATGCAAACAAAAAAGTAAAAATTCAAACGTTGAATGATATTGTTGGACAACCCATATACAATGAGGAAAATACAAACCGTATTAACGAATCGGAGTTGTGTTCGTTACAAGAGTTTTTATTGAGAAAATACAATAAAGACCGCAAAAACGGAAACGCGTGGTTTTTACCAATGGAGATGTATAAGTGGTTTGAGAAGTAAAAATGCGTTTTTTATTATAAAAAAAATTGAAAATACTTTTTAAACAATTTTGGAGTTATATTGAAATACTTCTATACTATAGTTAAAAAATGACTAAATGCGAACACGGAAAATTTAAACCACAATGTAGAGAATGTGGTGGCAGTGCTTTTTGCGAACATGGACGGAGAAGAACAACGTGCAGAGAGTGTGGAGGTTCTCAAATTTGCAAACACAGTAAACGAAAAAACACGTGCAAAGAGTGTGGTGGAAGTGAAATATGCGAGCACGAAATACATAAATCATTTTGTAAACAATGTGGGGGATCGCAGATTTGCGAGCACGGAAAACAAAAGTCAAGATGCAAAAAATGTGGAGGTTCTCAGATTTGTAGTCACGGAAAACAAAAATCATATTGTATAGATTGCGGAGGTTCTCTATTATGTAGTCACGGAAAACGAAAAAACACGTGCAAAGATTGTGGTGGAAGTGAAATGACTACATGCAAACACGGAAAATTTAAACCACAATGTAGAGAATGTGGTGGCAGTGCTTTTTGCGAACATGGACGGAGAAGAACAACGTGCAGAGAGTGTGGAGGTTCTCAAATTTGCAAACACGGAAAAAAAAAACCATATTGTATAGATTGCGGAGGTTCTGCATTATGTAGATCTGAACTTTGCGAAACAACGGGAAATAACAAATATGAAGGTTACTGTTTAAGGTGTTTTATCCACTTGTTTCCAGACAAACCCAACACACGAAACTATAAAACTAAAGAAAAAGATGTAGTTGACCGTATTATCCATACATTTACTAATTTTACTTGGAGTGCCGATAAAAAAATTCAAGGTGGTTGTTCTCGTCGTCGTCCAGATTTATTATTAGATATGGGTTCGCATATTATCATACTAGAAGTTGACGAAAATAAACATATAGGTTATGATTGTAGTTGTGAAGATAAAAGACTAATGGAAATATCAAAAGACCTACAACATAGACCTATTGTATTTATTCGTTTTAATCCAGATGCTTATACAACTCAAGATGGTGTTTTAGTAAAATCTTGTTGGAAGTTAAATAAGTTAGGTGTGATGCAAATAATGAAAACAAAACAAAAAGAATGGGAAGAACGAATTAATAGTTTGAAGCAACAAATCCACTACTGGATAGAGAACCCAACCGAAAAAACAATAGAAATTATTGAACTATTTTACTAAAAAGTTGTTTGTCTAGTAACGCAGTATTAATATTGTATTTGGTTTGAACTTTGTACACCCTCTCTTTTTCAAATTATTTCATCAGTTCATTTCAACGAGTCTTCTTTTTCTGAAGTAATTGAATATTTATTGGTTTTCATTAGTGTATATAACACATACAGTTCTGTAAATATAAGTGGTATGATGTATATTAACGCATTTAAATTCATTAAAAATGCTAAAATTACACAAGTAGTGTTGAACAAAATAGTGTATATAACTACATTTGGGTTCTCTAAATAACGTAAGCGAATCCACGCAAGTATCACTGCAACGATCGCCATAAGTTTTCCGAATTTACAAATTTTGTTTTCATTTGCTCCAGTATTATGAACAAAAAATGGACCTATTTTTTGAATTTTTTTGTCTAGTAACGCGGTGTTTATATTGTATTTGGTTTTGAAAAAGAAATACATGTAAATTAAATACAGTGATTCAAATAACGTAACATATGTATAGTTCATATATATATGTTATATTTTTTTTAAGATTTAGTAAATTTAACCATACATTCTTCTCATTTCAGAGTATGTCATATTACGACCCGTCTTTTGTTTAAATTCTTCTTCGCCCTCTTTCATAATTTGCGTTAATGTATCCATATTACAAGTATTCGTATTGTGTAAGTTTTGAACTTTTTCCATACCCTCTTTTTCAAGTTTTTTCATCAGTTCATTCAACGCGTCTTCTTTTTTTTCTGGAGTGTTTTCTGGTGTCGGCATAGTTATAATAATATTGTACTAAATCTTTAAATATTTATTTTATTCATTTTTATTATAATAAAAATTGAAACTGAATTAAAAAAATAGTGTTACTATATAATATATTCATGGAATCAGTTGCACAACCGGAAATTATGGAGACAAAAACGTCGCTACCACAACAAAAATTATACAAGAAAAAAGAAATAAAATATAGTGGAATTTATAGTCGTTCGTTAATTACTCGTAGTGTTGTGTTACCAATTGTTACCATTGGAAAAAATATCAAAGAAACTATAGAAAAATGTATTGCAGTTAATTTTGAAGGAAAATGTATTGTAGAAGGATTTGTAAAACCAAATTCTTCTAAAATTATTACTTATTCTAGTGGTGTTGTTCAAGGAACTAATATTAAATTTGAAGTAGTATTTGAATGTCAAATATGTTGTCCAGTTGAAGGAATGTTAATTCCTTGTATTGCAAAAAATATTACCAAAGCGGGTATTCGTGCTGAAAGTGATGAAGAATTACCTTCACCAATTGTAGTGTTTATTATGAGAGATCACCACTATATGAGCAAATACTTTTCAAGTATAAATGAAAATGATAAAATAATGGTTCGGGTAATTGGGCAGCGTTTTGAACTGAATGATAAGTATGTTTCTATTATAGGTGAAGCGGTTGATCCGAAAAAAGATTTTCAAAGTGGTCCCCGAAAAACTGGGGTAAAAAAAATCTCCAATAACAAACCCAAGTTAGTTATTGAATAAAAGTGTAAAACATTCAACTCTTTTTTATATTATACTATTTTAATCCAACTTATTGTTTAATAGTCAACCTTCTGGAATAACATCCACTTACCACTCCTATGTGGCCCTCTTACTTGATACTAAGTCATAGCATCGTGTTTATAGTATTCGTCTGGACTATCAAGCCAATTAACAAATATCCATCGTCCACCGCCAACGCGCTTTCTGTGAGAACGATTTTTGTTAGTTTTTCTAACTCTTCTACTTTTTCTACTTTTTCGGTTCTTAAATGTTTTCATATAATAATATAATATATATAAATATAATATTTCTATTTTTTCTAAATTTCAGAAAGTGCAAAGGTCTTTATTTAAAGGATGTTTTCTTGAGCTGAATTCCAAGTATTCTTTGGTACAAAAGGAGTCCGGCGTCTTGTATTGGCAAAATATGAGCATACGTATCACCATCATTATGATGTGAATGCCATAGACTAGGTGGTGTAATAAACATTTCACCTTGTTTCCAATTAACTTTTTTTGGATTTATTATATTTCCTTCGTCGTCTAATTCATCACCTACTAATGTATATATATTTTCACTATCACTACAATGAATACATAAATCCAATGCAACCGAATTATGTCTATGTGGGCGTTGTTTTGTATTTGGTGGTAATTCATTATATAGTGCCCATAAGGTTGGAGTAATTGTATTTACACCTATTTTTTCAGTATCCGCATTACTCAATAATATTCCTTTACGGTTTTTATGGGGGTTGGATAAATTTTGTAAATTTTCTTGTATAAATTTTTTATCATAAACACACGGTTGAAAAAGTGTTTTTTGTGCTTCGGCACCCAAATAATTCAGTAATGGACTATCATTGACATAATAAATTTCGGTTTTTTCATTTTCCAACATATTTGTGATTTTTAGAGCTAGAAATACGGGACAAATAAATATTTCACCACCTTCTACAATAAATTCAGTGTGTTTTTTATTAATATATATTTCACCATATTCTTCACCACGAACATACACTTCTTCTGACCATGTAAAACAACATTTACCATTCAATACATAAAATAAATGAGAAGATGCATTGATTTCTTTTTCGTGAGCATCATCTTCTCCTTGAAATCGTATGATATGTCCTTCATTATCATTTCCCTTATTTTCATCTAATACGATAAACCCGGCTAATAAATTCGGCGACGTTGCTTTGTAATCAACACTATAGACAGTTCCATTATCAATAAAATTCATACCAATATCACAATCTTTAACATTTTTTGTAATAATTGGAACGGGTTTCAAGTTGGGATTGACATTTGACTCATATTCGTAGGCTTTAGTATATTCTTCCATTGTATAGTATATTATAACATTTTTACTTTATATTATTTTTATAATAAATTGGAATATGACAGTTCCAAATAAAAAGTTTAACTTCCTTTGTTACTACTTGCAGATGTGTTAATTGTTTGTTTTTACTTCAACTTCTCCTAAACTATCACATTTTGCACATTCACTCCATGGCATAACAGTTAAACCAGTTGAGTTACACATTATACATTTAATACCATCACAGTATGAACATATTTTGTATTGAGTTTTTACTAAACCTACTCCCAAACAAGTTGGACATTGAATTTTATTATTTTTTTTATTCATCGGTAATTATTATTAATTAATAAAGATTTAAATTAAAAATAAGTTACTTAATATATTTATATACTCCACAATATGATAAATATTGGAATTAATGGATTCGGAAGAATCGGAAAGTGTGTGTTTTTACAACTCTTAAACAATGTAAATTTTTCTATAAAATGTTTGAATGCAACTGAAATAAAAGTAAGTGAAATTGAAGACTATTTAAATTTTGATACAACCCATAAACATAATATAAAAATAAAAGTAGAAATATTAAGCAATCAATTATTTAAAATTAATAACCACGTAATACACTTAATATCAGAGAGAGACGCTAAAAAAATAGACTGGAAAAAAATGGATTGCGAATACATTATAGATGCTACTGGTAGTTACTTAACAACTGAAAAATGTTTAGACCATAATGCAGATTATGTAATCATGAGTTCACCTCCGAAAGACAATACACCAACATTTATTGTTGGAGCAAATCAACATCTATATAACGGAGAAAAAATAGTATCCGGGTCATCTTGTACTACAAACTGTATAGCACCTATCTTAAGACTATTGAATGATAACTATGGAATAGACGACTGTGTTTTTACTACAATACATGCTGCAACTGCATCACAGTATGTGGTTGATGTTTTGAAAAAATCGTCAAGAACAAATCGTTCTATTTTTAATAATATTATTCCACACACGACCGGTGCATCTTCATCGGTTACTGCGGTTCTTCCAGTACTAGAAGGAAAAATAAATGGAACAAGTGTTCGGGTTCCAGTTGTAAATTGTTCATTAGTTGATTTGAATGTTGAGTTGTCCAATAAAAACGTAACGTTAAAAGATATTAGTCAGTTGATTAAAAATGAAGCACTTCATAAAATAGTATATGATGTATCCGATAAAAAGTTGGTTAGCGGAGACTTTGTAACAACTACCACTCCAACAATATTAGACATAAATGCATCAATTGATATGGGTAATGGAAGATTAAAATTAATGGTATGGTATGACAATGAATGGTCGTATTCTAGTCAGTTGATTCGTTTAGTTGAAAAGATGGTTGATTTTAATAAAAACACAATAAAAGAAAAATATTTTGTGGGAAATATGGATTTGACAAATAAAGGTGTTGTTTGTCGTTTTGATTTCAATGTGCCAACAGATCACTCTGGAAATGTTACAGATGATTTTAGAATTTCTTCAAGCATAGAAACAATTAAGCTAATACTTTCCAAAAACCCAAAATATATTGTATTGACATCGCATTTTGGAAGACCTAATGGGATAGAAAGTAAATATTCGCTTGAGTTTATTGTTCCAATATTAGAAAAGTATTTAAATAAATCTGTTACATTTTTAAAGAATGGATTATCAAGTGAAACAGTTGAAACAATTGAAAAAAGACCAGAAGGTATATATTTATTAGAAAATATTCGTTTTCATAAAGAAGAAACTGACTATGAAAAAGGGTTAGTATCATCTGATAATGTTGTTTTCAATATATACAAGTCGTTGGGAGATGTTTTTATAAGTGATGCTTTTGGCTGTTTGCATAGAAAACATTTAAGCATATGTGCAATGAGAGATTTTGGTAAACCGTATGGTTATGGTATATTGATAAAGAAAGAATTAGATGCGATTAATTCATTAATCAATAATAAAGACAAGAAAGTATTAGGGATTATAGGTGGGGCAAAAATAAAAGACAAATTACCTATTATTCAATCATTAAAAAAAATACCAAACTCTAGTGTTTTTATTGGAGGTGCTTTAGCAAAACAATATACTATTGAAGACAAAACTAGAGAGTTTGTACCATTGTCCGGATATGGAAATAAAACTCTAACAGATGAATTAACACTTATTGAAGATATTTACTCAAGTGACATGAATGTTTATGACATAAGTATAGAAGGTTTTTTATACTTGAAAAATTTATTATCCGATTTTGATATTATTTTTTGGAATGGTTCATTAGGTGTCATTGAAGATAATAGATATGCAGCGGGTAGTATCAGTTTATTGAATACACTTAAACTGCTAGTGGATAAGACAATTATTATTGGAGGTGGTGAAACTGCATCATTGGTGGAAGATAAAAATAAAAATCCACATATTTATGTATCTACTGGTGGTGGTGCTTTGTTAGAACATTTACAAAATAAAATATTGTATAATTCAAATTTAGTTGGTCTAGAAATATTTGTATAAAATGATAATTTAGTAAAATAGTTAAAATTAAATTACCAAATATAATTACTGGGTGTTTAAAATGACCGAAGTAAGCGAAATTATTTGGTTTAAAGATTGTTCTTATAAGAACAAAGAGTTAGTTGGAGGTAAATGTTGTTCTTTAGGAGAATTGTACAATTTATCAAAAAAAATGATGTTTTCTGTTTCGGATGGTTTTGCCATTACAACTTTATTGTATGATAAGTTTATTGAATACAATAACTTAAATGAAAGAATCGTTCAAGAGTTGAATGCAATTGACAGTGAAAATATTAGAAATTTGGAATGCGAATCAAAAAAATTAAGGGAACTTATTATTCAAGGAGAGTTTAGTGAAGAACATAAACAGTTAATTCTTTTTAATTACAAGGAACTTTGTAACTTGTATCGTAGAGAGAATTTAGAAGTCGCAATTCGTTCCAGTGCTATTGCAGAGGATTTACCTAACGCATCTTTTGCCGGACAACAAGATACCTATTTAAATATCAAAGGTGAAAATGATGTCTTACTATCTGTAAAAAGATGTTTTGCATCATTGTTCAATAGTAGAGCAGTATCATATCGTAATACTCACAATATTCAATTATCGGAAGTAAAAATTTCCGTAGCGGTTCAAAAAATGGTAAGGTCTGATATAGGATCTGCTGGTGTAGCCTTTTCAATTGACCCCGAAACTGGATACAACAAAGCAATTGTGATTAATTCTTCTTTTGGTTTAGGCGAACTAGTTGTTTCTGGTGGTGTGAAGCCAGATGAAATTATTCTTGACAAAAGAGTATTGAAAGATATTGAGGCAGACCCAATTATTATGAAGAAGAAAGGAGACAAAAATACGAAGATTATTTACAGTGAGGAAGGTGGAGTGACGGAAGTTGAAACAAATTTGATTGAAAAGTTAAATTTTAGTTTAACCAATAACCAAGCAACTACTTTGGGTCGTTTTGTCTTGAGACTAGAAGAGTCTTATTCAAAAATGTTTGATAAACAGATTGGAGTTGATGTAGAATGGGCTATTGATGGTTTAGACCAGAATATATATATTATTCAAACCAGACCAGAAACGATTCACAGCAATAACGATAGTTTAGAAATTTCAAAATATATTTTAACTGAGAAAAGTAAAATTTTAGTTTCTGGAGTTTCCGTTGGCGATAAAATTAGTACTGGAAAAATCAAAATACTTGAAAGCATTAATGATTTTGAAAAATTTGAAAAGGGAGATATTTTGGTTACGGATATGACCACTCCGGATTGGGAACCTATTATGAAAATATCATCTGGAATTATTACGAATAAAGGCGGTAGAACTTGTCACGCTGCTATTGTTGCAAGAGAGTTATGTTTGAATGCAATTGTTGGAACAAGTAACGGAACTGAAATTTTAAAAGATGTACCAGAAGTTACGATGTCTTGTGCTGAAGGAGAACAAGGATTTGTTTATGAAGGTAAGTTAGATTTTACAATTGACAAAATGAGAGTTGATAAAAATTTAAAACTACCCGTCAAGTTGATGTTGAATGTGGGTAACCCAGAAAATAGTTTTAATAGTTCTATTATACCAAATAGCGGTGTAGGATTAGCCAGACTTGAATTTATTATTAGTAACTATATTAAAATACATCCAATCGCATTGTGTAACTACCCAAAAATTCGTAGTGATATTAAAGAAAAAATATATCAAATCATCGGTAGTCACGATAGTGGAAAATGGTATTTTATCACACGTTTAGCCCGTGGCATATCTAAGATTGCTTCCGCATTTTATCCAAATGATGTGATTGTTCGTTTGTCTGATTTTAAATCAAACGAATATAGAAACTTGATTGGTGGGGACTTGTATGAACCCAATGAAGAAAACCCAATGATTGGTTGGAGAGGCGCATCTAGGTATTATTCAAGTGAGTATGAAAAAGGTTTTGAATTAGAATGTGAGGCAATCAAATATGCGAGGGAAGAAATGAAAATGACAAATATTATAGTGATGATTCCATTTTGTCGTACACCAGTTGAATGTAAATTAGTTCTTGAAAAAATGGAGTCTTATGGTTTGAAGCGAGGAGAGAATGGTCTTCAAGTTTATTTGATGTGCGAGATACCTTCCAACGTAATTGAGGCAGAAGAGTTTAGTCCAATGATAGATGGCGTTTCTATTGGTGGAAACGATTTGTTACAGTTAACTTTGGGTGTGGATCGTGATAGTGATAAAATCACATATTTATCTAATGATGAAAATTTGAGTTATCGTAGGATGATAAGTATGGCAATTAAAACATACAAGAAGAATGGAATTAAAATTGGTTTTTGTGGTCAACAACCATCAGATAGTTCCGAATTTTGTAATTTTTTGATTAATGAACAAATTGATAGTATTTCGGTGACTCCAGATTCGGCATTAAAAACCATTAAAAATATTGGGATTTAATTAGCAAGTAATGATAATAACCTCATTTGTAAAAAGGGTTTAAATATTTGACAATATAGTAAAATAAATTATTATGGCAACTGAGTTATACAGTGTCCAAGAAGTGAATAATGAAACATATGTAAATGAATGTTTTGAAGAGGAAGAAGAGCAAGACAGAAAAATAAATGTAGAAGAGTTGAATAGTATACGTGAAAAAATAGAGTCTATGCCGAAATTCAATCAAATAGAAGTTTTGCGAATTTTGAGTAAATACAATAAAATTACTCTTAACGAAAACAAGTATGGTGTTCTGGTAAATATGACGGATTTTGAAGACGAAGTAATAGAAAAATTAAAAAATTATATTAGTTATGTAAATACACAAGAGTCTAATTTAAATGAAGTAGAAGTGCAAAAAGAAAATTTTAAAAATATATATTTTGTAAAAGATAATAAAGATAATAATGGAAAAAATAATAAGAATAGTAAATATGCATCGTCATCATAAATATAATCAAAATAATAATCAATATAGAAATCAAGTAACGCGTCAACCAACTGCAAATTATAATCATGTAATTAATGATTTACAAGATTATATGTTATATGGTAAGTTGCTAGTTCAATCATTGAAAACACGCTTAAAAATGAATGCGAAACATAAAATAATGACCGTAAATGAAAATAGTACTGAACAAGAAAAGGAAAAAGAAAAATTAATGAAAAAAGAAAAAGAAAGATTTTTTTATCCATCACAAAAAGATCAACTATACTGGTGTTTTTTTATAATGAAAAATGGTTTTACTGCATACGAATATCCAGATGTTTCAACCTTTGTAAATGAAAAGAATGATAAAATAAAATGCGTCACTATGTTACGTGAGAATAAACAACAGTTGAAAGGTAAAAAAATAAAAAATATTAAGGAACACGTAGAAAATGAACTAGTGAATTGTTCAACAATAACAATGAAAACATTTATAGCACTTTGCATTGTAGCCAATATAAATGTGTTGTATATTCAAAAACGCAAGTGTTTTGAAATGATTTTTGATGAAGACTCGCCAATTCACGTGGTTCATGATATGTTGAATGATAAATACTGTTATGAAGCAGAAGCATCTAAAGAACAAATAGAACATTATCGCAAGACAATGTTCAAATGGGAAAGTATTGAAAAACCATTAAAAGCTGTTGGTTCGTATACTTCACATGAACTAGTTGAACTATCTAAACAACTGGGATTAGAAACAATGAAAAATGGTGAGAATAAAAAGAAAACCAAGAATGAATTATATGAACAAATTGTATTAAACATATAGTAGTTTTTGTTTATTTATTTTTGTTATTTGGTGTATTGATATTTTTTATAAAAATTGATTATAATATAAAAAATATGTGTTAATATAATATAATATGACAAGTATAATTCAAAAAGAAGAAATTTTAGAACAAGAAACACTAAAAAAAAATGACAACATGAGTGGAGATAAAGGAACTCATCAGTCAAAGGAGGGAAAACGAGAATATAAAAAATCAAATAAGACGCCACAAGAACAATTAGAGGATATGGTCAGTTTATTTATGACTAATAAACCATACGAAAAAAATTTACTATTGAATCACGAGTTAGAAGTACGTTTTGGTACCCGTGGTATTAAACCATTGAATAAAATAGACTATAACAATGTCATTCAAAAAATTAAATCACTTGGTTTTACTTGTGTAAATGAAGAAGGTTCCTATATGTTGCGTGTTCAGAACGAGTTTTTAGATTCATCAACGGGTCGTTTTAAAATGTCTAACATTAGAACAGAAATTCGCGGTTTTCAAACAATTCAAGATTATTGTAAGCATAATGATTTGAAAAAACTAATGTCTTCAAGTATATATTCGGGAAATAATATTGATTTTCATAAAAAGATGCTTTACAGAAAAACTGGAAGTTCTGAAAATGTATTTCCAGTAAATTTTGATGATTTTAATTTTAGAGTATCTTATCAAACAGAAGAACAGTTAAAATCAAACTCCGGAATTGTGAAAAGTATGATTGAAAGTTGGGAAAAATCAAAGAAAATATTCAGATACATAAATCGGGTCACTTTTACACACCCAGAAATTCCAATCAAAGTAGATATTAGTATTGTAAAAAATTCAACTACCAAAGACAGAAGAGTCGTTCCAGTATATACAACTAGTGAGTCGGGAGTATTTGAAAACGCCGAAGTATATGAGATTGAGTTAGAAGTCAATAATTCTATGATTGGCCCCGGAACATTGTATAACCAACCAGATAACTTACTAGTTGCATTAAGAAAATCAATCAAATACGTTATGATGGGACTACAAGGAACAAATTATCCTATTTCATATCCAGAACAAGCGGAAGTTTTACAAGAATATATGAAATTAATTCATACTGAAAGTGGTAACTATAATCCGGACAAACGGATTTATCCAAGCGACTTTATTGGTCCATCATCTTATACTTTACAATTGCAGAATATAGTTCCGTTGAATGATAACAATAACGTGCCAAACATTCGCAAAGATTATTCAGTGACTGAAAAAGCAGATGGTGAGAGACACTTGATGTTTATTTCAAAGAAAGGAAAAATCTACTTATTGAACACCAACATGAAAGTATTATTTACTGGAGCAGAAACGGAAAACTTTGAATTGTTTAGTTCCATTATAGACGGTGAAATTATTTTACACGATAAACACGGAAAGTTTATAAACTTGTATGCTGCGTTTGATATATACTTTAAGGAGGGTGTTGATGTTAGGAAGCACGGTTTTACACCTAAAAACGTAGATGATGTAAAGGTAAAATTTCGTCTTACATTATTGAAAGAATTAGTTAAAAATTTAAAACCAGCGTCTGTAGTGAAGGCGAAAGATGATAAACATAAAGAGGTTATGTTGTCACCTATACGTATTGAGTGTAAAAAATTTTATTGGGTTACAATGAATCAAACAGAAAATATAAATACAAAATATACAATATTTACTCTTTGTAATGCAATTCTAGAAAAAGAACGCCAAGGATTATTTGAATATAACACTGATGGTTTAATATTTACTCCAGAAAATATGGGAGTTGGTGCAGATCGTGTTGGAAAAGCCGGTCCCTTATCAAAATCAACATGGGATTATTCGTTTAAATGGAAACCGCCACAGTTCAATACCATTGACTTTTTAGTAACTACTAAAAAAGGCGATACTGGAGCAGATTTAGTCACACCAATATTTCAAGAGGGAGTTGCAGTAAATACTACAATACAATTGAACGAATACAAAACAATAATTCTGCGTTGTGGATTTGATGAAAAGAAACACGGATTTTTAAATCCTTGCCAAGACGTTATTGAAGACAAGTTACCAAGTGTAAATGATATTGATAATGAAGATGGTTATAAACCAGTTCAGTTCTTCCCAACAGACCCATATGACCCAACAGCTGGAATAACAAATATTATGCTAGAAAAAGATGATACTGGCGTGAATCAGATGTTTACAGAAGAAAGGGAAGTATTTGGTGATAACACCATAGTAGAATTTCGTTATGAGTTGAATAATAAAAAAGAATGGTGTTGGATTCCTTTACGTGTTCGTTTTGATAAAACAAACGAGTTAAGACAAGGATTAAAGAATTTTGGAAATGCATATCACGTTGCAAATAGTAATTGGCATTCTATTCATAATCCAATTACCGAACAAATGATATGTACTGGTAAAAATATTCCAGAAGAAATTGTAGATGAAGATGTTTATTACAATAGAGGTGTGTCATCCACAAAAACCAGAGGACTTCGTGATTTTCACAATTTATTTGTAAAAAAATCATTAATATCACAAGTATCAAAAAAAGGAAACACACTAGTTGACTATGCTTGTGGTAAGGGAGGTGATTTTCCAAAATGGATAAAGGCTCAACTATCCTTTGTATTTGGCATTGATATTTCCAAAGATAATTTGGAAAATCGGATAGATGGTGCTTGTGCAAGATTTTTGAAATATAAAAAATCTACAAGGTCAATGCCATATGCGTTATTTGTAAATGGAAATAGTAGTGCAAATATTCGTTCTGGTGCAGCAATGTTGAATGATAAAGCAATGCAAATAACTCGTGCAGTATTTGGTGAAGGTCCGAAGAATGAAGAAAAACTAGGAAAAGGCGTGTACCGTCAGTATGGCGTTGGTGAAAGTGGTTTTGACATATCATCGTGTCAGTTTGCTTTGCATTATTTCTTTGAAAATATACAAACATTTCAAAATTATATGAGAAATTTAGCAGAATGTACTAAATTGAATGGATACTTTATTGGCACGAGTTATGATGGTAAAAAGATATTTAATTTATTGAAAAATAAAAAAGAAGGTGAAAGTGAGTATATATATGATGACGATGTAAAAGTATGGGAAATTCAAAAAGAATATTCAGAGTCTGAGTTTGAAGATGATGTCACTAGTTTAGGATATAAAATAAATGTTTACCAAGAGTCCATCAACAAAATGTTTCCAGAATATTTAATTAATTTTGATTATTTGGACCGTATATTAGAAAATTATGGATTCAAGTTAGTTACCAGAGATGAAGCAAAAGAAATGGGATTACCAAATGGAACTGGAATGTTTCAAGACTTGTATAGTTTGATGGAAGAAGAAGTTAAACGAGACCGTTATAAAAGAAGTGAGTACGAAAATGCATTAAAAATGACAGCATATGAAAAAAAGATTTCGTTCTTGAATAGATATTTTGTGTATAAGAAAATAGCACATGTAAATGCAGAAAAAGTTTCTATTGAGTTAATGGAGGAAACTATGAGTGAAGGCAAAGAAAAGAATGAGAAAAAAGGAAAAACTACCGAAAAAAAATCTAAAAAACCACTAAAAGGTGTAACGAAACCAAAAGTGAAAAAGTTATCTCAAATGTTGGTATTAGAAGAGAGTGAAGCCAATGAAGTTGAAAATGACCCCCCAGCAGTAGAAGTTGTTGCAGAAGAAGTACCTCAACCTCAAGTACAAATAGAAACAGAACAAATCATTCCAGTAAAAAAACCAAGAAAACCTTATACAAAAAAATTAGTTATTGGTAAGGATACAGAGATAAAAGACGTTGAAAACATAGAAGAACAACCACAATCAAAAAAAGCAAAAAAAACAAAAAGTAAAAATGTAGATTTTATAATTGAAGAATAATGAAACAATTTGACTTAAAAATAATCTAATATATAATAACAATAATCAAATTAAAATGAGTTATTATATATTACCAAAAAAACATAACACGATAGACATAAATCCCAAATTAGTTGAGAATAATAAAGAAAATGATGTGAATGTACTGAAACCAGTAGTTTCACATTCATTGGTTCATTATTTGAATATAGTTACACAACAAATAAAAAGTTACTTTGATAATAATGATGCGATGAATGCTGTTAACTATGAGTTGATTTGTAAAATAATAAATCCATATGAGTTTATTTTTTCAAAAGTACCGGGTTTAAAATATTCGGTGAGTAAACTGAAACCACAAAATAATATTTTTTTTATTATTATGGAAATTATGTATAACTTCAATATTTTTGATGGTATGAATGAGAATATAAATACAATTCATTTGGGAAAAAATTCTCATTCAATTATTGAATGTATGAATATTATGCGGGAGGATTATAATGACAATCATATTTTTTTTGAGTTGAATGAGTCAAGTAACATAAACGATTTATTCAAAAAATATAATGAAATGAAATCATTAAATATACAAAAACAGAGTATAGATTTTTTATACTTTGAGTTAAACAATAAAATTTATTTAAATACCAATACATACATCTATGGTTTAATACTTTTTTTACAATTAATACTTACTTACCAAAAAGAAAATGGGGTAACTATTATAAAAATTGATAACATTTTCTACAAACCAATAATTGATGCATTGTACATATTAACTTCTTTGTATGATAAAATATATATTGTAAAACCCAATACAACAAATATTATTACAAACGAGAGGTATTTGGTATGTAAGCATTTCATCGTTAAAAAAAATGAACCGCTAACACATAAATTGGAATCATTAATAAAAACATTAAATAATAGTAATATTATAGTTGAGTCCCTAATAAATGATAATTTGTCTGCATATTTTATGAATAAAATTGAAGATTCAAACATTAATATTGGTCATCAACAAATAGAACACTTGGATTTGTTACTCCACATTATAAAAAATAAAAATAGAGAGGATAAAATAGAGACATTAAAAAAAAGTAACATTATAAAATGTATTCAGTGGTGTGAAAAATTTAAAATACCACATAATAAATTTGTTGATAAGATTAATATATTTTTACCATCTATTGAAAATAATTTTTATGAAAACAATGAAGTTATTTTTTCAAGTGATGTTGATATAACTGATTCTTAACTCCAGTTTGTACTTATACCATTATTAGCAACAGTTGGTCCGGCACTAAGATTACCAGTATCACTGACAGTTTTGTACAAATAGTCATTTGAATTTTTAAAACAAGTCTTAGGATTATCTTGTTGTTTGTACATGAATGGATAGTATGGATTAGGTGTGCAAGCCGGAGTTTTTGTTTTATAAATAAGAGGAGTGAATGGTTGTCCACCACCGTTAGCATAAACACTTGCAAAACCAGAACCTTTTAATATATTATTTTGATAAACATTTTTCTCAATAGTAGTTAATCCTAATTTTAATGTACGAGTGCTACTAGAAACACCACCTTGCACTGCAAATTGAGGGTTACTTGGTTTATATACAACTAATTTACATCCTCTAGGGTTACTTGGACCGTTTAACGACATACCTAGATAAGGGTTTAATATAATATTTTTGAAAACTTGGTTTGCTTGAACACTGTTTCCAGACGGTAATGTATTTAAATAATTTACATAACCAGCAATTGTTTTTATTGATAGTGTATTAAAGTATGAAACATCTGCGTCAGAAAGTGTTCCGTTACTTTTCATTATCTCATATGCAAATATAAGAAAGTCTGCTTCAGTAAAATCATTTAAACCAGTATTTGGGTAACAGTTACCTACATATAAATTTGTGGTACTATATGGACTTCCGGGTTTTGCAAATTTACTTAAAGTTTCAACAGTAGAATTACCATTAATTGTTTCGGTTCCAGAATAAAAATTAAATACTTTTTGGTCATATGTCTGGCATCTATTTTGTCTGTACTGTTCAAGAGTAGTATAGTAATTTTTCTTTAAATTTGTACTGGCGGGTCTTACTCTTAACAATGCTTTTCGTTGTTCATTACAACAATTTTGAGGCGTCTCGCATACTGGTAAAGGGTTGTTTGTTAGATAATATTCTGGATAATAGTTTGTTACCAGACCAATACCTTTGCAGTTAATACAGTCCTTGTCAAGTTTTGTTGTTTCACTTATTTGATTTGTTGAATTTTGTTTTACAGAGAATTGTCCGGGATAATCCATTGTTTGTCTAATTAAGGAAGTTGAAGTTGAAGATTTTACTTGACGATTCGTATTAATTTCAACATAGTCAAGTGGATTTTCTGGGTTAGTAACAATAATTGGAACATTAGTAGTTGTACCTTTGCGATACTGCCATTTCAAAGGTCTAGGTAGTCCAAATCCGGTTGGATATACATTTGTTGGGTCCTTATTAGTTAAAGGACGAATATTACCAGAAGTAATTGCTGCGGGGTTGCTATACATTCCGGAACCTTTCCATGTTACATATCCGCCTACATTTGATCTATTATTATAAGAACCCATTCCTTGTGGGAGAGGAGATGTTAAAGTTGTCATTATTTATATATAATTATATAAAATTTTCTTATAACAATATATATAAAATATGTATAAAATGTTAATTAATAGTTTAATTTTATTTTTTATAGTATTGATATTTTACCAAATATATTTAAATAACTCTAGAATTTTTGAAACTTTTCAAGGTTCTAGTGATAGTGTGATGATACTTAATTCTCAAATTAAAGATATTAATACTGATATAAGTTCTATGAAAAAAGATATTGGAGATTTAAAAGATAATGTTGTTGTTCTAAATAATCAAGTAAAAGCAATGAATAGTAAAAACAGTGAAGATGTTATAAATGCGACAAAAGGGCCTCCTTTAACTGTAACAAGTGCAGTTAGTTAAATGATATAGGTTTGAATATTTACTTGATTAAAAAATAAAATAATTAATCAAGTAAATTAACAATTAAAATTTCTATTTGTATATTAAGATGGGCAAAATAAAAATTCCAAAACCAGCAAAACCAAAACCGCCAAAAAAAATTGATATCAAACCGCTAAAAAACACAATTAAAAAAGTTGGGAACACAATTAAAAAAGTTGGGAAATCTATAGGTTCAAAACTTGGAGTTAGTAAATCCAAAGGTGGAAAATCCGGAGGTGGGAAATCTGGAGGTAGTGGTGGAGTGATTGTTCCTATTGGTGGTGCTTCTGTTTCAAGTGAATGTGCGGGATATAAACCTTCTGGAAATATTTTTAAAGATTCACTTGCAAATGCAAAGTGTCTTGAAGAGAGTGTAATGGGTCCAACATATCCTTATTGGAAAAATATTAGAAATCCATCTGAGTTAGGAATGTCTGACAAAGGAACAATATCAGCTATGACCAAGGACGTTGCCGGATTAGTTAACTATGTTGAAGTACTTGTTACTGGTAGCGGTAAAGCTAGTAAAACTGGAAAACCTTTAGGAAATAAATTTTTTTTGAAAACTGGTGCAAAATGTATGGATGATAAAAAAAATCTCCAAGACAGATACATTTACGTTAACAATGTTCCTTTAGGAAATGTACCGTTTATTTCATCTGGAATGGGAACAAATTTCAAACAAATGCGAGGTTTATTACCCGGTACTATGAGTAATTTAAATGCATTAAACCCATTTGAAATTATGCAAGGTTTTAGTGCGGGAGGGACGCCACCTTGTCAAAAAGTAACATTACAAACAATAAACACTGATAATAAAGCATCTAAAGAAACACATTATATGACAACACTTGACCTTCAGTCAATGGACCCTTGTAATTTTATGGATGGTAAAAATCCTATTACAAAAAAAAAATGTAAGCAAGCATTCGGAAATATGAATAACTACTATTCAAATGAATATTATAATGATGATGAGTACTATACTCATGACGAAGAATATTATGACAGTGATAGTGATGATGATAGTGATGATAGTGAAAGTGAAAAAGAAGATAATGATAATTCTTTTTTAAGCTTACCTAAAGACCCAATTGTCCAAATTTACTTTGCTTGTTTGGGTATTCTTGGAATTTATATTTTATATCGTATTATGACAAAAAGTAAAAAATAATTCAATACATAACATTTTTCAAATCAAAATGTCATATATTTGTTTGTTATTTTATTGAAAAACTTAAACAGCTTATCTTCTTTTACTCTTGTTGCGACGTCCTAATTTTCTAGTGTGTCTTCTTCTACCCGCATATTGACCTTGTTGTCCATACTGAGGTTGTTGTGGTGGTGGAGATTGATATCCCGAAGCACTTGGAGTACTAGGAGACGAAGAAGACCCAAACCAATTTGATATACTACTTGTTAAACCTTTTACTTTATTTGTTATACCACTAAACCATCCAGAACCAGAAGATGATGGGGGTTGTGAACTACTACTACCAAACCAGTCCCCTCCTCTTTGACTTCTGCGATGATGTCTTTTTTTACTATGGTGTTTTTTTGGCATATATATTATATTAAAAGAAAATTTAATATATATTGACAATACAATTAATTCACTTTTTAAACTACTATTTTAAATTTATTTCTTAAGAACAAGTCTTACTAATTGGAAAGCTGCTAAAGCACCAGCAATTTCAGCAACAATATAAGGAATAATATCCTTTGATGGAATCTTACCAGAAACAAGTAAAACAATTGCTACTGCTGGGTTGAACGCGCCACCAGAAATAGCTCCTCCAAGCAATACGGCAATTGCTAAAGCAGCACCTATTGCTAAATAATTTCCAGTTGCTAAAATAACAAAAACAAGGAACATAGTTCCTAAAAATTCAATCACGTACTTGTTCATTTATATATTTACTTTATAAAATTTTTTATTTTTGTTTTTACTTTTTTATTGTCTATATTTACACTATTAGTAATTTTGACTTACTAAAGAACCCCAAGCACATACTCTACCGTTACATAAACTGGTATTATAAATTGAGCCTTTTTTTGCCGGAGCAACACAACCACCGGCTCTAGAAAATTTCAATGCAGTTTTGACATCATTACGATTATAATTTTTATATGTGAGTAGAGCATCGTTTGGTAACCCTTGCTTGAATGAACTTTTACCAACTGCTGCACTTTTACGAGCAGAAGTATACATAGATGAACATTTTGGTGCATTATATTTGGTTGATTGTGATACCAAGAAACTTTTCTGTAAATTTGCAGAATATACACTGGTAGGTGGAAGGGGTGAATACATTTGAGTACCCGTACCCATATTATTTTCAGTAGTGCGTGTTCTTAAATACTGACGACGTGCATTTGAAAATTCACTTGCACCATCTGATGGATAAAATTGTGGAGGGTTTGGATGTTTTCCGGGTAATGCACCGTAATTATGACGTGGCATCATTAACGGTGTTTGATTTGTGCTTAATGGTCCTACTACTGGCGCACTCGCATATCCACCACTCATATAAGGAATATTCGTATATTGTTTGTATGCGATCGTTGTCATTTATACAATATAATGTGAAAATATTATTATTTTTAAACTATATATTAATTTGTAATTTATGTATATACAAAATTTGTAAACTTTCTATTTTTTAAATTAGAATTATTTATTTTTCTAACTATACTTCTATTGGTATTAATTATATTTATATTTCTATCTAATAGATTTCTATTCAATATATTACCTCTATTTAACATATGTCTATCTAATGTATGTCTATTTAACATATTTCTATTAAAGATATTTCTATATGACATATTTCTATTTAACATATTTCTTATGAAATTTTGATGTCTGACTCTTTGGGTAAAATTATCTATTTTTCTTATATTGTCAAATATTATATTCCAGTTATAATTTTCATTTGTCCACCATTCCGACGACTGTTGGTCATTATAATTCAAATAATATATAAATGTTCTATTTGATTTCAAATGATTTAAATTTATTGTGTTAAACTGTGGAGGAAGTACAATATGTAAAAAACATTTATTATTTGGATTTATGTCATTTATGTACTTATAAAAATTATTCACGTCATCTTGAGTTGGGATATATGGATTATCTGTATATTGATAAGCCAAACAGTGTATCATATGAAGGTTTTTATTTTCATTTATATAGTTTTTTATCCTATCCAATCTTCTGTTACATTTCAAGATAAAGTTGTAAAGTTGTTGATTATATTGAAAAATAATCGGAAAATCATGAACTGACCTCATGTGAATACTGGTATTATCTACTATATAACTTTTCTTATTCCCCCATGTCCCATTCTGAAAAAAATTATCCTTAGAAATAAACCACCTATTATCTATGTCTTTTAAAATAGTTAATACCGTCTGAAAATCAGTTATTAAATAATCAAAAAAGTTTGTTTCTTTTTTTCCAATAAATCTATCAATAGTATACTTAACTACACAACCAAAACCTAAAGATAATATATTACTCATATACATTAAATAATTATTATAAACATTTATATTTAAAATAATTATAGTCAACTTACTAACCTAAATATAGATAAAAATTAAAATCTTCTAATTGCTCTCCAAGCACTTTGCGATGCTGAGCTTTGGTCACCACCGTACGATGCGTCATTATAATTTTTATTAACCGCTTTTTGTTTAGCATATCTAGTATAGTCCGAACTATCATAAACATACTTTACGTTGCAAGCAGAAGGTGGAATTCCAGAACCGTCACAGTTATCTTGAATATGTCCGAAACCTTTTTTTAATCCGTGTAAGTTAGGACGACTTTGAAATGTTTGACAAGGACCACCGCAAGAATAATACTGACGACCTAACAAGTCACCAGCGTTATTGATTGCACGAAAAGGACTTGTAACTGATTGTTGGTTATTTACTTTTCTGGCGTTATTAGTGTTCCACGCATTCTTTAAAGTAAAACGGGTTTCGGCAAACTCGTTATTATTGTTTGTGGTAATAAGTGCTTGGGGAATAAATCCGGGTAAACCTCCACCTAATTTACTTCCGGGATATATATTTACAAAATTAGTTAAAGAACTTGATGTAAATGTATGATTTGTATTGAAAGACGCTTGAGTTCCTGGCATATATATATCAACTATATAAAAATCTTCTAAACTAATAAAATTATCAAAATATAATATATAATAATTATATGTTGGTAAAAATACTTACTACCATTTTTATTTTAATTTTGCTTGATTCAATTTACTTTTATGTGAACAAGGACTTTCTTTCCCAACAAGTTTTAGACGTCCAAGGAACACCAATATCTTTGAATTTGTTCCCAGCATTTTTGTGTTATATTGCTTTGGCTTTTGGTGTTAATTATTTCATTTTGAGAGAAAAGAAATCATTACTTGACGCGTTTTTATTGGGCGTCGTCATTTATGCGGTCTATGAAACCACAAATAAAGCAACTTTTAAAAAATGGACTTATAAAATTGTTTTGCTAGACACTTTGTGGGGCGGTATTTTATTCACCCTTACTACACTTATAATGCGTAAAATATACAAGTTTTAATGACGACGATGACGACGCACTTTACGTGTTGTTTTTCGTTTTGACTTGCGCGACTTTTTAGAAGACTTTCTTAACTTCATTAATTTTCTTCTCTTTATACCTCCAATCCTTTTTATATTTGGTGGTAGTTGTTCGTTTTTATCTAACTCATCAAACTCTAGTTCTTCTCCAACATCAAAATCTAATGCAACTGGATTGGTACTAGGCGTAACATCTTCTTTCTCCTCGCTTCTGATTAACCCTAGCTCCATCGGAGTAGGAAGAAATGGGTTGACTCCTTCTGGAACTTTTTTACTTGGTGTAATGTCTAATATCTTTTTAACAACTGCAATTTCTTTTCTATTATTCATTTCATTTATTCCAGACAGTGCCAATTCTTGTTCTTTTGATAATGACTTTGACTTGGCTTTGGAAGAAGAATTAGAATATGGTGTATACTCTGGTAATCGAAGCTTACGTGTTTGTTTACGTCTTTCTATCGCTTCTTGTTTTTTTCTCTCGGCATCTTCTTTTTTTCTCCTAGCTAAAAATTCATCTGCGGTTTCATATTTACGCGCAACTATTACTTTGGTTTCTTTTTGTTCACTTTCACTCATTTATATATTTATATATTATTTTCTCTCTTTAATATAAGAAATAAAGTAAAAATGTCGTCAAATATATCAAATATTATTCATATTTTATCAATTATACTGCCGTTTTCAAACGAAACTGCAATTGTATTAACTGAGTCTGGATATAGTCAGTTCAAAGATTTTTACAAAGTCTGTTTTGATAAGTCGTTGCTCGGTAAAAATTCGTCTAAATTACAGAACAAGTTAAAAGATAAAATTTGCACAAAAAAAGACTATATTCATAAAATTTTAGTAGATTTACTTGCCTATTTAGGAATTATACTAAACATTGGAAAAAATACCATCACTTATGGATATGCTACCGGCGTAGTTACTGGTCTTCTCCTTATATTTTATTCCATTATTCTACCAAATATGTTTTTAGGATTTACAACACACAAAATAATGGATATGTTAAAATTACACACGCCATTAGCACACGTTGCAGTGGGTGTCACATTAATTACCTTGTTAATTTTGTTGACATTGTTTTCTGAAAACATTGTTCAAAATTTAATGAAGAAAATCAAAATAGACCCAGAAACTGAAAAAAATACACAGTCTTAAAATTATAATATTATTTTATTTTATGAGCAATACAATAATATTTACCATCGGTCGTATGAACCCACCCACTCCGGGTCATATGGGACTAATCAAAACGTTGGTTGAAAGAGCATTGCAATTTGGAGAAAATAAAGTGGGAATTATTTTGTCACACACTGTTGACTTTAAAAAGAATCCATTAGAATGTAAAGAAAAAAGAGAATTCATATTATCTGGGTTAATTGACTCTCTAAAAAATCAAATGAAGAGAGAAGGTCAATTCCCTCCCGATAAAATAGATGAGATTCAAGTCATTATTGTTTGTATGGACGACCCCACACCAGAAGAATTTGGAAAAAACCCAATTTTAAAGTCATTTAATGCCCTATTTAGTCAATTTGGTTATGAAAAACCCAACGCTTATTTGATTGTTGGACAAGATCGTGCCGTTGATTATGGATGGATTCAAAAAAGTTTGGGTGATAAAATATCGTCGTACCAAGTTGAACCTTTGGATAGACCAAAAGGTGCCATGTCTGCAACAGAAATGCGGGGATACGTAAAACGCGGAGAGTATGATACATTTATGGGAAAAATGAGAGAAACGGGTATTCCAGACGAAAGGTCTTCGGATTTATATGGAAAAGTGTCGTTTGGACTGACACCTCCTTCTCTTCCAATAGAGAAACCAACTAAAAAAGGCGGTAAAACAAACAAGCGGAGAAAACAACGAAGAACACGACGTAGAAAATCAAGAAAAACACTCAAATAAAAATAGTTGTTTTTTAATTATTTTCGTTTATTAATATATGTCGGAGAGAATAATTCATACCGATATATATGACTACCTAAACCCAGAAAAGAAAGATGATAGTATGGATAAAAAAAAAAGAAACAATTTTGCTTTTACTAATTTTAAAAAAAATAAAAAAGCATTCAAAAACAGAAAAGATTTAGACCATTCCATTTTCCATACCACAAATTTACACCAAGTTAACTTTGAAAAATCTAACTTAGAAGACTCTCAATTTTTTAATGCTGACTTGTTAACAACCAATTTAAAGGGTGCAAACTTAAAAAATTCTACGATTAAATGGGGAACTGTTGATGGAGCTAACTTTGAAGGTGCTGATCTTGAAGGTGTTACATTTGAAGGGGTGCACGGTTTAGATCGTGCAAATTTTAAAGGAACTATATTTGAAGGCAAACCCGGATATGGAGAAAACTATACTGGAATGTCTCTCTATGATGAGGTAGGTGAAAAACGAAAAGCATTCTTAAAACAAAGACGTCTAGAAAAAAAAGCGGCACTTGAAGGAACCGCCAAAGGTGTCACAAAACGACACCGACACAAACGAAGTAATAAAAAGAGAAAACATCGCGTCACGAAGAGAAGATAATTTATTTTATAATTTGTTTTATTATAAAATATATAATAAAAAATACTTGTTAAATAAAATAATAAATGTTAAATTTTGAATATAACACACTATGGCAACTAATTGAAAATAACACTAGTCAACTTGAAGAAATAATAGAACAGTATATAAAACTTTTGTCACACCTCACAGAAGCACCAATGCTATCCAAAGGCGAATTTATGAATAACTTACTTGAAATAAAAAGTATGGGATATATATTTGTTTGTTATTATACAAATACAGAAAACAAAATATGTATTATTGGTTCTGGAACAATAATTTTTGAACCAAAGATTATTAGAAGTGGTAAATATGTTGGACATATTGAAGATATTGTCGTTGATAAGAGTTTTAGGTCGTTGGGCATTTCTAAAAAAATAATAGATAAGTTAATCTTTTTCGCAAATAATAAAAATTGTTACAAAATAATATTAGACTGTAAAGCGAACTTATGTGACTTTTACGAGAAAAATGGATTTGAAAAACACGGAGTCCAAATGTCAAAATATTTGATATAAAAAATATAAATTTATATAACTTTATATTTTTTGAATTTTATTTTTTTTTGATTTTTTTACTGAAATAGTAACATAAATTGTAAATTCTTCGTCTTCTGCTTTTGTAAAATGATACCATTTTGGTTTTCCTCGTTTTTTCCACGATGCGATTCGTTGTTTATCTGGGGTTTGATAATATTTGCGATAAGATTCTACTGGGTCGTCACTTTTACATTCTTTTGGCATTGCTAATGCAAAAGGTGTTAATCCTACATTGGGAAACTTGTCAGCAGATGGCGCGTATTTTCTCAAATATTGTGCAACTATGTATGACTTGTGCATTTTTTCAGCTGGATGGTCATAACGATATTTCCATTCGTTGTGCATTGCTTCAACCAAGTTAAGCGTCCAAATATAATTGTCTAATGATGAACGCATCCAAATAGTTACGGGGTGATTTTTGTGTGCTATTTTATATATTTTGATTTTATCCTTAACTGGATTTTCTGGGTCTACAATCTGAATCGTCGTACAAAGCATTTGAACTGCTTCTAATAAAATTTTAGAAACGTGTTTGTCAAACATACATTCTACACATTCTTGAAAACAAAGTGATAGAATAAATAGATTCATTGTTTCGTAAATTGATTTAAATTGAAATACTTTTTATGCATTAGAAAAAAGTTGGAAATTTAAATCAATTTTTTTTCGTAATTTGATTAAAAATATAATAACAATAAATAAAAATGTGTGGAATTGTAGGCTATTTAGGTAGTCTTCATTATAAAGAGTATATATTATCTGGACTAAAATTGTTACAAAATAGAGGATATGATTCAGTAGGTATTTGTTGTAACTATAATAACAGTCTTCAAGTTATAAAATATGCTTCTGCAAATACTCATGACTCATTAGAAAAATTAGAAAATAGTATTAATAATTTAAATTATACATCAACTTGTGCAATCGGTCATACTAGATGGGCAACCCACGGTGGAAAAACTGATATTAATGCACACCCACACTATGATAATAATGAACGTATAGCAATTGTTCACAATGGAATTATTGAAAATTTTCAAGAGATAAAGTCAAAGTTAATAAATAAAGGATATTTTTTTAAATCTCAAACAGATACAGAGGTTATTTCAGTTTTAATCGGTTATCATTTAGATAATAATGTAACAACCGAACAAGCAATAAAAAATGCAGTTGAAGAATTACGTGGTACTTGGGCTCTTGTAGTAATGCATCGTGACTACCCAAATAAATTATGGATTACTCGTAATGGTTCTCCTCTTTTATTAGGAATGGATGATGAGTATATTATAGTAGTGTCCGAACAAATTGCATTTAATAACTATATTAAAAAATATATTATTTTAGATAATCATGATCTGATTGAAATTACAAAAAAAGATACTATCACATATACTGAAAATATTAATAGATATAATATTCAAAAAATAAAAAACGATACTCGTGTAGAATTAAAACCAAGTGGTTATTCTCATTGGATGTTTAAAGAAATTATGGAACAACCAGAAGCTGTTATTCGTTCCATAAATAATGGTGGAAGAGTTGAAAGTAATAGTAGTGTAAAGTTAGGTGGTTTAGAATGTTATAAAGATACATTACTCAAGTTAAATCATATAGTCATACTTGGTTGTGGAACATCTTATCATTCTGGTCTATGGTCATCGGATATATTTAAAACGTTAAATATATTTGATACTGTAAGCGTATATGATGGCGCAGATTTTAATATAAAAGATATTCCAAAAAATGGGGAAACCGGAGTTATATTATTATCTCAATCTGGAGAAACTAAAGATTTACATAGATGCATACAAATTGCAAAAAATAATAATTTAATTACAATTGGTGTTGTAAATGTTATAGACTCTCTGATTGCTCGTGAATGTAACTGTGGTGTATACTTGAATGCTGGTCGTGAAGTTGCAGTAGCATCAACCAAATCATTTACGAATCAGTGTATTGTATTAACCTTAATAGCAGTATGGTTTTCACAAAATCGTAGAACAAATATGGAAATGCGTTTGCAAATAATAAATGATTTACATTATTTATCACTTCAAATACAAAATATTACAAATAACATCAACTCTATTATGGATATAGTAGAAAATATAAAGTATTCAAAAACAATGTTTTTGTTAGGAAAAGGAAAAGAAGAAGCCATTGCAAAAGAAGGTGCGTTAAAAATTAAAGAAGTCGCATACATTCACGCAGAAGGGTATTCGTCTTCCGCATTGAAACACGGACCATTTGCGTTAATAGAAAATAAAACACCAATTATTATTTTTGATGTTGATGATGAACACCGTGATAAAAATAAAAATGCTTATGAAGAAATAAAAGCAAGAAATGCGTACGTTGTAAGAATTTCTGATGTAGAAGGAGAACTTGTTATAGAAAGAAATAAAACTTTTGGTGGATTATTAGCAAATGTGTATATCCAGTTAATTAGTTACCATACTGCATTAGAAAAAGGAAATAACCCAGACTATCCTAGAAATCTAGCCAAAGTAGTTACTGTAGAATAAAATACAATTTTAAACAAAAGACACAACGACCATCGGAGGTGATGATAATTTTGCTTCTGCACTTGGTATTTCATTTGTAATTTGTCTTCTAAAAAATGGTTCGCTATAAATCCAGTCTATTAATACTTGTCTCAACATCTCTTCAGTTATTCCATAATCAGTAACAACTTGCGCCGAAATTTCCAAATAACTTCCAAATTCTTCAGAATTTTCTATTGTTAAAAGCGAGTCTAATATATTCATAAATAAATCATCAAAGTCTACATTTTCATAAAATGTAGTATGCAGACGAAATATTTCCATAATCATTTTTTGTTTATTCTTTGCATTTGTAATATTGTCCAATACTTGAATAGTAATAGATTTAAATCCAGATATACGATATACGTGACTTATTTTAAATTTAGAAAAAAATGTATTCATCAATATTTTTTATTTTTTTACTATTAGTAGTAAAAAAAATTCTTTATATTCTTTATATATATATGTCAAAATCTAAAAAAATAATAAACAGAAAATATAACAAAAATACGAAAAAATCTAAAAAAAATAGAACAAAAAAATCACGAAAACATCGTGCAAAAAAGATGATGGGCGGAGCAGAAATAGTTGGCGAATGTAGTATTTGTTATATTGATATGTTAGATAATGAAAAATTAATTACGTGTACAAACATGGAAGGTCCAGAACATACATATCATCAAAAATGTATATTG
>Ga0214917_10000027_pt1 | contig 162959 bp, 158 predicted proteins | sample LL_1208_BB_MetaG_FD_177983 | JGI IMG/M metagenome (GOLD analysis project Ga0214917, IMG submission 177983) | Freshwater microbial communities from Lake Lanier, Atlanta, Georgia, United States - LL_1208_BB | ecosystem: Environmental > Aquatic > Freshwater > Lake | place: USA: Georgia...
AATTTGAATGGCTGATGGCTTTTCAATATAGCCAGTAAAGATATTTAGGATTTGACCAAAAACACTTGCCTGAGAAATAATTTCAGAACTATCCCACAATTCTTCTATGATCGGCGATAGAATCCCGGACGAAGTCCACATCCCAAAAGCTTGAGAAGTAACTCCGCATGCGAGTAAAACTAAAATAACCGTTGTTACTTTAAAAAAATATTTTCCAAATACCTTTAATAGGCCAAGATAAAGCGCAAAGCCAAGAGCCGTTCCCATAAAAATACCCAGCGATATCCCCATTAAAATATTTGCGATATCAACACCAGAAACATATGCTCCATATGAAAATAAAACTATTTCTGCCCCCTCTCGTAAAACGGATAATGCGACAACCATTAAAAGAGCAATAGGCGGCTTCTTTCCTTGCTTTATTGAATTGCCAAGCTCTTTAAATTCCCCAGAAAGACTCTTTGCGTGCTTTTGCATCCATATTACGGTCCAAGAAATCATGATTGCAGCCGATAATAAAACAAAGCCATTAAATATTTCTTGACCAACTCCATCCAAACTTTGAGAAATAAGATCGGTAAAAAATGCTAAAATTAAAGAACCAATACAACCAATAATTAGACCAAGTGCAATATATTTGTTTCTATTTACTATGTGCTTGGTGGCAGCAGTTAAAATTCCTACAATTAGTGAAATTTCCAGAATTTCACGAAAAACTACTATTAAAATTTGTAACATCTATTTATAATTTAAAAATGAATAATTGATAACTATTATCATAAACTTATTATTGAAATAACTCAAGCAAAATTTGATGCCAACAGAAAATATATCTATTTATATACATTACCCATTTTGCAAATCTAAATGTCCTTATTGCGATTTTAATTCACATGTTTCTGACTATGTAAATTATGATTATTTTATTGAATCATATAAAAAAGAGTTAAATTCTTTTAAAGAAAATATTGGCAATAAAAACGTTGTTAGCATCTATTTTGGAGGCGGAACGCCATCTCTTATGCCAATTGATCTTGTTAAAAATATTCTTGCCCATATATCTAAATTATTTAATATAAAAACCGATTGCGAAATAACTCTTGAAAGCAACCCCACCTCCTTTGAAGCAAAAAAATTTTTAGAGTTTAAAAAAATTGGAATCAACCGAATCTCTATCGGAATTCAAGCCTTAAATGACAATGATCTAAAATTTTTAGGTAGACAGCATAGCGCGAATGATTCTATCAAAACAATTGAAAAAGCGGCAAATATTTTTACCAACTTTTCTTTTGATTTAATATATTCAAGACCAAATCAATCTATAAAGAATTGGGAGGAAGAACTAAAATTTGCTATAAAATTTAATAGCAATCATATGTCTCTTTACCAATTAACAATCGAAAAGGGTACACAATTTTATAAAGATTTTATCAACAAAAAATTTACCCTTCCAAACGAAGATTTATCATGCGAAATGTTTGAGGTCACAAATGAAATTATGAAAAATAGCGGATATAATCAATACGAAATTTCAAACTACTCAAAAAAGAATTTTGAGTCTATTCATAATAATTGTTATTGGAAGGGTTATGATTATATAGGTATTGGACCCGGAGCTCATTCTAGAATATATTTTCTTAACGATAAATACAGAAAAGAAATAATAATGACTTATGACCCAAAAAACTGGATTAATTCAATTAAAAATAAGGGTAATGCGATTCAAAAAATTTCTAATATTTCTAAAACCGATTTACTTAAAGAGTTGTTATTAATGGGACTAAGACTTGAAGATGGGTTAAATTCTGAAATGGTAAAAATTCATTTCAAAAACAAATTAAACAAAATGATTAATTTTGATAAATTAAAAAAATTAATAGACAATAATTTTTTAGAAGTTAGCGAAAATAATATTAAAATTACAAGAAATGGTCGAAACTTGACTAACTCAATAATATCTTATATTTGCGAATGTTTAAATTTTGATAAAATTGATTAATCTACCAATAGCCTCCTGTGGCAGCAGGAGAGCCAAGCCTCGTATCTCCTTTGGCATTAATTTTATATATACTTCCAATACTATGAGCAGCCGGATCGTACCTAACGCCTCCAGGTAATGCTGGATTCATTCCTGCGGTTTGCAAAGTACCAAGAACAGTTTGACGACAGAAATAGTGAGCATCCCAAAAAACCATGTTATAATCAGCAAAATTCTTTTTCACTTCTTGATCATTATTCCAGTTTACATCTCTTAATTCATTTTTATATCTTTGTTTTATTTTATTAATATCAGGTTTTGAGCTTGTAATATCGGGATCTCTTTTCCAAGTATAAAATGTCATATAAAATGCTCCACCAAATTGAGATCCCAATCCAGATTCGCAACCATGCATCCACCCCAAATTAAAACCTGGAGAACCACCTTTAGGCATCATACTAAAAATCATATAACCCATTGGCTTATACCAATTAGGTGTTGAGCATGCAAAAAGAATTATTAAAACTATTATTATTTTATATTTTTTCATTACTGACCAAAAAATTGACCAGAAGAACCTCCGGCCCACAATGGATTGGCGCCAAGAGCAGATGTCGACCCACTTCCCGCCCACATATCAAATAAGCCATTTAATCCCCCATTATCAGCCGCTGGTATTGGAGAGTCAACGCCACCAAACATTCCGTCAACAGTGGTGTTATAATCCTGAGCAACAATTGGATCCTTATGAGGAAATAACATTCTATCAAAAGAACTAACGCCCCCAACAATATAGTTAAAACAAAATGACTTTCCTCTCGTGTAACCAAATCGGTACTCACTATTACCGTTTAACTTAGTATTATAATTATATTTATGGCGCCAGCGATAGAACATATTACCCCTTGAATAAAAAATTTGGGAACATCCATCCTTAAATCCTTGTTGAAAAACTGGCGATCCTGGAGGCACCTTAAATCCCGTTCCAATAGCATACGAAGTTGAGGCGTCACTAACCCATCTGCACGAAGTTATAAAAAGCAAAATTATTAAAAAAAAATATCTAATCATAAAATTATCTATAACCAGAAAAATATGCACCCCATATACTACTTTGATGCTTAATATGTGTATGTCTATAGCAATACCAAAAAGAATAGCTCCAAGCCGTTTTGTACGCCGAAGAATCAGCCATTTTATAGCCGTCAACTTTATTTGATTTATAAAACATTTTATAAAAAGTATTCGCTCCAGCGGAAGTACCAACTTCACAACCATCTTGCCAACCCTTTCTAAAATCAGGATCCGCACTAGCCAGCATCTCCTTAAATTCTGCCGGGGCAATATGTGGTAATTTTTTTCCAAGTCCAGTTTTAGAGCAAGAACTTAGGAAAATTAAAAAAATTAAAACAAAATATTTTTTAAACATCATTTTTGTAATGGACCAAATTGCATTGATGGCATCTGCACAAAAGTTGATGCATGAATAACACATGCAAACCAACCATTACCCCATCCACGCGCAAAAAGTGAATCATGGGTATAGATGCCAGTTCCAAAATCAACATTATACACAAAGCTATTTGCAAAATTTGCTCTTGATGCCGCTAAGCCAGATCTACAACCAGCCCTCCAACCAGACTTATACTCTGGTGGCCCATCCGGAATTTCAACATCAAGAGTAACTGGCTCATAAAAGCCTTTACAAGAAGTAATAGAGAAAAATATCAAGATAACTAATATTTTTTTAAAATAAAAATTATACAACATCCCAATCAATTATATAGGTACATTGCTCAAGTCCATCAAACCACCCCGTATCATAATCACTACTCTTAACAGCTTTTACCGAGTTAACTTTTTTAGAATTAAAATCAGACAACGCTCCCTTCGAAACCGCATCCCAACCAGCTCCACATCCATCCCTAAAGCCCTCTCCGTAGTCCGTTTTTGGATCAGGAAAATTTTTTGTTCCACTAATAGGTCTAATCTCAAATTTAGGCCAACCCTTTGGCTGATCAAAAAATAGACTACATGAAGAAATAAATGTTAATGTAAAAATAGATATTATTAATCTTGCAGACTTTCCAAAATACATAATTAAAATCAAAATAATTTTATTAAATTTACAATCAAGAAATTCTTTGTCAACTAAATCAATATCTATTATTGATTTGTTTAAAATTACTAGTAATAATTTACTAAACATTTTAGAATTATCTTAAAAGAAATATGTTAAATATTAATTTTAACTTGTCAAAGTAAATATGGTAGATAAAATTATAGAGATTTCTAGCAGATCAATTATTGCACTTAATGGACCAAATTCTTGCGAATTTCTACAAGGACTTATCACAAATGATATAAATAAAATAAAAAATGATAATTTAATATATACTTTCATGCTAACGCCCCAGGGAAGATATATGTACGATTTTTTTATTTTTAGGATTGATGAAAATATTTATATAGACTGCCTAAAGTCAAAAAGAGATGAAATAATAAAAAAACTCAATTTTTTTAAGCTACGATCAAAATTTTCTATAGAAGCAAATAATAATATTGTAATTTTATCGTCTTTTTCAAAGATTGATAAAATAGATTCCGTTATTTTTTCCAAGGAGGATCCCAGGTCTTCTCTTATGGGACATCGTATATATTCTTCAAAAAAAATTGAGCAAGAATTAACCTCAGAATCATATTATCACTTTAATAGAATCGTTAATAAAATCCCAGAATCAGATTTTGATTTAACTTTCGATAAGTCCTTAATAAATGAATTTGGCTTTGATGAGCTAGGTGCAATAGATTATAAGAAAGGATGCTATATCGGACAAGAGGTTGTTGCAAGAACTCACTATAACTCGGTTATCAGAAAAACTCTATATTATGCAACTATTGAAGAAAATGCAGCTATATCCAAGAACCAAGAATTGTTTTATTGTGGAAAAAAAATTGGAATAATTTTGTCTTCTATATTATTTTCTCAAAAAATTCATTGCTTGATTCTTATTAGAAATGATCTTTTTCAAGATAATCTTGAAAACTATAAAAATAAAATTACACTTGATTTAGAGGGTAAAAAAAATTTAATTATCATTAAGTAATGCAGATATATCTTCCAATAGCAGAAATTCCAGTTAACATACTTTTGATTCTTGCGCTTGGAATGGCCACCGGTCTTCTTGCTGGAATATTTGGAATCGGGGGAGGCTTTCTTGCCACTCCATTTTTAATGTTTATAGGAATACCATCGCCAATTGCGGTTTCAACTTCTGCAAATCAAATTATCGCATCTTCTGTTTCCGGATTATTCGCGCAATTAAAAAAAGGTGGAGTTGATATTAAAATGGGTTTATTTCTTTTAATTGGCGGATTTATAGGATCAACAATAGGGGTTTCTTTCTTCAAAATAATTCAACAAGCGGGACAGTCTGACATAGTGGTCGGTATCACATATGTGATATTTCTTGGATCAATAAGTGTCTTAATGTTAATAGAAAGCAGTAAGATTATGATTTCAAAAAAATACACATTATCATTTTCCGATGATGAAAAAGAAATAGAAAATAGTAAGAAAAAAAGCTTTCAAATATTTTTAGAAAAAATAGATAAACTACCATACAAACTATATTTTCCAAAATCACAAATAGAAATAAGTGCTTTAGTTCCAATTATACTAAGTATTGGGATTGGAATTCTTGTTGCACTAATGGGTATTGGAGGCGGATTTTTAATGATACCCGCAATGATATATATTTTAAGAATGCCTTCAAATGTAGTTGTTGGAACGTCGTTATTTCAAATAATATTTATAGCAAGCAATACTACATTTCTTCAAGCCTATACCAATCAGAGCGTTGATATTGTTCTTGCCTTTCTAATGATCATAAGTTCTTCAATTGGCGCTCAGATAGGAACTCGAGTTGGATACAAAATTAATGCAGATAAAATGCGTATATTTTTAGCTCTATTGCTATTTTTAATTTGCGTAAAAATGTTTTTAAATTTATTTACCACTCCGCAAAACCTTTATACAATTGAAATGTTAAGATAATGTTTCGTATTTTTTTTGTAACAGCATTAATTTTTACCATTACTAACAGCTATGCAAAACCAATAGTTTCCGGCATCTCATCAAACGAAATTAACATCGATACAAAATTTAACGGAACAAATATTTTACTTTTCGGAGCAAAAGGTGATGCTGGAAACATAGTCATTGCGGTTAGAGGTCCCAAAAAAAATTTCTTAGTAACAAAAAAAGAAAGGCTTCTTGGTGTTTGGTATAATGGGCAAAGAGCAATATTTGATAATGTCGGAAGCTTTTATTCTTTATTCTCAACTTTCGATAATAACAAAACAAGCAATGAGCTTCTCCAAAGCCTTGAATTGGGATCCGCCAATATTAAATATGACGTAAAAAGCAACTCTTCAAAAAAAGAGGAGGATAATTTTCAATTGCAGTTAATAAATAAGCTTGAAAAGGATAGTCTTTATTCCCAAGGCGCTAATAAAATTGACTTTCTTGACGAAACTCTTTTTAAGGTTATAATAAAATTTCCAAAAAATATTGCTCAAGGCGTTTATACCGTTGAAATTTATCTCATAAATGAAGACAATCTTTTATCATTTCAATCAATACCTATATACGTAAATCAAATTGGTGTTAGTGCCGATATCTCAAAATATGCACATCAACAATCATTATTATACGGGATATTTTCTGTTATTATTGCATTGATAATTGGCTGGGTTGCAAATTATTTATTTACAAAATTTATTGGAAAATAAAATATGACTAAAAAAACTTCTATACCAACAATACTTGTCTGCATTGATACCTCACATGCTTCAGAAGTTGCCCTAAGATATGCTTGCCTAAAAGCAAAAAGGCTTGGATTTGCAGTTGAAATTTTATCGGTGATAGAATCTTCGCACAAGAATTTATTATTCGGATCCCAAACAATTGGGAGAGAAAAAAGAAATCAATTAGAAAAATATCTAAAAGTTTTAATTGAATCAATTTATAAAGAAACTAATTTAACGCCTATAGTTTCGATATCAGAAGGTGATGTAGCAAGTGAAATTATTAAAGAGGTAAAACAAAATGCAAATTTTATAATGGTTATTCTTGGAAAATCTCATAGCAGCGCAAGCGATAACAATGTTTTGCCCAAGATGGCGCAAAAAATTGGAACTAAAATAAGAATACCGATCATGATAGTTCCTGAGAACATGACTCCAGACCTTTTTAAACTGATGGCTTAGTCATTTTTATTTATTAGCTGAGAAATTATTTTTTCAACCTCACCCAAAGTTTTCACATCACCGATATGGTAATATTTTGCCCTTAACTCTTCTGCGCAAATTTTTTCTAAATATTTCTTACTATTTAGCGCCTTTTTATAAAAATAATTCATTGAAAATGATTCGATGTCAATATCTTTAAATATCATCGGATTAACTATTTGTAGACCAACAAATACGTGACTATTATCATGATCAAGCTTATAAACTTTTTTTGATTCTATCTCTAAAGTAAAATCTCCAAAACCTTCATATCCGTATAATTGGCCGACTCTTTTCAACCCCAAAACAATGTCACAACCACTTTCAAAATATAATTTTATAAGGTTTTGAATATCTTCGAAAAAAATTTTATCACAACACAAAATATCGCCATTTATTAATAATATCGGCTCATTAACATCGACTAAATGTTTTTTTATTGCATATAGCAAACCTCCTCCGGTTTCTATTTTTTGGTGCTCATGAGAAAAAACTAATTTCTTGCTTTTTTTAGACTCTATATGCTTATTAACCAAATCCGCCAAATAAAAACCATTAACAATAATACGCTTTATCGAAGAAATGTCTTCAAGGAAATCTATACTATAGTCTATTATCGACTTATTATTAACTTTTATAAGCGGCTTAGGAATTTCGTCGGTTATAGGCCTCATTCTCTCGCCCCTACCAGCAGCAAATATAAATGCCTGATTTATTTGATTCATAATAAAAAAACTCTTTAATTTTAAGGCAATAATTGTAAAATATCGATATAAGCAAAGTTACTTTTTTAAAAAAAATATTTTAGCAAAATATTTTAATTTGAAAAGTTAAAATAATTAAATTTTGAACTAATTTTTATTAGCTGCAAAAATCAACAAATATTAAATTTATAATGTCAGTCAAAACCTTGTCTTGCGAATCTAATCCATCAAACAAAAAAAAGGTAATAATACTTGGAAGCGGTCCTAACAGGATTGGACAGGGAATTGAATTTGACTATACCTGCGTTCATTGTGCTTTCGCTCTGAAGGAGGAAGGAATTGAGGCTATTATGGTAAATTGCAATCCCGAAACAGTCTCAACAGATTATGATACTTCTAGTAGACTTTATTTTGAACCCCTCACAAATGAAGATGTAATAGAGTTGATAAAAAAAGAAATGGAAAATGGCGAGCTTATTGGCGTGAATGTTCAATTTGGAGGACAGACGCCTCTTGGTCTAGCAAAATTTCTTCAAGATGAAAATATTCCTATCATCGGAACATCTCCTGACATGATTGATTTAGCTGAAGACAGAGATCGCTTTAAAAATTTAATTCAAAAACTAAACTTAAATCAGCCATTAAATCACATTGGATACACTGCAAAACAAGTGATTGACCAAGTTAACGAAATTGGATTTCCGGTAGTTATTCGCCCATCATACGTTCTTGGTGGAAGAGGAATGGCAATTGTTTACGACGAATCATATTTAATAAAATATTTAAGTGATAATGCTGAAATTTTTGAAACGGGACCTTTGCTTCTTGACAAATTTTTAACTGATGCTATAGAAGTAGATGTAGACGCTCTTTCAGACGGAAAGGACGTATTTGTTGCCGGAATAATGCAGCATATTGAAGAGGCCGGAATCCACTCTGGGGATTCGGCATGCTCGATACCTCCTTATTCACTTTCCAAAGAGATAATTGAAGAAATAAAAGCTGCAACAAAAAAACTAGCCCTTGCCCTAGAAGTTAAGGGGCTTATGAATATTCAATTTGCTGTAAAAGATGGCACTGTGTATGTATTGGAAGTTAATCCAAGAGCCTCAAGAACTGCGCCTTTTGTTGCAAAAGCAACTGGTTTGCCAGTAGCTAAAATTGCTACAATGATTATGATTGGGAAAAAAATAAAAGACCTTAAATTAGCTGAAAAAAAATTGGATTTCTTTTCCGTTAAAGAAGTTGTGTTTCCTTTTGCGAGATTTAATAATGCAGATATTATATTGGGCCCAGAAATGAAGTCTACCGGAGAGGTTATGGGAATTGACAAAACATTTCCTTTAGCATTCGCAAAAGCACAACTAGCAGCTGGATCAAAACTTCCAACAAGTGGTCTCGCCTTTATTTCAGTTAAAGATTCTGATAAGAAATATTCAATAGAAATTGCAAACAAGTTAATTGAAATTGGATTTAAAATAGTGGCAACAAGAGGTACAGCTAAATTTCTTGCGGAAAATGGTGTTGCTGTTACGATTGTGAACAAAGCAACGGAAGATAAGCCTAATATAGTTGATATGATTGATCAAGGCGAAGTATCTTTGGTAATAAATACCTCTGATGGCTCAAGGGCTACAAAAGACAGTTTCTTAATTAGAAGAAATGCTTTTATGAAACAAGTCACTCATTCAACCACAATATCTGGCGCAAAAGCTTTAGTAGACGGGATAATGGCTTATAAAAATTTAGATTGTGAATTTGAAGTTAGAGCGCTACAAGACCTTTTTAAATAATATTGTTAGTTACCAAAAAAATATTTAAAATATTACAAATTGTTTTTTAGCTAATTGCTACATGTAAAAGTTTTTTATTATTTAAATAACCATCTAGTTTATCAAATTTATTCACGGCCCCAACTCCAGATGGGGTTCCAGTATATATAAGATCCCCCTCCTCTATTGTAAAATAATTTGATACAAAAGAAATAATTTGATTAAAAGAAAAAATCATTTCAGAAGAATTTCCCTGCTGAACCATTTTATTATTTTTATTTAAATAAAAATTAATATTATTAATATCAAAATCATCTTTAGCAATAAAATCTCCAATTGCAGCCGATCCATCAAAAGCCTTCGACAATTCCCATGGATAACCCATTTTCTTACAATAATTCTGAATATCCCTCGCGGTAAAGTCTATTCCAAGACTTATTTCCCTAAAGTGATTTTGTGAATCCTCAATTTTTATATTCTTTCCATTTCTAGAAATTTTTATAACCAATTCAATTTCGTGATGAATTTCATTTGAAAAATCAGGAATAGAGAATCTAGAGCCGTTCAAGGTAATAGAGGTTGGAGGTTTGAGAAAAATGACAGGAGAAGAGGGCTTTAAAGACGACATTTCTTTTATATGATCTTCATAGTTCTTTCCTACACAAATAATTTTCATTTCAATAATTTCTTAATAATATTTTTAACAACCTTTACTGTTTCTCCTTTTGGTTTTGAAGTATTAATTACAAAATCAGCCAATTTTTTTCGAGAAGAATTATCAAGCTGCAGTTTTGTAATCTGTTTAAATCTTTTTTTAAAAAAAGAAATTTTTTCATATTTTTCTTGCCTTTGGAGAAATCTCGCTTGTTGAATTTTTTTTGGAATAATAAGCGCAATAACAACATCGCAATCATAACCACCCTTCTCAAGAAGCAGTGGCACATCTAACACAATAATATTTTTTTTATCTTTTTTATTTTTTAAGAAAAATCTTTTATATCTTTTTCTTACAATAGGGTGTAATATTTTTTCAAGTTTATTTAGTTTGCTTTTTGAATTAAAAACTATATTGCCAAGCTTTTTTCTATCAACAATTCCATTATTTATAGAGTCAGGAAATATTTTTGATATTTTTCTTATAACAGATTCATCACTTACAAGAATGTCGTGAACCTCTTTATCAGCATCAAATAATTCAGCGCCACTTTTTGCAAAAATTTTAGAAACAAAACTTTTGCCAGAGGCTATACCTCCCGAAATTCCAACGACAATCATTTAAAAATAAATAATTAATAATTTAAATTCTATTTCAATTCGCCAGGAATAGAAACCTTGCATCCTAAAAGAATATTCCTTAAATCACTCTTCAATATTTCAAGATTTTTTTGTGAATCACTCTCGCATCTAGCCACCAAAACAGGCTGAGTATTAGATGCCCTTATAAGCCACCAACCCTTATCATTTGTAGCTCTAATTCCATCCACATCATTAAAATTGATTGATAAGTCATTTAAAGACTTTTTGATTTCGTCAACAATTGAAAATTTTTTTTCATCATCGCACTCAATTCTAATTTCAGGAGTTGAAAAGGTTTGTGGAAGCTCTTTTCTCATTTGTGATAGCTTGATATCACTAGATGCAAGTATATTTATAATTCTAATTGCAGCATATAAAGCATCATCATATCCATGATTTTTATGAGACAAATATGTGTCCGCGAAAAAAATATGTCCCGACATCTCTCCTGCCAAAGGAGAATTGGTTTCTTGCATTTTTGCCTTAACCAAAGAATGGCCAGTTTTCCACATCATTGACTTACCTCCAGCCTTATAAATTTCGTCAAACAAAACCTTGCTAGCTTTGACATCCGCAATTATTGTTGAAAGTGGATTTTTTTTCAAAACCTCTCTTGCAAAAAAAACCATTAATTGATCACCCCAAATAATTTCTCCTTCATCATCAATTACCCCAATACGATCTCCATCACCATCAAATGCAATACCAATATCGCAATCATTTTTTATAACCTCCCTCTTAAGATCCTCGAGATTCTTCGCAACAGTGGGATCTGGATGGTGATTGGGAAAATTGCCATCGATATCAGCAAATAGTGTAAAACTATCCGATTGAAGTTGATTAACTATTTTAATCATAACATCTCCAGCGGCTCCATTACCAGCATCCCATGCAATTTTAAGACGCTTTTTTACTTCGTTTGCAGAATTTGTTTTCTTTGATATTGCGCAATCTGCAAGAATCTTTTTTACATAATCATTTTCAACATTTATAATTTTATGAGACCCCTCATCAAGGTTAATAAAATCAGCATTTTCGGCAATTTTTGCAAGATTAACAATATCATTTCCATAAAAAGGCCTTTCCTTAAGCGCCATTTTAAACCCATTATGATCTTTGGGATTATGAGATCCAGTAACCATTATGCCGGCATCGCATTCTAAATGATAAACCGAAAAATAAAGCATAGGGGTTGGGCCAACTCCAATATCAAAAACTTCAACTCCAGAGCTAACAAGCCCCTTGATTAACTCTCTTTTTAAATTAGGAGAGCTAATTCTTCCGTCGCAACCAACACATATTTTCTTCTTCTTGTTCTTATATAAAAAACTTGCAAAAGCCTTTCCAACTGCATAGGCATCTTCTTCTTTAAGTGTTTTTTGATAAACGCCTCTGATATCATATGCTCTGATTATAGAATGATGAAAAATATGCGACATAATTTATTTATTAATTAAATTTTCCCCAATGACGGCGAAGATGGTGATGCAAAATTCTTTTTGGGCATTCTTCCTGCAAGAAATGCCAACCTTCCAGACTCAACAGCCATTCTCATTGCTTTAGCCATTAATACTGGATTTTGCGCTTTGGCAATTGCGGTATTCATTAAAACTCCATCGCAGCCCATTTCCATTGCTATTGCGGCATCAGAAGCAGTTCCAACGCCAGCATCAATCAAAACCGGAACTTTGCTTTGTTCAATTATAAATTCAATGTTTAAGCGATTTTGTATTCCTAAGCCAGAACCAATTGGCGCAGCCAGCGGCATTATTGCACAACATCCAATATCTTCAAGCTCCCTAGCTACAATTGGGTCATCGGAAGTATAAACCATAACATCAAATCCGTCTTTAATCAACATCTCCGCAGCTTTAATTGTTTCAGTAACTTTTGGATACAAAGTTTTTTCATCCGATAATACTTCAAGTTTTACAAGATTCCAACCTCCAGCGGCCCTTGCTAACCTGAGGGTTCTAACCGCTTCTTCAGCCGTAAAACACCAAGCGGTATTAGGAAGATATGTATATTTTGCGGGGTCTATAAAATCTTGCAACATTGGCTCTCCACTTTTTTCAATATTAACCCTTCTAACCGCAACAGTAACAATTTCAGCACCAGACTCTTTAATTGCAGAATGAGTTTCATTAAAATCTTTATATTTTCCAGTGCCAACAAGAAGTCTTGAAGAAAATTTCTTTCCTGCTATTTTTAAAATATCACTCGTCATTTATTTAAAAAATTATTATTTATTAGTCATCATTAACCTGCTCAACCCCAACAACTTCTGGTATATAATGCTTGAACATATTTTCTATGCCATTTTTGAGAGTTATCGAAGAACTTGGACATCCCGAACAAGATCCCTTAAGCTCAAGATATACAATACCATCTTCGAAACTTCGAAAAACGATATCCCCGCCATCCATTGCAACCGCTGGCCTAACTTTTATTTCTATTAATTCCTTTATTTGCTTAACAATCTCGCTATCATTTTCATCAATATTAATGGGATTCTTAGAATTTTCAAAAACAGCCTCTTTCCCCGCAGCAAAAAAATCAACAATAATTGCCATGATTTCGGTCTTGATCATCTTCCATTCAAAATCTTTTGATTTAGTAATAGTAATAAAATCCCTCCCCAGAAATATCGCTTCAACCCCGTCAACACCGAATAATTCTATTGCCAGAGCTGATTTAGAAACTGCATCTTCTTTATTTTTAAACTCAAAATTATCATGAGGAGAAACTATTGCTCCATCTGGAATAAATTTTAAAGTTGCCGGATTAGGAGTTTCTTCAGTTTGTATAAACATAAATTATAATAATCAATTTATTAATCATTTACCAATCCACCAGCTATCGATCGCAAGCGAGTATTTTGGTAATTTTTTTGGCATTTGAATTTTACTATTATATAATACTCTGTGAACATCAGAATGCCAGTGCAATATTGTATAGTAATTGCTCAACATCAAAAAATCAAACTCTTTGCACAACTTTATTAACTCGTCTTTACTTTTTGCGGAAGCAATTTTTAAAACTAAAGCATCTATTTCTTTATTATCAATACCAGAGTAATTTTGAGAACCATGAATATTTTTCTGTGAAGAATGCCAATATCTAATTAGTTCACTTGAAGGTACTAGATTAGCAGCATAATTTCCAACGATAACATCGTAATTAAAATTTCTTACCCTGCTTTGATACTGATTTTCCTCAATAAGTTTCATTTTAGCATCAATACCTAATTTTTTTAAATTATCTATAAAAGGCGCAATTATCATTTCAAATGATCGCGAGTCAATTAAAAACTCGATTCTTACGACCTCATTGTTAACTGGGCTTATAAGTTTACCATTGGTAACCTTATATCCAGATTCATCTAAAATTTTTTTAGCAAGTAATAAGTTATTTCTACCAAAACCGTTACTGTCTGATATCGGTAATTTAAAAGGCTTTGAGTTCTTATTGTTAAAGGAAAATTCAGAATTATCAAAATAGCTTTGGGTTCTTTTATAGGATCCATAAAAAATATGCTTTTGTATCCATTCGAAATTAAATGCGTAATTAAGAGCCATTCTGAAATTTTTATCCTGAAATTTTGTTTTTCTTAAATTTAAAATAAAAGCTTGAGTTGGCGCCGGCATTGAGTGATTAATCTGCTTCTTAATAATTTTTCCATTTGAAATACTCTGTACATTATATAAATTAGCCCAGTTTCTTGCAATATTCTCATATCTAAAATCAAGCTTTCCTGACTTAAAAGATTCTATTAAAACATTTTGGTCTAAATAATATTCATAAGTTATTTTATCAAAATTGTAGCGCCCTTTATTAACTGGAAGATTTTTACCCCAATAATCTTCATTTCTCTTATAGGTAATTGATTTCTTGGGATCTATTGATAATATTTTGTATGGCCCAGATCCTAATAAAAAAATAATTTCTGTACTATTAAATACTCTATTTTCATAAAAATGTTTAGGTAATATTTTTATTGATGCCAAAAGAAATGGGATATCTTTTTTATATCCTTTTTTAAGAATAAACTTAACTTTATTTTTTTTTATCTTTACCACGTCAACCACATCTTTTAAGGCTATTTTATATGAAGGATGTCCTTCTTTAATCAAAGTTTTGAATGTATATATTACATCATCAACATCTATTTTTTTATTATCATGCCACTTGGCCGCTGAATTAATTGTAAACTCTACATAATTTTTTTCTTTTGAAACAATTATACCATCAGCAATTAGAGGATACATAGATGAAATTTCATCACTGGATGATTCCATTAAAGAATCATATATCATTTCGACTCCTGATGCAGGAATACCTTTGAGAATAAATGGATTTAAACTATTAAATGAACCTTCAACGCCAAATTTTATATCACCACCTTTAGGGGCATTTATATTAACATAATCAAAGCTTTGAAAATTTTTGGGATATTTTAAATCGTCAAAAATAGAAATTCCATACTTGAAAAATTCCTCAGCCCTTATAAAATAAGGAATTGTAATAGAAATTAAAAAAAATACACAAAATCTTTTCATAAATGCGTATAATTCGCGATATTAAAAATACAATTTTAACACATTCATGCGTTTTAGCAATTGGAAATTTTGATGGCCTTCATATTGGTCATGAAAAAATTATAAAAAAAACTTTAGAAATAGCTTCAAATGAAAAAATAAATTCAGCAATACTAAGCTTCTCGCCACACCCCGCTTCATTCTTTAAAAAATTAGAAGATAAGAATTTTTTAATAACCAACATTTCACAAAAAATTAAATTATTAAATTCAAGGCAATTAGATTATTTCTTTATCGGGCGCTTCAATAGTGAAATAGCAAATATGGAAGCTAGAGATTTTGTTAAAGAAATTTTATTTAAAAAACTAAAAGTTAAATATATCGTAATTGGATATGATTTTATTTTTGGTAAGAATCGTCAAGGAAATATCAATCTTCTCAGGGAAATGGGAGATGAAATGGGATTTCACGTAGTTACAATTGAGGAAGTTAGAATTAATAATAAAACAGCCTCTTCAAGCTTGATTAGAAACCTTTTAAAATCCGGAGAAATTGGTGAAGCTAATAAAATTTTGGGAAGAAATTTCTCAATATCAGGAACCGTAATTGAAGGTAAAAAAATTGCTAGATCAATAGGCTATCCAACAGCAAATATCAAGGTAAAGAAAAATACAATACATCCAAAATATGGCGTATATAGAGGAAAAATAGGTCTTGAAAATCAAATAAAAGATGCTATAATAAATTTTGGCATAAGACCCACTTTATCTCAAGATAAAGAACCTTTATACGAAATTCACATTCTTGATTTTAATGGGTCTTTATATAACAAAAAAATTTCTTTTGAATTAATCGAATTTATTCGGGAGGAAAAAAAATTCTCCTCCATTAAAGAGCTTAAAAATCAAATAGAAATTGATATTGAAAAAATAAAGAATTAATGCAGAAATTTACTTCACTTAGCTCTATAGCGGCTCCTATACCCCTAATCAATATCGATACAGATATGATTATTCCAAAACAATTTCTTAAAACTATTAAAAGAACCGGCTTGGGGAAAAATTTGTTTGATGAAATGAGGTTTGATAAAGATGGGGGCGAAATTAGTGATTTTATTTTAAATATAGATGAATATAAATCTGCTAAAATTATTATAACCAGAGACAACTTTGGCTGTGGATCTAGCAGAGAACATGCTCCTTGGGCCCTATTAGATTTTGGGATTCGCTGTATAATCGCGCCTTCTTTTGCCGACATTTTTTATAATAATTGCTTTAAAAATGCAATTTTACCAATCATTCTTTCTCATAAAGAGATTGAAGAACTTCTTGAATATGCCAAAAATAAAAATAACCACTTCTCGGTAAATCTAGAAAAACAAGAATTATTAGCAAATAATAAATCCTACAGATTTGAAATTGATAAATTTAGAAAGCAATGTCTTGTTGAAGGCCTAGATGATATAGGGCTAACACTCAAGAAGGAAGAAAAAATAAATGAGTATGAAAAAAATTGTAAATGGAAATATTGATTAAAATTATCTTAGTGTTTTTTTGTAAATCTCTAATGTAATTTTCTTTCTTTGATCATGATCAACTATTGGTAAAGTTTTATTATTATTTTTTAACCATTTTTTTATATATATCCTATCCTTATCAAACTTCTCACTTTGTAGATGTGGATTAAATATTCTAAAATATGGCGCAGCATCATATCCAGAACCAAAAACCCACTGCCAAGAAAATGGGTTTACAGCCCAGTCTGCATCAAATAAACAATCCCAAAACCATTGCTCTCCAAGCCTCCAGTCAACAAGTAAATCTTTAATTAAAAAAGATGCAACAATCATTCTCGCTCTATTGTGCATTGTACCAGTATAATATAACTCGGTCATCGCCGCATCAATTATATCAAATCCCGTTGAGAAATATTGCCATTTTTTAAGCAGCGTCTTGTTATTCTCCCATTCAAAATTTTTATATTGAATCTTAAGCTCTTCTTGATAAATATTTTGGTTATAATACGCAGCGTTATAAGCAAACTCTCTCCAGCATATTTCTGATAAAAACTGGTAACTATTTTTATAATTTTGTGCAGCACAAAAAATTAATCTTGGAGAAATAACTCCAAAACGAAAATATGGAGAAAGCTTTGATGTGGCGTCAAGAGCTAAATAATTTCTATCATTATTATAGCTTTCTATCTTTTTTTCTAAAAATTTATTGGCATTTTTTTCAATTTCATAATAATCAAAACTCCAATCATTAACAATATTTTCAGGCCACTTACCCTGATTAGATGGAATTAAATCTAAATCATCGAGTGATAAACTCTGAATATTTTTAATTGAATTAATTTTTTTTGGTTCAGGCAAAACGTCTCCAACTAAATTTAGGTTTTTTAAGCATTCTTTAAAAAAATAAGTAAATACCTTGTAAGATTCATTGGTTTTATTTTTTATTTCATTAGGCTCAAAAATTACTTTTGCTTTATATGAATATATTTTTTTATCTAAAAAATTCTTTGCAATCTGTGACTCTAGATCAATTTGAGCTTTACTATATGAACGATTAAAATAAATTGAATCAAATTCAACAATTTCATTAATTTTTTTAATTTCTTCTATTAGATTTCCTTTTCTAATAATTAAATTTGCAGAATATTTTTCTTGCAGAAGAGCTGAAAAACTTTTCAAGACATTATAAAGGAATACTTTTGATGCGGAGCCAAGTTTTCTTCCAAGATAATTTTCATCATAAACAAAGAGTGGTATTATTTTTTCTCCACTCAAAGTCGCATTGAATAATGCTGGGTTATCTTTTATTCTGTAGTCATCAGAGAAAATTACAACTGCACTCTTCATAAATTATCTAATAGTTGAATCTTTGTATAAATCTGCATTTAAGGCAAGTCCGAATCCTATCAACATTGTAGCGGTAATAGTGCCTCCATATGATATAAGTGGAAGTGGAGCCCCTACTACTGGCAATATTCCAGACGTCATTCCAATATTAATAAACATGTGTATAAATAAGATATTAATAACACCAATAACAAGCAATCTTCCATATTGATGAGAAATTTTAGATGCAGACATCGTTGATAAAAATATCAAAAAACAGTATAAAGAAATTGTTATCAGACATCCTATAAGACCAAGCTCTTCTGAGAGCATTGTAAAAATAAAATCAGTTTGCTTTTCTGGAAGAAAATCCAATTGACCCTGCGTTCCGTTCAAATAACCTTTACCAAAAATTCCACCAGAACCAATTGCAATTTTTGATTGAATTATATTGTAGCCACTTCCTAATGGGTCATTATTTGGATTGATAAAAGTAATAATTCTCTGCTTCTGATATTCATGAAGAGCAAAAATCCATAAAAAAGGTATTGCAATTATTGCTGTCAAACCTACAGCTATAAATTTCCACAATTTTACTCCCGCTACAAATAATATTAAAATTCCAACAAATAAAAGAATAGATGCCGTTCCTAAGTCAGGCTGGTCAAAAATTAATAATACAGGTGTTGCGATTATAAAAAATGGAATAGCAAGATATTTAGCACTTCTAACATCCTCTATTTCAACGTCGTTAAAATATCTTGCCAATGCTAAAACTGTACAAACTTTCATTATTTCTGAGGGCTGAAGCGTGAAACTTCCAATACGAAGCCACCTTGTTGCCCCAAGAGCAGTATGACCAATAACATCTACAATAATAAGCATCACAAGACCTATAATATATATCATATAAGCTCTTTTGTACCAAAATTTGATATCTAAAACAGCTATTAAAATCATAACTGGAAAAAATAATGCAACAAAAACAATTTGCCTTATAAGCCAAGGTCTAAAACTCCCAGAGCCAGCAGAATAAAGCATTAAAAATCCTATTAGTATCAGACAAACAAGAGTGCCAATAATTCTCCAATTAAGACTTTTTACTCTCTGAGACAAAGAAAGTTCAATTCTGTTTATATAGTTCATATTTTGTTGACAAAAGCTTTTAGTTTTATAAAATATTCTTGCTATTTTAACTAAAAAAACAACATTTTATTTAAACTATCAAAATTACTAAATTAATTTAAATATATTTTAAACAGATCTTGATCACGAGCTATGTTTAATATTGGTTATAATTTATTGAAAATATTTTGATTGATTTTATAAAACCTGTTTTCTATTGTTTTAATTAAAAAAAATAACATGAAGCAATCAGAGAAAACAAATTCAAATATTGTTACCAAGCCTCAACCAAAAACCAATAACAAGTTAAAACTTAAAAGTTGGTATGCTAATCGCTATCAAATTATTCTTGTTCAAAGAAATATTTTACTTGCATTTACTCTTGCATCAATGATTGCGGTAACAGTTGCCGTTCTTTTTGTTAAAAATATCATGTCCTCAAAATCTCTTGAACCCTATGTAATTGAGGTTGAAAAGAAAACTGGCGTTCCCGTGGTTGTTGATCAACTTAAGTCTCAGCATTTAACAGGAGATCAGATGATAAAAAAATATTTTATCAATCAATATATACAATCTGCTAGCGGGTATGATCCAAAAAATTATGAAATGGATGCCACTAAAGTTAGATTGTTTTCTGTATCAAATATAAATTCTGAATTTCGTAAAAGAATAGACCCAAAAGAACTAGGTCCCGAGTCATCAATATCTATAAGGATTAAATCCGTTCAATTTCCAACTACAAATTCTGCGCAAATTCGTATTTCTAAAAAAATTGATAGAGAGGGTTACGCACAGGAACTAAAAGATGAAGTTATTAATATGGATTTTTACTTTGCCGATCTTGAGTTAAATCAAGAGGAAAGGCTTGTTAATCCCCTTGGATTTCAAGTTTCAAAATACCTTGTAGCGGAAGAAATATTTAACTATTAGCGCAAATGGGTTTTTTAAAAAAAATAAATTCAATAACATTTAAAATATTTATTCTCATTAATATATTTTATTGTAATTTTTTAGAAGCCCAACCTATACCGACAACTACTGATTCACGAATAAAAACTCTAGTTTACAATCCTAACGAAGTTTTTGAATTAAGATTCTATTATGGCTACCAGTCTTTTATTGAGTTTGCCGATAGCGAAGAAATTGAAATGATATCAATTGGAGAATCATTTTCATGGAGAATTACTCCGGCTGGAAAACGCTTGTTTATTAGACCCCTTGAGGTTTCAGCTCATACAAATATGACCGTTATAACAAATAAAAGAACATATCATTTTGACATCAAATCCGGAGAGTACTCTGGAAAAGAAGATGAAGAACTTGTTTATACGGTAAGATTTTATTATCCTCAAATTAATCAACCTTTGCCTATTCCTCCACAATTAGCAATATCTTCATCGCCAAAAATTAGTAAAACTACAATAAGAAAACCAACTCCCGCAGGAAGGATTGATGAAAATGAGAAAAAATCAAACATACTCGCAATTTCTGGAAATTCAGATGGCCTTGATCTCAACTTTGATTATAGTGTTGCTGGAAAATCTGATAACATAATGCCTCTTAAGGTTTACGACAATGGCAGGGAAACTTTGATGCAGTTTCCTAACGACAATATAAATGTTCCCACAATAAATGCCGTAGATTTATTTGGAGAAGAGCATCAACTTAACTACACAATCAGGGATAATTATGTTGTGATACCAACTGTTGAAAAACAACTAACTCTCAGAAGTGCCGATAGTTTATTATGTATATACAACAATAACTTAATAGCTAAATAACAATGAAAAATTTATTAAAATTACTAACCTTAATATCAATATTATTTATGACCAACCAAAATGAAGCTGATGCGCAAAATAAATGGACTTCGAGAGAGATGGAAAATTATATATATTTAGACCTAAAAGATGGTAGGGTCATAATAGAATTATTTCCAGAGATAGCGCCTGATCATGTAAAAAGGATAAAAACACTATCTCGCAGAGGTTTTTACGACAATGTAGTTTTTCATAGGGTAATAGATGGATTCATGGCTCAAACTGGAGATCCTACAGGAACAGGAAGTGGCGGAAGCAACCTTCAAGATCTTAAGGCAGAATTTAGTGACGAACCTCATATTAGAGGAGCTGTATCCATGGCAAGAGCATCAAGCCCTAATAGCGCAAATAGTCAATTTTTTATTGTAACAAGTGACTCAAGGTTTCTAGACGGCCAATACACGGTATTTGGAAGGGTTGTAAAGGGAATGGAATTTGTTGATAAAATTAAAAAAGGCACCGGGGCTAATGGTATGGTTAACTCTCCTGATAAAATTTTAAAAATGAGAGTCGCTTCAGATGTAGAAAAAAAATAAATATTTTAAAAAGCTAAAATATTAAATTACTAAATTTAGCATTATTTATAAAAGATTCTTTTGAATCAGCGAAGTTATCTATGATTCTTTCGAAATTATAACTTAAATCAAAGGAATTGCCATATAATTCTTTGTAATTTAGAAAAAGTTTGTTTTTGATAGAGTTTCTAATTTCGTTAACCAAAAATGAAAGTGCTAGATAGGGGTCAGCATCTGATGCAATTGGACGAAACTCAATTCTTTTGCAATTGGCATTAATTGATGAATTTGCAATCCTCACTGAACATGTTCTATTATTTCTTCCAAAACTTAGATTTACAGGAGATGTGTATTTTCCAAGGCTATGTAATTCCTTATTTATAGAAAAACTGAATCTACTATAATCTTCTTTTTTTGGAGCATAAAATATAAGAAATTTATTTATTGAAGAGATCATTCCGTGAATTATATATCTAGATAAATCATCATTTAAATCAAACAGTAAATTTTTATTTTCTCGATTATCGTGCACTGATATATTAAATTGCAGCGCACTCATACATTGTCCTAAAATTGGATAAGAAGAGAAATCGGCATATAAACCATTCGCATTAGCGACTTTTAATGCTTCTTGTTTTGCAAAATATATCAATTCACAAAGTTCAGTTAAGTTATCTTTAGGGGAAATTTTTATCTCAACCTGACCATCGGAAAGCTCTTTTTGTATATCGTAAATATCTGGCTTTTGTAGAAAGAAATTTTTTAATAGATTAATATAGTAATTTACTATTTTTACATTAGCAACTTTATCACTTTGGAAAAGATAAAATTCAATTTCACAACCAATATAAATCTTCAACCCAATATCTTTGTAAAATAAGTTTATGGAATTTTCAAGAAGAGACTTTTTTTTGCTATAAATGTCAGCAAATATTTTTTCCACAAATAATAAGAAAAAATGTCGCCAATAAATAATGGCGACATTTGATTAATTTAAATATTTGATTTAATCCAAGAAAATAAAGCGCTTTTTGGAAGAGCTCCAATTTTGGTATCAATTAGTTTGCCATTTTTAAAAATCATTAGCGTTGGAATACTTCTAACGCCAAATTTTGAAGGCACCTCAGGATTGTCGTCTATATTACATTTGACAACATTAATAATTTCTTGACCCTCAGCAGCAACCTCTTCAATCACAGGAGATAATTGACGACAAGGACCGCACCATGGCGCCCAAAAATCAACCAAAACCGGCTTATCTGATTGTAAAACATCTTCATTAAATGAAGCATCCGATACTTCTTTTACCATATTAAGAATTTTTTGATTCACTTAAAATTTCATTTGCTCTTTTAATTAAGAATTCAGCATCTTCAAAGTTTTGACGCGCCTGAGATTGAGCAATCTTAACCTCCTCTACGAGAATATTATATTCTCTTGTATCGGGCTGCATTGAAGTAAGTTTAGCAGTCTTTTCTTCAGCAATTTGAAGCGACGCCGCACCATCATCAAGAAGAGACTGAACCTTGTTGGTGAACTCTTCAAAAACATCACCATTTTCATTCTCATAATAATCATCTTTGTCCTCAATTTTGTTAAGAGGGGTAGAAGCATTATTTTTTTGCGAAACCATTTGAGATAAAGCTATATCCTCAATTTGATCTGCGCTGTTTGTGTTTTTGCTTTTAAACATGTTAAAGACTGATTTCATATTATATTTTTAAAAGATAGTATAAATTAAAATTAAAAAATTTAATTATCTAATCGCAAAATACTTTGCGATTACCTTGATATTAAAACAAGTTTTTTATTTCGCAATAAAGTTTTTTATAAGTGTAAAAAATCTATTGAGGATCTATATCCACCCTCACCTTAGCTCTATTATCAATTTTTACTTCTTGCAAAATGTCTATTATTAATTTTTGAATATTTATGTTTTTGTCTGTTTTGATAAAAATGTTATAGTTAAATTTATTTAGATATTTAAATAAAGGAGCGGGAGCTGGACCAAAAAATTCTACCTTACTGCTAAAGGGAATAATTTTTGCAATATTTCTTGAAACTAATAATGTATTTTTTTCATCGAAACCTTCTATAGTTAATTTTGCCATTTTGGTAAAGGGCGGCATATTTGCAAGCTCTCGAGTTTTAAGTTCCATTTCTAAAAAACCAGAATGATTATTTTCTATAAGCTGTTTAAATAGAGAATTATCAGGATTATATGTTTGTAAAAATATTTTTCCATGATAATCCTTTCTACCAGCTCTTCCGATTACCTGGCTAAGAATTTGGAAAAGTCTCTCCGAGGATTTAAGATCAGATGAATATGAGCCACTATCGCCATCTATAATACCAACAAGTGTAAGGTTATGAAAATCATAACCTTTGGATATGAGTTGCGTTCCAATTATTATATCAATTTCATTTTTTTCTATCAAACTAACAAGTTCTTTTGCATCATCAAAATTTTTTATAGCATCGCTTGTAGCAAGAGCTATTCTTGCTTGAGGAACTATAGATAACAACTCTTCCTTTATCCTTTCAACTCCTACACCAATATTTATAATAGAATTATTTTCACCGCAGTTTTTACAGTCATTTTTAAAATTTTCGCTATGCCCGCAATAATGGCATAAAAATAAATTCGAATTTTTATGATAATTAAGACTTGAGCTACAATTTGGGCAAGCTACTTTATGTCCACATTTTTTACACAAACTTAAATTGGAATAACCTCTACGATTAACAAATATAAGGCTTTGATGACCATCAACAAAGTTTCTAATTATATTTTCCTTCAAAATGCCGGATATATAAGAACCTTTTTCTAAATTCTGATTTTTTAAATCAACAATATTTACAACATTAGTTTTTTTAAAAAATTTATCATTAAGTTTATAATGTTTGTATTTTTTAATTTTTACATTATAATAAGACTCTATTGATGGCGTTGCCGAAGAAAGTATAACATGAGAATTATCTATTTTTGCCTTCAAAACAGACATATCTCTTGCATTGAAATTAAAAAACTCTTCTTGCTTATATGAAGAATCATGCTCTTCATCAATTATTGTTAAAGCAAGATTTTTAAATGGCAATAATAATGCTGATCTTGCGCCAATAATAACTTTTATTTTTCCGCTATTAATCCCATAAAAAAAATCCCTTTTTTCCTTTTTTGAAATTTTAGAATGCCATAAAGCTGGGCTAAAACCAAAGCTGGAATGAAATCTAGAAAGTAATTGACTAGTTAAAGCGATTTCCGGCAAAAGAATAAGAATTTGTGCAGATGAATCACTCTTAAGTATATCAGCAATTATGTGAAAATAAATTTCAGTTTTGCCCGAACCAGTCACGGCATCAATTAAAGACACTCCAAATATTTTTTTATTTACATCTTTTATGATATCATCTTTTATTTTTTGTTGATTAAATGATAGTTTCATTAGATTAAAATTAAAATCATTCAAATGATTTAAGCTATTTAATTTTAAATTTTTAATCTTATCTGAATTAATAAAGCCAAGGAAAGCTTTGAGAACCAAGCCTTTTGAAGCCATATTATAATTTGAAATTATTTCTAAAAAACAGAATAAATTTTTGTTAAATTTTATTAATTTATTAACTTCAATTATTGGCTTAATTTTTTCTAAAATAAGATGATTAGATAGATCATTTTGAGATAACTTTCTAACAACAATACCAAATATCTCTCTTCTTCCAAAATTTACTTTTACCACATCATATAATTCTACTTTTAAAGATTCTGCACTATAAGTAAAGCTTCTATCCAGAGGCAGCGGTAATAAAACATCAAAAAATTCTTGCGACATCTATATTTTTGTTGATTACACAGAAATTATTTGTTATAATATCAAAAAATTAAAATAATTTTAGACTTAAAAAATAACTCTAATTTATTAATAAATTTATAATTTTAAATTTTAACTATAATTTTGCGTTTTGAAGGTCTTTAATTTCCAGTTGTTATTATTAACTATATCATCTTAAATTCAAGGTAATAAATTATGAAATTTTTTATTGATTCTGCTGACATTAATGAAATAAAAGAAATTGCAAGTTACGGGTTGATTGATGGAGTAACGACAAACCCATCACTTATCGCTAAAATTGGAGGAGATTTTAAAAATATAATTAGCGAAATTTGTAAAATAGTTGATGGGCCAGTTAGCGCCGAAGTTGCATCTACAGACTTCGAAAACATGATAAAAGAAGGAGAGATTCTTGCCAATATCGCTAAAAATGTTTGCGTAAAACTTCCATTAACAATAGATGGCCTTAAAGCTTGTAAATACTTCTCTGGCAAGAATATTAAAACAAATGTAACACTTTGTTTTTCTGCGGCTCAAGCAATATTAGCTGCAAAAGCCGGCGCAACTTATGTATCACCTTTCGTAGGAAGACTTGATGACATAGCTAACGAGGGCCTTGGATTAATAGATGAAATTTGCACAATATACTCAAATTATCCAGAATTTAAAACCCAGGTTCTTGTTGCCTCAATCAGAAGCCCAATGCATATAGTAAACTCTGCGCTTATGGGTGCCGATGTAGCAACGATTCCCGGGAAAATAATAAAACAATTAGTTTCGCACCCTTTAACTGAAAGCGGGCTAAAAACTTTTATTGAAGATTGGAAGAAATCTGGTCAGAAAATTTAATTAAAATAATATTATTATGAAATACAACCTTATAAGCGAACTTAAAGCACAAGAAACCTCTTCTTCAAACAACCAAGAGCAATTTTCTTTTGCGAGCTTTATTCCACTGATATTAATTTTTGTGGTTTTCTATTTTTTAATAATTAGACCACAAACAAAAAAAATGAAACAACATCAGCAAATGGTAGAATCTCTAAAAATTGGAGATAAGATTATTACAAATAGTGGTGTTTTGGGAAAAGTTGTTGACATTATCAAGGAAGAAAATGTTGTTGAAGTTGAGATTGCAAAAGATGTAACAGTTAGAATTATTAGAAACTTTGTTTCTGAGGTTGTTGATAAAAAGGAATCCAATAAAAAGTCAAAAAAATAATGTTAAATTTTTCCAAAATAAAAATTGCTTCAATATTATTGCTGAGCTTTCTCTCGATATTTTTTTCCTTGGACTTTTTTGTATCAGGAAGTAATAAAAGTTTCGTAAAGAATATTCTACCAAAAAGTAAAATTAACCTAGGTCTTGATTTAAAAGGGGGATCGCAACTTTTACTTCAAACAGATTTTGATTATTATCACGAAAAAAAAATTCTTTCGGTTAAAGAATTCATAGAAAAAGCCTTTGATGATGATCAAATCAGATACTCCTCAGAATTTGATAACCTTAATAAAAATGTCAAATTTATAATTAGCTCTGAGTCTCAACTAAAAAATATTATAAAAATTCTTAATGAAGTCAGTGGAATAAAGAAGGACAGAGTTGAAAATAATATTTTCAAAATTTCTTTTACTGATAAAGAATTACAAAATATGCAAAAAGATCTTGTGGCGCAATCAATTGAAATAGTTAGAAGAAGAGTTGATGAAACTGGAACCAAGGAGCCTATAATAATAGCTCAGGGATCAGATAGGATTCTTTTACAAATGCCCGGAGCCAAGAACTCTGATGATATAAAAAATCTTCTTGGAAAGACTGCAAAATTATCATTTCGCTTTGTATCTGATAAATTTTTTACATCTCAAGAAAAATACCAAATAACAAATAGCGAAATATCTCTTACCGACTTTAATAATAATATTTTTATTTTAGAAAAAGAAGTTCAGATAGGCGGCGAATATCTTGTTGATGCCAGCGCAACTTATTATCAAGGAAAACCGGCTGTATCATTTAGATTCAATCAATATGGTGCAAAAAAATTTTCTGAAATTACAGCAAATAACATCGGCAGATTTCTTGCAGTGACTCTTGATGATAAGGTAATCACTTACCCAAAAATTAATAGTACCATTAATAATGGTAGTGGAGTTATATCCGGAAACTTTTCAACTAAAGAGGCAAATAATCTTGCCATACTTCTTCGCGCTGGCGCCCTTCCCGCACCATTGTCAATAATAGAAGAAAGAACAATAGGAGCATCATTGGGTGATGAGTCTATAAGAAAGGGCATGGAATCAGCTATACTTGCATTTATTGCAGTTTCTATAATGATGATTATTTTTTATCGCTTCTTTGGAGTAATCGCAAATATAGCTCTCTTGGTAAATGTTGCTATGGTCTTCTCTGCACTCTCTTTAATCGGAGCAACACTAACTCTTCCTGGTCTTGCTGGAATCGCTCTAACTATGGGAATGTCGGTAGATTCCAATGTTTTAATATATGAAAGAATAAAAGAAGAGTTAAAAAACAACAAATCAATATTTAACTCTCTTGAGCAGGGATTTTCTCAAGCCTTCAGAACAATATTGGATTCAAATATTACAACCCTAATAATAGCGATGTTTTTGTTTATATTTGGAAGTGGTTCGGTAAAAGGATTTGCCGTGACTCTTACAATTGGAATTCTATCTTCAATGTTTTGTGCAATTCTTTTAACTAGAATGATAATTGCTATTTGGGTAAAAAAATTCAAGCCAAAAAAACTAACCAGTCTGACTTTATAAATATAATTTTAATAAGCTTTGTTTGAGATTTATAAAAAAAATATAGTTAAAAAAAAATTATTATCTCTTTTATTTAGACTAAGTCAAAAAAATAAAAAATTTTTGATTACCATTATTTTACTAATAACTATCCCAGAAAAAAATTTTGCTCTTCCCACAAAAATTTCTGCTTCAGCAGAAGATAAGTCTATTTTAAAAGCAGACAGAATCGAGGCTAAACAAAACGATAATATAATAGATGCAATTGGTAATGTTGAAATTAAAAATGGAAATGTAATTGCTTATGCCGATAAAATTTCTTATGAAAAAAATAAAAATTTAATAAAAATATACGGAAACATTAAAATCAAAAATTTTGAAATAGGTAATTTACTTGCCAAAAATGCCGAAATATCAGACGATTTCGAGTCTGGAATTTTTGATGATGGTTTAATAATATTTAACGACGGATCTTACTTAAAATCTCTTAAAATTGAAAGAAAGAATCAGTTTATTACCAAATTAAAAAAACCCAAATTATCAATATGTCCAAATGATGAGATTTCTTCTAATAATAGTCTCGTAGGGAATATTTGGGATGCAATTTCAATATCATCATCAAGCTCTAAAATTGATCGCAAAAGCAATAATATAGTCGGATATAATAATATTCTAAAAATTTACGAAATTCCAATTTTGTATTTACCATACATAAAAATACCTCTGTCAGAAAATAAAAGGCAAAGCGGCTTTCTTCATCCATCTTATGTTAATAATAGCCAATTTGGATTTGGTTTAAATATTCCATATTTTATTGATGTCGATAAAAATATTGACTTGGTTCTTACTCCGAGATTATACATTAATAGCGATCAATTTTCATTAAATACAGAGATAAAACATCTTTTAAAATATGGTAGTTATAACTTTAATTTATCTTTAGCAAATAATAAAATTACTTCTGAGCGAGACAAAGCAGTTATCAACAGAACATCAAATAATTTAAGATATAATTTAGTAAGTGACGGCAAATTTAGTTTTACTACTAAATCATTTCTTGAATATAAAGTTAACACCGTTGGTGATAAATATTATTTAAGAGATTTTGCTTTTAATTATTCACCATATACAATTTCTAAAATACAGTATGATTATACAAACAACAAGGAGTATTTTGGCGTTAGATCACTGCGAATTCAAGAGCTTGAAATAAATAGAGATGAGCGATCAGCCCCAATTATACTTCCATCAATTGATTATTTCAATGAGAGTAAAAATTCAATTTTCCTTAAAGAAAAATATGCACTATCTTCAAATCTCACTATTTTATCCAGGGAAGATGGTCTTCAGTACAAAAGATTAAGCATGATACCAGAGATAAAAATACCATTAAATTTTTATGGGAATTTAATTGATATAAATTCGAAAATTCAAGCGGATTTATATTATTTGGAAAACAATTATAAGCCAGATAAAACCTATACTAATTATAAGAATAACTTATCTAACCAAAAGAACGAGCTTTCTGTTAGATGGAGATTGCCTTTAATTAAAAAAACCAAAAATACTACCCTTGTAATGGAGCCTACCGCAAACTTTGTTTCATCGTCGGTAAAAAAGGATTTTATAAATATCCCAAATGAAGATAGTATAAATAATGAATTGACAATAAATAATCTATTTACAACGGATAGGGTTTCCGGATATGATAGATCTGAAATAGGTGAAAGAGTTAGCTATGGATTAAGGTCTTCTTGGTATAATAATCTTGGAAAATTTGAGCTAGATATTGGGCAAAGCTATAGAATTAGCCAAGAAAATCAGGATGTAAAAATAAGAGGATTCAAAGATAACAATAAATCAAATATTGTGGGACAATCTTCGTATAAAACTAAAAATTTTGATGCGCAATATCTGTTTCAATTAAATGAATCAAATTATATCAACGAAGTTAATAACTTGATATTGAATCTAAATTTCTGGAGAGTAAAATTAACCGACTCTTATCTCATGATTAGAAAAGGCATAGCCCAAGAAAACAAAGTAGAACAAAATACAATTTCATCAACAATAGATATCACCAAAAAACTAAAGATTCAGGGATCTTTAACTAGAAACCTTGTTAGCAAAACAAATCTAATAAGATCTGGATCAATTGAATATGATGGTTGCTGTGTTAATATTAAGTTTATTGCAACAGAAAATAATTCAAGTATATTTACAAAAACACAAAGATCTTTCAATATTAACGTTACAGTGAAAGATTTATAAAATAATCACTACAATTGAATGTCTTCTATTATGATCTGCAGCTTTTTTATTCCCATCCAATTATTGATACTAATATCGCCAATTATATTTAGAACCCTTCCTTTACTTTCCATTAAATAAGTTCCCAAGGAATTATTTATTGAATTAAAGGCAACCGCAGGAATTGCTGATGAAAAACCGATATTTGATAAAGAAGCTAGATTGCACGAAACATGTTCTTGATTCTTACCAATAATTTTAGAATTAAGGACCCTTGAATTTCTTATCATAAATTTTGGCTTTCTATTACCAACTCCGAATGGCTGAAGGGCTTCGAGATTTGTAATTAGTTCGTGATTTATATTTTCAATATCTATTATTATGTCAAATTCTTTTGTGCTATTTGATGTTATTAATTGAACCTTGGAAGATAAATTTTCGTTAAAAAAGATATGCAAGTTTTTTATAAGCTTCTCATCAACCGAAAAACCCCCCGCCATCGCATGGCCACCACCTTCTATTAACAGGCCATTAATTCTTGCCTGTAAAATGGCATTACCAAAATCTATTCCAGCAATTGATCGACAAGAAGCCTTTCCTTTTTTATTTTCAAGAGTAATTACCGCAACGGGCCTGTTATACAAATCTTTAAGGCGAGAAGCGACAATTCCAATAACGCCATGATGCCAAGAATTACCAACTGCAAAAATTATATCATCTTTACAACTAAATCCATTATAAGCTTTTTCTAAATTATCTATAGATTGCTCTAAAACTATTTTTTCTACATCTTTTCTTTGATCATTTAATAAATTAAGATTTGTAGCTATTTGAGAAGCTAAATTATCATCATTTGTAGATAAAATATTTGCGCCGAGATTTGATTTGCCAACCCTGCCCCCAGCGTTAATTCTTGGGCCAATAATGTAACCAAGATGATATGAATTAATTTCCTCATTTATATTTGCAGCATCACAAATTGCCTTAATGCCCTTATTACTTCTTTTTTTTATTATCTTTAAACCCTGAGAAACTAAAGCTCTATTGAGCCCCAAAAGTGGCATAACGTCACAAACGGTTCCCAAGGCAACTAAATCAAGATAATTAAGAAGATTGGGCTGTTTTTTGTTAGCATAAAAACCATCATCTTTGAGCCTCTTATTTATTGCTACAGCAAAAAGAAAGCAAACTGTTGCGGCGCAAATATTTTTATGCTCGAAGTTATCATCAATCCTATTTGGATTGACAACGGCAATTGCCTTTGGTTTCTCAGTAACACCTATGTGATGATCAATAACAATTACATCAAGATTATTTTTAGCAGCTTCTTCAAGGGCAGCAAAAGCAACTGTTCCACAATCAACCGTAATAACCAAATCAGTGCCATTATTTTTTATATTAAGCAATGCACTGATATTGGGACCATAGCCCTCAGATATTCTATCTGGAACATATATGTCAACATCAACATCAAGATCCTTGAAAAATAATTTTAAAATAGCACTCGCAGTTGCTCCATCAACATCATAATCAGCAAAAATAGTAATTTTCTTTTTGTTGTTTATAGCAGAAATAACATAATCAACCGCTTTATCCATGTCAAGTAAATCAAAAGGATTTGGCAAACTTGCTTTAATTGTTGGATTTAAAAAATTTTCAACATCTAAAAGATCAATATTTCGAGATGATAAAATTTGAGCAAGATAATGAGGAATTTCAAACCTTTGTTGGATTGTAAGAGCAAGTCTTTGATCAAAATACTTTTCCTTCCAACAATAACCCAGAGCAGATTTGTTACTAATTTTCTCTGACATTAAAAAGAGAAATTAAATTTTGTCATAAGATATTAATTCTTCTTTTGCTCCAGGATGAGTAACAGCTCCATATCTAGGTGAACCAACGGTTCTAGAGTATTTCCACAAAGTTCCAGATCTATAATCATTATTTCTTGGCACCCAAGTCTTTCTTCTCTCAAAAAGCTCTTGATCAGAAACCAAAACATCTATCGTTGCTTTAACAGCATCTATTCTTATTTTATCACCATCTTTAAGCAAAGCAATATTACCTCCAACAGCAGCTTCTGGACTAACATGACCTATACAAAATCCTCTTGTACCTCCAGAAAATCTTCCATCGGTTATTAAAGCAACCTTATTTCCCATGCCTTGTCCATAAATTGCAGCTGTTGTTGCAAGCATTTCTCTCATTCCCGGTCCACCAATTGGTCCTTCATATCTAATAACCAAAACATCTCCGGCCTTATATTGTTTTTTTTCTACAGCATTAAAACACTCTTCTTCCGAGTCGAAACATCTTGCAGATCCCTCAAAAATTAAATTAGAATCTTGCATTCCAGCCACTTTAACTACAGCTCCATCTTGCGCTAAATTTCCGCTAAGAACAACTACTCCACCAGAAGGAGAGAGTGGCTTACCCAGTGGATAAACAACTTTTTGCTTTTCATTAAATTTTACATTTATTAGATTTTCATAAATTGTATTGCCGGTAACAGTAAGGCAATCGCCGTGAATAAATCCGCCATCAAGCAAAACCTTTAAAACCATACTAACACCACCCGCTTCATATAAATCCTTGGCCACATACCTCCCCCCAGGCTTCATATCAGTAATATAAGGAGTCCTTTTAAAAACCTTAGCAATATCAAATGCATCAAATTCTATTCCACATTCATTCGCAATTGCCGGCAGATGCAATACTGCATTAGTAGATCCTCCAGTAGCGGCAACAATCGCAGCAGCATTCTCTAGTGATTTTCGAGTTACAATGTCGCGAGGCTTTATTTCTTTTTCAAGCAAATTCATTATTGCTTTTCCAGAAGCATATGCGTATTCATCACGACTTTCATAAGGTGCCGGAGCTCCGGATGAACCCGGAAGTGCTAAGCCGATTGCCTCAGAAACACATGCCATAGTATTGGCGGTAAATTGCCCACCACATGCACCAGCAGATGGACAAGCAACTTTAGTTAATTCTTGCAAATCTCCTTGAGACATTTTTCCAGAGTCTCTCTGACCAACCGCCTCAAAAACATCGACAATAGTAACATCATGACCTTTAAATCTTCCAGGAAGAATAGATCCTCCATACATAAAAACAGAAGGCACATTAAGCCTGCACATTGCCATCATCATTCCCGGCAAAGATTTATCGCAGCCCGCAAGGCCGACCAAAGCATCATAACAATGCCCTCTGACAGTCAACTCTATTGAATCAGCAATAACTTCTCGCGAAACTAATGAAGATTTCATGCCTTGATGACCATTTGCAATTCCATCAGTAACAGTTATTGTAGTAAACTCTCTTGGTGTTCCGCCAAAATCCTTGACCCCTTTTTTTGCAGGCTGAGCCTGTCTTTGAAGAGCAATATTGCATGGAGCCGCTTCATTCCATGCACTAACAACACCAACAAAAGGCTTCGCAAGATCTTCATCAACCAAACCATTTGGATATAAATCAGTTTTGATATTGTAAAGCATGGTTTTTCTGCCCTCACATCCATGGGAATGAGTCACATATCTCGATGGTAATTTTGATTTATCTATCATAATTAAATTTTTAAGTTAAATAATTCTTTAAAATTATTTCAATTTCTTTCCAAGAAAAGCGTATGATAAAATCTTGTAGCACAATTTAGCAGCAAGAAAATCGCACGAATGCAGCATTTTATTTGGCGCCAATTCGACAACATCAGCTCCTACAAAATTGGATATTTTTGCCGCCTCTCTAATTATATCCAAAGCATCTTCCCACATCATGCCTCCAGGTTCCGGAGTTCCAGTAGCTTGCATCAAACTTGAGTCAAAACCATCTAAGTCAAATGTAAGAAAAACAGGGCGACCCTTTAATGGAGCGACAATTTCTTTTGGATTCCAAGATCTCTTATCTTTTGCAAAATGAATTTTTATTCTATTTTTATTTTTTTCAAGATAAGGAATTTCAGAAGATGAAATATTTCTTATTCCACATGAAATTAGAGTAGATATGGGGTGATCCATAACCCTTCTCAATGCCGCAGCATGAGAATAATGCTCGCCATCATAACCATCTCTTAAATCAGCATGCGCATCAAAATGCAATATTGCAAGATCTGGATATTTTTTAACAAATGGCCTTATTGATCCCGCTGTAATTGAGTGTTCGCCACCAAGTATCAAGGGAAATTTATTCTCATTAAGAATTTTCTGAGTTAAATTTTCTAATTGATTTAGTGCTTTTATTATATCTTTTTCAATAGCTATTGATTTAAGCGTTGCAACCCCGTATTGGCGATATGGTTCACACCAGAATTCTTCATCAAAAAGCTCTACTTGCTTTGAAGAATTAACTATTGCTTTTGGTCCATTTTTAGTTCCATGACCGTAGCTTACAGAAGCTTCCAATCCAAATGGCACCACTATTGCTTTGGCGTCTTCAATACTCTTAAGATATGGGTCCAAAACCCCCAAAAAACCATTTTTCTGAGAAACGAAATCAAATTTACTAGATTTTTTTGTCATTTTAGTTAAAATTGTTTAAAACCAAATTTATTATAAATGAAAAAAATAAAAACTGCAATATTAATTTCAGGCAGAGGGTCTAATATGAAGGCTTTGATAGAGGCCTCAAAAGATAAAAATTTTCCTGCAGAAATTTGTTTAGTAATATCAAATAAAAAAGATGCTTCAGGTCTTGAATATGCTAAAAAAGAAAACATCAAAACATTAGTGATTAGTCACAAAGAATTTAAAACCAGAGAAGAGTTTGATGATAATCTTACAAAATCAATCAAAGAAAACGATTGTGAAATCATATGTCTCGCAGGTTTTATGAGGATATTATCAGATAAATTTACCAAAACATGGCATAATAAGGCTCTCAATATTCATCCATCACTTCTTCCTGCCTTTAAGGGTAACGACGCCGTTGGAGATGCAATAAAAATGGGGGCTAAATTTTCTGGATGCACAGTTCACCTACTTACTTCTGAAATGGATTCCGGGCCAATAATCATGCAGTCCAGAGTTGAAATTTCTTCAGATGACAACAAAGAAACACTTGCCGCTAAAATTCTTATAAAAGAACATGAAATATACCCGAAATGCCTTAGAATTTTATGCGAATCTATTCAAAATAACAAAAATTTAGATCAATATTTGCAATTAGTCAATCTTGCTTGACAATTTTACCAAAAAATGTTATGATGACGCATAAAATCTAATTTTTAAATATTTATTTTGCAACATGGAAAAAATATTGCCACTAATAATTGCCCCAGATCCTATTTTAAAAAGAATTTCTCAACCAGTTGAGAAAATTGATGATGAATTAAAGTCGTTGATGAAAAATATGGTAAAAACCATGTATTTCCAGCAAGGAGTTGGACTTGCAGCAGTTCAGGTAGGTGTCTTAAAAAGAGTATTGGTAATGGATGTAGATTACGAGATTGATGAAAATAGCAATCACATAAACCACAAAAATTGCGATGGCGTTCATGTTAAAAATACCAATCCAAGATATTTTATTAATCCAGAAATTATATCAAAATCTAAAAACGATAAAAGCTACAATGAGGGATGTTTATCATTTCCTGGAGCTAGAGCTGAAGTATATCGCCCCGAATCAGTAGTTGTTAAATATTTAGATTATGAAGGCAAAATTCAAGAGGAGGAAATGACAGACCTAATGTCTGTATGCATTCAGCATGAGATCGATCATCTAAATGGAATAACATTTGTTGACCACATATCCAGACTCAAAAGAGATTTAATCATAAAAAAAATTAAAAAAAATTCTCAATGAATAGCTACAGATATAGAGCCGTTGATGATAAAGGCAAATATGTTAGCGGAAAAATTTCTGCAGCAAATGTTGGGGAATTATCTTCAATGCTTAAATCTAGTGGACTTGAGGTTATTTCTTATAAAGTAGAAAGATCATCTTTTTATAAAAAATTTTCAAAAGTAAAAACTAAAGATTTAATAACAACTTTTATTCACCTTGAACAGCTTGACAAAGCTGGTGTATCTATTGCCGAATCGGTTTCAGATCTTAAGGAAAGCTCTGACTCTTCAGCGGTAAAATCTCTGATGCACGAAATTCATGAGTCAATAAAAAATGGAAGCCTATTCTCTGAGGCCATGGCAAAACACCCGAGAACCTTTAATTCAGTGTATATTGGACTTGTTGCCAATGGTGAAAAAACTGGAAATTTAGCTAATTCATTTGCAAGTATAGTTGATGACTTAAAATGGAATGATGACTTCAAAAGAAAAATTCGTAAAGCCTCTATTGGTCCATCATTTGGGATTTTTATGATGATGATTATTATGGGCATAATGATGGGGGTTGTCGTGCCAAAGGTTACTGGCTTTTTAACTCTTCAAGAAATATCACTTCCAAACTCAACAAAATCTTTAATTGCTACATCAAATTTTGTTCAGGGTAACTGGCTTATATTATTAATTACAATTCCTTTAATAATTTTGATAATAAAAATTCTTAGCAAAATTCCAGAAATAGGCGTTAAAATTGACTCATTAAAACTTAAAATTCCAATTATTGGCCCAATATTAACAAAACTTGATTCTGCAAAATTTTGCCAATTTTTTTCGATGACTTTTAAGAGTGGCCTTGGAGTTATTGAATGCCTTGACTCTGCATCTTTGGTGATAAAAAATAAGTCAATAAAAAGAAGTATCCTATACATAAAAATTCAAGTTTCAGAGGGTCAATCTCTAGCAAAGTCAATTAACTCAAGTGGTCACTTTCCAAGTTTGGTAACGAGAATGTTTAAGGTTGGAGAAGAAAGTGGAAATATGGAATCGGCTCTTAATAACATAAAATTTTTTTACGACAGAGAAATAAACGATTCAATTGAGAGATTAGTTGGAATGATTCAGCCAACTTTAACAATAGTTATGGGGGGGTTAATTTTTTGGGTAACAATTGCGGTATTTGGCCCTATTTATGGAACATTCTCAAAAATAAAATAAATGCTTAGCGATTTTAGAAAGAGCAAACAAATTCTTATTACAGCTACCTCTACAGATATTGGGAAAACTTTTTTTGTAACAGAGCTTTGTAAAAAATTTAAAAAAAATAAAATTGGTATTAATGCTATAAAACCTTTAATAAGTGGTTTTGATAAGAATGATAATATTTGCGTGGAAAATAGCGATATTGGAAAAATTCTCAGCTCCCTTGGAAAGGAATTAAACTCTAATAATATTGATAGTACCTCGCTATATAGACTCAAAACTCCGATTTCAATTCCAACATCTGCAAAAATTGACGATATTGATATTGATTACCAAAAAGTAGTTAATTTTTGTAAAGAAAATATAAATCACTCTAAAGATCTTGATGATTGGCTTTTAATAGAAGCCGCGGGAGGAGTTATGAGTCCAATATCAAATCATAAAACTTTTCTTGATCTTGCAACAGATTTGAATATACCAATTATTTTATTATCATCGCTTTATTTAGGAACAATAAGTCATACACTTTGTTGCCTAGAAGCATTCAAATCTAGATCTCTTGAACCACTCATAATTTTTAACGAAAATAGTATAAAGCAAGATTCCAATCTAAAAACTATCGAAGTAATTTCTGAAATAAAAAATTTTACTGATTTTGAAATTATTTTAATGGATGATTTTATTCAAAATAATTATTTACTTAACTTTAATATGTCTAAATATTAAATATCTTGCGGAATTATTTTATTAGAAATAAAATAGCAAATTTAGTACATTTTTTAAATAATTTTAAACTATAAAATAATGAGCAATATCATTAACTTTAATAACACCGACAAAAGAAAAGAGGGGGATGTAACTCCGGTAGATAAGCTATCAATTCAAAAAGAAAAAAATCTTCAAGAGTGGGCAAAAAAAGCCGATATTCTTTGTGAAGCTTTGCCATTTATGAAAAAATTTTCCGGAGAAACATTTGTTATTAAATTCGGTGGAAGCGCAATGGGAGACGAAGAAAATCTAAAAAATTTTGCAAGAAATGTTGTTCTCTTAAAACAGGTTGGAATTAATCCAGTTATTGTTCATGGTGGCGGGCCTCAAATTGGGAATATGCTTGATAAACTTGGCATAAAGTCATCTTTTGTTGATGGGTTAAGAATTACAAATTCTGATGGATTGGAAATAGTTGAAATGGTTCTTTCTGGATCAATCAATAAGTTAATTGTGAAAGAAATTAATGCCGCCGGAGGCAGAGCAATTGGCTTTTCTGGAAAAGATGGCAATTTTATTAAAGCAAAAAGAGTTACTAGAACAAAAAAAGATCCCGATTCTAATATTGAAAAAATTGTCAATTTTGGTTTTGTTGGAGAGCCATATAAAATAGACTCCGAAGTCATTTCAATTTTTGAAGATTCCGACCTAATTCCAGTAATCGCACCAATAGGAATTGGCGAAAATGGAGAAACATTTAATATAAATGCAGATACCGCCGCTGGACATATAGCCGCAGCTCTTAACGCTTGCAAATTGATAATACTTTCTGACGTAGATGGTGTAATGCTTGAAAACAAAGAATTGGTAAGTCACCTCAATATCGCAACTGCAAGACAAATGATAAATAATGGCGTTATTCATGGCGGCATGATTCCAAAAATAGAAACATGTATTCACGCTCTAGAAAATGGCGTAGGATTTTCTCATATATTAAATGGCGGCGTAAACAACATTCTTCTTATGGAGATTTTTACAGAGAAGGGTGCTGGAACAATGATATTTTAAGAATAATCAAAATAAAGTTTGGTTAAGAATGTTGATTTATCTTATCAATCACTTGCTGATGATCAAAATATAAGGCAATTGGCCCTTCATGATTTCTTCCTTTTTCATAAATTACAGATTCGATAGTTTTAGAAATAATATTATCACATCCATAAATAATAGGCCTGCATCCACTGTTATAAGCACAATCTATATCAGCAACAGTATCACCAACAAACCAAACATTATGTTTCTTTGGATCGATATTTGAGCCCAAGAGAGCAAGTTCAACTGGTTCTTTATTGGGCTTATCAAATGAACTATCCATTGATCCAACTAGAGAGAAAAATTCTTTATCAATATTTAATTTTTTAGCCTCTTTTCTTAAAGTTGAGCCAATTTTGTTACTTACAATAAAAGCTGGGATTTTTCTTTTTTTCATTACCGAAATAAGATCTCTTGCGCCAGGTAAAAAAGAAAGTTGATCCAAGTGAATATTGCGATATGAGTTCTTATATATCTCCCCCGCCTTTTCCCAATCACTTCCAAATATCAAAGGGAAGGATTCTCTCATTGATTTGTGAACATTATTCTTTACATCTTGAATGGTCCACTCATCTTTGTCCATGAAGCGCATAGCATTATTTATTGCTTGATGAATAAGTGGCCAAGTATCAACTAAAGTATTATCCCAATCAAAAATTATTGCATCGGGTTTTTTTAACAACTCAAATTGTTTTATATTTTCTTTATATGACATAATTAAAATTATACATTAGACTCATTTTTACCGGTTACATCAGGGTTTTTGGTATTTCCTGATGTCGTTGTATCGGGGGTTACAGGTTTTGATGTCGTTGCATCAGCACCTTGTGTTGATGAAGAAGTCGAGTCAACGGCATTAGTTCCTTTTTCAATATTTGCAATATTTTTAGATTCCGCCCTCCCCGCACCCCTAACCCCATGCTTAACAAGCCTTCCCGCATTCTTTGCAATTGATCCAGCGGCCCTCTTTACTTTATTTGCAACTTTTAGTCCAGCTCTTGCACCCCTCTTCTGAATGGCTCTGGCACCTCCATATGATTTGCCCATAATTGAAGTTGCGTCCATTGAATTAGATGAGGGCGCTAGAGAAGCGCCTCCCACTAATTCTTTTGCAATTTCATAAATTTTATCCATAAAGGCAGAAAAAATAAACATTAGAATTGCAGCCTTTAATATTGAATAAACTTTTTCGCTATTCATTGATGTTAGCATAGGTATTGCAATTCCAATTGGCGCAAGAGCACCCCATGTTTTAATATCAGCAACCCTAAAGATACAGTAAACGCTTGTATTCTCAGTTTCGTCGTTACAAATAATTTGTTTAGGAGCCTCTCTTCCATTGCCTTTATATTCAACTTCACCAATGACGCTATATTCAAAAATAGAAATAAAAATACCAAGATAAGCAAATAGAATTACCGGTTGCAGAATCATGCCAATAACCTGTTTTAACCAACTAGAGAAAATACCTTTAGTTTTCTCAAATAATGTAAGAGTTATCACAACAGGAGAGACATATATAAGAATAACCAAAGTTACAGTTGACATCAAAAACATATGAAGCGCTTTTAAAATTAGCGAAAAAAACATCACTGCAAATAAAAATGCCCCGAATAAAAATACCAAACCAAACGCTCCAGTAAAAAGCCCGGCTACAATCATTAAAACAAGATTTGGAACATTAGCATCTGGTCCGAGGCCCAAGGCTCTTACTAGCTTACAATCCAATGTATCCCATATTTTAAGATATTCTAAACCTTTTGGATATTGTGGATTGTCATAATAAGCAACATCTTTTGATTCTAATTTTGAGTTGTATTTAGGAAATATACATCCGTCACTTTTATTGCTAAATCTTCCTCCTCGATCATCAAGATTCATCATAATATCCCCTAAATATGTTGAAGTAGAAGTAACGCCCTCAACAAGCACATCTTGCCAACCCGTACCTAAAGCAAAGTAGGTAATTAAACCTATTTTCATTATGTATCCTAATAATTTTTTCTTTTCAAGAGACCCTGCTCCAAGAAGAGTCATAGCGCCAAAAAAAGCTATTGATAGCGTTAATACCATTTTTATTATAAATTTTAGAGCATCCTGAACTTTAACAAATGGAGACTTGGTATTTAAATAATTTCCCTTTTCATAAAAATATCCACTTTTACAATTTCCCTTAGAATCCGGTGATTCATCAGGATTTCTGCATTTGGAATCGCCAGCTTTGTTTAACAACATATTCTGGAGAGTTTCCTTAAAACACTCTGCAATTGGAGCCGAAAAATTTGTAATTTTTTTTAGCGGAGTAATTTGCGCATTATAAGAATAGGTATTTTGTGAACTTCCTTTCATATCTTTACATGAAGATGATATAAAGGCGTTTGTCAAAGTATTTATTTTTACATAAGGTAAAATTGGAACCTTTGCACAATGGTTCATCACCTGGCAATAATTTGACTTTCTTGATGTTGGCCTTTGATAAGCGTCTTTTATATATTGAGAAACCTCAGTACCACCTCCTAGCTTATGATTATATGGACAAACAGAATATGTTTCTGCGCACAAAAAATTATTATCAGTTTTAGCAAAAGAAACTTGATATGTAATAGGGATAACTTCGGCGCCGCCTAATTTTATGTCGCATTTTTTTCCACTTTCGCAAAATACACTATCATTACCACTATCTAAACATATTGTATTTTGACTTCTTTCTTTGCAGCATTCGTAAGCTTCTCTATATTCGGGATCATTGTTTTTGATTAAAAATCTATAACAAGCATAATTTGACATCACCCCTGCACCCTTCATGTAATATCTCTGATAATCAGAATCATATCCAAAATCATTAGCACTAATTGTGGATGGGTTTTTGCATTTACTATCTTCATATTCTTTACCGCCATATATATATTCTCGATAAAGTTTATTTCTAACACCAATATCAGCATAAGAAATACCATTTGAATTTGCTAGATTACAAACATCTTGTCCATATATAAAAACCGATTCGAGACAATGCTGGTAAGAACCAGAATACCCCCCCCTTCTCCAATATAATTCTCCACTTGAAGCTGGATCGCCATTCACATCAAAACTTTTCCAACTATTCCAAGCACTCCCACAAACTCTAACATTTTTAAAGGCTTTGTCAGAATAAGAGTGAATAGACCTCAAAACCCCAACCGCAACACCAACCGCTGCAGCATAAAGGGCATAACCCCCACAACATTTAGCTGTATCGGCGATTGCTAGCGACTGCTGACCCTGCCCTCCAGGAAAGCTATAAAAAGCAATGTCGCTTGCATTTGCGGCACAAAATCCAGCTCTGTAAGCTAATTTGTAAGCCACATTAGGAGTAAGCGCAGGAATGTCAGGCACTTGATTTCCAGCCATTTGCACTCTATATCTTGCCTTGCCATTTATATTGTTTGGCTCACACAAAATGTCAGTAAGCTTACCGGCGCCCATCATTGTTAACCCAACACCCGTCATAAATCCAATACAAACAGGGTTACTCATTTGCCAAGTGATATCATCATTACTTACAAATGGGTCAAAGGAAATACTTCCGGTATTACAATGCCCACTTTGCCAATCACCATCCCAATAAGTACCCTCCCTTACTCCATCAAAAATTGCATAAGAAGAATAAGGGCTTATTAAAGAAAATAAAAAGCTAAATAATAAAAAAACAGAAATGTATTTTTTTAATTCTTTATTCATTTGAATGCTTAAATAAATCTATTATTTTATTTAACTCAGAATTTTTGGTTTTAAGGGAGCCCTTATTTATTATAAGAAAAGAACTTACATCAAATATTTTTTCTATTTCGTGAATATTGTTTTGCTCAAGAGTCTTGCCGGTATCAACAAGATCAATAATTACGTCACAAAGACCTAGAATCGGAGCAATTTCTACTGCACCATTAAGTTTTATAATTTCTGCTTGAATACCCTTTTTCATAAAAAATTCACTAGAAATGTTAACATATTTTGTAGCGACTCTTATATGGGAATATAAAGAATTGGAAATTTTAATCTTTTTTGTTGCAGCAACAGAAAGCCTACATCTTGCAATATCTAGATCCAAAACCTGGAATATATCTTTTGAATCAAACTCTTTTATAACATCACTGCCACAAATTCCAATATCACAAACCCCGAATTTTACAAAAGTTGCCACATCAAAACTTCTTACTTTTACAATTTCAAGACTTTCTAAATTGGTTTTAAAAACTAATTTTCTTGAATTTTCATCAAAAAATTCTTGCTCTGGAATTATTCCAATTTGCGCAAAAATTTTACCAAGGTCATTCATAATCCTTCCCTTTGGTATTGCAAATAAAATCTTTTTCATTTACCGCTAAAAATTTTTTATATATCTTAATAAAACAAAGTAAGAATTTTCTTTATCAAGAGACGTTTTATTATTAATTCTTAATGATTTATGTCCAATTTGCAATTGCAAATTGTCATATATATCATTTTTATCAAAATTATAACCCAAGCTAAATTCCGAGAAGTATCTATCTAAGCCATTTTGATTTTTAAATATTCGTTTTTTTGAACCAAAGGCCGATACAAGACTATATTTTTGATAAATATTTGTTATTAAATTAGTATTTATATATTGATCAAAAATATCACTATTTCCTTCTGAATTTTTAATATTTACATATTCAAATAACCAATCGTAATCAATGTCAGAGGTTATTTTATTTTGATATTTTATTGTTGCGGCATAGCCTTTCTGATCACTAATTTTATTTGAAGCAATTTTTTTTGACATCTCTTTATAATCAACAGCCTGCTTAGAATAGGCAAATCTATAAAATAATTTCTCATATTTTGAAAAATCAAAATTTACATCTAGCGCCAGATTAAATGAATTAAGACCGCCGGTGTCCGCAAGAGCAGCATCAGATTTTCTTGTGGGGTCACGAGTTGTTATCTGGGTATTATCAAGATATTTTCTATCTAATTTATACATTGAAAAATCTAATTTATATTTTCCAATATTAGCATTTCCTGCATTTACAAAAAAACCGGCTCCAACCCTTTCTAACTGCATATAGTCTACAGAAGGTTCATTTGTAAAAGCACCTCTTCCTATCTTAAAAGCTTCGCCAAAATTTGGCCTAAATTTCCCACCATATAGTGAAATATTTCCAAGATTATAGCCAATATAAAATTCTCTTAACAAACCAAAGTGATTGTCAAAGAAATTGTCGCCATGGCTATTACCTTGCGCTCTTTTTTGAATTTCGCTTTTCTGAATTGGGTTTTCTTGAACTCTGTAATTTAGATAGCCAAAGTAATTTTTTAAATTAATTTGAGTAACTACGTCAATTCTAGCCTCGTTATTTAAATATTCTTGCTTATTATCAGAAAAACTATATCTGTCTGAAGCAATTGCTTCAACAAGCAATCTAGTTTTCAAAAAATCTTTATTGTTACTTTTAGCTGGTATTTGTTCCGCTAAAGCAAAATTAAAGAAAAATACAACAAAAAGCGAACATATTTTTGTAGAAAAAATAAAAAATTTATTCATAATAACATCTTTAATATTTTATTACTCAATTATGTCTATTCCATTATTAATCGCAATAGCTTTTTCTCTAGGTTTTTTTATTGAAAGTATCATAGGTTTTGGAGGCGGCCTAATTGCCTACGCAATTTTAGGATTCTTTATTGATGTAAAGCATATGGTTTTAGCGGGACTGTATATTGGCACATGCTCAAGTGCAATGATATTTCTTTCTGACAAAAAGAGTTTTTCAAGAAGTATCCTTATTAAAAGCCTTCCTATATGTCTTCTTGGAACGATGATCGGGGTTTTTGTTTTTTCACAAATATCATCTAAAACAATGCTAATAATTCTTGGAGCGGTTTCAATTATATTGTCAGCAAAAATAATATTTTTTGATAAGATTGAATTCCCAAAAATATTTAATAGCGCTCTTCTTCTTGTTGGGGGAGTTGCTCAAGGTTTATTTGGTATTGGTGGGCCTTTTGTCGTTAATGCAATCAGAAAAAGCTTTCAAAATAAATCTGAATTAAGAACAACAATGGCAGCATTTTTTGTAACATTTAATTTAGTAAGAATAACTCAACTTAGTATTACCAAACATTTACCGATAGAGCTTTTCAAGGAAATTTGGTGGGTGATTATTCCAATATTTTTTATTATTCAAATTGGATTTAAAATTCACGTAAAAATCAAGGAAGAATTTTTTAAAAAACTAATAGCCGCAATGACGCTATTTTCTGGGATAGTGTTTTTATTTAAATAATTTTATCTTATCTATCAAGTTCTCTTGATAAAATATTTATTAACTGTAGAGAGAAATTATTCATTTTTTCACTAAAAATATTTATTTTGTTTGAAAAAATATTATAAAAAAATACCGCAGGTATGGCTGCAAACAAACCTATTGCGGTAGCAAGAAGAGCTTCTGCGATTCCCGGGGCCACAACTGCTAAACTCGCATTTTTCGAAATAGCAATATTTTGGAAACTAGAAAGAATTCCCCAAACAGTTCCAAAAAGCCCAACGAAAGGAGCTACTGAACCAATTATTGCAAGAAAATAAAGACTAGATTCAAGCTTTGTTATTGATTTAGCGGCTGCAATTTCCATGGAAATTTGCAATCTACTTTTTAGAGAATCTTTGCTTGCGTAACCACTTTCAATAATTTGCTTTACATTATTAAGCTTCCATTCGTCCATGCAGGCAAGAAATATTCTGGACATAGGATGATTGTTTTTATTCCTTGCTGATGACATAAGATCTTCAATCATCATATTTTCGAACTCATATTCAAATTCTTCTGTTCTTAATTTTAAAATACGAAATTTTATTATTTTATCAAAAATAATCGCCCATGAAAAAATTGAAACAGCAAAAAGAAAAAACATCACCGATTTAACCACTATTCCCGCCTGAAGAATTAAGCCAATTACAGAAATTGATGATAAATGATCCATATTTTATTGATTTGTTTTAAAAATAAATTATAATTAATAATATTAAATAAATAAAATTTCTAACATTAATTTTGCAGAAATTGTAAAATATTATTATGAAATGTAAATAGTAAATAAAAAAATTAATGGACTACAAAGTTAAGATTAGAAATATCAAAGAAACTGTTGAATTTGAATCGGTAAGCGATGACTGTCAAGGTTTTATTACTTCATTAACAGCAAATAATTTTCAAAATAATGACATAATTTTTATCGCCAAAAATGATGCTGAGATGAATATAATTGAGAAACAAATTAATTATTTTAATCCAACTCTTAGTGAAAATTTTGAAATACTAATTTTTCCTGCATGGGATTGTCAGCCCTACGATATAAATTCGCCCAAAAGCTCTATATCAAGTGATAGAGTAAATATTTTGAATAAAATAATTTATCGTACTCATAAAAACTTTATCATAATCACAACTGCAAATTCCATTTTACAAAAATTATTACCCGCAAATATCATTAAAAAATCTTCTCTGTCCATAAAGCCCGGTGATAAAACGCAAATTAAAAATATTATCGATTTTTTGATTTATAATGGTTATCAGAGACAAAGCTGCGCTTACAACCCCTCTGAATTTGCGTTAAGAGGCGGAATTATTGACATAGTATTGTCAAAGGCTTCCGATGCCGTTGGATATAGAATAGATTTTTTTGGAGAAGAAATTGAATCAATTAAAGAGTTTGATCCTTCAACTCAACTTTCTCTTGATAAAGTTAGAGAAATAGAAATTATTGCAGCCTCTGAAATTCTTTTAAATGAAGAAACATCTGAAAATTTTCGACAAGAATATCGAAAAAAATTCTCAGAAAATTTTAATATTTCCGTTCATGATGATTTATATGATGCCATTTCATCTAAAAGATATTTTAATGGTAGCCATCATTGGATGCCTCTTTTTTATAAAGAAGATTTAGTTGATTTATTTTCTTATCTTGTTAATCCCGTAATTTTTATCAACAATAAAACTTTTAGTGCAATTGAATCAAGGGATAAGGAGATAAATGAGTTGTATCAAGCAAGAATTAATAATTTTAAGGAATCAAAATTATCTGGTTTAATATACAATCCAATAGAGCCTGGAATGCTCTACTTAAGCAAAGATTATATTTTTAAAAAAATATTTGGATTTACTCATTTAATTTTTAATAACTTCGATTCTTCTAACAATAAAAATCGTGTAATTAATTTAGAATTTTCTAAAACCCCTGATTTAAATCTCGCAGCAAGAACAAAAAATATCGACGTAATAGAGCTTTTATCAAGTTTCACAAAGGAAAACATCAACAAAAGAATTATAATCGCATGCTTATCAGAAGGATCTAAAGAAAGAATTAAAAGCTTGATAGCGGAGCACAATATAACCCCAATAATAAACGTATTTCCAATTGAAAGAGGTTTTATCACTTCCGATTTCATTATCATTTCTGAGCAAGATATTTTTGGAGAGAAAATCATAAGAAAGAAAAATAATAATAAAGCTTCTGTCCAAAGAATTCTTGAAGAAGGTCTATCTATAAATGTAAACGAACTTGTGGTTCACAAAGATCATGGCATAGCTAAATTTGGTGGGATACATAAAATTTCAGTAGGTAACATTTCATGTGACATGATAAAGCTATACTACAAAGGCTCTGATATATTATTTACTCCGGTTGAAGATATAGATTTAATTACAAGGTATGGTGATGAAAATTCTCTTATAGAACTCGACAGTTTGTCAACAAAATTATGGGCCAATAAAAAGAAAAAAGTTTATAATAAAATAAAAATTGCTGCGGAAAAATTAATTCAAACAGCAGCGGCCAGAAAAACCAGAAACGCTCAAAAATTTATTCCAGATCAATATCTTTATGATGAATTTAAAGCCGGATTTAACTATACCGAAACTTTAGATCAAATTAACGCTATAGAAGAAATTGAGAATGATCTATCATTGGGATCGCCTATGGATAGACTGGTTTGTGGAGATGTTGGTTTTGGAAAAACAGAAGTGGCGATGAGAGCTGCGTTTATTGTTGCTTGCAAAAAATTTGAGGATGAAACTAAAAAATATCAAGTTGCGATAATAACTCCAACGACCCTTCTATGCAGACAACATTTTAAAAATTTTTCAAAAAGATTTGAGGGAACAGCTATCAATATAGCGCAGCTATCAAGAATGAACAGCGTCAGCAAAAATAAGGAAATAAAAAAACAAATTGAGTCCGGAGATATTGATATAATTATTGGCACCCATGCTTTGCTTGCAAAAAATTTAAAATTTAAGAATATCTCGCTTCTAATAGTTGATGAAGAACAACATTTCGGAGTCGCACAAAAAGAGAGGTTAAAAGAATTTAAAAATGAAATTCACATTCTAAGTCTTTCTGCTACTCCAATTCCAAGAACTCTTCAAATGTCAATGACCGGAGTTAAAGATTTAAGTTTGATTGCAACACCACCCATAGATAGACTTGCCGTAAGAAATTTTGTTTTACCTTATGACTCAGTAATAATAAAGGAAGCCATTATACGAGAATATCAAAGGGTTGGAAAAGTCTTTTTTGTTGTGCCAAGAATAAAGGATATCGAGGATATCAAAAAGAAACTAGAGAAAATTCTTCCAAGCGAAATCAAAATATGCGTAGCTCATGGACAAATGCCCTCAAATCAGTTAGACGATATAATGAATCAATTCTATGACAATAAAATTGATTTATTACTTTCAACTACAATAATTGAATCTGGCATTGATGTTGCAAGTGCCAATACGATTATTATTTATAAAGCCGAAATGTTTGGACTTGCCCAACTATATCAATTGAGAGGAAGGGTTGGTCGATCAAAAACAAGGGGTTATGCATATTTTATTTTGAGTGAAAAAAATATCAATAAAGAGGCTTATAAAAAATTAGAAGTCATGAAAAATCTTGATGACCTTGGAGTTGGATTTACAATAGCCTCTCATGACATGGATATTAGAGGAAGTGGAAATATAATAGGAGAAGAGCAATCTGGCCACATAAAAGATATAGGAGTTGAGCTATATCAACAAATGCTTATTGAAGAAATTGAAAAAATAAAAAACTCAGATAAAAATAATTTATTAGAAAATATTGATGATGTCGAAACAACATTCAATCCTCAAATAAAATTATCTATTTCATTATTTATTGACGAAAATTATATATCCGACATTTCTTTAAGAATGTCATTTTATAAAAAAATTGCATCAGTAAAAAATATTTCAGACCTAGAAAGAATAGTTAACGAGCTTAATGACAGATTTGGCAAGGTTCCTCAAGAAACAATTAATTTGATGCAAATAGCGATTATTAAAAACAAATGTAAAATTCTTAATATAGAAAAAATAGAATTAATAAAAGATGGTATAGTTGTTTCTTTAAAAAATAATAAATTTAAGGATTCAGAGAGTTTGCTAAATATGGTTTTTGATCCAAGTAATAAAATAAAACTTATGCCAAGTCAAAAAATTTTATTTGCAAATAATGGTATTTACAAAATTGATGATTTTAACAATTGCGAACAAAAAATAGCTGCCTCATATTCAATTTTAGAGAAATTCTCAAAATTATAAAAATTTGCATAATTTCGGCTCCAATTAAACTTGTTTTTTGTATTTTTTGCTATAAAATAAAAATGGTTAAATAAAAAAAATTATGTTGAAAAAAATACTAATCATTACTTTACTAGTTTTTATACCACTTAAATTGTTTGCACATCAAACTGAGTGGATACAACAACCCAACAAAGCTCTTGAAATAAGAACTCTTTCAAGTGTATACAAAGATAATGATACTGGAAAAAATAAAATTATATTAGGTATTCATTTTAAATTAAAAGAGGGCTGGAAATTATATTCAAATGACTCTCAAGGTTTTGGTCTTGCCCCTAGCGTTGATTTTACAGGATCAAAAAACTATAGCGGTCATAATATTATTTGGCCAAAAGCAATCGATGTTAGTGAGAAAATTCAAGGAGTTAACATAAAATACAGCATTTATAAAAATGAAGTAATACTTCCGGTTACAATTTCTTTAGCAGAAGAAAATTCTCCTGCTGACCTGAAAATGAAGTTATCTTATGGAATATGTAATGAAATATGTATTCCAGTTGAGACATTAATAAATGTAAAGATAGACAATAAATTCGACAAAGACTCAATTGAACAAATACAGAAATATTTGCCAAATAAAATTTTAAGCGAAACCTCTTCTGAGGCTCAAAAAATTGATGAAGCATTAGTTTCAACTTTTAATGAGGGCCACAAAGAACCCAAAAGTGATGACAACATAACCTTTCTTTCTGCATTATTGGCAGCATTTATTGGTGGCCTAATATTAAATGTAATGCCATGCGTTCTTCCTGTTCTTGGAATTAAAATAATTTCAATAATTAAACATCATAACGCTCTTATAAAAAACATTAGAATTGCATTCATATCAACTTTTCTCGGAATATTATTTTCATTCCTTTTATTTTCAATATTAGCTATTTTTATTAATCTCACAGGAAATGTATTTAACTGGGGATTTCAATTCCAAAACCCTTATTTTCTGGTGTTTCTGATAGTTGTTTTAACGTTGTTCACAGGAAATATGCTGGGTTTTTATGAAATAAAATTTAGTGAATTTGGAGCAAATTTTTTAAACAAAAAGATTGATAATTATGAGAAGGGGAAAAGTATATTTATCCCAAATTTTTTATCAGGAATATTGGCCGTTCTCTTGGCAACACCATGCTCTGCACCGTTTCTTGGCACAGCTATTTCATTTTCAATAAGTCAAGATATTTTATCTATTTTAGTTATTTTCCTTACAATTGGTCTTGGATTTGCTTTTCCTTATTTAATTTTAATTTTTAAACCAGATATAGTTTACCTCCTTCCTAAATCAGGCGCATGGATGAATAAATTTAAGATTGCGCTTTCTTTACTGTTAATTTCTACCGCTCTATGGCTCATATATGTTTTATCTAACATAGTCGGATTTAAATCTTCAATTTTTATTTTTCTGTGCTCAGGATTGATGTTTCTTGCGCTTAAGATCAAAAATACTTCAATTAGAGTGTTTATGTTATTATGGGTTATTATATCAATGTTTTCTGCCCCAATATCATTTAAAGAAAGTACAGATATAACTCCAAAACCACTTGCAGAAGTCGCTTGGAAAGTTTTTAAAGAAGATATGATTGCCAAACATGTTGATAATGGTAAAATAGTAATAGTAGATATCACTGCAGATTGGTGCCTAACATGCAAATATAATAAAATAAGAGTTCTGCATGATGAAGATATTGTTGACATCCTTAGATCAGAAAATGTTGTGGCAATGAGAGCTGATATTACTAAACCAGACAAAGAAGTTATGGATTTTATGAACAAACATAAGAGATATGCAATTCCTTTTAATATAGTTTTTGGACCAAGTGCAAGAAGTGGGATTCTTACCAACGAAGTTCTTAACAAAGAAGACCTAATAAAAATAATCAATAACGCAAAATGACAGAAATAACAAAGTTAACAATCAAGCAAACTTTAGAGTCTCTTAAAAACAAAGATTTTAGTGCCACAGAGCTAACAAAATCTTACATTTCAAATATTGAGAATAACCGCCATTTAAACTGCTTTATTACAGAAACATTTGATATTGCAACTAAACAAGCAAAAAAATCTGATGAAAATATTTCTTCTTCAAAAATGAGAGAGATTGAAGGAATTCCAATTGGAGTAAAAGATTTATTTTGTACAAAAAATGTTAGAACTACATGCGCCTCAAAAATGCTAGAAGATTTCATTCCAACTTATGAATCAACTGTTACTCAAAAGCTATGGGATAGCGGAGCGATAATGCTTGGAAAATTAAATATGGATGAGTTTGCAATGGGATCAGCAAACATTACCAGCTATTTTAAGCCCGTAATTAATCCTTATAAGAATGGCAACGAAAATCTTACTCCAGGCGGAAGCTCTGGCGGCTCGTCTGCTGCGGTAGCGGCAAATCTTTGTGCCGCTGCAACTGCATCTGATACCGGTGGATCAATAAGACAACCAGCGTCATATACAAATACTGTTGGCGTTAAACCAACCTATGGAAGATCTTCGAGATACGGAATGATTGCTTTTGCAAGCTCTCTCGATCAAGCTGGGATAATCGCTAAAGATGTTACAGACGCAGCATTGTTACAAAAAATTATTTCTGGTTTTGACTCCAAGGACTCAACATCAGTTAAAATCAACGTTCCTAACTTTGATCAACTTCTAAATTGTGATCTTAAAGGAAAAAAGATTGGAATTCCAAAAGAGTATAAAACTGACGAAATGCCAAAAGAAATAGAAAATTTGTGGAAAGATGGATCAAAAATTCTAAAAGAGAGAGGGGCTGAAATAATTGACATATCTCTTCCAAACACAAAATATGCCGCAGCAGTTTATTACGTTTTAGCGCCGGCGGAATGTTCATCTAACCTTGCTAGATTTGACGGTGTTCGCTATGGCCACCGAACTAAAGTAGAAGGATTATCTCTTGATCAAATGTACGAAAAATCAAGAGCCGAGGGATTTGGTAACGAAGTTAAAAGAAGGATAATAATTGGAACATATGTGTTATCTGCCGGCTACTATGATGCTTATTACAAAAAATCACTAAAAGTTCGCAATTTAATTTTACAAGATTTTTTAGAGGCTTTCAAAAAAGTTGATGCGATTCTAACTCCAACAGCCCCAAATTCAGCATTTCCCATAGATCAATCTAAAAACATAACCAACTCCGATCCTGTTAAAATGTATTTAAATGACATTTTTACAATTCCGGCAAATCTTGCTGGGCTTCCAGCAATATCAGTTCCTGGCGGCTTCAATAAAGAGGGTCTTCCTCTTGGCCTTCAGGTTATTAGCAAGCATTTTGATGAGCAGACAATGTTTAATATAGCCTTAGCTTTAGAAAAGAAGTAATGCGCAAAAAATACAACTCTCTATCAGAAAACTCAAAAGCTATTTTTTTCGCTATATTAACATGCTTCCTTGTTTCAATTTTGATTGCCATCGTCAGGCATTTGTCAAAAGACTTCCATACATTTTTTATAGTTATGATGCGAAATTTATTTGCATTTGCGATGTTTATTCCCCTCATGATTAAAACTAATAATAAACTATTCAAAACAAACAAGATTTATCTTCATTTCATAAGAAATATAAATGGATTAATTGCTATGATTATATGGTTTTATACCATAACACTTATACCCCTTCCAGAAGCCGTTTCTTTTACGTTCATAGTTCCAATAATTACAACGCTAGCGGCTATGATATTTTTAAAAGAAAAGGTTAATAAGAATATATGGATTGCCCTAATAATTGGATTTATTGGAATATTAATTATAACTAGACCAGGATTTCACGAATTTCATTTCGCCTACATTTTAGCAATGGTTACTACTATTTTATGGTCGGTATCAAATGTACTGGTAAAAATAATGACAAAAACTGATAAGCCGGAAACAATCGTGGCCTACATGTCTTTTATTATGCTGATTTTATCAATTCCACTTGGATTGCCATATATTCAAAAATTAAATTTAAACGACATATTGTGGATGGCATGTTTAGGAATTTTTTCAAATTTATCCCATATGTCAATGTCTAAAGCATACTCTAAAGCAGATCTTTCTTTAGTTCAGCCTTTTGATTTTACTAGACTTATCTTTATATCAATAATAGCATATTTTGCTTTTGACGAAATAATCGATATATACTCTCTTATCGGAGCATTAATTATTGTATCGGGAACAATTTTTATTGCTCCTAAAAGAAAAAAATATTATAATCAGAACAGTGATTTGTAGATTGAGAATTTTTAAGTTATTTTTTAATGTTCCTATAAAAATAAAATGAATGATAAATATTTAGGTTATTTTTCAAAATCAATAAATGATTTTAAAAATGAAAACCGCTACCGAAAATTTGTTAATATTTCTAGAATTAGAGGAGAATTTCCATATGCAGTTAACAATAAAAATAACCAAAAAATAGTTCTATGGTGCTCAAATGATTATTTGGGAATGGGTCAAAATCAAGATGCTATCACTGAAGCAAAAAAGGCTTTAGAATTATATGGCGTTGGCTCTGGAGGAACAAGAAATATTTCGGGAACTAGCAAACTAAATTTTGAACTAGAAAAGGAAATTTGTAATATATTTAATAGCGAGAGCTCTTTAACATTCGTATCTGGGTATGTTGCAAATGACGCAACTATTCAGTCGCTATCTAAAATAATACCAAATCTTGTAATTTTTTCTGATGAAAAAAATCATGCATCAATAATATCTGGAGTTAAAAACTCAAGATTAGAGAAAAATATTTTCAAACATAATGATTTAAAAAACCTAGAAGAGCTTTTAAAAAAATATCCAATCAGTACGCCTAAAATTATTATTTTTGAATCAATTTATTCTATGGATGGAGATTTTGGAAATATAAAAGAAATAATTTCTCTTGCAAAAGAATATAATGCAATGACATTTTGTGATGAAGTTCATGCTGTTGGTCTATATGGTGAAAGGGGCGGAGGTCTCTGTCAAGAATTAGGTCTTGATAAAGAAATAGATATAATTCAAGGCACCCTCGCAAAAGCATATGGCTGTATAGGAGGATTTATAACAGGAAAATCAGAAATTATCGACGCCGTTAGACTTAACAGCTCTGGATTTATTTTTAGCACATCGCTACCTCCTTCTATATGCGCTGCTGCAAAAACAAATATTTCACATCTAATAAACAGCTCGCATGAAAGATCACTGCACAAAATTATTGTCAATAAATTAAAAGTAAAATTAAAGGAAGCGAATATTAATATTATTGAAAATAAATCTCATATAATATCAATCAGGATTGGCAATGCCAGAAGGGCAGAAGAAATATCAAAATTACTTTTAGAAAGACATAATATCTATATACAGCATATTAACTATCCTACGGTTGCAATAAATGATGAGAGATTAAGAATTACAGCAACCCCACTTCATAATGAAAAAATGATAGATGATCTTATAATTTCTCTGAAGGAAGCAATTAATTCTACAAAATAATTCTATAAATTATCAATAAATCTCTGCAAAATAAAAGCTGCAGCAATATCATCGTGATGCTTTTGCTTTTTTCTTTTAGGAATCTCTCTTGAAATATCGTAAGCTTCAAAACTTGTAAGTCTTTCATCCGCAAAAATTATATGTAATTCGCAATTATTTTTTTTAAGATAGCTATCCAATTCTATTGCAAATTTATTACAATATTCAGACATATTATTTAATTTGCCATCCATGTGAAGAGGAAAACCTACAACTATAGCCTTTATCAAATTATTCACCGCAAATTCTTTAATTAGCAAAAGGTCGTTATCAATATTTGTTCTATTAATTATTTTTTTTGGAGATGCAATAAATCTCAGCTCATCACATGCAGCGATTCCAATTCTTTTAGTTCCAACGTCTATTGCCATTAATTTACCTTGACTTGAAACAATTTTATGGAATAATTCTTTATCGTAAATAATCATGTTTAAAGTTATGTCAGATATCAAAAATAGCGATATTAAAAAAATTGCAAAACTTGCAAGAATAGAAGTTTCCGAAGAAGAAACTGAGATTCTAGCAAAACAACTTTCCAACACAATATCTTGGATAGAAAATCTTAATGAGGCGCAAACAGCTAACACCGAGCCGTTGACAAATGTCAACAATTCTATTCTTCGAATGGAGAATGATACTATTGAACAAAATAATAGTCTAGAAGATATTATGTCAAACACTAAATCTAGCAAATATAACTATTTTACAGTTCCAAAAGTAATCGAATAAAAAAACTTAGTGAAATTCAAGCAATTATTTCTAAATCTCAAGCCCGCAAACTATCACGAATTGTCAAAAAATAATTTTGTTATACTTCCAGAAAATAATAAAATTATTGATTTTCTAAACTTTTTTTTTAACCAAAGATCAAAAAATAATTCGATTTCATCTTGTATTATAAAAGGCCAAGAACATTGCGGAAAAACTCATATCATAAATATTTTTGCAAAACAATTTGATGCAACAATCATCAATATAAATGATATTGCCGAAAATAAAATTAACGGCATTTTTAAGAATAATGAATTTTACATTATAGAGGACATTGATATTTGCAATGAAAAGAAATTGTTTCATGCAATAAATTCATGCTTTGAGAATAAATGCTTTTTAATTATGACCTGCAGATTAGGGGTATTCAAATTAAAAGATCTTCAGTCAAGAATAAAGAACATAATAACACTGGAAATATTAAATCCCGACGAAAATAGTGTAAAAACACTAATTTCACAAACTCTTTCAAACAGGCAACTTAGGGTTTCTTCGCAAACAATTGATTTTATTTCAAAAAATATTAAGAGAAATTACAAAGAAATATTTAAAGCAGCAGAACAAATTCAGGAATTTTGCTTTGTTAATAAAAAAACAATATCGTTAAAAGAAATTAAAAATCTTGAATTATTTAAGCAATAATTCACAACCTTTTCTTGCTAGAGAATCGGCAATCTCATTGTATTGATTGCCATTATGTCCCTTTACCCAAATCCACTCTATAATAAATTTTTTAGAAACTTCATCAAGCTCTTTCCATAAATCAATATTTTTTATAGGTTTTTTATTTGAATTTTTCCATCCATTATTTTTCCAAGACTCAATCCACTTGGATATTCCATCCTTAACATAAACACTATCGGTAAAGACTCTAATTTTAATTGATGTAGATTTAATATGACCAAGAGCCTCTATAACAGCCTTGAGCTCCATTCTGTTATTAGTTGTATCTTTTTGACTTCCAAAAATTTCTTTTTTATTATTTTTATACAACAAAACAGCGCCCCAACCTCCCACTCCCGGATTGTTAGAACAGGCGCCATCAGTATATATATCTATATAGTTAGATTTTTCATTCATTTACTAAGTTCTTTTGATCTTTTTGATGCAGATTTTATGGCCTTATCAAATATTTTCTCTAAATTATTTTTTTTGCGAAGAATACTAAGAGCTGCTTCTGTGGTGCCATTTTTACTAGTAACAGAATCCTTTAGATCAGAAAATGACAAATTGCTATTATGAGAAAGTATAGAGCTTCCAAGAAATAGTTTTTTTACAAGATTACAAGATATTTTTTCATCAAGATTAAGGGTAGATGTAATTTTAAGAAATATTTCTTGTAAATAAAAAATATAAGCTGGGCCAGATCCAAATATTGCAGTAAAATTGTCGAAATCTTTTTCACTTTTTAATTCAACCACTTCTCCAAAAAGACTAAAAATATATTTAATATCATGAATTTCAAAATCAGATAAATTTTTAGCTAAATAAGCTACAACCCCTTGATTTTCAATAACAGCAAGGTTTGGCATTGATCTGACTAACTTCATTTTTTTTCCAAAAATTGAGGTATAGAAATTTATTTTCTTTCCTGCAATTATTGAAACAAAAACTGTATTTTTAGAAAATCTTTTTTCTTTAAAGAATTCTGTAAGAATATCTTTTGAGTCTTGAGGTTTTAGAGCAATAAAAACAATATCTGGGTGGTAATTGCTAGGTAAATTTGCGGCACTTGCTATATAATCAACAACAGGAATTCTTGAGCCTACAAAAGGATCAATAACTTTTATTTTGCTTGCATTAAATCCGTTTTTAATAAGATTACGAAGCATTGCTCCACCCATCTTTCCACAACCCAGAAATAAGATTCTAAAATGTTTTTCTTGCACTTTTTTTAAGCTTTTCTGTCCGCTATCATTTGTTTAATGGCACCAATAGCTTTAGCTGGATTAAGGCCCTTTGGACAAGCATTGGCACAGTTCATAATTGTATGGCATCTATATAGCTTGAATGGATCTTCGAGGTCATCAAGTCTTTGCGCTCTGGCTTCATCCCTTGAATCAACAATAAATCTATAGGCCTGAAGAAGTGTAGCCGGACCTAAATATTTATCTCCATTCCACCAGTAACTAGGACATGATGTTGAACAACAAGCACAAAGAATACATTCATACAAACCATCGAGCTTTTCTCTGTCCTGAGGAGATTGCAATCTTTCTTTATTAGGATTCTCTGGCTCAGATGCAACAATCCAGGGTTTTACAGATTTATACTGTTCATAGAAATTAGTCATGTCGGGAACTAAGTCTTTGATTACAGGCATATGAGGAAGTGGGAATATTTTTACATTGCCACTACAGTCAGATATTGATTTTGTACAAGCCAAAGTATTTGTTCCATCGATATTCATTGCACATGACCCACATATACCCTCTCTACAAGAGCGCCTAAATGTTAATGAACTATCATGTTCTCCTTTAATTTTTATAAGAGCATCAAGAACCATTGGCCCACATTCGTCCATATCAATTTCGTATCGATCAATATAAGGATTTTTTTGCTCTTGATCCTCTGGATCAAAGCGATAAACCTCAAAAACTTTAATGTTTTTGGAAGATGTAGCTTTGAAAAATTTCCCAGCTTTTTTATCTATCTGTGAATTCTTAGGAAGTCTAAATTCAGCCATTTTGTTAATTTTTTAATTTAAGATAATATTATGTTAATATTTTAACAAATTATATTCATTTTACAAGATTTTTCTTACTATTTCCAGTATTTCATTTTTTGAAATTCTTGCTTCAGTTCGCATATTTTTAATTGAATTTTGTTCAATAAATTTATCAACCATTGATAAACACCTTAGCTTAAGACCATTATCTAGAAGAGATTCATCCAGCATGTACTTTGAAATTGCAGAACCAAATCCTCCAGTCGCACCCTCTTCAACTACTATCAAAACCTCATAGTTATTTGAAATAAATTTTAGCATTTCAGTATCTAAAGGCTTAAGAAATCTGGCATCAATAATTGAAGCAGAAAACCCAAATTCATTTTTGATATCTTCATTTGCAGCAAAAGCTTCTTCTATTATTGTTCCAGCCGCGATAATAGCTATTTTAGAGCCTTGAGCAACTATTTTAGATTTTCCAATTTCCAAAATTTCACAATCACTAAAATCAATTTTTTCCGATGCATCAGCTCTAGGATATCTAAACGCACATGGTTTATCATTTATTTCATTTGCAGTATTAATTGCCTTAATAAGCTCTTGCCCAGAAGATGGCGCCATCAATATAAAATTTGGAAGATTTATCAAATAAGAAATATCAAATGAGCCAGCATGTGTTGGTCCATCAGAGCCAACAAATCCGGCTCTATCAATAGCAAATTTTACTGGTAAATTTTGTATAGCTACATCATGAACGATTTGATCATAGGCTCTTTGTAAAAAAGTTGAGTATATTGCAACATAAGGCTTTAGCCCTTGAGCGGCAATACCAGCAGCAAAAGTAACGGCATGCTGCTCTGCGATACCTACATCAAAAAATTTGTCTGGATGTAAATTCATAAAATCTTCTAAACCAGTGCCAGAAGGCATTGCAGCAGTAATGGCAACTACTTTTTTATCAGCTTGCGCAATCAAGGATATTTTCTTTCCAAAAATTTTACTAAAAGACAAAAATTGACTATTTTTCTTTTCTTGCTCTCCAGTTGCAATATCAAATTTTGAAACAGCATGAAGTTTATCATTGCTTTTAATAACATTATCAAAACCCCTTCCTTTTTGAGTAATGCAGTGAATCAATATCGGATCAGTAGAATTGTCATCACGAATATTTTTTAAAATAGGTATCAAAATATCAAGGTTATGTCCATCTATTGGACCAATATAATAAAAACCCATTTCTTCAAATATATTACCACCCATCCACCATTCTTTTGTGGTTTTTTCAAATTTCCTTAAAAATTTTGCAAAATTCTCAGCATTAATTTTATGCGCAGTTTTTTTAAAAATATCTCTAATTTTAAGATATGACCTAGAAGATGCCAAGCGCGATAAATAGTTAGATATAGCTCCTACTGGAGGAGCAATTGACATATCATTATCATTTAAAATTACAATTAATCTATTTTTTAAATAAAATGCATCATCTAAACCTCCGGCATTGTTGAGCGCCTCAAAAGCCATTCCAGCTGACATTGCTCCGTCCCCTATAACGGCTATTGTATGAGAATTTTCGTTTTTTATTTTCTTTGCAACATTAAATCCAAGAGCCGCAGATATCGACGTAGAGCTATGTCCAGCACCAAATGCATCAAAAATGCTTTCGCTTCTTTTGGTAAAACCAGATAAACCGTTGGGCTGTCTCAATGTATTAATTCGATCCTTTCTTCCAGTAAGAATTTTGTGAGGATATGATTGATGACCAACATCCCATATTAAAGTATCTATTGGCGTATTAAAAACATAGTGCAATGCAACGGTAAGCTCGACAACTCCGAGACCAGCACCTAGATGCCCCCCAGTATTAGAAACAGCTTCAATTGTTCTTTTTCTTAACTCATCGGAAATTTTTTTAAGATCACTTTCTTTAAATGACCGCAAATCTTCTACAGAGTTAATTTTATCTAAAAATAATTCCATTTTATAAAAAGTTATCTGAATAAGATTTTTTTCTAATTATATTTTTTTTGGGATCAATAACAGTATAGCTATAATTACTTTTAATTGCAAAATCAATAGCCTGCTGCTTTTCATTAAATCTAAATTTTAACTGAGAATTAGTTCCCCTTGCAGAAGTCCATCCCATAGTGCTTTCAATCTGACGCTGATCATTTGAATCTTGAGGCTCAAGAATCCACTTACTTTTTGCCTTACCTGACTGCATTGCGGATCTGGATGGTTGATAAATTAAAAATTTCATAATTAAAAACTTAATAAAAAAAGTTGTGAAGCTAATATATCAACAAAAACAAATTTTTTGTCAAATACTAAACAAAAAATTGCAGCACTACACAAAGCTGGCGCGAAAGGAAAAGTGCTATCTTTTTTTAATTTTGTCCATATACTTCCAAAAATCACACCAATTATACCAGTAATAAAAATAAAAGGCAAAAAATTAGTTATTTCCAGCATAAAACCGGCTAGAAAAAAGAATTTTATATCATCAGAACCAATCGCTTTGACCTTTTTAAAAATGTAAAAAATATAAAAAAGAGCAATGGCAAAAGCTCCAAAAATAATAGAAGAAAATATTTTGTTAAAAAATGCCGAGAAAATATCAGAATCATTAGAAACTAAAAAATATAGAATATAAAACACAAATAAAATAAATTGTAGCAAATCAGGAATAAAATATTTCTCAAAATCAATGATAGCAATCATTAAAAGAATAGAAGATATTGCTAATAGAAATAATAATTTTATGTTTATTTGATTATTTTGAAGAAAAAATACTGATAAGAAGCAAAGTACAAAAATAACCTCGATTATAATATATCTTGGTGAAATTTTTAATTTACATTTGTGACATTTTCCACCCTGAATTAGGTAAGAAAAAATTGGAATCAGGTTTATTATTTTAAGGGGCGCGTGACATAAAACGCAATAAGATCTTTTAAGTAATGAACGGTTTGATTTTTGAAGTCTGTATGTCATGCAAGAAGCAAAGCTTCCAAATACCATTCCAAGAAAAATAATAAAAAATATCTCCATTAATATTAAATTTGACTTTAGTAATAAGATTTATAATATTATCATTATATAACCTTTGATTATAGGTGCTAGATTATTATTTAGTATAACATTTTTAAAAAAATTTCAATTAAATGAAAATTTTAAATATTGGATTAATTTTGCTAATCTCTACGACTTTTAACTCATGCCGTTCAAAACCCGCAATAGTAGTAGACAGAAGCAATAACTATTACACTAAAAACAAAGTCTATGGTCAGGATAAATATTCTAGAAAAACAGCATTTTTTTCTAAAGCTGCACAATTTTCTAAGGATAGCTCAACATTAACTACAAATGAAATTATTATTTCACCCGGCGAAACACTTTACAGTATCTCTAGAAAATATGGATCAAATTTAAGGGACCTTATAGAAGTAAATAATCTTTCTGCGCCATACTATCTTCAAGTTGGTTCAAAAATTATTATTCCGTCAGCATCTTATCATGAAGTCGTTGGAAACGAAACAATTTATACAATATCAAGAAAGTATAACATGAATGTTAATGAACTAATAGCTCTTAATAAGCTTGAAAAACCTTATGAGATAAAATCAGGACAAAGACTAAAAATAAATGTTAATAAAGCTTCAATGCAAATAGTTCAACCATCAGCTCCTGATCCACAGCAAGAACAAAAGAAAATTGGCATAATAGACAAAATGATTGGTCAAAAAAATAATAATTTTTTATGGCCAATAAAAGGCTCAATAATATCGGGTTTTGGACCAAAAAAAGGTGGCTTGTATAATGATGGGCTAAATATCGCCGCTAAAGACGGAGAAGAAGTTAAATCTGCAGAAGATGGCGTAGTTGCTTACGTTGGCAACGAACTAAAAGGATACGGAAATCTTATTATAATAAAACATTATGGTGGATGGATTACAGCATATGGTCATCTATCAGACTCAAAGGTCAAAAGAGGAGATAAAGTTGAGAAATCTCAAGTAATAGCATCTGCTGGAGCCACAGGAAATGTTGACTCTACTCAGCTTTACTTCGCCTTAAGAAAAGGTAGGGATGCAGTTAACCCAGAAAATTATCTTAAAAATTAAAAATGAAAGTTTTTTTATTGGAAATATTTAGTGAAGAAGTCCCATCAAAAATGCAGCTTGATGCAACATCATATATCGAGAATATTTCGCATGAAATTCTTTCTAAAAACGGAATAACAATTACAAAAAGCCAGATTCAGGCATTTTGCTCTCCAAGAAGATTAACTCTTACGATTAAAGACCTTGAGGATCAGCAAATGATTCCTTCTTCAAAAAAAATTGGTCCCAAAATTGATGCTGACCCAAAAGCTATAAATGGCTTTTTAAAAGCCAATAATTTAAATGAAATATCTCAGCTTGATCAAGTAAAACAAGGAAATAATATTCACTATGTTTACAACAAAAAAGAATCACTTGCTGAAACTGCGTTAATAATCAAAGAATCGCTGCCTTTAATTTTACAAAAAATGATTGGATTTTGGCCGAAAATTATGAGATATGACGTCGGAAAACTTCAAGTAAAATGGATTCGCCCGGTAAGAAACCTGTTATGTTTATTTGGTTGTGAAATTATTGATTTCGAATTCTTTGGATTAAAAAGTAATAATTTTACTTATGGTCACTTTCTTCATAGCATAAATCCTATAAAAATTCTTGACTCACAATTTTATTTTACAGAATTAGAAAATAATTTTGTAATTGCAAATCACAAAAAAAGAAGGGAATTAATTGTTGAAAAAATAAATAAAATTACAAAGGATCTTAACTTGGATTTAATTGATAACGAAAACTCTTATCTTTTTGATGAAGTTAATGGCCTTTGCGAGCTTCCAGAATCAATGATTGGGACCATAGATGAAAAGTTTATGGATCTTCCAGAAGAAATTCTAATTTTAACCCTTAAATTAAATCAAAAATATTTTTGTTTGCGCAATAAAGATGGAAAAATATCTAGAAACTTTATTTTTATTTCTAACGCAGTTGCATCAAAACAAAATCAACAGAAAATAATTTATGATAATGAGAAAATTGTTAGAGCTAGACTAGAAGATGCTGAATTTTTTATAAAAGAAGATCTTAAAATAGAACTGGAAAATAGATTTGCAGAATTAAAAAATATTATTTTTCACAAAAAGTTAGGAAATATTTTTGAAAAATGTGAAAGAATAGAATTTATTGCCGAATATCTTTCTATATGGATTTCTCATTGCGACATTTCTCTTATTAAAGAATTATCTTTTTTATGCAAAGCGGATCTAACAACAAAAGCAGTTGCTGAATTTCCTGAACTTCAAGGAAAAATAGGTAGCTTTTATTCTCAAAAACAAGGTAAGAATAGTAAAATTTCAGCGGCAATATACGAACATTATCTTCCGATTGGGATAAATTCAGAACTACCCATTACTCCACTTGGCGCCGCAATTTCTATATGCGATAAAATTGATAATATAGTTGGACTATTTCTTGCAGGAGAAAAGCCCTCAAGCTCAAAAGATCCTTACGCAATTAGAAGAGCGGCCCTCGGAATAATAAGAATTTGCCTTGAATATAAAATAAAAATTCCTTTAAGAATTCTTATAGAAAGAGGCATTAAAAGTTATAAGCCAAAACTTCTTGAAAAACTTTTAAATGATCTTAGTGCTAATCAAACTAAGATTACTAAAAAAGATCTAATTAAAGATGTTGAAAACTTTTTTATTGAAAGATTTAAGAATCTTCTCAAAGAGCATTTTTTTATTAAACAAGATTTATTAAACGAATTATTCAACACCAATCATGAAATTAAATATCTAGACTTTGTAACGCTAGCTAATAAAGCAATTGCTATAAATTCTTTGCTAGATGGTAAAGAGAAGAATATTATCGCCCTGTATAAAAGAATTTCAAATGTTTTATCAATCGAAGAAAAAAATGATAATAGAAAATTTGATTCAAAACCACATATTTTATTGATGAAAAACAAAGAAGAAAAGGCTCTTTACAAAAAAATAAAATCTATAAAATCAATATATATAAAGTCTTTAAAAAAATCAGACTTTGAAACGGCAATATCTCAACTGCGAGCACTTGAAATTGATATAGATAATTTCTTTAGCAATATTATTATTAATGATGAAAATAAAAAATTAAGAGAAAATAGGCTTCTTATATTGGGGAAAATAAGAAAATTATTTTTGATGCTTGTAGATTTTTCAAAAATAGAAATATAACAAAAAATATTTTTAATTATTTTTTAGCATTAATTATTGCAGCAAATTTCTGTAAATTGTTATTGTCTCGTGATACATTTTTTGGTTTGAGAAATTTTCTTCAATATGCTTTCTTGCCGCATCACAAATTACGTTTTCCTCATCTTTAGAAATTGAAAGAAGTTTTTCAATCACCGATGCCATCATTTCAGCATCATTATTACTAACTAAAAAACCGGTTTTTCCATCAATTATTGTTTCTAGCGAGCCGCCTATATTTGTTGCGATAACAAGCCTCTTCATTGCCTGAGCTTCAATTGCAATTCTACCAAATGCTTCTGGTTTTACGCTTGCAGATATAACTAAATTGGATAACGCATAGGCAATTGACATATCCTTACAAGCACCAACAAACTTGACTTTTCCAGAAAGCCCTTCTGATACAATTCTATTTTCTATTTTTTTCCTAAACTTTCTGTGATTATGATCAGAGCCTACAAAAATACACATAAATTCACTTTTAACTTTTTTCAATGAATCTATTAAAAAATTATGACCCTTCCATGCAGTAATTCTCGCTGGCATCATAATTATTTTTTTATCTTCTGGTAAATTCCATTTTTTTGCCAACTCAATTATATGGCTATTTGAGACTCTTTTGGGATTAAAATGATTTAAATCAACGCCTCTATGAACTATGGTAATTTTTGATTCAAGGGGGATGTCAAAAAATCTTTGATAATTAGAAACTATATACTCTTTAATAAAATTTGAAACAGCAATAATTTTATCGGATCTTAACATCATGGAATTATAAAACATCTTTGGAAGAAAATGCTTTATAGAAAAAAATCCCAAAGAGTAACTACCATGAACAGTTGTAATAATTTTGGTATTGGTTCTTTTGCAGGCAAAATAAGCGCTCAGCATCGGAGCCCTTGATCTTACATGAACTAAGCTAACATTATTTTCTCTTATTATATTTTCAAGCTTCTTAATATTGCTATAAATTTTAATTGGATTTTTGCTATTGATACTAATTTTGATATGTTTAATGCCCCTTTCTTTTAAATGGTAAACCATCGAGCCTCCATTTGACACAACCACAGCCTTATAACCTTCTTTTTCAAGGGATATCGCAATATCAACCACACCCCTTTCAACACCACCACTCTCTAATGATGGCAGTATTTGCATTATTACTTTACTATTGTTCATCTTATTCATTATTTGTAATAATCTTCCAAGATTATAGTATTTTCTCTTCCAGCTCCATTTGAAAGAATTGCAACCTTAACTTCACATAAATCCTCAATCCTTTTAATATAATTTTTGGCTTTAGTGGGCAATTTTTCAAAAGATTTTATATCTGATGTTTTTTCCATCCAGCCTTCAAATACTTCGTATACTGGCTCTATTTTATCCCACAAATTAATATTTTGAGGTAAGTAATTATATATCGTTCCTCCTATTTTATAAGAAGTGCAAATTTTAATTTTAGGCATAAAATCTAGCACATCAAGCTTTGTCAATGCAATATACTTAGCAGAGCATAACTTAATTGGATGTCTAACCAATGCAGCATCAAACCAGCCACACCTTCTGTTTCTTCCGGTAACCGTTCCAACTTCTCCACCATTTATCCTTAAAAATTCTCCATCATCATCGTTTAATTCCGTTGGAAATGGACCAGAGCCAACTCTTGTGGTGTATGCCTTTAATATACCTAAAGTTTTATTGTTTTCATTAAGACCAAGACAACTTCCTATCCCTATTTGCGAAGCAACTGTATGAGACGATGTAACAAATGGATATGTACCGAAACTAACATCAAGCAGAGCCCCTTGAGCTCCCTCAAACATTACATTTTTAAGTGATGATAATTTTTCCATTATCTCAAAAGAACTTTTAACAAAAGGCTTTATTTTTTCTTTTATTTGCTCTAATTCCAAAATAACATTATCAACTTTAATTTTTTCTACACCAAGACTATCTCTCAAGAGATTATGATAAAATAAGAGATTTGTCACAGCCATTTCAAGAGTTTTTTTATCAAACAAATCGCATATTCTTATAGATCTTCTCCCGGCTCTATCTTCATAAGCCGGACCAATACCTCTTCCAGTTGTTCCAATTTTCTTTTCACCGCGCTTTTCTTCAAGTAATTGATCAAGCTCTCTGTGCACAGATAGTATCAGGCAGCAATTATCAGCTATAACCAACTTTTCTGGACTTACTTTTAATCCCGCCTTCTCAATCCTCTCTATTTCATTAAATAAAGCAAAAGGATCAACAACAACCCCGCTCCCAATAACCGAATATTTTCCCCTTACAAGACCAGATGGGAGTAAGCTTAATTTATATGTTTGCCCGTCAACTTTTATTGTATGTCCAGCATTGTGTCCACCTTGAAATCTTACTATTGCATCAAATTTGTCAGATAAAAAATCTACAATTTTGCCCTTGCCTTCATCTCCCCATTGTAAACCTATAACCGCTATATTACTCATTGTTATTTATTTTTTATCATTTCTACTTTTTTTATAAACAAAAAATTTACTACAATAAGGACATGTTACCGAATCGGATTTACTTATTTCTAGATAAATCAGAGGATGACCAGAATCACTTCTGGATTTTTCTTTTAGTCCATTGCAGGTTACTTTTCTAGTATTAACATACAACACCTCTGAGTTTCCAAGAGAATTGCTCATTTTGTACAGAAATTATTTATAAAATAATAATTTTTAAATTTTAAGTAAAAAATTATCAAAAAACTAATTTGTAATAATAAATTTATTACAAAAAAACTAAATTATGTTAGGCATAATAAATATTTTTTCAACTAAAATTATCAAATCAGATCTTGATAGATTTCAGATTTAAGATTGAAAATAATAATAACTAGAAATTTATTTTTTTGATTCTATTTCCAGCAATGCTTTTTGAGCCGCAATCTTCTGGGCTTCTTTTTTAGATTTGCCAAATCCGCTAACATTTATTTCAAAGTCTTCAATTTTTATTTTAGCTTCAAACTCTGGAGCATGATCACTTCCTCCAACTTTTTGAAATTCGTACTCTGGAAGCTTCTTGACAGAGTTTTGAATAATTTCTTGTAATTTTGAAACCGGGTCCTTTGGAGGTAAAATATTTTTTTCAAAATAATATTCCCAAAATCTTAGAATAAATTGCTTAGCTTGATTATAGCCCGAATCTTTATATATTGCCCCAATTATAGCCTCAACGCAATTTTCTAAATTTCTTTTGTTATTTCTTCCTCCAGACTTTTTCTCAGAGGAGCTTAAAATAATATATTTGTCAATTTTTAACTTAAGAGCAATTTCTGATAAAACACTGCCACACACAAGATTTGCATGTCTTTTAGACATATCCCCTTCATTTTCCTTTGGATATTTCGCAATTAAAAAATCAGAAATTACAAGTGAGAGCACTTTATCACCAAGAAATTCCAGTCTTTGATAATTTTTTTTATAATTGCTTTCCTTATTAAAACTTGGATGTGTTAAAGCCTCTTTTGCAAGCTCTTCGTCCTCAAAATTATATTCTATAATCTCAAAAAAATCTTTTAGATTCATTACAAAATCTTTTTAAATATTCTTGAAAATCTCAGTGAATTATGATATTTCCAAAATTTCCAAATTGGCTGACTTGTAGAAAGAAATATAAATCTAGCTTTACCTATTATATTATCCTCATGCACAAAGCCTACAGCAGATAAAAATCTACTGTCTTGCGAATTGTCTCTATTATCTCCCATCATAAAATAATGATTCGCGGGAACCTTGAATATACCAGTATCATCCGCAGAAGAATCAAAGGCATCTAGAACTTTTATCTTCTTACCTTCCGGCAATGTTTCTTGAAAAATGTTGATTTCACTCTTTCCAAAATCTACTTGTTGATCAAAAAATACTGAATCAAAGTCTTTTGGTATCTTTTTGTCATTAATATACAAAACGCCATCTATCATTTGAACAGTATCTCCGGGCATGCCAATAAGTCTTTTTACATAATTTATAGATGTATCAGCTGGATATCTAAAAACAACAACATCACCTCTCTGAGGCTCTTTATTTAAAACCCTTCCTTTAAAGTACTCAAAATTATAGCCAAAAGGAAATGAGAAACGACTATAACCATATGAATATTTACTAACAATTATATAGTCACCAACAAGCAAATTTGGCTTCATTGATCCAGAAGGAATATGGAATGGTTCAAACCAAAAAGATCTTATTATTCCAGCGCAAATCAAAGCTAAGAATAATGTTGCAATAAACGATAATGTTTCTTTAATTTTTTTCATTTTTTTACCAATAAACTCTTTCCCGTCATATCATTGGGTATTTCAATATCAAATATATCTAAAATTGTTGGAGCAATATCTTTCAAACTTCCGTTTCTAAGAGAGATTTTTTCATAATCATTGCAAACCATTATAAATGGCACTAGGTTTGTAGTATGCGCAGTATGTGGGTTTCCCAACCCATCACTCATACATTCAATATTACCATGATCAGCAGAAATTAGCATCACTCCATCATTTTTTAAAATAACATCATAGAGTTGCTTTAATTGTATATCAATAGCTTGACAAGCTTTTATTGCAGCATTTATATCGCCACTATGCCCCACCATATCAGGATTGGCATAATTAACAACTATAAAATCGAAATCCTTTGATTCAATTGCATCAACAAGGTTTTTACCAACTTCAACAGAAGACATTTCTGGCTTAAGATCATATGTAGCAACATTAGGCGATTTTACTAGAATTCTCTTTTCATTTTCAAACTCGCTTTCTTTTCCGCAACTAAAAAAGAATGTTACGTGAGCATATTTCTCTGTTTCAGCGATTCTTAATTGTGATAATTTATTTTTTGACAATAACTCTGGTAATGAATTATTGATAGCGATAGGAGGAAATAAAATATTATAAAATTTACTCAAATAATCAGAATAATGGGTCAATGCAATTGATGATGATAGTTTAATTTTTTTTACTTCAAATTCTTTAAAACCAGGATCAAGAATTGCCAAAGAAATTTGCCTGGCTCTGTCGGCTCTAAAATTAGCAAACAAAAGAGCATCGCCATCATCAAAACCTTTATAATCTCTAAATACACAAGGCTTTACAAATTCGTCAGTTACTTTATTTTCATAGCAAAAATTTAACAACTCTTCGAATGACTCAAATGACTTTTCATAAGAAGATTTTGCATTTACAATTGCTTTATAGGCCTGAAATACTCTATCCCATTTATTATCTCTGTCCATTGCATAATATCTTCCAGCAACAGTTGCAAGAATTATGTTTTTGTTATTATTTGTAGACTTCTTAAATGTTTCGTAAAAATTTATAGCACTTTTTTGAGCCACATCCCTTCCATCAAGGAATAAATGCAGATAAACCTTAACTCCATTTTCAGCATATAAATTAGCGAGAAATATCATGTGACTGATATGACTATGAACCCCTCCATCAGAAAGCAATCCCATCAAATGTAATGATTTAGAATTTTCTTTCAATGACCTTATTGAGTCATTTAGAATCGCATTTTTAATTAACTCAGATTCTTTTATAGCAATATTAATTCTAACAAGATCTTGGAATATTACCCTTCCCGCACCAATTGTCATATGGCCAACCTCAGAATTACCAATTTGTCCATCAGGCAAGCCAACAGCTAGACCCGATGTCTCAAGTTTTGAAAAAGGATATCTTTCTAAGATATTTTTATAATTTACAATATTGGCTTTGGCAATGGCATTATTTGGATCTTCATCATTTCCAATACCCCAGCCATCAAGGATACACAATAAAACTGTTTTTTTACCTTTCATGCCTTTAAAAATTTACTTTTAATTTTTTAAAAAATTTTGTCAATTATACATATCCTTATTTTATTTTTCATTACTTTTTAGTTTTTTTTAACTTATGAAAAAAATTACAAAAAATACTTGATTATTAACAAAAGAAAATATATGATATAACCCCTTAAATTAATAGTTATTAAATTTTTTTTACAAGAAAATGTCTAGTTTTCAATTAAAAGCACAAGAAAGAAATAAACTTGGATCCCTTGAGGCAAGAAGAATTAAAAAGGCTGGGATGATTCCTGCCGTAATATATTCAAAAGAAAAAAATATTAATATATCTCTTGACAAAAGAGAATTTGAAACAGAATTTTCCAAAGGAAATATTTTGTCAAGAGTTGCAGAGATTGAAGTCAATGGGAAAAAAATTAAAGCAATTGCTCATCGCGTTGAACTTGACCCGGTTTCAGACTTTCCGGTACATATAGATTTGGTTGAATGTGACAATAATTCAAAGTTAAAAGCTAAGCCAAGAATTAATTTTACCAATCAAGACAAATGTTTGGGTCTAAAAAAAGGCGGATTCCTTCATATCGTAGCAAGAAAAGTAGAAGTTTTGTGTGATTCTGAAAAAAATCTTATCGAAACTATAGATATAGATATCGCTAGACTTCAAGTCGGTCAAAAAGTAAGATCATCACAAATCAAACTTCCTTCAGGAGTTGAGTTTAAAAACAAAACTAATTTTCTTATAGCTAGTATTACAGGAAGAGGTAAAGCCGAAGAAGAATCTTCTGCAGATGCATCATCCGCTTCAACCGCTGCTGGAGCTGCAGCAGCTGGCGCAGCGTCAACTACTCCTGCTCAATCTGCAAAAGCTGACGACAAAAAACCGGCTGGGAAAAAATAAATTAAATTATTTATAATTAATAAAAATATTTTTATTAATTATATTTTTTAATATTATAAAGCTCGATCTAAAAAGGATATCTTGAATTAGATCTCTAATTGTAACATTTCCTCAAAACTTGGCCTTCTTCTAATAATCTTGAAATTATTATCATCAATCATAATTTCTGGAATTAAATTTCTGCAATTATATTGATTTGACATCGATGAGCCATAAGCGCCGCATGTAAGAAACATTATAAGATCTTCAGATTTAAGTTCATGAAGCTCGCGGCCTTTTGCAAGAATATCTGTACTTTCACATATTGGCCCGACAACATCATATAAAATTCTTGCGGATGTATTTTGGATAACAGGCAATATCTCGTGATAAGAATCATATAATCCTGGTCGCGCAAGATCATTCATCGCCGCATCAATAACTGCAAAAATCTTGTTTGATCCCTTTTTTATATAAATCACTCTTGACACTAAAATGCCAGCACTAGCAACAATGGCTCTTCCCGGAGCTATTGTTATTTTAACATCAAGATCTTTAGTTAAATCTTTAATAATATTGGCATAGCTTTTAATTTCTATTGCAATTTCATCTTTATAAACAACTCCAATTCCACCGCCAAAATCAAGATTCTTAATAGATATACCTTGATTTTTAAGAGAAAAAAATAGTTCACGAATTTTTACAAATGCCAATCTAAATGGCTCTTGACTTGTGATTTGCGAGCCGATATGAGTTGATATACCATAAACTTCCAGTCCCGGTAAAGCGTTAGCCTTTCTATATATGTCTTCTGCAAACTCAATGTCTACTCCGAATTTGTCACCTTTTTTTCCAGTAGATATTTTGCTATGCGTTTTTGCATCAACGTTGGGATTAACCCTGAGAGAAAATTTTGCTTTCATTTCAAGTTTAATAGCTATTTCATTAAGCGCAAACATTTCCGGCTCTGACTCCACCGAGAACTCTTCAACGCCGGATTTAAGAGCAAATTCAATTTCTGCTTTTGTTTTACCAACTCCAGCAAAAACTATTTTTCTTGGATCAATTCCAGCCTTTATAGCCCTATCTATTTCACCAGCAGAAACAGCATCTATTCCCCCCCCTAACTCAGCAATTAATTTCACTAACGATAAATTACAATTTGCTTTTATTGCATAGCAAATCTTACAATCAATGTCATTAAAGCTATTTTTAAATTCCAAAAAATTATCAATTAATGTTTTTTTAGAGTATAGATAGAAAGGTGTTTGAATTGATCTAGCAACATCATCAATCATAACATTCTCAACAAATGCATGCCTATAACCAGCAATATCCCTGTAGCTTAAATATTTCATAGTTAATTAAGTTTTTTAATTATATCTTCAACAATTATTTTTTCATCAAATTCATGTTTTTGATCTTTGATAATTTGGTATTTTTCATGACCTTTGCCGGCAATAATTAGAACATCATTATCTTGAAGCATTCCAATCGCTTTTGAAATAGCCTCTTTTCTTTCAGAGACTTCAATAAAATTTCCATTTGATATATTTGCTATAATTTGTTTTCTTATAATTTCAGGATTTTCAAATCTCGGATTATCATCTGTTACAATAATAAAATCAGCCAGATCAGAAGCAATTTTTCCCATCATAGGTCTTTTTGAAGAATCGCGATCTCCACCACAACCAAATAAAACATAAAGTTTTTTGGGATTTAGCTTTCTAGCTAAAGCTAGCACATTTTGCAATGCATCTGGAGAGTGCGCAAAATCAATATAAATTTGAGCGCCATTATTCAGGGAAGCAACCTTTTCCATTCTTCCATCTGCAGATTTTATATTTATTAAATTTTCTAGCAAAATTTCAAAGTCTTCTTCAGTAAAGAAGTTTTTTGCCATAACCATACCCATAGCACATAAAATATTATATACCTGAAATTCACCAAAAATATTAATTGAAGAACTATATTTTTTTCCATTAAATTCAATAACAAAATCTTGACCATAATCTTTTGGAATTATTTCAACAATTTTTAGATCAAGAGCATTGAATCCATACTCAAAAATAAAATGTTTTTTGCTTTGACACATTCTTTTAATCTTGGCGAATTCTTTTATATCAGCATTAAGAACAACTGCTGACTTATCTTTCATTACAGCCTCAAATAATAACATTTTACTAAAAAAATAGTCTTCCATATTTTTATGATAATCTAAATGATCTTGAGTAAAATTTGTAAATGAAGCTACGTCAATGTTTAATCCCGCAACCCTCGCCTGATCAAGACCGATAGAACTAACCTCGATTGCCACATCATTAATATTATTTTTCTTTAGAGTGTAAAGACTTTTATATAAAGATACGATATCAGGAGTTGTAAGACTAGAATTATCAATGCCCTGGATTTTTTCTTCGCAGATTACTCCAAGAGTTCCAATAGAAGCAGATTTTTTGTTTATTAAATTCAAAATTTGTCTAGTATATTCAGCAACAGATGTCTTTCCATTGGTACCAGTAACTGCATAAATATTAAGTGGAAGTGGATTATAAAATATTTTTAAAAATTCAACTAGCAGCATAAAAACATGCTCAGTTTTAATTGAAATAACCTGGTCACTATCAACTAAATCTCGACTAACAATTATTTTTGCTCCAGAATTTATGGCGTTTTTAATATTTTTTTCAACGCTAGAATTTTTTCCCTCCAAAGCAAAAAAAATTGTATTTTTGGAAATATTTATTTTTCTTGAATCAATTGAAATTTCTTCAATATCCAGATCTTCATATCCAATTTTGCTAGCAATTTTATATGAACATTTTATTTTATTAATTATTTGTAAAAAATTCATTTTATTTTATCATATTAATAAATTTTTTTGCTGCATCAGCAGGATTTTCACTTTGAGAAATTGGCCTTCCAATTACAACATGACTAGCACCATAAGAAATAGCTTGGTTAATTGTAACAGTTCTTTTTTGATCATCCGGCAATGAATCGAGATCTCTAATACCAGGAGTTATTATCAAAAAATCATTACCTAATTTTTCTCTAATTAGTTTAGTTTCAAGACCAGAAGCAACAACTCCGTCAAGTCCGCAATCTATAGCCAATTCAGTTTTTTTTATTACCAAATCAGATACAGAAAAAGACCTATCGAAACCCATTATCTCTAAATCCTCTTTTTGCAAACATGTTAGAACTGTAACCGCGATTAACTTAATATTTCCTTTATTTTCAACAGCACTTCTCATTATATCTTGATTTGCCGAATGTATTGTTAAAAAATCTATATCATATTTAGAAAGATTCTTAACAGCTTTTCCGATTGTCTGAGGAATATCATATAATTTAAGATCAGCAAAAATCTTTTTTTGTTTTTTTTTAAGATATTCTATAGTTTTAAAATAATCACCACTTGCCATCATTTCAAGCCCAATTTTATAAAATGACAAGCTGTCATTAGTTAAATCTATAATATTTTTTGCTCTAGTAAAATCAGGAAAATCTATAGCAAAAATTATTTTATCGCTCTTTTTGTCATTCATATATTAAAGCTTATTTTCTTCTCCGAGTATTATTCTGGCAATATTTTCTTTATGTCTTATAATAATTATAATCAATAATATGGTGCACAAAAAAAGTTGAGACTTAGGAGAATCATAGTTGCAAGAAAGAATAATTGAAGAAAAAACAGAAATTATAGAAGAAACAGCCGATATTCTAAACATTAAAAAAAACATAATCCAAAACACTATCGATAAAAAACCCACCACTGGATCAAGCGCGGTTAGAGTAGCAAGTGTAGTAGCAACACCTTTGCCCCCTTTGTAATTCAAATAAATCGGATAAATATGGGCCAAAACCGCAGTCAAAGAAACGGCGCATAGATATAAATGAAGATATTTAGATTCAACAAAAATATAACGTGCAATTATAACCATCAAAGCACCCTTTAAAGAGTCTAAAAGAAAAGTTATAAAACCCAGCTTTTTCCCAGCAACTCTGTATACATTTGTTGCACCAATATTTCCAGATCCTTCATTTCTTATGTCTTTTCCTGCATATTTTTTCGAAACAATAAGTCCAAATGGAATAGCTGCAACAAAATAAACTAGTCCCAAAAAAAATACTTGATATAAATAAATCATTCCTCGTCATTATTATTTTTATTTTTTCTAAAGGCGTCGAGGGATACAACCTTTGCCGATAAATCAATTTTACTTTTTTTCTTTTTTGATTCGTTTTTATTCGCATGATCTCCACTTTCTTCATCTTCCGCATCATCAAAATTAACACTGAATTTTAAGCCAAAATTCATAGAAGGATCAGCAAATGAAGTTATCGCCTTGTATGGAATTGATAATTTCTCATATTTCCCAGAAAAACTTAGTGATATTTTAAAATATTCATGATCGACCACAAGGCCCTTAAATTGGTATTGAATAACAATAGTCATCTCTTCATGATACTTATCTTTTAGAGATTTTGGTATTGAAACTCCGGGAAATTTTGTTAAAAAAGTCATTATAAAATAATGTTTTCCTGGCAAACCATTTTTTTCTACCTTTTTCATTGTCTCATAAATTACTGAGCGCATTGAGTTCTCAATAATTTCATCATATCCAATCAAATCTTGCATCACCAAAAGCTTTAAATTTTTATTTAACGGTTTTTCTGTTGACAGGAAAACCGCCAAACCCCGATAAGATCACTTATGCTATGCAGCTAAAGCCACAGGAGCAAATTCGATATTATCATTAGCAAAATTATCATTTGCGTTTATTGTTTTTGAACGGATATTGCATAAAAGCAATCGGCAGTATCTCAACCGAGCAAAATCAACCTTTTTATTATGCATGTCGAATCTTAAATCACCCCCATATAAATAAATCTTTAAAAAATGGTGGAGGTGTCGGGTTCCGCCCCCGAGTCCATATTCATCTATTTTAGATCAAGTTTATTGCTATAGCACAATGAAGTGCATATTAATTATAAAATATTCAAGGGAATTTACAAGAAAAAGATTAATTTTTCCAGTTTCTTACGAGATTTGTATAATCTTGCATCAGTTTTTTAGTGATGTCACTAATTGATGGATAGAAAAACTTGTCGTCAATTGAACCAATTCTGGTAATTTCCGCAGCACTTCCAGTTAAAAAAGCATCTTTAGCGTCAGCAAGCTCTTCTTTCATTATATGTCTCTCAATAACCTTAATATTATTTGACTTAGCAATGTCGATCACGGTTTGCCTTGTAATACCATTAAGAAAACAATCAGCTAAAGGTGTATGTAGTTCGTTATTTTTCATAACCAGAAAAAGATTTGCACCAGTTGCCTCAGCAAGATAGCCTCTATAATCAAGCATTAAAGCATCATTATAACCCTGACTTTCCACCTCATGCTTTGAAATAGTACAAATCATGTAAAGACCAGCAGCTTTTGCAGCAACTGGTGCGGTATCTGGAGAAGGTCTTTTATATCTCGCAAATTTAAGTTTTAAACCAGCCTCTCTCGCTTCCTGAGAATAATAAGGAGGCCATTTCCAACATGCTATAGCTAGGTGAATTTTGTTATTTTGAGCAGAGATTGCCATCTTTTCAGAACCTCTCCAAGCAAAAACCCTCATATAGCCATCATCGATTTTTTGCATTTTTACAAGCTTATTTTTAGCCAATTCAATTTCATCAATCGAGTATGGCAAATCAAATCCAAGCATATTAGCAGAGAACTCTAATCTTTTAGAGTGCGTAAGGGATTTAAATATAACTCCAGAATATATTCTCTCTCCTTCAAAAACACATGAAGCATAATGCAAGCCGTGATTTAAAACATGAACTTTCGCATCACTCCACTCAACAAATTCTCCATTATACCATATAAAACCATCTCTTTTATCAAAAGGAACAATATCGGACATAAAAAAAATTTTATAACAAAAATGCAATTATAAATTTATTACACTTTAGTTCATTTATATTAATTAAAAATCTCAATAAAATTTTAACTACTATATTTTAAAATACAATTTTATAAATTTTAAAAAAATTTAAAAATTTGTTATTATTAAATTTAAATATTAAAATTACTAAATTCATTTCTTAGAATAGAAAATGAATAAACGTCAACAAAATTTCCCAAGTGATATCGATGCTGACGCAAACACCCTTCATATAAAAAACCAACTTTTTCTAGCAATCTAATAGATGGCTCATTATAAACAGATGTAATGGCCTCTATTCTGTTTATTTTCAATATATTAAATGTGTATGCAATTACTGATCTTATAGATTTTTCAGCTATGCCTCTTCTCCAATATTTTCTCGACAAATCATAACTTATTTCAATACGATTATTATAAGAGCTATATGTTGTAAGACCAATTGAGCCAACCATCTCATCAGTTCTTTTATCTGCTATACTAAAATAAATTCCCGAACCGCCATAGAATATATTTTTCCAATAATAAAGCTCTCTGCGAGCTTCATCAAGGGTTTTTGGAATTTCTGCAAGAATATATTTACTAACTTCATTATCGGTATAATATTTATAAAAATGATCAACATCTTTATCTTGATGCTCTCTAAGAATATAGTCGCCAATATCAATAATTGGAAATTTTTTTATCAACATTTTATATTTATTTTATATCAAGTAAATTTTTTATAAACTCATCAGCGTCAAAATCTTGAAGATCCTCAATGGATTCACCAAGACCAATTGCAAATATTGGCTTCTTAAAATAATCACACAAACCTATTACACAACCACCTTTTGAACTTCCATCAAGCTTAGTAAGAATTAACCCATCTACAAAAATAGTTTTATCAAATATATCAAGTTGATTTTTTGCATTTTGACCAGAAGTTGCATCTATTATTAAAATATTCTTGCAATCTGCATTGAGATCGATTTTTTTAATAACATTATTAATTTTTTTTAATTCATCCATAAGATTTTGCTTATTCTGCAATCTTCCCGCGGTATCAATCAGCAAAATATTAAAATTATTTTTTTTAGCATAATCAAATGCCCTATAAGCAACTGCTGCAGGATCCTCTTTATCATGAATCGGCAAAATAATTTCACAGCTCGCTCTCTTGGCCCAAATATCCAACTGCTCCTTAGCCGCAGCTCTAAAGGTATCACAAGCCGCAATTAAAACTTTGTTATTTTTATTTGATAAATTGAAGGCAATTTTGCCAATAGTGGTAGTTTTTCCAGCTCCATTAACGCCATTAAAAATTAATGTTTGTAGTTGACCAAATTCTTCATTATCAATAAATAATTTCTTTTCATGCGGCTTAAGAATTTTATATATTTCATCAGAAAGCATTTTTTTTATCTCTTCAACAGAAACATCTTTGTCAAACTTTTTTTGAGCAATATTTCCTATAATTTTTTGACTTGTAGAAACGCCTACATCAGCCGAAATCAACATCTCTTCTAGATCCTGTAAAATATCGCTTGATAGTTTCTTTTTAATAAATATTTCATCAATTGCCTTTGTAATTTTCTGGGAAGAAAGTTTTAATTGATCCTTTATTTTAGACCTTGTAAAAAAATTTAGTATAGACATTAGTCAACAAATTCATTAATTTTTTTACAAGCCTGAATTAACGCAGAAGCTTTATTTATGCATTCATTATGCTCAGATTCCGCATTAGAATCAAAAACAACACCAGCGCCAGATTGAATATAAATTTTATCATTTTTTATAAGCGCAGAGCGAAGAGTGATGCATGTCTCCATTTCGCCATTTGCAGAAAAATATCCTACACATCCTGCGTAAAACGCTCTTTTTAAATTTTCAATTTCACTAAGAATTTGCATTGCCCTTATTTTAGGAGCGCCACTTACTGTCCCAGCAGGAAACCCACTAATTAAAGCATCTATGGCATCAAATTCATCTCTAATTTCACCCTCAACATTTGATGATATATGCATTACATGAGAATAAAATTCTATCACCATTTTTTCTGTTGTAACAACGGTTGATGGCTTACATACCCTTCCTACATCATGCCTTCCTAGGTCTATTAACATTAAATGTTCTGCTACTTCTTTTTCATCGCTAAGTAAATTTTTCGCAATCGCCCTATCCTCTTGGATATTTATGCCTCTAGGCCTAGTCCCGGCTAACGGCCTAATTGTGACTTTATTGTTTTTTAAAGAAACCATTATTTCCGGACTAGATCCAGTTAGAACAAAATTATTAAATTTTAGATAAAACAAAAATGGCGAAGGATTGAGACTTCTTAAAGACCTATAAAATAAAAATTCATCTTCAAAATAATCGCAGGTAAATCTTTGTGACGGCAATATTTGAAAAATGTCGCCATTAACAATAAAATTTTTGCAATAATCAACTATTTTGCAATATTCATCTTTATTGTGACTAGATTTAAATGAATAGCCTGAAGTGTTAATATTTTTAATCTTTGTAAATTCACCATTCTTGATTATATCTTCAATTAAATTTATTTTTTTTTCAAGATAATCATAGTCATTTTCCTTGTTTCCATATAATGGACAACATATAAGCGCACAGTCGTAAAAATTATCAAAAACCACAATAACTTGCGGCCTAATAAAAATAGAATCCGGGATATTTGTTTCGTCTATTTGTTTATTATTGGATATTTTTTCAAAAAAATTCACCATGTCATAACCAAAATATCCAAATATTCCAGCGCAAATTGAAGGCATCTCAGAATTATTATAACTAAACTTACTAAAATCAATTTTTGATGAGTTAAAAAAATCTCTAAAGCTTTGAATTACATTATCTCCCTTTTTAACAAAGCTATTTCTATCTTTGTAAAAATCTAAATTAATTGCAGAGGCACCATTTTCGCATTTCCATACAACATCTGGGTCAAAGGCTATTACCGAAAACCTTCCCTTACTATTTTTTCCATCTTTATTATTTTGAGCCGATTCAAGAAGTAAGTTATAATCAGGAAATTTTTCAAATATTCTTCTAGCCGCAAGAACTGGCGTTATTTGATCCGAGGAAATTTTTTTATAAAGAATTGCTTTATTACTACTTTCTAAAAAAATGTTAAATTCATTTTTATTAAAATTAAAAGTCATTAACTATTCTTGCTTTAGTGATTTAAGAAATTTTTCATTAACCTTAATTGGATATTTAATTTGCATAAATTTATTAAGCTCTTCTAAAATTTCATTTCTATACAAATTAGCAAATTCTTTTTTGTATAAATTTATCTTATCTTGTGAAATTTGTTGATGATTAATTTGCTTTAAGATTGCTATTTTGTATGAAGAATTGTCTTTAAAAGCAGCGGTAACTTTCCCAACATTTACAGCAAAAACCTCTTCTAAAAACTGATCAGCGTAAGGCATCCTTCTTCCTTGCATCTCAGCAACATAGTATCTTGGCAAAATCTTTTCTTTTTCTAATTTAAGATTATATTTTTCAGCAATTTTATAAAAATCTTGCGGAGAAGATTTCATCTCATCGGCAATTTTGTTGGCCGTAATTTTTAGCTCTTCGTTTTTTTTGTCATCATTATAAAGTTTTTCAACTTCAATTCTAACATTTTCAAATTCCTTAAGTTTTTTAGGATCAACTTTTTTTACAATTAAAGCGTAAAATTGATTATTCTTTGCAGAGAAATATAATTTTGAAGCTTGATTTTCGTTGCTTAAAAAAGCATTTTTTACAAAATCTTCTAAGGAATTTATTTCACTATTTTTTGAAGCTGAATAATCAATAGCTTGGTTGTCAATATATATTGATTTGACTACGAGATTCTTTTCTTTAGCAATATCATCAAGAGAATTTTTTGAAATTAATTTCGCATCAATTTTTGCAATTTCTGCTTGAATTTCTTTATCACTTTTACTCTTTAAAATAATTTGCTTGATATCATTTTTAACTTTTGCAATATCTATAAAATTATCTTTTGAGATTTTTTTAACAAAAAAGACATGAAAACCCAAATCGCTTTCTATTACTGGAGAAACAGAGTTTACTTCAACAGAAAATGCCTGATTAGAAACATCTGGAAGCAAATCAATTTTTTTGATATTTTTTAAGTAAATATTATTTTTGTTTTTTATATCATTGCTTTTAGAAATTTCAGAAAATTTTGCATCAATAGATTTCAAATCTGATAAATTTAATTCTTTTAAAAACTTTTCTGCTAAATCTTTTTTCTTAAATAAAACATGCATGAAATCCCTTGTTTCAGGAAGCTGATAATCAGATTTGTTCTTTTCATAATATGAAGATATTTCTTGGTCAAAAACCTCGACTTGCTTCACGATATTTTTAAGTGGAATCGTAAAATAAGAGACTTTTCTTTTTTCACTCTCAGTAAATTTACTTTTTTTCTCTTCGTAAAAAGCTTTTAATTCTTGATTAGTTGGCTTTGGAGTCTTTATTGACTGAATATTTACATAAGCAATATCCACCACTCTTCTCTCTTCATTTACCTCAGCAACCCTTCTTGCAACGTCTTCATCAACAATAATAGCTGATGATATGGAATTAATTATCATTCCCGACATTACCTCATCCTGAATTGCTCTAAGATATCTTTTTTCATCAAGACCATTTTGCGCAAGAAAATAATTAAATAATTCGTGATTAAATTTTCCATCTTTGTAAAAATTTTTATCTTTTGCAATCGCCTTTAATATGATCTTTCTATCTCCATCAACCTTAAACTGATCTCGAAGCTTTTCCATAATTTTTTGACTAACTAGCCTATTTAAAACTTCTATACGAAATCTTTCTGAATTTACATAATTTTCAGCTTCTTTACTATTTTTATTAGCTGCAATGATAGATTCTCTATCAATTTCTAAAGCTCTTTGAAACTTATTATATGATATTTTTTCTCCACCAACTTTTGCTACCCAATTTGAAACATCTCCAAAAAGAAACGAGCTAACCCCAAGAAAAACAAATGATACCAATAAAAATACAATAGCGACTTTGAAAAAAATATTTCCTAATAATTTTTTATACCTATTCATTTTAAAATAATTTTATTTATTGAAATATCACTCAAATTTTAACTGCGAAATAACAGTGTTTTATTTAGCAGATTATTTTAGATTTATTGAACATCACTAAAATAATAGAGTAATTTTAAGAATTTAAGTTAAATTGTATAATAAATAAAAATTTAATCAAGAAAAGAATAAAAACCTACCACAGTATAAATTAAGCTTGTAAAAAAGTTTTAGTTAATCTATACTAAGCGAATGTTTATTTTGGTTTGTTACTTTTTTAACATCAATAAAATATTTTTTAACAAAAAAAAATAAAAAAATATCTTTTATTTTGTTAAAGAAATATTATCCAAAATATAAAATAAATTGATTTATTTAAATGGCATTAATTGTTCAAAAGTTTGGTGGAACATCAGTTGGAGATATATCTAGAATTAAAAATGTTGCCAAAAAAGTTAAGGCCGAGCTAGATAAAAAAAACAAAGTTATAGTAGTTGTTTCGGCAATGTCTGGAGTTACAAACCAATTAGTTAGCTATTGCAGCGAAGTTTCCAAATTAACCGATAATGAATCACTTGCTGAATATGACTCAATTCTATCATCGGGAGAGCAAATAACATGCGGACTTCTTGCTCTAGAGCTTCAATCAATAGGATATAAATCAAGATCTTTTCTTGGTTGGCAAATACCCCTTACAACAGATAATGTATTTTCAAAGGCAAGAATTGATAAAATTGACGGAGACTTCTTAAAGTCTCAATTAGAAAATTACGATGTTATAGTTATAGCGGGATTTCAAGGTGTTTATGATAAAGATAAAAGAATATCAACCCTTGGAAGAGGTGGCTCAGATACATCAGCAGTTGCAATTGCCGCCGCTGTTAAAGCGGATCTTTGCGATATATATACTGATGTTGATGGAGTTTACACAACTGACCCCAGAATTACTGAAAAAGCTCGCAAGCTCAATAAGGTAACCTATGAAGAGATGTTGGAAATGGCATATAGCGGATCTAAAGTTTTACAAACAAGATCGGTTGCCATGGCGATGTCTCACGCGGTTAGAGTCAGAGTTTTATCTAGCTTTCAAGAAGTTAATGATGGCTCTGGCACAATATTAGTCAACAATGATGAGGAAATTATGGAAAGAAGAGTCATTACGGGAATAAGTTATTCAAAAAATGATGTACAGATTATGCTAACAAAAATGCCTGATCACCCCGGATTGTCAGCATCAATTTTTGGTTCACTTGCCCAAAAAGAAGTTAATGTTGATATGATAGTTCAGAATGTGAGTTCCGATGGAAAGTCTGTTGATATAACATTCACAGCATCTAAAGATGAATTAGAGCGCGCAAAAATTGCAATTGAAAATGTGAAGAATGAAGTAAAATATCAGCAAATGCATATTGATGAGAATATTGCAAAAATCTCTGTAATTGGAGTTGGCATGATTTCTCATTCTGGCGTTGCTCATACTATGTTTAAAACCCTTGCCGCCAAAGGTATAAATATAATAGCTATTTCTACATCTGAGATAAAAATTTCAGTTTTGATAGCAAAAGAATATGGAGAATTAGCGGTTAGAATTCTTCATGATGCTTATGGACTTGAAAAATAATTCAAATTCAATAGCTAATTGCATAAATTTCTATAAATAAAAATATGACAGATCTAAAAAAATTCAGAGATTTAGGCATTTCTCAAACAATGCTTGACGCCCTTCATAAAAAAGGCTTCGAAGAGCCAAGCTCTATTCAAGCAAAAACTATACCTTTTCTTCTTGCTAATAAAAAAGATCTTATCGGGAAGGCGCAAACTGGTACCGGTAAAACTGCTGCATTTGGAATTCCTTTAATTGAAAATATCGTTCCAAACAAAGGCTATGTTCAAGCCCTAATACTGGCCCCAACAAGAGAATTAGCTATACAGGTAACAGAGGAACTTTCTTCATTTGCGACAAATTTTGAAACGAAAATCATCTCCATTTACGGAGGTCAGCCAATTGAAAGACAAATATCTAGACTTCAGCGAGGAGTTGATATTGTTGTCGGAACTCCTGGAAGAATTATTGATCACTTAAATAGAAAAACTTTAAATATTTCAAAGCTTTCTTATATCGTTTTGGATGAAGCTGATGAAATGCTAAATATGGGCTTCATCGAGGATATAGAAGAAATCTTAAAGATGGCGCCCAAACAAAGAAGAACGGTTCTTTTTTCAGCAACAATGCCTTCTCATATCGAGAAGCTTGCTAAAAATTACATGACTGAATATGAAATTATTTCAGTTATTTCAGAGAAATCGGCCAAAAAAAATATTGAACAAATTTATTTTGAAGTTGCGCAATCCGACAAGTTTGAAGCTTTGTATAGAATAATTGATGTTGAAGAAAGTTTCTACGGAATGATATTTTGCAGAACTAAATTAGATGTAGATGATGTTGCAAGCAAGCTAACAAATCGCGGGCTAAGATCTGATGCAATTCACGGCGATTTATCACAAGGACAAAGAGAAAAGGTTCTAAACAAATTTCGTGATAAAAAAATTAATATCTTAGTTGCAACAGATGTTGCCGCCAGAGGAATTGATGTAGACAATTTAACTCATGTAATCAATTACTCTCTTCCTCAAGATCCTGAAAGCTATGTTCACAGAATTGGAAGAACTGGAAGAGCTGGTAAATCTGGAACAGCTATTACCCTCATAACACCTTCTGAATATAGAAAACTTATTTCTATTCAAAAAATGGCTAATGCCACTATAACGAAGCAAAAAATTCCTGATGTTCAAGAAATTATTGTTAACAAAAAACAAAGAATATCATCTCTTATATCAAAAACACTCGAGGACGCTGATTTTGGTGACTTCGAGAAATTGGCAAGTGAAATTGTAACCAATCAAGATCCGAAGAAGTCGATTGCCGCTCTTTTAAAAATTGCCTTCAAGAATGAGCTGAAAGAAAGTAACTATAACGAGATTCGTGATCCTTCCAAAAAAAGAGACTATAACTCTTATGATGAAAGGGGAATGGGAGGCGGATATAGAAGCCCTATCGGATCAGAAGGAAAAAGAAATTATGTTGATCGCAAAGGAACCGCAAGATTATTCATCGCTAAAGGAAGAAGCAATAATATGGATGCAAGAAAACTTGTAGAATTTATTCAAAGCGAAACTGGCGTCGATCAAAGACGAATTGATGATGTCAGCGTATTTGATAATTTTTCATTTTTTGCAGTACCTTTCGAAGATGCAGAGAAAGTTCTAAGATCTTTTAACAATAAAGCGAATGGAAGAAAATCTCTTGTTACCAGAGCAAAAAAAAGATAATAAAACCACTCTCACAATAGCTAAGAGAGACAAATTTTTATTTAATTGATGAAATTTCTATTAATCTCTTAGCTATATTTTTTGCTATAAATAATTCTTGTTTTATGATTTCAATAGACCTTGAAATCATATCATCCAACAATGTTTCATCCTCAATAAGATCGATCACAGCTCTTACAAGATCTTCTTCATTTTCAACAAGTTTACAACATTTATTAATGTGTAATTTTTGATAAATATCACTGAAATTAAATGTGTTATTACCACTAATTACAGCGCATTTAAGCTTTATTGGTTCAAAAGGGTTATGACCACCAACTTTTACCAAAGAACCCCCAATAAAAGCAAGGTCACATAATTCGTAAAATAAACCAAGTTCAGACATTGTGTCTGCAAGATATATTTCAGTTAAAGGTGAAATTTCTTGCAGCAAACTCCTTTGAGAATAATTAACCCCCCTCAGTAAAGAAATAATATCATGAGCTCTAGAGGGGTGACGCGGAACAATAATAGTTAAAATATCAGGAAAATATAATTTAATTTTTTTATGAGCAGAAATAATAATCTCTTCTTCTCCCTTGTGAGTACTTGATGCAAGCCATATTTTTCTTTTTTTTATCATCTCCTTAAGCAGCAATAAATCATTTTGATTATAACTTAAAGTGCCAGATTGAGACTTAAGATTTCCATAGCATAACACTTCTCGCTTTGTTAAATTATTAATTCTAATTTTATCCTCCCGTGACTGAGCGTAAATCAACGAAAAATTATCAAATAAATTTATTCCAAAAATTGATTTTATTAAATCCCACCTTTTATAACTTCTTTCGGAAATTCTCGCATTAACTAAAAATGTTAAAATCCCCATTTTCTTTGACTGATATATGAAATTTGGCCATATTTCACTTTCTATAAAAACAGCTATTTTTGGCTTCCAATATTTTAGAAATTTATTAACAATTATAAGAGAATCAACTGGCAGAAATTGGTGAATTACTTTATTATTATATGATGAAATTTTTTTTGAAACTATTTCAGCCGAGGTAAGAGTAGTAGTTGTTATGAGTATATTAATTTTATCAGAATTAGCTAATAACTCATCAACTAATGAAAACGATGAAATAGCCTCTCCAACGCTAACAGCATGAATCCAAAAAATTTCTCCTTGAGGTCTTTTGATAGAATAAATTCCAAATTTTTGTTTAAAACTCAAAAAATTTTCTTTTTTAGAAATAGCTCTAATTATAAATAATAAGAATAATAATGGTAAAATTAAAATTGAAATTACTCTATAAATTAAAATCATTTAAAATCCCCCAGCATTTTTAATTAGAAGTTTTTTAACCAAAGAGATCCTCTTAACAATTCCCAACCCAATGTTTCTTGATACTTTTATCGCAATATTCTTCGTTTCAAAAATTGAATTTATCAAGTCAGTTGCTATAACCATTTTTCTAGAATTAAACTTTGCTAATCTATTATATTCTTCAATTAAAATATCGCTGTTTATGTCTAAACCGCTGTAAAAATATTTCTTTACAAGATCCCTAAAAATAATTACTGAGCTAATTCCTAGATTAAGTCCTTGGCCGGCGATTGGGTGAATTCCACAAGCGGCGTCACCAACAAGAATCATTTTTTTATAGAAGAAATTATTTGCTTGAGCAAGTATAAGGGGGTAAGAATATTTATCAGAAATTAATTTTATTTCGCCAAGACAATTTTCAATTTTTCTATTAAGATAAAATTCAAAAGAATTATCTTCTAAAGACTTAAGAGGCTCTGCTTGTTCATCAGAAACTATCCATACCACTGATGAATTATGCTGATCTTTTAATGGCAAAATCGCAATAGGACCTTTTGGCATAAATCTTTCCCAGGCAATATTTTTATGAGGCTGACTGTGCCAAATATTAAAAACTATCGCAGTTTGGTCATATTTTTTTATTTTTGTAGAAATGTTAAATTTTGAACGCAGATCAGAAAATCTTCCATCGCAGGCCAAAAATATTTTGGCACTTATTTTTTCGTTATTATCTAAAGTTATCTCTGCAGAATTATTCTCAAAAATAATATTATCATAGCTGTTGGGACAATAAATTTTTATATTTGGCGTTTTAATTAATTTATTTCTAAGGGCATTATGAATTTCAAAACTTTCGATTAAAAACCCAAAATTCTCTTCTGAAACATCTTTTGATAAAAAATCAAGAACAACCATAGATTTGTAGTCAGTAATCCTGATATCTTTAATTATGCCAGCATTAACTTTTACCTTTTCCAATATTCCAATTTCATCAAATAATTTTAACGAACTATTGGAAATTGCATAACCCCTTCCGTCTCTTTTCCTATCAATATTAATTATATCATTTTTCTCAATAACTGCAATTTTTAAATCAGAAGAAATATTCGCTAGCGAAAGAGCGGCAGTCATTCCAGAAAAACTTCCTCCTATTATTGCAATATCAAAATTTCTCATAATTTATCATAATATATTCTTGTGACCCTCTGAGATATACTTGTAAGAAGCTCATAAATGCTTGATTTTATAGCATTGGCAATGTTTTTTGCTTCTATATTATTACCATCTCTTTCTCCCATTATAATGACTTCATCACCAACTTTTAAACCCTCTATTTCAGTAACATCAATCATTGCTTGATCCATACATACATTTCCAACAATTTTAGCCCTATTTTTATTAATCATTACAAAGGAAAAATTATACGGAGACCTTCTAAAACCATCTCCATAACCTATTGGAATTGTAGCAATTAGAGATTTTCTTGAAGTTAAATATTTATTCGAATATGATATTGAGACATTTTTGTCAACAACTCTTAATTGACTAATAAAAGTTCTTAAAGTCATTATTGGAATAAGATTTATTTTTGATGGCAAGTTTCCTGTATCCGCCGGATCATATCCATATAATGCGATTCCAACTCTGACCATATCAAAATGAGAATCTTTCCAATATATAGTGGCAGCAGAATTTGCCGCATGAATAATAATATCGGGATTGTTTTTCTTAATATTTTCTATGCAATCTTTAAAAATTTTTATTTGATTTACCGTAACTTCATTATAAATTTCGTCAGCAGCAGAAAAATGTGCGAATATTCCCCTTATGTTAATATTTTTTAAATTACTAATTTTGTTATAAAGATCTATAAAATCAGATGGTTCAACGCCAATCCTATTCATACCAATATTAATTTTGATGTGAATATTTACAAACTTATTTCTTTTAATTGCCTCTTGAGAAATGCCATAAGCAACTTCATAAGAGTATATTGTAACATCGCAATCATAATCAAAAATATAAGAAATATCGTCAAAAAAAACTGATGACATATTTAGAATAGGGGTTTTTACACCAGACTCTCTTAATTCTTTTGCTTCATAAAAACACGCAACACCGAACATGTCTATTCCAAGATCTTCTAGCTTTTTTGCTATCTTTACAGAACCATGACCATAAGCATTAGCTTTTATAGAAGCTAATATTTTTACAGAGCTTTTAATTAGCGACTTTATTTGATAAAAATTATTTTCAAGGGCAGAAAGATTAATGTCTGCAACAACTTTTCGGTGATACATTAAATCATTTCGTTTGGATTAACCCATTTATCGAATTCTTGCGCGCTAACAAGCCCAGAATCAATTGCGGCTTTTCTTAGAGTAGTTCCCTCTTTATGCGCTTTTTTAGCAATTTTTGCCGCATTGTCGTAACCAATATATGGATTAAGGGCAGTTACTAACATTAAAGATTGTTCAAGCAATTGAGCAATTCGCTCTTTATTAGCAGTAATTCCAACCAAGCATTGATCAATAAAGCTATTAATTCCATCAGAAAGCAAATTTATTGATTCAATAACATTTCGAATTATCATTGGACGAAAAACATTCAACTCAAAATGTCCGTTAGAGCCACCAACAGTAACAGCCACATGATTTCCCATTACTTGCGCCGCAATCATTGTTAAAGCTTCGCACTGTGTTGGATTAACTTTTCCTGGCATAATTGAAGATCCGGGCTCATTTTCAGGAAGGCTGATTTCGCCAAGCCCAGAGCGTGGCCCAGAAGCTAAAAAGCGAATATCGTTAGCAATTTTCATGATTGATGCAGCCAGTGAATTCAAGCTTCCAGATAAATTTACTAATTCGTCATTACAGGCTAGTGCAAAAAATTTGTTTTTACTTGTATGAAAGATATCAGCATGCTCTAAACCAAGTTTAAATAAGTTAGAATCTTTTACCTTCCAAAATCCTTCAGATAAGATTGTGCGTCCCAAATCAAGATTTAATAAAGTTTCATATTTTTTCTTAAAATCCGAAACTTCGGTAATTTTTTCTGCAAATTTTTCTGCAAATTTTGGATGGCAATTTAAGCCCGTGCCAACAGCGGTTCCCCCCTGCGCCAAAGCAGTTAAGTAGCAAATTGCCTGCGAAACAAAAACCGCCGCACATTGCACCTGAACCTTGTAAGCAGAAAATTCTTGCCCCAAAGTTACAGGAGTTGCATCTTGTGTATGCGTGCGACCAATCTTTACAATATCAAAAAATTCTTTCTCTTTTTTCCCAAGCTCATTTGCAAAGCGCACTAGGGTTGGAAGTAATTTTTCATAAACCGTTAAAACCGTTGCAACATGCATGGCTGTAGGAAAAGTATCATTCGAGCTTTGCCCCAAATTCACATGATCATTTGGATGAACCGGCGACTTTCCACCCTTAACGCCATTTATTTTTTCATTAGCAACTGATGCGATAACTTCATTCACATTCATGTTGGTTTGAGTGCCAGAGCCAGTTTGCCATACCACAAGCGGAAAATGATTTTCATAAAACCAGTCAAAACGCGAAAGAATTGTATCAACAGCTGTCACAATTTTATCAGCAATATCAGCTGAGAATTTTTTAAACTCAGTTGATGATGGATCAGCATTCATCAAGTCTTTATTGGTAAGAGCCGCCGCCTTTTTAATCAACAACATTGCGCGCACAACTTCACGCGGCATTTTATGTCCAGCATTATCAGTGCAAATAGGAAAATTTTGCACGCTGCGCTGCGTTTGCGCCCCATAATAAGCCTCAGCAGGCACTTGTATTTCACCAAATGAGTCTGTTTCAATTCTAAAATCTTTCATATAAACTTAATTTTATCTAATTACTTATTTTAATATATTAATAATATAATATAATTATATTTAAAATCTAGCTAAAACAAATTGAGCTAAACTGCTTAAGATCAAGGGAAACTTTGCCTACAAGCACTCCATCAACATTGTCTATCTCAATTATCTTTTTAAAATTATCGCCATCAACAGATCCACCATATAAAGTTTGGAAATTTTTTATATTTGGAAATTTTTCTTCAATAATTTTCTTTATCAGAAACATTATTTCGGCTATTTCTTCCTCTTTAGGAATTATCCCCGTTCCTATTGACCACACAGGCTCATAAGCAATTATCAATCTATTAATATTTATATTAGAATTTAGTGATCGAATTAATTGGCTATATACATACTCTAAATGCTGAGATTTTTTCCTAAACTCAATGGATTCACCAACACAAAGAATTGGCACAAGCTCGTTTTTTACGGCTAATTCCACTTTTTTTGCAATAATTTCATCGCTTTCATTATGCCCGATTCTTCTTTCGCTGTGACCAATAATTACAAATTCAGCACCGGCATCAAAAATCATACCAGCACTAATATCTCCTGTATAGGCACCGCTATCTGCAAAATGACAATCCTGCGCTCCTATTGAGAATGGCTTGTTTTCTAGCATCATTTCCATTAGTTCATTTTCAGAAAAATCTTCAATCGATTTTTCTTGTTTGCCCATCTCAATTTCTATTTTCGAAAATGCATAGTCAGTCAAAGCAGAATTTGCAAGGTCAATAAAAGGAAGTGGTGGACATATTATAATTTCATTATCACTAATCATATTTTCTTTACTTTTATCGTAAATATCAAAAAATCCAACAAAATACTGGTCACAGAAGTCGTGATCAGCATTCATTTTCCAGTTTGCAACAATAATTTTACGACTCATAATTTAATATATTAATTTTTCTAATTTTGTACCAAAAAGATAATATCTCCAGCCGCTAACAACATCTTTTACACTTTTATTTCTTAAAATAATTTGTTTTAAAGATGAAGAATTTATAAGAAATTGTTCTTTAAAATTTTCTTCCTTAGCTATTCTTAATATTAAATATTTTGCTTTTTTATAGCAATCCTTTTGTTCCTCATTCATAATGTATAGTGGGGAATCATTTTTATGAAAATGATCATATAATTCTTGGCCTTGATTTTTGAATTCAGTATTTCTTTGTTTACCGAAATCATTTTGTGAGCTTATTATAATATTTTCAAGCTCTAATATCAAATGATCATCAATAATATCTCTTAAAAAATCAATGTTTAAAAAGTTGTCATCACTAACGATTTTTTCTATATAATTATCCGCAAGAAGATGCTGTCTAGGTACATCTATTTTTCTAGCAGTTTCCTCTCGCCAATAAATAATATTTCTTACCATAATCTTTCTTAATTCACGATTATATGATCTAGAGTGAAATGTAAAATTATTGACTAAATTATTAATATTATCAGCGATACTTTTATCTATAAAATTTTGCATTTCCTCTTCAAACCATTTTTGCTTCTTGTTTACAATTAAATTCTCAGAAAATACTTTATGAATTTCTTCAATATATGCAACATCCAGTAAAGCATATTCTATCTGCTTAATATCAAGAGGCCTCTTTTGCCAATTGCTTTTTTGCATTTTCTTATCGATCTCTATATTTAATAATTTTTCAACAAGATTTGAATATCCAGGATTAAAGCCCATTCCACAAAAGTTTGCCATAACTTGCACATCTTCTATATTTTGAGGCCCCACTCCAGACTTATTAAAAAATATTTGCAAATCCTGAGAACAAGAATGAAGAATTTTTTTTATATTCACATCATTGATTACATTAAAAATCGGAGCTAAATCAATTTTAGATAAGCAATCAATTGCATATAAATTTCCGTCAACAGCAATTTGAATTAAGGATAATATTGGATAATATGTTTTCTCTCTTGTAAATTCTGTATCAATAGCAATAATTTGTTTTTTATATATTTTTTCAATTATTAAAGATATAGACTCATTATTATCAATTATTTCCTTACTTTTAATTAATGTCATTATGAAGAAATTTCTATTGAATTTATTGGTTACTTTAAGCCTTGTATCGCCTGTCTTTGCAAAGAGTAATAATAAATCAAAACCCCTAAATCAAATTCAAAAAAATCAACAAAACTCAAAAATACTGTCAAGTAAAGAAAAAAAATTAGTCAGAAAAAAAATATCAAATATCGTCTCTAAAAATAATTCTAATAGCGCACAAAAAGTAAAATTTGCTCCTAAAAATATAAATATATTAATTGACAAGGGCTATAAATTGCAAATTGAACTTGATGAAAAAATTTGCAATCAAATATTAGAAGGTTTTTGTACCTACAGAGACTTCCCAACGCAAGAGAATCCTATATTTCACCCAACAAAAATTGTTATTTTATTTGACAAAGCTTTGGCATTTCAAACCATCAATAATAGCAATAAAATAGTTAAAATCAAGGATGGTAAATATGAATTTAAAACAATTAATCATAATTTGATCTCTTTTGATACAAAAAACGGAAAGATTAATGATTTAAAGTTAATTTCTGGAGATCTAAGAAAGGAACAAAAAGAATCTTCTCAATGTTCAATAAACCAATTTATTTATGATTTTTATAAGCAATACCAAGATGGAATAAAAATTTTAGATGGAATTTTTGTTGATAAATATAATTTTTCCGCAATTAGTGAGTTTGAGGTAATTTTATCGCCAGAAAATAAAAATAGATATATTGTTGCCTCTTCAAGAACATCAAATCAGAATTACCAGGTATTAAAAGATATAAAATTATGTCAGTTTTATAACGACAAGGAAAAATATTATATTAAATATATAAGCGAAGAAAATTGCATTAATAGCCAGAGTCCTCAGGAATGCGATCAACTCAAATTATGTCATGACTTTATAGAGGTAAATAGCTGTGAGCCAGTATTTCTTAGCGAAGAATTTAGTTAAAAAGTGCTTTATTTAGAAGCGCGCTCTATTCCTTCTCTTATAAGATCTATAGCTTTCTTTGCATCTTCAAAACCTTTAACCTTAACCCATTTTCCCTTTTCCAAATCTTTATAATGCTCAAAGAAATGCTTTATTTGATTAATCAATTTTTCAGAAAGTTCTTGAAGAGAAGAAATTGATTCATATTGGGAATTAAGTTTTTTAGCTGGAACTGCAATAATTTTTTCATCCATCCCTTTCTCGTCTTCCATCACCAGAACACCAATGGGCTTAACCGAAATAACCGCCCCCGGAACAATTGCGTAATCCGATACAACAAGAACGTCGCAAGGGTCGCCATCATCAGACAAAGTATGCGGAACAAAACCATAATTACACGGATAATACATCGGCGTTCCCAAAAATCTATCAACAAAAATTGCACCAGCATCTTTATCAAATTCATATTTGACCGGGTCAGAATTCATCGGTACTTCAATGATAACATTTACGTAATTAGGCGCATCTTTTCCAATTGATATTTTGTCAATATTCATAATTAAATTTTTTTGTAATTAGTATTATTTTATCAAATTTCAGCGCTAATGTTATAAAATTAATATTGAAAAGTCAAAAAATAGTTTTAAATAGCTAGATGTTAAGTAAAGTTTTTGCAACTCGAAAAACATTTAATAAAAAAAAGCCGGAGTCATAATATATATGACCCCGGCTTTAAAATTAAAAATATGATTTAATTTATTTTTTAAAAAAATTAAATTAATCTTAGAATCCCATTCCTGGCATTCCACCCATTCCCGGCATTCCCGCAGGAGCGGCTCCAGATGAGTTTTCTTCTTTTTTATCAACAATTGCACATTCAGTAGTTATTAAAAGAGATGCAATTGAAGAAGAGTCTTGCAGCGCAGTTCTAACTACTTTAACAGGATCAACTATACCAGCTTTAAACATGTCTCCATATTTATTATTCTGAGCGTCATATCCATATGAAGCATCCGCTTTAAGCGAAACTTCATTAGCAACAACTGCACCATCAAAGCCAGCATTCTCAGCTATTTGACGAATAGGAGCACGCAAAACCTTTCTAATAATATTTATACCAGTATTTTGGTCTTCATTTGCAGCTTTAAGCTTTTCAAGAACCCTACCAGCATAAACCAAAGCAGAACCACCGCCAGCAACAATACCTTCTTGCATAGCAGCACGAGTAGCATGAAGAGCATCTTCAACTCGATCCTTTTTTTCTTTAACTTCTACTTCTGTAGCGCCGCCGACTTTTAATATAGCAACACCTCCAGAAAGCTTAGCTAAACGCTCTTGAAGTTTTTCACGATCATAATCAGAAGTTGTGTCGGCAATTTGTTTTTTTATTGACTCACATCTTCCCTTAACATCCTTTGAAGAACCAGAACCATCAACAATAGTTGTATCATCTTTGGTTATTATAATTCTTTTTGCTTGACCAAGTTGAGCAGGATTAACTGATTCAAGTTTCATTCCTAAATCCTCGGAAATTAATTGACCACCAGTAAGAACAGCGATATCTTCCATTATCGCCTTTCTTCTGTCGCCAAAGCCAGGAGCCTTAACAGCGGCAATTTTTAATCCCCCGCGAAGCTTGTTAACAACCAGAGCCGCCAGAGCTTCTCCCTCAACATCTTCTGCGATTATAAGCAAAGGTCTTCCCGACTGAACAACGGCCTCAAGAAGAGGTACCATAGCTTGTAAACCGGAAATCTTTTTTTCAAATAAAAGAATGTAAGCATTTTCTAGCTCGACAGTCATTTTTTCACCATTAGTAATAAAATATGGCGATAAATAACCGCGATCAAAATTCATGCCTTCAACTACATTCATTTCAAACTCAAGACCTTTTGCTTCCTCAACAGTAATAGGACTTTCTGGCCCAACTTTTTGAAAAGCTTCTGCAATTTTATTTCCAATTTCAGAATCTCCATTAGCAGAAATTGTTGCCACTTGAGCAATTTCTTCTTTACCGCTAACTTTTTTGCTCATTTTTTTAAGCTCAGTTATAACAGCATCAACCGCAATATCAATTCCGCGCTTAAGATCCATTGGATTAAGTCCAGCAGCAACTGATTTTATTCCTTCACGAACAATTGCTTGAGCTAAAACAGTTGAAGTCGTCGTTCCATCTCCAGCAATATCATTAGTCTTAGAGGCTACTTCTTTCACCATTTGCGCACCTAAATTCTGGAATTTATCAGCCAACTCTATCTCCTTAGCAACGGAAACACCATCTTTGGTAATTCTTGGAGCGCCGAATGATTTCTCGATAACAACATTGCGACCTTTTGGTCCAAGAGTAACTTTAACTGCGTTAGCAATAATATCAACACCCTCGCATATTTTTGCGCGAGCATCAGAACCGAAAATTATTTCTTTTGAAGCCATAATATTTATAATTTAATTAGTATTTATTCAACAACAGCAAGAATATCAGACTCTTTAAGAATCACCAATTCTTTACCATCAATCTTAACCTCAGTTCCGCCCCATTTGGCAAAAAGAACTTTATCTCCAACTTTTACATCAAGAGCAACAATTTTTCCAGATTCATCTTTTGAACCTTTTCCAACTGCAACAATTTTACCTTCAGAAGGTTTTTCTTTTGCATTATCAGGAATAATAATGCCTCCAGCAGTTTTGCTTTCAGCCTCAATACGCTCTATAAGAACGCGATCATGAAGTGGTCTTATTTTCATATTTTTTATTAATTAATATTAAGATTATTAAAAAAATTTGCTTTTCTAAAGTTTTTTTAATAAAAATCAGTTGATGATTTTCAACATAAATTAAAATAATAACGATTTATTTTTTTACAAGGGGTAATTTTTATTTTAATAAATCATTAAGTTTTCCAGATCTGTCAAGATCATATAAATCATCACAACCGCCGACATGATATTCTCCGATAAAAATTTGTGGAACGGTCATTCTACCATTTGATTTTTTTATCATCTCATCTCTTGTAGCATCATCTTTTATAATTATTTCTTTGTATGACAATGACTTGTTCTTAAAAAGCTGTTTTGCCTTTACGCAAAAAGGGCAAATTTCTTTAGTATATATAATAATTTCTTTCATATTTAATAGAATTTATTTGGACCAATTCCTTCATTGCTCTGATCAAAACCAATCGGAGGCGTATAATACTGGTCGCTATCGTAAAAAGGGAAATTTTGTGGAGTGAAAGCATATGGATTTGAATATTGCTTTGATGAAGGTGTATATACTCTCTGTTGCTCACTATAATAATCATAACGATTATTTTTTACTTGACCCTGAGGTTGAATTGATGGAACTCTGTAATAATAATCAGGAACAACATTACCAGATACCCCAGACCTTTTATAATCAAATGCCGTTTCTGGCCTTTTTCCTTGTTCATAACCCAGGCGATCATATAAATCATAATCTCTTGAATCAAGGTTTGGACTCCTGGTGCAGGAAAAAATTACTAAAATATTAACTGCTAAAATTACTCTAAAAAACAACACAAAATCACAAAATATTTTGGATTAGAACAATAAACACAAAACCCTGTGGCAAAATTTAGTGATCTAAAACTATATTAAAAAATAAATTTTCTTCAACATATTTTTAAAAATATATTTTAATTATTACTTATTTTTTTAGGAAAACTTTTCTAGCTTGGATTTATTTGGTTGCTTTGACATTCTTAAAAATACAGAAATGTTGCAAATTGCGACAATCATGATTTTAGATCACTTGGCTCAAAGTTTTGCTGTTCATTATTATAGTACTGAACTGGAGGAACATAGTATTGATCGTAATCATACTGATATTGGCCACCGTAATTTACAGAAGGCGCTCTTGATCCTTGGTATGGCTGTTGCTGAAATTCGTAGGGATTATAATAAGCCCGAGAATTTGGAGTGCGATATTGCTGCTGATAGTATTGTGGTTGCTGGTAATATTGTGGTTGCTGGTAATTTCCTTGATACTGTTGATACGGCACTTGCCTTCCTGAATTATATGATGGCTGCATTGAATTACGCCTTGCATAATCTCCATTATCGTAATAGCTATCTCCAGATGAACAGGAAAAAACTGCAAAAAATAATAAAATTAGCAACAAATTCCAACAAAATAAAACAGGACTGTATAAATGGCGTTTCAAGCCAAGCGTTTGCATCAAAAAAAACAGATTTTATTTAAAAAAAGGCATGTTATTATATTATATAATTAAAAAAAATTTTTTAGCAAGTTTTTTTCAGCAAAAATAGTAATTAAGCATTTTTTTGACTTATTTTAATACAGATGAACTCGGATTATAAATTTATTAATATCGCAATAAATCTTTCAAAAAAGAATGCTGGCAACACAAATGCCAATCCTTCAGTTGGGTGCGTTATTGTTATAGGAAATCAGATTATTGCAACAGGGGCTACTGGTGTTGGCGGAAGGCCTCATGCCGAAGAAATTGCGCTTAGTAAAATTGCTACAAAAAATATACTGCAAAACGCAACAATTTATGTAAGTCTTGAGCCCTGTTGCCACGAAAGAGATGGCGGCAATTGTTGTGATAAAATCATTAAAAGCGGAATCAAAAAAGTTGTAATAGCAGCAATAGACCCCGATCCGAGAGTCAATGGCAAATCTGTAACAAAACTTAAAGAAGCCGGCATTGAAGTTACTATTATTTCTATGGATAGCGTTCAAAGAATCAATAAGGGCTTCTTTAAATCAAAGGCATTTGCGATGCCTTATATTACCGTGAAAATGGCCTGCTCTATTGATGGAAAAATTGCCACCAGTTCCAATGATAGCTTTTGGATTAGCAGTCCAGAATCAAGAAAATTTGCACATTATCTTCGACTAGAAAATCAGGCAATTCTTGTTGGTGGAAATACCGTGAGAAATGATGACCCAATTTTAAATATTAGAATTAGTGGTACCGAAGAAAGCAATAAATATCATCACAAAATTATTATTTCAAAGACTCTTGAATTTTTTGATTCTAAAAAAATTTTTAACAATCAGAACAATATAATATTAATATCATCAAAAATTCATCAAAATTCTAACAATAAAAAAATTTTAGATCTTAAAAATAAAGGGGTAAATTTTATTTTATGCAATGAAGATGAAGATGGCATTATTCTTTCAGAGGCACTTTTTGAGATTAATAAACTTGGAATTAATTCCATTCTAATAGAAGGCGGAGCTAAAACAATAGCATCCTTTATTAAAAAGAATTTAGTGGATGAAATTATTGTTATTCAAAGTCCTATGATTATTGGAAAAGAAGGAAAATCATGTATTGACGATCTTGGTATCGAAAAATTAAAAGAAGCCTATTTGTTTGAAAAAGATCATATTGCAGAAATTTCATCTGATATTATTTCTTATTATAAAAAGAAATAATTTATTTTTTCTGCTCCATATTCTTTAGCATAAATGGTATCTGAAGAATTGTAAATATCATTGATATTGGAAACATCCCGAACATTTTAAAACTTACCCAAAATTCTGTAGAGAAATTTCTCCAAACAATTTCATTTAAGATAGCCAAAAAAACAAAGAACCAAGCCCATCTCCACGAAAGAATGTGCCAAGCTTTTACATTTAATTTAATTTCACCAGCAAACAGATAGCTAATTAGCGGCTTCTTGGCGAAATAGCCAAAAAATAATAAAATTGCAAATAACAGATTTATTATTGTTGGCTTTATTTTAATAAAAAAATCATCACCAGATATTAAGGTGAGAGCGCCAAAAAATCCCAAAATTATTCCCGATATAAGAGGCATTTTAGCAATTTTTTTGGTTAATATATAAGATATTATCAATGCAAAGAATGTAGCAACAATCATCCATAAAGTAGCTGGTAAAATAGGATCTTGGGATTTTGATAACTTAAAAACTGCTATAAAAATAATTAGAGGTAAATAATCACAGAGAAATTTTGACCAATTTTCTTTTTTTCTTTGACTATTCATATTAAATTATAAGTTGTTAAATTGACAGCTAAGCCCATATTCTTCAGGATTTAAAAGTTTTTTGAAATCAAGAATCAAAACTTCAAAATATATATCGATATCTTTATTAGAAATAAGATTTTGAATAATTTCATTATTCATATAAAGATCCCTACCTAAGTCAAATCTTATAATCGAATTCTTTTTCATTCCCACTATTTTTTTTGCAATAATGTTGTTTTTATTACTTCCAGCAACAATGGTTTGGTAAAGCATTGATTTGATTTTATTATTGTTATTGTCATAAAAATCTATGTTAAAAACAACCTCATCTAGACAATTGACATAGCGATCTCCAAAGCCCTCTCCCAAAATTTGCGTTTTTATTGTATCTAAATATTTTTCGTCAATAAAACCAAGTGAATCAATAATTTTTTTATTAGAAATAACATCGTCTTTCTGATGATCATAATTTTGCGCCGTCTTGATGTTTGAAACAATAAAACCAGTTCTTTGTTTAACTTCATCAAAATTTTTATTAATACCATCAATTGAAACTGAAGAACTAACGCTATTTGGGTGATCTTTATGAGAAAATATTGCAAAGTATAAAACTAATATCAAAGCAATAATTCTAACGAATTTAGAGTTTATTATATCAGATATTTTCATAAATATTTTTTTTATCAATCGCGCCATTTCTGATGATTTCAACCTTGTTGTTATCAACCTTAACAACTGTTGATGAAATTTTTTCTTTACAAGCACCTCCGTCAATTAACAAAATATCTTCATAAAAAAAATATTTTTTAACATCAATAGCTCTAATAGAAGATGGCTCTTGAGACAAATTGGCGCTTGTAACAGCAAGGGGCCTCCCAAATGCTTTTAATAAATTAGAGATAAAGCTAAGATTAACAATTCTAAAACCAATAAAATTATCTATAGAATTAAGATTTTTTGCCAAAATATTTTTTGCAGAATTATTAACCTTTAGAACAAGGGTAATTGGTCCTGGCATAAATTTTTCAGCAATTCTATCCGAATATGTATTAAAATCAAAAATATTTTTTGCCTGCTCTAAATCATTTAGAAAAATTGCAATAGGTTTATTTGCTTGCCTATTCTTTATTTTAAATATTTTATCAACAGCTTCTTCGCTTGAAGCATCACAGGCAATTCCATAAACAGTATCAGTTGCAAAAGAAATTAATTTTTTTTCACGCAAAAATTTAACAGCAATATTTAAAGAACCCGAACTATTCTCATCTATCACAATCATAAATAATTATTAATTTTCATAGACTTAACTGGTTGAAATGTTTTTCTATGATATTTTGTAATTCCATATTTCTCAAGATTTTCAATATGAGATTTCGTTGGATAAGCAGAATTTTTTTTCCAATTATATTCGGGAAATTCCTTATCAAGCCGCAACATAATATCATCTCTAAATTCTTTAGCAATAATAGATGATGCCGCGATAGAAATTGATTTTGAATCCCCCTTTACTATTGGTATAATTCTAATAATTTGATCCATTTTTTTGAAAGGAAAGAAATTACCATCAACTAAAATAATTTCTGGGAAAATTTGATATTTTAAAGTAAAATTATTATACGCAATCAACATTGCCAGTTTTGAAGCCTCTAAAATATTTATTTTATCAATTATCTCGTTATCAACAACACCAACACCAAATTTATGAGTTGATATCAGCTTTAAGTATATTTCTCGACGATTCTTCTTTGAAAGTTTTTTTGAATCATTAATTTTTTCATAAAAGGAATTTTTGTTAGTAAAATTTTCTAACAAAACGCATGCTGCAACAACAGGACCGGCAATAGGGCCCCTTCCCGCCTCATCAAATCCAACTATAATGTTATTGAAAAAGTTATTTTCTATTTCGTAGTTCATAGGTAAAATTCTATTTCACTTTACTATTGCTATATTTTTTTTTTAAAATAAAATTATCAGAGAAATATTTTTTATGCTTCGTAAAATTTTTAACTAACTTTCTGAAGCTAGAAAATAAATTTTAAATTTTTAATTAGTAAAACTAAGTCATTACTTTAAACATAATGATATTTTTAACTATAATCAACTAAAATATATGGCATTTAATCCAAATTTTAATAGCAAAGCATCATTGATAAAGCCCGTCGTTATTGTATTAGCTGTTCTTTTAGCTATTGGCGGAGGATATGCATTATTTAACAAAAAGTCTGATTCAGGTAAAAATGATGAGGCAAATAAATCTCAAGAAAATCCCATAAACCCAAGTGGATTAGACTCTGATAAAAGAGTTAAAAATGTTGAAGATGTTGAAGAGGTTGTTACAAAATGGATAGAGGCCAACCCTCAAGCGATAATTAATTCTGTTTCTAATATGCAAAAAAAAGCTATGGAAGAGCAGATGAAAAATGCCCAAAAGAATATAGCTGAGAAAAAATCAGAAATTTATGATGAGAACTCCCCTTCATTTGCGCCAAAAGACTTTGATGTTACTATAGTTGAATTTTATGACTATCATTGCGGATATTGTAAAAAGGTAAACGCAGCTGTTGAACAGCTTCTCAAAAGTGATACAAAAGTTAAAATTATATATAAAGATTTTCCAATACTTGGACAATCCTCTGAAGAACTTTCCAAGGTTTCAATAGCGGTTTATCTTTCAGACAATTCATCTTTTAGAAAGTTTCACAACAAACTTATGTCTTCTAATGCTGCCAATAAAGATGCGGCATTAAAAATAGCAAAAGATGTTGGAATTGATGTAAAAAAACTAGAAAATACCCTATCTTCTCAAAAAGATAAAATAATGGAAATAATCAACAAAAATAGATCTGTAGGTAGTCAAATCGGTATTCAGGGCACACCGGCATTTATAATTGGTGATGAGCTAGTTCCTGGTGCAATTGATGCTGAAACCCTTAAGTCTAAAGTAAATGATTTAAGAAAAAAATAGTAATGAGTTCTCAAGCCTTCTCTTCTGCAGAATTTAATCTTCTTTCAGAAGAGAAGAGAATAGCGCTGAAACTAGTAGAAAAGGGGAACAATATTTTAATTACCGGCGGAGCGGGAACCGGAAAGTCCTTTCTTCTTAACTATATCAGAAAAAATTTTAAAGAAAAAAATATTGCTATAACCGCTAGCACAGGAATCGCTGCTGTAAACATATCTGGATCTACGATACATTCATGGCTTGGAATAGGCCTCGCAAACGGCTCTTTAGAACAAATTATACAAAATATTCGACACTCTAAGTTCGCCAAACTGAGAAGGAAAATAAGAGCAACAAATATCATTGCAATTGACGAAATATCAATGATTTCAGCAGCCACATTTGACATTATCAGCGAAGTATTAAAAGCAATAAGAGAGGATAATAGACCATTTGGAGGTCTTCAAATGATATTATTTGGCGACTTTCTTCAACTTCCCCCGGTATCAAATGATAAAAATGGCCCATTAGCGGAATTATGCTTTAAAAGTGACGCCTGGATAAAAGGTGATATTAAAATAGTTGATTTAAAGGAAATATTTAGGCAAAATGAGCGCAGATTTATTGATTTGCTAAATAATTTAAGATTTGGAAGAATTGATGAAAAGGATGCGACACTTCTTGAATCAAGAATGAAAGTTGAGGATAAAAATATCTCTCTAAGACCAACAATATTAACTTCCCACAATTATAAAGCTGACGAAATAAATGTAAGTCAACTAAAGAATATTGTTGGTGAAGAAAAAAGTTTTTGTGCCGAATATAGCGGAGATCCTCAAAAGATAGAATTCCTAAAAAAGAATTGTATTGCCAACGATATTCTAAGACTAAGAATTGGCGCTCAGGTTATGATGATAAAGAATACTCTCCAAAAAGATGGAATAATTAATGGCTCTCTTGGTATCGTCAGAGGATTTTCTAAAAAAAAGTCTTATCCAATTGTTGAGTTTATGAATAATTCGATACATACAATAGCTTATGAAGAATGGGCTGTAGAAAAATTTGATGATGATAAAAAAGAATTTGTTAAAGAGGCTTCTATTGCACAAATTCCTCTAATTTTATCATGGGCAATCACTATTCACAAATCGCAAGGATTAACTCTTGACAAAATTTCCTGCGACCTTTCGGAAATTTTTTCTTATGGACAAGCATATGTAGCGCTATCAAGAGCTAGAAATATTAATGGCATTTTTATTAAATCAATTAACTTTAAAAAAATTAAAGCAAATCCTCAAGCCATAGAATTTTATGAAAACATTTGTTAATTTAGCTTTTTTGTTTATTGCAATTTCTGTTTCAGCTTGCCTACCAGATATCTCTAATCTTAAAAAAGATAATAATGATTGCAAATATCACCAAAGTCTCTCACGGCATAAGTTGCAATTATTTCCAGATCTAGAAAAAACTGAGATAGAGCGTCGCAGGAAAATAAATCTTGATAATCTTGGCGATCTTGAAGAAGAAGCGGTAGTGCCAATTATCATTCAAAGAGTTTTAGATAATAAATCAAATGATTTTATTACAATAGACCTTCGTTATTACAAAAGCGTTAGCTTAGGCAATGTTATATTTTCAAATATCAAAAGTGATTTTGATTTCAAAACCTTTTTATTAACATCAAAATACTCTCAGGGATTTTTTTCGATATTTAATTTTGGCAAAAATTCAATAAACATCTTACCGCCCACAACAGATAGAAGGTTTGCTGATATTAAAATTGCTAATAAATATTCTAGTGATCCAGAAATTATAATAAATGTCAGCGGATCTGGAGAGATAGGAGGCAATATGAAGTTTTCTGAAAATCAAAATATTTCAATCATTGCTGATAATATAATAGAGCCTTCAAGACTTGATTTAAGAGAATCTAGTAATATTCAACTTCACCTAAATCGCAAATGGATAATGAACTTTTATAGCGTCCAAAATAGCAAGATAGTCGGTGGGAAAGTAACAAATGGATTATTTCGCTACATAAATAATAAAGACTCAGAAATATTTATTGATAAATTTACAAAATCTATAATAAAATGTTCTTTTAATGACATTAAAATTTAATCAAATGAAAACAAAGATAATTTTATTTATTTTGCTAATATCTACGGGTTGTACAACATATTCTACAAAACTAAATGAATTACAAAAAATTAATGTAGACAGCATTAGCGATATTAAAAAAGGAGAAAGCTGCTCTCGTAATCTTTTTGGAGGCTTCTCTATACCATATATAGGAGACACGGCGATCAGAATTAGCGGAGACCAATCCGTAATTCAGGCCATAAAAAATGCCAACATAAAAGATGTTTATGCAATAGATAATTACAATAAAAATTATTTTTTATTTTATAGCAAAAGATGCACCGTTGTATTTGGCAAGTAAATTATTTTATCATCTTACTAGAAACTCTTAAAAACCAAGAATTCGGTATTATTTGAAGTATCTTTAATATTAAACTGAATATTGGCGGAAAATGTATTTCAAACTTCTTTTTATTAAGACCTTCAACTATTATTTTTGCAGCCTTGTCAGCCTCTATAATAAATGGCATCTTAAAATCATTTTTATCAGTTAATTTTGATTTTACAAAACCGGGATTTACAACAGAAACACTAATGTTAAAAGGCCTCATCTGAACATAAAGACTCTCGCACAAATTTATAATTGCAGCTTTTGAAGCGCCATATGCTCCAGAATTTGGAAGACCTCTGTAACCAGCAACGCTTGCAATTAAAGCAATTTGTCCGGATTGATTTTTTTTCATTTCACCAACAACTGGCAGAAGAAAATTAAAAATTGATGTTAGATTTATATCTATAACCTCTTTAGAGTATTGGATATCAAGATTTCTAATTTTCTCTGGATCATAAATGCCACTTGCATATATTAACAAATCTATCTTTTGCCATTTTTCAATTATTTTTTTTAGAGCAACGTCAACATCTGTTTGATTTCTGACATCTAGAGCCAGAGGCAATATGTTTTTAAAAAATTCACTATTTTCATTTGCCAAATTTTCAAGAAGATGATTAGTTCTCGCAGATATTGCAACATTATGACCTTGGGAAATATATATCTTTGCCAATTCCATTCCAATACCAGAACTGGCTCCAATTATCCAAATATTTTTTTTCATAAATAAATACTATAATTTTCTAAAGCCAATCGTCAATTTTGCGACATTGAAGCCAAATTTGTTTATCTTAGAAACATTTATTAAGGATTTTTCATCTATTAAATACATCCAGTCATCGACACTAACATCTATAGTAGAACCATTATAAGGAATTCTTAAAACGTAGCTCATCGAAACCGCATTTCCAAATTGCTTGCCAGAAGCAATCCCTATAACATCCCCTGCTTTTGCAGTAAAATTATTACCATCTTTAAAAGTAACTACCCAGTCTCTATTTTGCTTTTCTCCATCGTCAAAAGTAAATACTTCATTTAATGTCAAAACATTATCCTTATACACTCCAAACATCTTAACAGTAAACCTTCTCGTTACCTTACCGCTTCTATCCTGAAGCATTCCATAAGCCTCGGTATTTCCTGAAAAATATTTAGAAATATCAAGTTTAGGTAATTGCTCAGAATAGCTTTCTATATTCTTAAATGCGCAAGAAAAAAGTGACATAGATGTAAAAAAAATAATTAATATTTTACAAAATTTCATATTTTAATAATTTTGGTTTTTATCAATTTTGCTAAAAAATAACAAAATAACAACAATAATTTTTATAAAGCATGGTATGATTGCATAAACAAATGAAAGATAAAAATTACTATCTCCATTATTTTGATAATTGGAAATATCAAGAAATATAAGCGCTGCGCCACTTGCAAAAGCAAGGGCTAACTTGCTTGCCATATTCCATATAGAAAAAAAAGAAGAACTATTTTTATTATTCTTCGAAATAATATCAGCAAGAATTGATGGGGGAATAGAAAGATCAGCTCCTAGCATTATTCCCGATAGACAGCATATAAAATAAAAAAGATAAGAATTACTTTTATTCAAAAAAAATGCTAAAAAGAAAATCATAATACTAAGAACAATTGATATAATCCATGAATAAGTTTTTCCAATTTTTTTTACAGAATAATTCCATATCGACATTGCAAATGCCGCGGAGCAAAAATATGTTAATAAAAATAAACCCATCGATTCCCTAGATTCTAAAACATCGTCAACAAAAAATATAAATGTTGATGCGGGAATACTTACCGCTATTGAGTTTATAAAAAATATTAATAATAAAACTCTAAATTCTTTTACTGAAAAAATTTCTAAAAAATTATTTTTTATTCCACCACGTTTTGACGAATAATTTTCTTTAGAATTATCATCAACATCCTTCAAAAAAAAATAAAATACAAAAATAAATAAAATCAAAATTATTGCAAAATACATGCCAAGATATTGTAAGGCCATATTCTGAGAAACAGAAAATGTCATAGAGATAATTGATGGAAGAATTGAAGCTGTAATTATTCCAAACAAACCCACAAATTCTCTCATCGAAACAATTTTACTTCTTTCAAGATAATTCCTTGGCAGTATTGTGGCAATCGCATTGTAATTTATTACTATAACACTAAAAAAACTATATACTAAAATAAGCATTAAAACAAACCATACTGGCATTAGCCCTTTATTTATAAAAATTTCCAGAGGATTAAAAAGGTAATAAAAAGATATAGCTAGAAAAGGTGCGGCGATGGTAATTATTTTTTTTCTACTAAAGCCTCGCTTTGAAAGCCAATCGCTCAGATACCCTATAAATGGATCTTCAATAACATCTATAAATCTTGATAAAAAAATTAATATGCCCACTAGACCAAAAGAGATCTGATAACTTGTAATATAAAAATCAGCTATATAAACATATATTGGAATACCTATAAAGGATAGTGGAAATGCCAATGAAGAGTAGAAAAAGAACTCTTTATTCATATCCCAAAAGCTTTTTTTGCATGGTTTTATATTTCGCTTTTTCACTCAGCCAAATATCTGCGAAATGAATTGCGAATTCATGATCTGAAATGTTAGAAATTAGCTCTGAATTATAATAAAGTTTTAGCCCCGAATCATCTACAAACGCCGTCTTGATATCCCCTTTAATAACATCAACAAAAATTTTTTCAAGATAATTTGTATATAATTTTTCTTTTTTTGAGTCAATTAAATTAATTCTTTTAATTTCTTCAATTGACGCTTCGACAAGCTCTTTCTTTGTAAAATTTCTTTTATATAGAATGTTAATTGCAAATTTTTTTCTGTAAGATTTTTGATCAGAATTATTTTCGGCGATTAATTTAATGTCATATATATTAAAGCCAAGAATTTTTAACTTATAATAGCCTAATGTCTTTGGGTTTGTAAAGTTTTTGACAATCTCTTTTGAATAATTATTATTTAATTCAAAATTATGATAATCATCACTAGCTAATGAATTTACTGTAAGAAATAACAAAAGGAAATAAGTTTTAATTATTAATTTCATTTTTTGTAATTTTTTTATAATTATTCTTTTACAAGAGCAAACTGAACTACATCAGTCCTTGCCGAAGCAAAGCCAGCAGCGCAATATGCAAGATAAAATCTCCACTTGCGAATAAATTCTTCAGAAAAGCCCATTGCCAAAATTGCACTTTTTTTCTTATCAAAATTTTTTAACCATGAAAGTAATGTTTTTTGATAATCTTTTCCAAAAGAGAATTGATCGACAATATTAAGATTTTCTTTTTTTGCCGAATTTATAAAAGCTTCTTTCGAAGGCAAAAAACCCCCAGGAAAAATATGCTTTTGAATAAAATCAAAACGATTTTTGTAATCTTTATATATATTGTCAGATATAGTTATTGTCTGAATTAGTGCCGTTCCTTTATTTTCAAGGCAATTGAAAATTGATTGAAAATATTTTGACCAATATTGCTTACCCACGGCCTCAAACATTTCTATGGAAACAATTGAATCATATTTCCCTTTCTCATCCCTGTAATCTCGAAGATTTATACTCACATTATTATTCAATTCTGAACTTTTAATATTTTCAATAGCAAATCGCGCTTGCTCTTGGGAAACAGTTAAACAATTTATATTATTTCCTCTAATTGCAGCCTTTTGAGCAAACCCTCCCCATCCACAGCCGATCTCGAGAATATTTCCATGATTTATTTTAGATAAAATACGATTATATTTATTTTCTTGAGCCTCTTTCAAAGTAAAGTCTTTATTATCGTAAAGTGCGCTTGAATAAGTCATTGTCTCATCAAGCCACAATTTATAAAAATCATTTCCTAAATCATAATGATATTTTATATTGCGCTTACTTCCAATTTTAGAATTCTTTCTAAATATATTTTGTAGAGAAAATATAAAAAGATTTATTTTATTTGCATGAAAAAACTTTTCTAAAATTTCTGAATTTACAGCCAGAAAACTTAATAAAGAAGGTAAGTCTGAAGTTTGCCAAAAGCCCTCCATATAAGTCTCTCCAAGAGCAATATCTCCTCCGCTCAAAATTGCATCAAATACAAACCAGTTTTTTATTTGCATATCGGCAACAATTTCTTTATTAGAAGACTCAAACCTCATTTTATTTCCATTTGGAAGAGTTAAATCTAAAGTCCCAGAACTAATTCTTTCAAGGGCATGCCATAATATCGAATATCTATTCTCATTCATTTTGACTTGGTAATTTTATTGATAGGCTCTTTTGGTAACGAAATATATTTTATTTTTTTGAAAAATAATTTCAATGCCTGAATATGAATAAATATTATAACTTTAAATGTTACAAATGGTATGATAATAAAACTTTTTATAAGGTTTATTTTGCTATAAGATATTTTATTTCCAATCATCGAAGTTGCCAACATTAAGTTATTTTTATTATCGAAATAATCAATCCAAGCAGCCACTTTCTTTTTATCAATTACAAAGCGAAAGCGATATGTTCCCTCAATATTCATAAACGGAGAAACATGAAAGTTTTTTGGAGCTTCATAATACTTATTTTGATCTATATTTAAACCATTCTTTTCAAAAATAAGATAATTATGGCACTGTCCAAATGTGTTATTTACCTGCGCAATTATAGCCTTTAAATCTCGATTTTTATTAAAGCAATAAAAAAAGCTTACAGGATTGAAGCAATATCCCAGAATTCTTGGATGGGTATGCAAAAAAATTTTTCCATCGGCCAAAATATTTTCTTTACTTAGTATACTTCTCGCCCAAATTTCAAGAGAACTGCCATCTTTTGGCCCATGATCACTATTATAAAAGCTAAAAAAATTAAATCTGTTTAATGAAAATATCCAATTTTTAAGAGAGTTCATCTCTGATAAATCAAAAAAAATATAGTAAACTTTATAGATAAATTGATTAATTCGAGGCAGCAATCTCTTATGGGCAACCAATGAGTGAACTATGAAATTTTCTTTTTCCATATTTTTTTAGTTTTAGTTAAATATTATAATTTAAAAAAATATTAAAAATTTATACCAAACAATTTAGCAACTCTAACAGCTGAAGCTATACCATCTTCATGAAATCCATTACCCTGATAGGCTCCGACAAAATAATAGTTATCAACAGCTTGAATGGATTCTATTTTCTTTTGCGCCATAATTGCATTTGAATCAAAAATGGGATGGTGATATGTAAAATTTTTAAAAATTTTACTTTTATCAATTTCTTGATTGGGGTTAAGACTAACAAATAAAGGATAGCAATGATCAATATTCTGTAAATTATTCATCCAATATGTCACACTAATCCTTGAGCTATCAACTCCTATTTTATTATACACCCAGCTTGCCCAAGCAGCTCTTTTCTTTGGCATAATATTTATATCTCTATGAAGAATTACTTTATTTTCCTGATATTTAAAATTAGCTAACAAGTCCTTTGTATTATTACTTAAATCTTTACATATTTCTAATATTTCATCAGGATGATTTGCAAATATCACGCGATCAAATTCTTCATTGTGAAAGCTTGAATCAGTAACAATAATTTTATCACCACTCTTTTTAACCGAAACTACTTTAGAGCTCTTTCTTATCTTATGCTCAAAATCCTTTGTTAGTAATTTAACATAATTAATGCTTCCACCGTCAACACTGAACCACTGAGGCTGATTAAACAGCGTTAGCAATCCATGATTATAATAAAATTTTAAAAAACTAAGTGCCGGATATTTAAGCATAATATTAGTTGGACAGCTCCATATAGCGCCAGCCATTGGTAGTAAAAAATAATCCATAAAATATTTACCCGGATTGATCTTTTTAAGAAAGTCCTCAAGAGTAATTTTGTTGAATGAAGCAGATTCTTCTTGATAATTTCTTTTAACAAATTTTGTTGCATAAGAATTGAAGCGAATAATATCTATTATCATTTTCCAAAATCTTGGATTAACAAAATTTTTTTTATCAGCAAATAAACCAGCGATCCCGCATACACTAAATTCCATCTTGTCACACTTAACACCAAAAGACATATTACTTTTAACAGTAACAACATTTAAAATATCGAAGAGTTTTTTAAGATTTGGATATGTCTTATGATTATATACAATAAATCCTGTATCAACAAAAATCTTCTTATTTTCATATAATATCTCAACTGTATTTGAATGACCTCCGATATAATCATTTTTCTCATATAAAACTATATCACAACTCTTGTTTAACATCCAGGCAATTGAGTTTCCAGATATCCCGCTTCCGATTATAGCAACTTTCATTATTTTTTGTAATTTAGATTAATTATTGTGCCGAATTATATATTTTATAATAATTTTATCAATATCAAATACTTGACAATTTTAGTCAGTTAATTTAAAATAATGGCATAAAATTTGTTAGACACGCGGTTACTTATATATAAATATTACCAACCCGGTAACTTATGCAGAATTTTGAGTTAAGTTATAAAAAAATTTATAAGCCTTTTTCGAATAATCTTGAAGACATTAATCTATTTTCAATATTAAAGAAAATTCTATTCTCAAATAAAGATTTTTTATATGTAGCAGCACTATATTCTTTGGTAATAAGCCTTCTAACTGTTGCAACTCCTATATCTATTCAATTATTAATTAATTCAGTAGCAAATACAGGAATGTTGCAACCCATAATAACACTAGGAATTATTCTTCTTGTCTTATTAATTTTTTCTAGCATTTTATACTCTCTGCAAATTTATACAATAGAAGTATTTAATAAGAGATTTATCGCACAAATATCCGCTGATATATGCAAAATACTTATTGGCTCAAACCCAACAGATCTTGAGAAATCGAACTCACTAGAATTAGTTAATAGATTCTTCGATGTTGGTACAATTCAAAAAACATTGCCGAAATTCCTGTTTAAAATCTTGGGATTAATTCTTCAGGGCTTTATTGGGCTGGTACTTGTATCATTTTATCATCCATTCTTTCTGATATTTAGCTTAATGCTAATTTTAGCTATATATATTATATTTAAAATATATTTTAGGAAATGCTACATATCCGCCTGCTATGAAAGCAGAAGAAAGTATGACATCGCAGGATGGCTAGAAGATATCGCGCAAAATGTTATGATATTTAAATCGCCAATAGGACAAAAATATGCAAAATACAAAACAAACGAGCTTACCAAAAGATATTTTCATGACAGAGAAATTCACTTCACCTATCTATTCAAGCAGTCTATTTTTCTTCTCGCAATATATGCTTTGTTTAGCTCTTTTCTTCTTATGTTGGGAGGCTTCCTGGTTCTAAAGGGACAATTAACGCTTGGACAATTAGTCGCTGCAGAACTGATTTTATCTGCACTTTTATATTCAATTTCACAGCTTGGTCGCGACTTTGAAAACATTTATGATTTTATTGCCGCATGCGAAAAATTATCTAATTTTTATAATATTCCTCAAGAGCCAGAACAAATAAATAAACAGAAAATATCAAGCTTTAAAAATATTAAATTTGTAAATGCAATTAGCTCACGCAACAATTCAATAAAACTTAATATTGAACTAGAAAATCACAAAAAATATCTCATATATGATAGAAAGCAAGATTCGCAAAGATTCCTTATTGATGTACTTGGCGGATTTGATATAATAGATTATGGAGAAATAAAAATTGACGATCAAAACCTATCTGGCTTTGACCTAAATGATTTTAGAGAAAAAATCATTCATATTGACAGCAAGCCTTTGATTGAAGGAACATTAATTGAAAATCTAACTTTTTATCAAAAGAATATTGAAAAAACATGGGTTAATAAAATATTAAGTGATCTTAACTTGGATAAATCTATCGACAAATTTGAGGAGAAATTAGATCTAAGAATCATCCCATCTGGATGGCCTTTTAGCGAGCAAGAAGCTGTATTAATAAAAGTTGCAAGAGCATTAATTCTTAAAAAAGAAATTATTATTTTAAGTGAAATATTTGATATAATTGATTACAAAACAAGACAAAATATTCTTCATTACTTGCAAAAAGAGAGTAAAGCTATGATTATTTATTTCTCAAATCATAATGATGAAAATAACGAAATCTTTGATAAAATTATTTATATATAAACTTAATGAACGATCAAGAATTTAGTGAGCTAACTAAAATAAAATTACCCAAGGTAATAAAAATTTTGCCAAGAATAATTTTAACCACAATTGTTTTAATTATAGCAATTCTTATCTTCACTCCATGGCAACAGACGTCAAGAGGATTTGGGTATGTTATAGCAGTAGACCCCAATAATAGAGCGCAGAATATCAATGCCACAGTATCAGGAAGGATTGATAAATGGTTTGTAAGAGATGGTCAATATGTAAAAATGGGGGAAAAACTTGTTGAAATAATCGACACTGATCCACTTATACTTCAGCGCATTAAAAATCAAAAAGATGCAGCCTCAAGAAAATATGAAGTCGCAAAAATTGCCGCAGAAACTTCTAAGATCAATTATGCAAGACAAGAAGAATTATTCAAACAGGGATTGTCATCGAGAAAGGAGTTTGAAAGCGCCAAAATTGAATATAAAAAACTTTTAAGTTCAATGGAAACAGCTTTATCAGAATTATCGGAATCAGAAGTTAGGTATTCAAGGCAAGAAAGTCAGATTATTACCGCTCCAAAAGATGGAACGATTTTAAGACTTCTTTCTGGAAATAATTCTACAATTGTTAAGGCTGGAGATAAAATAGCCTCTTTTGCACCAATTCTAGAAGATCCTGCAATAGAGCTTTTTGTTAAAGGCAACGATATTGGGCTTATTTACGAAGGAAGAAAAGTAAGGATTCAGTTTGAAGGCTGGCCCGCTATTCAATTTAGCGGATGGCCATCTATAGCAATCGGAACATTTAAAGGGGTAGTATCTTCGGTTGATGCATCAGCTTCAGAAAATAACCTATTTAGAGTTATTATTAAAAAAGATTCTGATGAAAATTGGCCAGACTCAAGATTTGTAAGACATCATACCAAAGTTTATGGCTGGGTACTAATGAACAAAGTCAGTTTAATCTATGAGATTTGGAGACAAATAAATAATTTTCCACCAACATTTGACGAAGAGAGAATGAATGAAAAAAAAGAAAAAAATCATAAATAATTTAATTTACAAGTCCATATTATTTTCAGCCATAAGCTTTAACTCTTTTAGTTCAGAAAATATAGGAAGGGAAAAAGTTCATGATCAAAAAATTGAGCTTAAAAAAATATTAGAATCAGTAGAAAAGAATTACCCAAAAATTCTAGCTTTGTATCAAGAAATTGATGCCGCTGAAGGCTCTATATTAGCTGCCAAGGGGTTTTTTGATATAAAACTTAGGCAGACATATTTGGAAAAAACTAAGGGATATTACGACGGAAGATACTCCGAAACAAGTATAGTTAAAAGAAATGAATTTCTTGGAAGCGAGCTTTATCTTGGATATAGAAAATCTAGTCACGACTTTGAAAATCATGAATCTAGGTTTTATACTAGTCACGAAGGTCAATTCAAAATTGGTGCAAAATTTTCACTTTTACAAAATGCAATGATTGATGAAAATAGATTAAAAATTATCAACGCCAAAATAAATGCCGAAGAAAGTAGATTAACCCTAAAAAACATTAAGAATGAAATAAAAAGAGACGCAAAAAAAGCATATTATAATTGGATATCATATCACGAGATATATCTTATTAATAGAGAGCTCTATGATCTTGCCATCAAGAGAAATAAACAGTTTGAAATAAGGGTCGAGAAGGGAGACCTTGCACCAATAATTCTTATAGAAAACGAAAGAAATGCTTTAAGCAGGAAAACGGCGATGTATAACGCTCTTCGCGATTTTGAAAATAGCTCAATATATCTTTCACTTTTTTATAGAAATGAAAATTCTGAACCAATAATTCCAACAGATTTAGATTGCCCAAGAATTAATAATATTAATAAAAGAATTAGAAAACTTAATATCGAGGAATTTGATCAACATTTTATTGAAGCTCTTCATAACAGAGCAGATCTCAAATTAATAAAACTAGAAAAGGAAATAGAGATAAATAATCTTAAGCAAGCTAAAAATCTTTATAAACCAAAATTAGATATTGAAGTTTTGGCTTCAAATGATTTATCAAATGAAAATCCAACAAGAAAGCAAAGTAAGAATGAAGTCAGTATAAATTTTGAAATACCCCTTCAACAGAGAGAAGCAAAGGGAGAGATAGCTAAAACAAATGCCCGAATTGACAGAATAAACTTTGAAGAAAAGCTATTAAAAGAAAGCTCAAAAGCAAGGCTTTCTCAATTTAAAAACTCTATTAATGCCATATTCGAAATTAATGAAAACTTACAAAAAGAAATAATGTTATCAATAAAGCTTGAGGATGCAGAAAAAATTAAATTCGAAAAAGGAAATAGTGATTTCTTTTTAATAAATATTCGAGAGCAAAATACAGCATCATCAAAAGTAACTGCAATTCATGCAATTACAGACTACTTCAAAGTTTTTGCGGATTATGAGGCTGAGATCTTTTTTAACCAATAGGGTAAATTAAGATTTAAAATGGTTGCGGGGGCTGGATTTGAACCAACGACCTTTAGGTTATGAGCCACACGGTCTTATTATTTACCAATATTTACAAAAACTTATAAACCTATACAAATCAATACTTTATCGCTATTTTCTTATTTATCAATTTTTATTGAGTTTAACATAATTTGATTTAAAATGCGGCAACAGTGCGGCAATAGAAATTAATCAATAAAATTTAGAAAATGACAAAAGATAAAAAAGACAAGGGCGATATAATTTTATACACCACAGAGGATAATAAAATTAAAATCGAGCTAAAAGTTTTTAATGAAACTGTTTGGCTAACCCAAAAAGAAATTTCCGAACTTTTTCAAACCACAACCCAAAATATCACCCAACATATTAAGGATATTTACGAAAGCTCTGAACTAGAGGAATCGGCAACTTGTAAGAATTACTTACAAGTTCAAAAAGAAGGTAGCCGCGAGGTTTCACGAGAGGCTAAATGCTATAATTTGGACATGATTCTTGCCATTGGTTATCGCATCCGCTCGCATCGCGGCACGCAATTTAGAAAATGGGCAACAACAACTCTTAAGGAATATCTTATTAAGGGTTTTGTGATGAATGATGAGAGGCTGAAAAATCCTCAAAATGGTGATTATTTTGATGAGCTTTTGAAGCGCATTAAAGACATTCGAGCCAGTGAAAAACGCGTTTATCAAAAGATCAAAGATATTTATAAACTTAGCGTTGATTATGATAAAGACTTAGCAAAAACAATTGAATTTTTCAAAAAAGTTCAAAACAAAACAATCTATGCAATCACAGGCAACACGGCGGCAGAGATAATCAAAGAAAGAGCAAATCACACCAAACCCAATATGGGATTGACTTCTTGGCAAGGCAGCAAAGTTAGAAAAATTGATGCGGCAATTGCCAAGAATTATTTACAAGAGCAAGAAATTGAAGATTTGAACAGAATTATCGTGATGTATCTTGATCACGCCGAAGATATGGCAAAGCGCGAGAGGTTGATTTATATGAAAGATTGGGAAGAAAAACTTGATGAATTCTTAAAATTTACCAAAAGAGAAGTATTGCAAAATGCTGGCAAAGTATCAGCAGAAATTGCTAAAAAGCTGGCTGAATCAGAATATGAAGAATTTGAAAAAGTCAGATTAAAAATTGCACAAGAAAAAGATAATGAAGAAGTTTTAAAAGATATTGAGGCAATTGAACAAAATTTGGTTAAGAAAAATGATTAGTGAAAAAATTAATTTTACCAAATCTGTTATAGAAAAGCTCCCTGCCCCAAAAACGGGATTATCTTATTATAAAGACAGTAAGGAAAAGGGCTTGAGCCTTTATATTACAACAAATGGCATTATGACAAATAAAACAGAGGCGAAGGCGCGAATAAAAATCAATAAATTACTTGAAGACGCTGGATGGTGTTTTGAAGACACAAGCAAAACAAAAGCAAATATAGCACTTGAGGCAAAAGTTAGTTTTAAAAATGCAGGTGATGATTTTGAGAACGCTCAAACCCATGATAAAGACACGGAAGCATAGATTTTTTATTGCTTGATAAAAATGGCGATCCTTTAGTTGTGCTTGAAGCAAAAAAAGAATCCATTGATCCCCTGTCTGCCAAAGAACAGGCGCTAAATTATGCAAGAAATAAAGGTGCGCGTTTCATAATTTTATCAAACGGCAATATTCACTATTTTTTGGATACTAAACACGGCAACCCTCAAGCCATTTCTAAATTTCCAACGCAAGAATCTTTAACGCAATATAAGCAATACACGCCCAATCCACAAGCTCTTGCAAAAACACAAATTGACGAAAATTATATTGTTGCAACGCAAATAGCCAACTTTGCCAGTGATCCAGATTTTATAAATGAAACAACTCGTGCAGAATTTTTAAAAAGCAACAATGCCAAACAATTAAGACCTTATCAGGTAAAGGCAATTAAAGCCTTGCAAGAAGCTGTTAAAAATGGCAAACAAAGATTTCTTTTTGAAATGGCAACAGGAACAGGCAAAACGCTGATTTCTGCCGCAGTTATAAAACTTTTTTTAGAAAGCTCAAACGCAAAAAGAATCTTATTTTTAGTTGACAGAATTGAACTTGAAGACCAAGCGCAGAAGGCATTTAAACAATATCTTGGCAGAGATTATAACAGTGTAATTTTTAAAGAAAGCCGCGATTCTTGGCGACAAGCAGAAATTGTTGTTTCAACAATTCAAAGTTTTATGGCAAATGACCGCTATAAAAAAGAATTTTCTCCAACCGATTTTGAATTAGTAATTTCTGATGAAGCGCATCGCTCAATTGGTGGCAACAGCCGCGCCGTTTTCGAATATTTTGTTGGCTATAAACTTGGCTTAACTGCAACACCAAAAAATTATTTAAAAGGCATTGATTCGCAAAACCAAAACAGTCAAAAAGAATATGAACGCCGTATTTTGCTTGATACCTACAAAACCTTTGGTTGCGAAATTGGCGAACCAACTTTTTCTTATGATTTAATTCAAGGATCACAAGACAAATATTTAATTCAACCAACCCTTGTTGATGCAAGAACCAGAATAACCACACAGCTTTTATCAGAAGAGGGTTATAGCGTGCATAAAATTGAAGATGGCGAAGAAATAAATCAATCTTTTAATGAAAGACATTACGAAAGAAAGTTTTTCAATGAAGAAACCAATATTGCCATGTGCAAAGCTTTTATTGACAATGGCTTAAAAGATCCAATCGCCTCGCAGTTAGGCGCAGAGCTGTTTGGCAAGTCAATTGTGTTTTGTGTTTCGCAATCTCACGCCGCAAGAATAACCAACATTTTAAATAAATTAGCTCTTGAAAAATGGCCAAATCAATATGGTCAATCAGATTTTGCCAAACAAATAACCTCACATGTTCAAAATGCGCAACAAATGACAATAAATTTTGCTAATAACGCACTTGGCGGAAGAAGCAATTTAATTGAAGGTTATGAAACAAGCAAAACAAGAGTAGCCGTTACAGTTGGCATGATGACAACAGGCTATGATTGCCAAGATTTACTCAATATTGGCTTGATGCGCCCAGTTTTTAGTCCATCAGATTTTGTGCAGATTAAAGGACGCGGAACAAGGAAATTTCAGTTTGAATATAAAAATTATCTCAATAAAGAAAAAACCATAATTGAAAAATCGCGCTTTAAATTTTTTGATTTCTTTGCCTCTTGCGAATATTTTGAAAAAGAATTCAATTATGACGATAAATTAGAATTGCCTCAAATTACAAGAGCTTTAAATGCCGAAAATAATGAGGCGCAAGAAGAGTTTATTGATGAACAAGGCAATAAAATTTTTAAAGGCATAATTGATTTAAATGCTCAAGATGAAATAACTTCAATCTCGCAAGAAGATATTGGCGAACAAGGAATGAGAATTGACCGCGAAGGCTTTAAAAAAGCGGTTGAAGAAGATGTTTCAGGAAATGAAACTCTAAAAAACATGTGGCAAAATGGCGATTATGAAGAAGCCGAAGAATTTACTAAGAAAAATATTTTTGATAAACCAAAATATTTTTTGAATTTAGAAAAAATCCGCCGAATTTTTAATATCGACAGAAGAATAAACATCAAAGAATTTCTGCAATTTGCCTTTGGAGAAAAAGACGGCTTTGAAATGAAAGATGAATTACTTGAAAAAGAATGGCAAAAATTTGTCGATATTTATCATGTTGAACAGCAATATTACTGGCCTGTAAAAAATTTATTCAAAGCCTATATTGGCGATAAAGAAATTAGAGACATAGTTGATAACAAAGATTACGCCAAGTTAGATTTTACATATTTTGATTGCGATGAATTTATTGCCTGCAACGGCTTTCAAGATAAAGTGCCGCAATATATTCGCGATTACGCATATCACTTAACCAATTTATAAAACCATGTCAATTTCAGAAGTTAAAAAACATATTGATAATGCGCGCCAAATCTTAGTTGGCGTTGTGCCAAACCCCACTTCACAAATTGACCAAATCACCAATGCCTTGATTTATAAATTCATGGACGACATGGATCAAAAAGCCATAAAAATTGGCGGTAAAGCAGCATTTTTTATTGGTGATTTAGCTAAATATTCTTGGACAAAAATTTTTGAAAGCAAGGGCAATCAAGAAAGGATGAATTTATATGTTGAAGGTTTTATAAAAATTGCCGAAGCCAAAAATATTCCGCCGTTATTTAGAAATATCTTAAAATCGGCTTATTTACCTTATCGCCAGCCTGAAACTTTGGGATTATTTTTAAAAGAAATTAATCATTTTGATTATTCTCACCCCGAAGAACTTGGCGATGCTTATGAATATTTGCTTTCAATAATGTCAAGTCAAGGCGATGCGGGGCAATTTCGCACGCCGCGCCATATTATTGATTTTATGGTTGATGTGATTGACCCAAAAAAAGATGAAACAATTCTTGATCCAGCTTGCGGCACTGCGGGCTTTTTGATAAGCTCATATAAGCATATTTTAAAATTTCATCAAGACAAAAAGAACAAAGAATTAACGCCACAAGATAAAAAAACTTTAATAGAAAATTTTGAAGGATATGACATAGACCCAGCAATGACAAGGATTGCGCAAGTTAATATGTTTTTACATGAATTTAGAACACCAAAGATTTTTCAATATGATGCGCTTTCAAGTGAAGAAAAATGGAGTGATAAATTTGATATAATTCTTGCCAATCCACCTTTTATGTCGCCAAAAGGTGGAATTAAGCCGCACAGCAAGTTTAGCGTTGAATCAAGCAGATCGGAAGTTTTATTTGTTGATTATATAATAAATCACCTAACCCCAAAAGGACGCGCTGCAATCATTGTGCCAGAAGGAATTATTTTTCAATCAGGAACTTCTTATAAAGATCTAAGAAAGAATCTTGTAGAAGACGGGCTTTACGCCGTTGCAAGCCTTCCAAGCGGTGTTTTTAATCCTTATTCTGGCGTTAAAACCAGTATTTTATTTTTTGATAAAGAATTTGCAAAAAATAAAGGCGAAATTTTATTTGTTAAAATTGAAAATGATGGCTTTCATTTAGGCGCACAAAGAAAGCAAATTGATAAAAATGATTTACCAAAAGCAGCAGAAATTTTAAAACAATACAAAAAAGGTAAAAAAATTGAAGATAAAATTGCTGCTTATGTTGCAAGAAGCGAAATTGCAAAAAGCGGTGATTATAATTTAAGTGCATCGAGATATATTGAGGCAGTTGATTATTCTAATGCGAAGTGGGAGATGGTGGATTTAGAAGGGGTATTTTTAGAAATCAAAAATGGAAAGAATGTTAATCAATTTGATGAAATTGGAAAATATAAAGTATCGAGAATACAAACTATTGCAGACGGAACGTTTAATTTAGAAAAGACAAAATTCACAAATGATCCTGTTAATGAAAACGATATTTTGCAAGAAGGCGATATTTTATTTAGCCATATAAATAGTTTTGAACACTTGGCAAAAACTGCCATTTTTGAAAATATAAATGAAAGAGTTGTTCATGGTGCAAACCTTATACGATTAAGGGCTAATAAAAATAAAATTATTCCTAAATATGCTCTCTTTATTTTAAAATCAGATATATTTGTTGATACCGCAAGAAGTTTTGCTCAAAAGGCAGTAAATCAAGCAAGCATTAACTCAACTGTAATAAAAAGATTCAAAATCCCACTACCGCCCCTAGAAATTCAAGAGCAAATTGTGCGCGAGCTAAACAGCTATCAAAACATAATCACAGGTGCTCGCCAAATCATCACCAACTGGAAACCAAAAATCGACATCGACCCAAATTGGGAAAATGTAAAATTGGGTCATTTGTGTAAAAAAATTACAAAAGGATCATCGCCAAATTGGCAGGGCATTGAATATGTTGACCAAAATGGCATTCTATTTGTAACAAGTGAAAATGTTGGGAATGGCGAGTTGCTTCTTTCAAATAGAAAGTATGTTGAAAAACGGTTTAATGAAATTGAAAAAAAATCAATTCTGCATGAGGGAGATGTTCTTACAAATATAGTAGGAGCTTCGATTGGTAGAACCGCTATTTTTAATTTAAAAGAAATTACAAATATTAATCAGGCAGTTTGTATTCTTCGGTGCAAAGAAAATTTGATCAACAATTTGTATTTAATGAGATTGTTAAACTCAGATTTTTTTCTTAAAATTTTACATGAAAATAAAGTTGATAATGCAAGAGCCAACCTAAGCCTTGGTTTTTTTGAAAATTTAACAATACCCCTACCACCACTAGAAACTCAACAAAAAATTGTCGCACAAATCGAAGCCGAACGCCAATCAGTAGAATCGGCAAAAAAACTAATCGAAATTTACGAACAAAAAACAAAAGCCACCATCGCTAAACTTTGGAATTAACCATCATGCTTGAAGAAGCCAACACCATATTCGATTATTTGCCCATTGAAGCAGGAAGCGAAAAGCTTTACACGCAACATTTATGGCAAGCATTCACTGCAATTGTTGAAAAAGGCGACCCCGCCAAATCATTTGCCATAATGCCTTTCCACCTGCTTTTTATGCTGGCTGCACAATATAAAGTTTATAAATTAAGCGATTCACACAAAACCGAATATCTAAATAAAATCTCTGATAAAATTGTTTATCGACAAACCAATATCAAGGTTTTGCAAGACAATATTTTCAACTCATCATCACAAAGCTCGGTAAAAAATTTAAGCCTGATAAAAGAAAAAAACCTGTTTGATTTTTTTGAAATAGTTAATCTTGAAAAAGATATTATTGAAGAGGCTCAAGAATTAATCACCAACCGCAGCAAATACGCCCACGCCAATTGCAATATTGAAGAAGAAATTGAACAAAAAATTAATTCTTATTTAAAAATATTAAATTCAATTCAGCTAAAATTTGAAAATATCAATAACTCTTCTCAAAACTGGGCAGAAGAACTAGAAAATGATTGCGGTTCAGAAGATGAAGATATAAACGAATTTTTTGAACAAAGATTTTTGCAATCACATTTTAGCCCGCGAGATTTTGGCGATGTAATTCGAAAATTACTAATATCTGCAAATGCTAATCAATTAAAATGGATCGCAAATAAAGGAATATATGATTTTTTTGCAACCACTCCAAAACCATTGAAGCACTAAAATTTATCGCAAGTTATTCCAATAAAGACAAAAAAACCGCTGCCATTGAATTTATAAATAACGCAAATCTGCTTTAAAGTTTGTTTAAATGCGGCAACAGTGCGGCAATGAAAAATATCACAAAAACCTAAAAACTTTGGGAAGCCTAGAAAGAAATGGTTGCGGGGGCTGGATTTGAACCAACGACCTTCAGGTTATGAGCCTGACAAGCTACCGGGCTGCTCTACCCCGCGATAATTTAATAAGACTTTTATAACTTAGGTTAATTTTTGAAAAAAGTTATAAAGTCCTCAGATATCTTAACCCTTCAACAATAATCTGCAAGAGATTTTTTATAAAACATCTATCATATCATTATCTTTGAGTTTTTGTAAATCCAGTGAGCTAATTTTGTATAGCGAAGTTAACTCAATAATAGAATCCTCTTTAGAATTTTTAGAAATTAAAAAAACCTTTGTTGAATATCCATCATCAGATTCTTTTGTAATAATTTTATTTGATAAAAATGATTTTATAAAATAAATCGCCTCGCGATTTTTAAGAATAATTCTAACCTCTTTAAAATTTTCAATCTTATTTTTTGTGTTAATATTTTTTGTATCATTATAATCTTTGCTAACCTCATCAACCTCCGCACTTCTCTTTTCTCTAGAAATATTCTTTTCAAAATATTTTCTTTTTGATTGTTTTTTTATGTCTTCAAAATATTCTTTGGATTCTGGAGTTTTGTCAATAAATTCTTGCAAAGCTTTTATATCTCTACACATTATTCTAATGCCACCATCGTCTCTTCTAACTAAGCATTCAAGCCACACAGCATTTCCTTCATTTATAATGTCCCTAGAATTGCCAATTAGGTTCTCATCAAAAATCATTATTTCATATATTCCAAAAGGATCCGATATTGTTAAATAAGCAAATCTTCCCTTCGGACCAGACCTATGCTTACTTGTAGCAACCACTCCCGCCATTTTTACAATATCCCCATCATCTAATTCTTGCATCTCAATTTTAGGAGAAAAAATGATCCCTCTTTTTTTTAATTTATCAATAAAATCATCGAGTGGATGTTCGTTAAGAAAAAAACCAAAAGCTTCAAATTCCTTTTGTAACTTTTCTTCCTTACTCCAATCGTTAGTATTTTTAAGGGTTGGCAATGATTTAGATTCACTAAATAAATCATTAAAAAAATTCATTTGATTATTATTTGCTTCATCTGCTTGCCAAGATGAATATGATGAAATAATATCAAAAGATTCAAAGATTTGTTTTCTATTTGCAGAAATTTTATCAAAAGCTCCAGACTTTGACAAAGCTTCAATTGATTTTTTATTAATGTTTTTAGGATCTATCCTCTTAGCAAAATCAAAAATATCCTTAAACTCGCCATTAATATCTCTATTATTACAAACTTTTTCCATTGCACTAATGCCAACGGCCTTAATTGCTCCAAGACCAAATCTAATAGCATATTTTTGTTCTGACATTCAAAAGATAAAAAAAATCAATATCGCACAACCAAGAATTATTCTATATATTGCAAAAATTATAAAATTGTGATTGCTAACATATTTAATAAACCATTTTACAACAATTAGCGCCGAAATAAACGCCGAAATAAATCCTATAATAATTTCATTAAAATTAGAAAAATTAATATTGTGATAATTTTTAAATATGTCAAAAATAGTAGCACTTGATATCACGATTATGGACATAAAGAAAGAAAACTCGGTTATAGCTTTACGACTCACTTTAAGCAATACTCCACCTATTATTGTCGCTCCTGATCTGGATACTCCAGGAATAATTGCAAGTGATTGACAAATTCCTATTAAAAAAGATCTAAAATAAGATATATCATCCATATTTTCAATTTGCGGCTTTCTGTGTTTGTAATCAACAAGAATAATTATTATTCCACCAATAATTAAGGCAAATGCTATGACCAGAGGTGAAAATAAAACATTCTTAATAAAATCATGCAAAAGAATACCAGCAAATGCCGCCGGCATAAATGAAATTAGCAACTTGACTATCAAGCTATAATTGTTTTTATTGAAAGGATTTTTTATTAATGAAAAAATTCTTTTTCTATATAAAACACATACAGCCAAAATTGCTCCGGATTGAATAATTATTTCAAAAAGATAATTACCAATAGAGTTAAAATTTATAACCCATGAGGCAAGAAGAAGATGTGCAGTTGAAGATACGGGAATAAACTCTGTTAAACCCTCAATTGCGCCCAAAATAACTGATTTTAAAATGTCGGTAAGAGAAAGCATTTTTATTCAAAGTGGTACCTCTGGTCAGACTCGAACTGACACATCCGCAGGGACAATAGATTTTGAGTCTATCGCGTCTACCAATTCCGCCACAGAGGCATAACAACAAAATAAAGTGAGTTAAAATCGCTTTACTATTTTAATTAAATTAAGGGAGATAGCTTAATATAGTAAATGCAACTTGTCAAGAATAACAGTTGTGAATTTAAATATCACAAAAGTAAATGTCTTAAAATTCAAAACATTTACTTAAGTAATAAAATCTAAAAAGTAAAAATTCCAAATTAAAAAATATTCAATTTAGAATCACTGTAATTATAGCATATCGCATAATAAATGTCAAAAATAATGATTTACAAGATTATATTTAAATAAAATAATAAATTTGTATCAAATAAAGTCATATTTTTAATAAATAAGGTAAAAATTTGACTTTTAAAATTAACTTTATATAATTTCATGTCCCTCATTTATAAATTTGCATCACAAATAAACTTATAATATGAACAATAGAAACTTTGAATTTAATCCATTTTGTAAAGAAAATATTAAAGCAATCGCTCGAATTCTTAATATTTCAGAAGATGAGGTTGAGAAAAATAAACATCTTTTTGCGGCAATAGATCCTTACATGGGTAAATGCATAAGATATCTTGCACAAATTGATCAAGAGCCTGAGCTTAAAGTTTCTGCGGCATCGTCACTTGATTATATTGCTCACTTTAAACAATCCGCATTTGAATAAAAATAATAATAATGAGTAAACTTGGAAAAAAAACTACCTATATTTTAAACAAGGTTAACAAAGAGATTCTCGAACCCGTAAAAAATCCCCACAAAGATGTAGATTATTCAATAACATTAACTTGTCCAGAATTTACATCAATTTGCCCCATAACTGGCCAGCCTGATTTTGCCCACATAGTAATAGATTACGTTGCCAACAAATATATAATTGAAAGTAAGTCATTAAAATTATATTTATTTTCTTATCGCAATCATGGCGCTTTTCATGAGGATTGCACAATAAATATTGCAAAAGATATTATTTCATGCATAAATCCAAAATGGCTTAGAATTAGCGGATATTGGTATCCAAGAGGCGGAATTCCTATAGATATTTTTTTCCAAACTTCAGAGAAACCCAAAAATATATTCATACGCGAAAATCCTATTGGGGCATATAAACCAAGATTTTAGTTTCTTTAAAAGAATTAACTTATAAATATCTATAAAAAAATGAAAATTTTTTTTGAGGATAAAGTTATAGATTTTCTATGAGATATTTATAAAAATAATTGAGATAAGATGAGAGAGGGCTGTGTAAAAGATACACAGCCTTTATAGATTAAACTTTAGATGTTTTTTTTGCCTCTCTAATGAATTTTACTTCTTCAAATTTACCAGAATCAATAAGCTTGTTTTTGATTTTCAACCTAAGTTTCTGAGCATCAGAGCTTAATTTATTAAAGCGATAATTAACAAGAAAATTATCTATACTTCCATATTTGTTTATAGTTCTTAATGTAGAAGCGGCAACTTTAAATGAAAGATTAATTCCAAGACTATCGCTTTTAAGAGATATAGATCTTAAATTTGGATAAAATTTTCTTCTAGTTTTTCTATTAGAGTGAGATACTTTATTTCCACTCATAACTCCAACAGATAAAATATCACATTTCTTTGACATATTTATAACAAAAAATTTATTAATAATTATTTCTTAGCTGCTGCAATCAAAGCTTCCTTTTCCAGAAATAGCGGCTACAATTGTAGGGGCGCCAAACATAGCAGCAATACCCATTGCAACACCAATCATTAAACCCCACGAAACTTTACCAGTAAAAAAACCAATACCTACAGAAATAATTGCAAATGCAGCAAAGGCTTTCCCGGCGTTTCCAGTAACTATATCTAATACATTGCACATTGTATCAGTAAGAGCGTTGTCATTAGCGGCGTCAACTGGTGCAGCAGCAGGTGCTTGTGCGTTTGCATTAAATGAACTAGAAATTGAAGATGCAACTACTGGAGCAGCAGCAATAGCAAAAATCGAAAGAACTAAAATTCTACAAATTAAAAAGCCTAATTTTTTCATAAATACAAAAATTTAATTGCAAATTGATAATGAAATATAAATAAATATAACTCATTAATTTTAAATTAATTAATATAATTTTCAAGTGTTTATTTTAATTATTCTAAAATTTTTATTTCCTCTTCAAGATCAACCCCCGAGCAATCTTTCACCTTTTTCTTAATTATGTTAATCAAATTTATTATATCTTCTGCCGATGCATTATTTTTATTAATAAGAAAATTACAATGCTTTGAAGATATTTCGGCATCATTAACCGAGAAACCTCTGAGGCCCGCTTGATCAATTAGCTCCCACGCTTTTTTTGTAGAATTTTTAGGATTCTTAAAAGTACTTCCTCCAGTTTTTGCTCTTATTGGCTGTGTTTCTTCGCGACTTTTTTGAAATTTTTGCATTACAATACTAACATCTTCAAAAGAAGATTTTTTGACACTAAAAATCGCTGAGATAAAAATATATTTTGATGCCAAATTATTGCTTCTATACGCAAAATCAAAATCTTTTCTTGCAAGCTCGACTATATTTCCATTTTGATCCATCGCTGTTGCGCTAACAAGAATTTGCGAAATATCGCTATTATAACATCCAGCATTCATAGCTATAGCGCCTCCTAAAGACCCGGGTATTCCAGAAAGAAACTCTAAGCCAGCTAAACCATTATCCCTAGCAAAGTTAGCGACATTGGCGCAAAGACATGCTCCATATGCTTTAATTGCATTATCACCATTTATTTCAATATTGTTAAAACCCTTCCCCAACCTAATTACAACACCTTTTATCCCCTTATCTTTAACTATTATGTTTGATCCGGCCCCGATTATAGTAGTTGCGATAATTGGTGATTTGTTTTTAAGAAAAAATGCCAAATCATCAATATCTTCTGGCTTAAATAAAATCTCTGCTTTCCCACCAACGTCAAACCAATTAGTTATGTGAGCGTTAAATCTATATTGTCCTCTAACCTTGGGTAAATTATGCATTATATTTTTTTAGTTTAAAAATAACCGATTTTCTATTCTCAATTTCAGCTTTTTTTTGATATTTTGTTTTAACCCAATCATCCGGAAAATCATTCCAATCAGAGCTTGATGAAGCTGTCCATAAAAGGTTTTTACTTTCAAGAACCGCTTTAGCAATCCAAAGCTTGTAGCTATCATGGTCAGTGGCAATAATTAATTCTCCATCTTTTTTTATTTTATTTGCAATAAAATTATCAATAAAATCAGCATTTATTAATCTTCTCTTAAAGTGCTTTGATTTGGGCCAAGGATCAGGAAATAAAATAAAAATTTCATCAAAAAAATTATTTGGAAATTTTTCAATAACATCTCTTGCATCATTACTAGAAATTTTAACATTTGATATATTATTAGATTCTAGCTTTGAAATAAGGCTAACAACACCATTTATATGTGGCTCGCAGCCAAAAAATAATTGATCTTTTTTATTTAAAGCATTTGTAAAAATAAAATCTCCATAGCCAAAGCCAATCTCAAATGAAAATTTTTTATATTTACTATACTCATCAGCATCTAGATTTTGATTTATGATATATTTCTTTATTTTGTTTTGATATAGATCATTCTTATTATCAGATAACTTTCTTGATTTGATTCTTCCGAAAGTTCTTATTCTTTTTATTTGAATATCTTCTAAAGAAGATTTATTTAAACTAATTTGATAATTTACTAACTCTTTTTTCATGCCTTTTACCTTCAAATTTTGTAGAAAGAAATATTTTCACTATCTCAGCGGCATAAGTGAAATCAATGACTCTAGCACCTAAACATAAAACATTGGCATTATTATGAAGTCTTGCTAACATTGCAATATTGGTATCAAAACATAGCGCAGCCCTAATATGTTTGTGACGATTTGCAGCGATTGAAATGCCGACACCACTTCCGCAAATTAAAATCCCAAAACATTCTGTGTTATTTTTTAATTTTTCAGCAAGGATATTTGCATAGTCAGGATAATCTACAGCTTCATCAGATGAAGTACAGCCTAAATCACTAAATTGAATATTTTCTTTGTTGAATATTTCTATTAAATGTTTCTTGAGGTCAAAACCGGCGTGATCTGAGGCTATAACTATATTCATAAGAATTTAAACATAAAAAAAACCTTTGCCTTATGATAATATGGGCAAAGGTTTTAAACAAATTAACGTTTTCTATAAGTTTGACCTTTACGAGCTTTTTTAAGTCCGTATTTTTTACGCTCAACAACACGAGAATCTCTTGTAAGAAATCCGCCAGCTCTAAGAAGTGGTCTCATTTCCACATCAAATATTGCAAGCGCCTTGCTAATTCCATGAGCAAGAGCCCCCGCCTGACCAGTGAGACCTCCGCCATTTATAGAGGCAATAACATCAAATTTATTGTCAGCCTTAACAGCGCCGAATGGGTGTTTAGCTATATTTACCAATATTTCACGGCCAAAATAAGATCTAACCTCTCTATCATTTACCGTAATTTTACCAGTACCCTTTTTAATCCAAACTTTTGCGACAGAGTTTTTTCTTTTTCCTGTTGCGTAAGATCTATCAACTGAGTCTGATTTAGTAGATTTTAATTCGGTGTTTTTCTCGGTTTTTTTTGCTAAAGACATATATTATTTTTTATTTTTCTTATTCATAGATGCAATATCTAAAATTTGAGGATTTTGTGCAACATGCGGATGCGTATTGCCTTTATAAATTCGTAATTTTGTCATAATATCGCGCTGAAGAGGTCCACGAGAAATCATTTTAGAAACAGCAGACTCAATAATTCTTTCGGGAAACTGGCCTTCAAGAATTTTCTCTGGAGTTCTACTTTTAATGCCCCCAGGGTGACCAGTATGCCAGTAATATTGCTTATCTGACATTTTTTTTCCAGTAAATTTTACCTTATCGGCATTGATAACAATTACAAAATCTCCACAATCTGCATTTGGGGTAAAGGTTGGCTTATGCTTTCCTCGCAGAATCTTTGCAATTATTGAAGCAGTTCTTCCAACAACAAGGTTTTCAGCATCTATCAACCACCATTTTCTTTCAATAGTTTTTGGGGTTGCAACAAAAGTCTTAGACATAATTTATAAAAAAAATTAAATAAAATAGGCAAAAATTATAGAGATATTTATAAAAATGTCAAGCAGAACTTTCGGTTTTTAGCGAAATATATTTCTCTTGAAATTTTTTAGCTTTTCTAAGATATTCCTCATCTCCATCTTGATAGCTTAAACCAAGATCTGATTCATATTCCTGCAGCGCTTTCTTGTTTAACTTGTAATCATCATCGCTAATATTTGGGTCTTTTAATTTCTCTTCAATTGATTCTTTTATTTCAGAAACATCCTCCAATGTGGAAATATTATTACCAAGACTAGATGAAATTTCTTCAGCATTATTATATCTAGTATTAGCATTAACTCGACCCGCCAAAGCAACGCGAAGTTCCGCATCTTTTTTCTTAAATTCAGGATCACTTGCAAGTCTCGCAACATCTTTTCTTGCATTACTTCTATCTTGAGCAGACAAGCTAGTGTCTTTCATTTTCCTCATTCCTTCATTTAATTGGTCTCTGTGATCCGTGAATGACGCGTCATTTTCTATTGAATCAATTACCGCTTGGAAATGACCCTTGTCTTCATCAGCGCTATTCTTTTCTGCTTCGGCAGCAGCTCTTTTTGCTTCAAGAGCGGCTGATACATCTTTAATTCTGCTATCCTTGTTTGCTTTTCGCAATTGCTTCTTTACGTCAGATCTAAAATGTTTCCTTGCTCCTATAAGTGAAGATTTGACTCCCGACGATCTTACTATGTCTGTTTCTTTGCCACTTTCCAAATCTTCAATTGCTTGACTTTCAAATTCGAGCTGCATAGCGGTTTCAGCGCTTGTTAATGCAATTTTACTTTTAGATTTCTTTTCAAGATTGGATTTAACTCGATCACGAATTTTTTTCTTTTCCGAGTCTGTTCTTGCCCAGTTTGTTCCTTTTTTCATTTCAAAGACCTCACCCTCTGCAACAAGTTCTCTTGTGGCCTTGTCATATTCTGATTCAGAAGTTGCTGATTTATAAGCAGCAACCGCACCTCCTTTCACAGCACCTGCTGCTGCTTTCATCGCATTAACCATTAATGATTTTTTAGGCGATACAAGTGTTTTTGCAGCTGATTTTATGCCCCCTCCAAGCGCCTCCATTCTTCTAAAAGTTGCTGTAGAAGAGCTTTCTTCAACATAAATATTTCCTTTTTTAACGGCGTCAATAAGTTGAGCTCTTCCAACATCATCGGTATTTTTTAGCGCACTTTTAGCTTGAGAGCTAGTAAAATCTGTGTTGACTTTTTGATATTTTTTGTCAAGAGAACTTCTAAGCGTTCCTGAATCCTTCAAACCCTCTTTTGCAGCTGAGTAGGCGAGAAGAAATGCATTGTCTCCTACATAGCCATGTCCTGTCTGCGACCTTAATCTCTTGAGATCTTCGGGGCTTATTCCCATTTTCGTAGCTTTTTCTTTAATAGCTTGATCCCTTACTTCTTTCAACTTCTTCTCTTGATCTTCTTTAGACATCGCTGCTAATTCTGCTCCATTTTCTCTTTTGAATTTATTTATGGCAGATTTTCCAGTATCGTTTAATTTTGATTTATTATTTTTGTCAGCTGCAAGTTGTTCTTTTTTTGCCTTTCTTTCAGCGGATGCAGCTTGTCCTGAATCAAATAATATTTTGTCCAAGTTATCAAGAGGTCTAGATATAAATGCATTTTTATATTCAGCCATTTCTTTTGAAAGCTTATCCGATATTCCTTTTACGGTTGATTTAACTCCGCTGCCTAATGATGTTGCTTTTAATCCTCCCGCGATATCAGCGGCAACATTAGCCATAAACTCTATAAATTTAAGCATTAACTCAGCAATGACCCAAATGAATAATATAGAGAATAAGGAAGGGATACCGTCATTATTACCTACATTACCAATTTCATTTTGTGAATCAATATCTGGCGGCAAAGACGGAATAGTATACCAAGACATCAAGGAAATTCTTGTGATAATATTAATTGTCCAAACATCATCCCAGCACACTTTAAAACCAAGCGCCATTTTTATAACTTCATACATTAGCATGTTAAAGAAAGCTAATGTTGTTAATAAAAATATTTGCTGCAAAGAAAATCCTATCAATTGTTTTAGCCAATTATCAAACATCTCTTTGGTTTGAGCGAAAAGCGTAAAAACAAAAAATAATGGGCCAAGAACAAAAAGTACCGAGACAAAAACTTGGGCAATTAAATATATTAAAACTGCATTAGATATTGCATAAATATATGCTAAAAAGGCATAGTAAATGAAAAGTAAATAGAGCCATCCAAATATGCTTGCAAATAAAAGGCCTGAGATTTTCTTTTGAACCGTTGATGAAAAAATTAAACCAAATACTCTATCAACACTACTAAATAAAATTGATTTATCGTAAAATGCATTATTCTTAATTGCATTATTTAATTCCGGTGAGTCATCAAATGCAGACGCCATCATGAAGCTAAGGTAATCTGTGCCCTCTTTAAAAAAACTTACAACAAACTTATCAAAAAATTCCCATCCTTGCGGCCCAACAAATAAATATATCAAACCTATTTTCACAATCCTACTAACCATATCACTTATACTAGCATCACTTATTCCCATTAAATACCCAAAACCATAAAAGGTGAGTAGAACTACTAGTGAAATATTTAATATTGCTTTATATCTTGGGTCGGTAATTATTAACTTATATATTCTTTCAGCTTGTCCCATTTTAATTTGCTTTCTTTCTCCGTCTACAACTTCATACTTTCCATCCATTACCTCAATAACCGGAGAAACTATATTATTCACAACTTTTGAAATGCTATTATTATCTGGATTTTTTACCCTAACAGTTACATAATATTTGCCAGAATTATTTGCATATTTACTTGAGCAAATATATTGCTTTGAACAGCCGTCATTTGATGCAAGGTCTGCTGTTGTACATATTTGGCCAGTGGCGCTATTAGCGACGCAACTTTGTACACCTGCGCCATTAACTACTGTTATGCCATCCTTTACTTCAGGGTTGGTTCTTCCGCAATCATTTGGTCTATATTTAGTATTAAGTATTTTTATTCCATTAAATGAGGGATCTGTTTCTGCGTTTCTGACTCTTGTTGGGTTTGAGATATCGCAATTAGCAGTTTCTGGGTCCTTGATTTTAAAGCTCAACCTCAGTAACGATAAGTTACTCGTCATATCAGTGTGACAATAATATGAATCACCTATTAAAATATTTTGACAATTTCCCGCATCACCGCCAACAGCAGTTCTCGTTAAATTTCCAAAATCATCAAATAAAAAATTTGTTACCGACTGAGGTTTCGATGTTGAAGAAGAAGGAGTTGCCAACTCAACAATTTTTGGCTGACCAACAACCGAAATGGGAATAGATGTAGATTTACATACATCACTAACATCACTGTCTTCTTTGCAAAATTTTGCTTCAAGCCATGCGCCATTTAAAAAATCAAGATAACTTGAAAGAGACACCCTAAAGCCATTCACCCCATTATATGATGTTCCAGGATCAGTATTATCTGAGTAAAAATTATTAAATGATTTGAAGTCATTGCCATCAAGTAAAATAAATTTTAATCTTCCCGGATCCGAAATATTTAATATTTGAGAAATTTGAAAAAATTTATTATTCTGAAACTCACTATCAACTTTAAAAATATCTTTGAAGATATCAAAATTTCCATATTCACCATTAAAGTTTCCAAGTTTAGTTGCTCCTTTGGCAATTAAAGGATTTGATAAATTTGTTGAAGTAATTCCAGTTAGCGGAATATTAGAAACCTTACCCTTATACTCTTCAAGATCATAACATATTGACATTCCTTGCTGTATGATATATGGAGACTGCTCTGCTGCTACTTTTCTTAGATTAGAACAATTATTACAGCTTGTAATATTAAATGAAGATGATGCAATAAAATAGCATGTTGAATTTATAACAGATTGCGCAGTGCCAGCAGCGGGAGCACTATAACTAACCGTACCCAAGCTACCTAAAGAACAATTAGTTCTTGTATATTTTGGATTTGAAGAAGAGGAGCCTTCTGTACAAGTAACGGGCTTTTGGCAGGCGGAACTTGGACAATAATTTGTAGTATCCGAAGAATCATTACATTTTGCATCAAACTCATCACAACCAATTAGACCTGTTGAATTAAATTTCTTAGCACAAGAAGGGTTGTCAACCGAATCCTCGCCGTATCCTCGGCATAATAATGCGGGGCGGGGCTCTATTCTCATAGCCATTCCAATTCCACAAGACCTCAATCCAGCAACAGAAGTCCATTCCGAATTCCAACTTTCTGGGGAAAATCTTATGACCTGACCCTTTCTAACAAAAACCTTTGCAGATGAACTATTTGCCCAATTTGATGTTGATGTTATAGCGGGAACACTAATATTATTCAAAGGATCTTGATTAGAAGAAAAATCGCCATACTCAAAGTAATCAGCTGTATAACCTGCATTTAAATCCAGAAAATTTCCTTCAGGATTAATTATTCTTGCATTTATAACACAATTTTGAGGAATTGTTCCCCCAAGAGTTGCGAAGCTGATAAAGCCAGATTTTTTTATTTTTATATCATGATATCTCTTTATTTTTATCCCAAGCGCTCTACCGCAATTCAAGCTACCGGCAGAACCTATAAAAGATCTGCTATTTTGCCTAATAACCATGGTTTGTCCAGGCTCAAGGGATATATGTCCGCCCCACGAAGAATTATTAGCAGAAATTAACGCTTGCGATACATCAGAAGTTCCACTTCTAACAATAATTTCAATATTGCCATTACAGCTCATGGTTGTTGACGGAAGTAGATATTTAAAAGATATTTTTGAAGGATAATTAATATTTGTTATAAGTTGATCAGATGCCGATAAGTCTCCCGCAACTCTACCCTTGTTTGGATCTACCGTTGAAATACCGGTACATGAAGATCCAGAGCAATTTGCTATAGGAAATGGATCAATATTATCAGCCTCGATTCCATCGGTATCCCATCTTATCATACCCCCAAACTCTCCAAGAGTAGACTTAGCTTCTCGAGAACTAACTGGAAAAACTTTATCCACCAAAGAATTATCAACCCTTGGATAACCGTTATCGCGATAAATTTTATTCTTACAGTCGGACTGATTTTTTTCATTCGCCCCAACATAATCACATTTCCACATATCGGGGTCTGGCAAAAGAGGGACTCCTATTGCCCCAGTCTTTTCGTTATTTTGAGAAGAATCAAATTGATAATATTTAGGATGAGGAATTAAGTACACCACCAACCTTCTTGCAGCATTATATGTTTTTGCTCCCGCCGCACCATTTCCACTGCCAACTTCTCCAAAAGCTGATGCACCTTGGTTGTAAGATGTGTTATCAACATACTTACCACTAAAAGAAATGGTAAGAATTCTTCCCGCAGACAAATCGAGAAATTGATTGTTCCAGTTTCTGTCATATGAGTGAGGCAAATATTCGTTTGGCTTTACAAAAAAAGATGGATAATCAAATGCATCTCCTAATTTGACCGTTCCAGTTGCCCTTATATAAACAAAAGAATTGGGGCGAATATTTACCCCACTATTTAAACCATCTTTCTTTTTACTTGTTGAAGACCATCTTGGCTCTGCATCTGAAACAGTAGAGCCGCTTCTGGTGTTACATTCGGATATACATTGCTGGACGCATAAATTTTTAAATTTCTCTTCAGTAAAACCATTGCACCCACTTGTACTCCTCCTAGAAGCCCCAGTTTCATCATAAGTCGTTACCTCTCCTGATATAAAGCAAGTTTTAAGGCCTGAACCTTGGGATGGGTCAGTAATTGATTTAGAGGATTCATAATTGCAAGACTCGGATAATGAATTTGCCATAACCTCAACAACCTGGCTTTCATACTCCCCGAAATCATCAGCCTCTATACACCCCTCATCAGAACATGATCCCACAATAAAAGAGGAGATAATAATAGAAATTTTAAATATTTTTTTTAAGTCATTAAGAAAAAACAACCAGCTCAAATAATCCTTACAATATAAACTTTTGATGTTTTTGAGTTTATTAAAAATCATTAAATATTTAAAATATTTTTAATTATTAAAGATATTCTCTTTGCTTCATTAAGCTTGTTAGTTTTTTGCTCAAATAAAATATTCGATTTTTTGTCAAAAGTAAAAGCACAATTCATTGATAGAAGTTGATGATGAAAAATTCTATGTTTTTTTGAAGAAATATTATTATTATCAAAAATATATACTGGCTTCCCCGTTCCGCAAGCCTCAGATATCATTGAAACGGAATCACCAGAAACAATAAAATAGTCAGCAACTCCCATTATAGCTAAATAAGGATTATTCTTACATATATTAATGTAATCATAAAATTTATAATCACAACCGGAATTTGATAAAATGTTTTGTGCTGCCTTAGAGAGGCTTTCTGAAGTCCTTCTGCTTGTTAACACTAAAAGTTGTGCATCAATATTTTTTGCTATATTAGAGCAATTAGTGATCAATAATTTTAGAGAATCGCGGTCAAATTTTGTTTTCTTGGTATCGCCGCCAATAAAAACTGCAATCTTTTTTTTATTAGAATTTAACTCTGAGGAAAATTTACTGACCTCATACTTTATTGTTGAATCACTTACTTTTGTAATAGCCCCAACTGATCTTAAAAGATTAGATCCATTATATTTTATTTTATCATGAAGAGGTATAATTAAACAGTCAAATTTCTTAAAATCTAAATTTGGATTCATTATTTGAATAATTTTGGTACGATTCAAAGACTTCTTTTTTAGATACAAAAGAATGGGAGCGCATCTTCTTCCGGCAGCAATTGCAACTTTTGGATAATAATCTAAATTTTTTATAAAATCTTTTGTTGTCTTATTTAACCCCACAAGAGACGATCTAAGAAATAAATTAGGTAACAAAGAAAATGGCCCATGATCGATATTGACAATTTTATAATTAATTCCCAGCTCTTTGGCCAGACCAAGAACCTGAGAATAATTCCCAGCTCTATTATCTGATAAAATCCATATTTCGTCTTTAACGGAGCTTTCTTTCATTTTAAGACTTTGTTGAATTTATTTTTTCTCTTAATTTTTTAGCAACATACTTTGACACAAAATTATCAACATTTCCATCAAGCCTTACAATCTCTTTAACAATTCTAGAAGCAATAAAATGGTTACTTTCTGAAGCCGGAAGAAAAATAGTTTGGATATCTGGACATAGCTTGGAATTCATACCAAACATCTGAAATTCATACTCAAAATCCGACACTGCTCTAAGGCCCCTAATTATAACATTTGAATTTTTCTTTTGAGCATAATCAACAAGAAGTCCTTCAAATTTTTCTGCATAAACTTTTTTTGATAACTTGTTTGCACTAATTTCTTTTTTTGCGATTTCTAGCCTTTCTTCCAATGTAAATAATGGGTTCTTGGCATTATCTTTAGCGATAGCAATTACCACATAGTCAAAAATTTTGCTGGCTCTCTTGATTATATCAATATGCCCAAAAGTAATTGGATCAAATGTTCCGGGATATATTACAGTATTTTTTGCCATATTAAATTATTCATTTACAATAATAAAAAAATTAAAATAATAATTTATAAAAAAATAACATTAATAACTATAATTTCTTAAATGAAAATTACAATCATTTCAATTGGTAAATTTGAAAATAGCCCATATAAAAAAATTTTTGAAGAATATTTTAAAAGAATAAGTTATAAAATTGAGCTAAAAGAAATAGATGCCAAGGGAAGTAAAAATATAGAGCTTGGAAAAATAAAGCTTAAAGAAGCCGAATTAATAAACAAAAATCTAAGCAAAGGCTCATTTAAAATATGTCTGGATGAAAATGGTTCGCAATATACCAGCATTGAATTTAGCAAATTATTAAATTCAAAATTTAATGAAGGTAGTAATATTGATTTTATTATTGGCGGAGCTTTTGGTCTTGATAAAGAATTTTTAAGAAAATCAAATATTACACTTTCTTTAGGAAAATTAACATTGCCCCACATTATGGCAAGAATAATTTTAATAGAACAAATTTATAGAGCGGAATCAATAATAAAAGGCCATCCTTATCATAAAGAATAGTAAAAATGTGGTTTTGCATCATGTAAATTTCAATAAATATTTTACAAAAAAAATTGCTAATTTCTAAATTGGACCATATAATTAATTCTATTAATAAAATAAATCTGGTTTTTATGCTAAATGATAAAAAGATTTCTCAAATTATAAGAGTAAATCATGCTGGAGAGCTTGGAGCCAAGCTAATTTACGATGGACAAATTGCTGCATTGAAATTAAAAAAAGACTACAAAACTATAGAAATAATTAACGAAATGAAGTCTCAAGAAGAAGTTCACTTCAAATATTTTGATGAGATAATAAGAAAAGAAAATGTTAGACCAACTATAATGCAACCTATATGGAAGGTTGGAGGATTTGCCCTGGGATTTATAACCGCAATAATTGATAAAAAAGCCGCGATGTGCTGCACCACCGCCGTTGAAGAGGTTATTGATGAACATTATCTTGAGCAGCTTAATTTGATTAAAAATGAAAAAAATATTCTTAGTACAAATCAGCAAAACAACATTAACGAACTAGAAGAGAATATTTTAAAATTTAGACAAGAAGAGATTCATCATCGCGACATCGGCTACGAAAATAACGCTAGGGATCTCAAAGCATTTGTTCCACTTTCTCAATTTATTAAAGCAACAACAAAACTTGCTATTTTTATTTCAAAAAGAATTTGAATGATAAGAAATTTTAAAACTATTTTAATTTTATTTTTTTTTAGTATTGCAAATATTTCTTATGCGCAAAATTCTAATGAAAATAATTCTCAAAGCAAGCTTTTAACCCCTCCAATAAAAGCTCCACAAGATATACTCTCTTCCGACCTAGAGGATATTAATAGTGAAAATTTAAATATTGTAGAATCTTTTTTTAAAAAAAATAAGTTAAATTCTTTAATGTTTGATGATGAAGAAATTGATCAAATCAAAAGGGCTTTAGCTTCATTTGAAAGTGGAGAAGCTCTTGAAGTAGATAATGGTGGCAGTCAGATTCTTTCCGAGCAAGATAAAATTAAAATTGAGCAGCAAAAAAGGGAAAGAGAGCTTATAGAAAATAATGAAAAATCACAGATAAATCTTAGCTCAATAATTTTTCTATCTGATGAAAATTGGTCAATTTGGCTTAACAAAAATAAAATTACATCTGATAATAATTCAAAAAATAATGAATTTTATGTTTTAAATATCGAGAGCGCAAAAGCTAAAATATTGTGGAATCTCAGTTTAAGCAAATGGAAAATACTTTCAGGAAAAAATGAAAATGAAGTTCCAAACAAAATAAATGATAAAAATCAAATACAAATTATTTTTACCTTAAAACCAAATCAAACTTATATACTTAAATCAGGCGCTATTATTGAGGGTAGGCAAAAGAGTTCTCAATCAAAAAATAAGATATTGCCTTTAAATCAAAAACAAGATATAATACCTTGATTGTATTTTAGATCCTTCTTACATTTTTTTAAAATTTAAGCAATATTGTTAAAATAAATTTTGTTTTCCCATCTAGATAATGTTTATAGCTTTAAAAAATCATACAACATATTCTTTATGCAAGGGCGCCATCAAGGTAAACAGCCTTGTTGAAAAAGCAAAATCGCTGAAAATGCCCGCCCTTGGAATTATGGATTGCGGAAATTTATTTGCCGCACTAGAATTTTCTTCAGCCTGCAAAAAAAGTGGAATTCAACCAATCCTTGGTTGCGAATTATTGGTTGATTTTCAGATAAATAATAACAAAAATTTATCCAATCTTGATTTAGAAAAATCTTTATGTAAAACTCCGCTAATTTGTTACAACGAAGAAGGCTATAAAAATCTCATGTATCTAGTAAGCCATAGCTATCTTAATATGAAGACAGGAATTTCTCCGCATGTCAACTTTGAGCTTCTAAAAACAAAATCATCAGGAATAATAGCATTTTCTGCCTGCTTTGATGGAATAATATCAAAATTAATTTCTCAAAATCAAGATAAAAGACTTGATGAAATCATTTGCGAAATTCTTAAATATTTCCCCGATAAAAACTTCTTTATAGAAATTGAAAGATATAAAGATAAAATTAATAACAACGAAAATAAACTTATCGATTTAGCTTTTAAGCATAACATTGGCCTTGTTGCAACTAATGATGTTTATTATCTTGATAAAGATATGCATGAAGCCCAAGATATTCTTAGCTGTATAAAAGATGGCAGACTTTTAGTTGAAGAAAATCGTGAAAAGTTTAGCAAGCATCAATATTTCAAAAACATAGAAGAAATTAAAGAGCTCTTTTACGATCTCCCAGAGGCCATTGAAAATACAGTTTTAATTGCAAAGAAATGCTGCGTTATGGCAAATGAAAGACCTCCTACTCTTCCAAAATTTAAAAATGATGATGAATTTAGCGAGTATAATGAATTACAAAAGCAATCTAGAGATGGACTTGAGCAAAGACTTAAAAAGAAATTCCAAATTGAAGAAATCCCAGAAGACAAAAGGAAAGACATTTCTGATCAATATTTTGCAAGATTAGATTTTGAACTTTCGGTCATAAATAAAATGAACTTTGATGGATATTTTTTAATCGTATCAGATTTTATAAAATGGAGCAAAAATAATGGCATTCCCGTTGGACCTGGAAGAGGTTCTGGCGCCGGGTCAATTGTTGCATGGTCCTTACAAATTACTGATCTTGATCCAATAAGATTTGGCCTACTATTTGAAAGATTTCTTAATCCCGATAGAATTTCTATGCCGGACTTTGATATAGATTTTTGCCAGTCAAGACGCGACGAGGTAATTAAATATGTCGAAAATAAATATAATATCAAATGCAATGAAGAAGAAAATATAGATAATATTTCTGCTATAAAAGTTGCGCAAATTATTACATTTGGTAAACTTCAAGCAAGAGCTGTTCTTAAGGATGTTGGTAGAGTTTTGCAAATACCCTATAATCAGGTTGATCGAATATGTAAATTGATACCTTTTAATGCCATTGAAGCTGTAACATTACAAAAAGCTATTGATATGGATAAGGAATTACAAAAAGCAATAAAAGAGGATCCGCAAATTACGAAATTAGTTGATATAGCTCTAAAATTAGAAGGTCTCAATAGGCACGCATCAACGCATGCTGCGGGGATAGTTATAGGAGACAAATCTTTGACCGAAATTTGCGGACTATACAAAGATGCAGGGCAAGAAATGCCCGCAGTTGGCTATTCAATGAAATATGCTGAAAATGCCGGTCTTGTAAAGTTTGATTTTCTTGGACTTAAAACTCTAACCACCATATCTGAAACGGTTAAATTAATTGAAAAAAATCGTAATATTAAAATTGATATCAACAATATAAAACTTGATGATAAAAAAACATTTGAAATGCTAGCTAAGGGTGACTCTATTGGTGTATTTCAAATTGAATCTTCTGGAATGAGATCGGTATTAAAGCAAATGAAATCCGATAAAATTGAGGATATTATCGCACTCATCTCTCTTTATCGCCCTGGGCCGATGGATAACATTCCAAGCTACATTAGAAGAAAGCATGGGGAAGAAAAAATATCTTATCCACATCCTTTGCTTGAGAATGTTTTAAAAGAAACATATGGAGTTATTGTTTATCAAGAACAAGTTATGGAAATAGCAAAAGTTTTGGCAGGATATAGCCTTGGAGCCGCGGATCTTCTTCGTCGAGCCATGGGAAAAAAAATTAAAGAGGAAATGGATCTTCAAAGAAAGATATTCATAGAGGGTGCTATAAAAAATAATATAGATGCCACTCAAGCATCAGATATATTTGATCTTGTCGATAAATTCGCAGGATATGGCTTCAACAAATCTCATGCCGCAGCATATGCTTTAATATCATATCAAACAGCTTTTTTAAAAGCACATTTTTTAGTTGAGTTTTTAACTGCATCAATAAACCTTGAAATTGATAATGCTGATAAAATTAATATATATTTACAAGTTGCAAAGGATAATAAAATAAAAATACTACCTCCCGATCTTAACAAGAGTGAAGCACTTTTTTCTATTGAAGAACAGCTAGAAACAATTTGAATTTTTATTTATTGTTTAATCCTGATAACTAGCAAATTGCTCTCTGATGATTCTTTCCTCTAAAGAGTGATTGGAGTCGAATAAAAGATTAAAAGATATGTCTTTATCTTCTCTTATTGTAACAGTTTTTACATTTCTAAACTCAATAAAATCTGCAGTTGCGCTTACCTGGCGATTTTCTGGATCCACAATATCAAGCTTGACCTCGACGCTACAAGGAAGAATTGCTCCATGCCAATTTCTTGGTCTAAATGGACTTATCGGAGTTAACGCCAACATTTTAGATCCTAAAGGAATTATTGGACCCCTCAACGACATGTTATAAGCGGTACTTCCAGCGGGAGTTGACAATAAAATTCCATCACCAATAAGTGCCGATGGCAATCTCTCTTTATTATTGATTTTTATTTTAATTTTTGCCGCCTGATTTGTTTGTCTTAAAAGAGCAACCTCATTTATTGCAATAGAAGAATATTTCTTATTGTCTATTGTTTCAACATCCATTCTTAATGGATGAAGAACTGTGATTTGAGAATTTTCAATAACTCCAATGAGATCTTTTTCTTTCGAACTATTCGTCAAGAAGCCAACAGTGCCACAGTTTATTCCATATATATTTATATTTTTATTTTCATATTTATGAAGTAAATGTAACATCAGACCATCACCCCCAAGAACAATAACAAGATCGATATCTTTAATCTTCAAAGGATCATTTGATATATCAATCAAGTCATATTTTTTAATTAACTGTCTTTTTTTATCAGCAGCAATCTTGTTGTTAAAGGCAGAAATAATGGCAATATTTTTAAACTTTCTATTTTTCATGAAAATATAAATATTTATTGCGGAACTTTATTATCCTGATCGCTCGTTATATCTTTTTTGTTATTGACATTCTGTTTATTTTGCGATAAAGAATTACGATATTTAATTACATACTCATTATGCTCCTCTAGAGTTGAAGAAAAATGATGCCCATTTCCATCAACATTTGCCACAAAATACAAGTAGTCCGTTTTAAGAGGATTAAGAACAGCTTTAATTGATGCAATACCCGGATTACAAATAGGAGTTGGCGGCAATCCATAAATATGATATGTGTTAAACATTGAGCCATTTCTAATATCACTAAATTTTATAGGTCGCTCCTTAGCTTTGTCTCCAAAAGTAAAAGAGTATATTATAGTTGGATCGGACTGCAATTTCATGCCCTTTTGAAGTCTATTTATAAATACCGACGCCACCTGAGGACGCTCCTGGCTAACTCCAGTTTCTTTTTCAACTATTGAGGCAAGAATAATAGCCTGCTCTTTTGTTTTAATAGGAATTGATTGATCCCTAATGTCCCAAAGTTCATTTATAGTTTTATTCATTGAATCTTGCATTCTTTTTAAGGTTTTTTCCTTACTATCATTGAATGAGTAGAAATATGTTTCAGGAAGAATTGATCCCTCTGGAATTTTCTGAGAAATATCACCAACAAGACCAGATGCAGAATTTATAGAAATAAGTGCGCTGTGACTTGATAAGCCCTCAGCAATAGTTAATTTATGAAAAAATATATAACCGTGAACTAGTTTGTTTATTATTTTATAATATGAGGTATTTTTTTCAAAAAAATATTCTCCATATCTTACTTTGAGATCAATTCCTTTTATTAATTGCGACAAATATATAAAACTATTGACATTTTTAATGATTTTATCTTGATGCAATTTTTCTGCAACCTCTCTAAATGTCATTCCTCTTTCAACAACAAATCCTTTATCTGAAGAATGGTAGCTATTTGGAGCATTAAAGTAAATAATTATTCCAAATACAAAAAAAAGATAGGATAGAGTAAAAATAGATAAATAAATACTAAGTTTTTTTAAATATTGTTTTAACATTTATATATTTTTAAATTCTCCTAAAAACAAGACAGGCATTAGTGCCTCCAAATCCAAAAGAATTAGAAAGTGCAATATCTATTTTTTTATTTTTAGCAACTTTAGCTACAAGATCTATATCACAGCTATCAGAAGGATTTTCAAGGTTAAGAGTTGGCGGCGCAACATTGTCTCTTATTGCAAGAACACTAAAAATAGCTTCAACACTTCCAGCGGCACCCAATAAATGGCCTATCGAAGACTTAGTAGAAGACATTGATAATTTATATGCATGGTCACCAAAAACTCTTTTCACCGCACCAACCTCAATCTCATCTCCAAGAGGAGTAGATGTTCCATGGGCGTTTATGTAATCAACCTGATCATGATTTATATTTGCATGCTTAATAGCCATCTGCATAGCGTAGGTAGCTCCCCTACCACTACTTTCAGGAGCGGTAATATGGTACGCATCCCCAGATAGTCCATAACCTATTAATTCTGCGTAAATTTTTGCCCCTCTTTTTTTTGCATGCTCATATTCTTCAAGTACAATAATACCAGATCCTTCACCCATTACAAAACCATCACGATCTTTATCCCAAGGACGAGATCCAGCGGATGGATTGTCATTAAATTTAGTTGCAAGAGCCCTCAAAGCAGAAAAACCACCTATTCCTACTTCGCAAATAGCGCTTTCTGCGCCCCCACAAACCATTACATCCACGTCTCCATACTCGATTAATCTTGCAGAGTCGCCAATGGCATGACTACCACTTGCGCAAGCGGTAACAGATGCATGATTTGGCCCCATAAATCCATGCTTAATTGATATATGACCTGACGCTAAATTAATGAGACTTGCCGGAATAAAAAATGGGCTAATTTTTCTTACGCCCTTTTCTTTCATACCAACAACTGTTTTTTCAATCATCGGCAAACCCCCGATTCCAGAGCCAACCATGACCCCAGTTCTATATTTCTGCTCATCTTGTACCGCAACCCAGCCAGAATCAGCAATTGCCTGCTCTGCCGCTGCAATTGCGAAATGAATAAATCTATCCATCTTTCTTTGTTCTTTAGGATCAATATATTTGTTTGGATCAAATAGATTTGGGTTTGATTCCGTTACAAACTTTACCTCTCCAGCAATTGTACAAGGACAGTCTTTTGCATCAAATATCGATATATTGCCAAGACCAGAACGAGAATTTATTAGCCCATTCCAACTTTCATTAACAGATGAACCAAGAGGCGTAACGGCCCCAACTCCTGTAACAACAACCCTTCTTTTTGTCATATCTTAATAACCTTAAATAATATCTATGTTAAAAAAAACTATCTTACGATATTAAAAAATATTTTTCAATAATCTAATAAATTTTAAAATAATCAATTATTGATCTAAAGATGATCTATAATAAAAACTTTTTGTCAATAAAATTTTTTAATGTATTTTTGTTAATTTCTTTAATTTCACCTATCGCTAAGTCCCCTAGGTTAAAAGGCCCGAAAGATATCCTTATCAATCTATTTACTTTAAGACCAAGCTCTTCCATTACCTTTCTAATTTCTCGATTTTTTCCTTCGGTTAACGATATAGTTAGCCAAGAATTTGAATCTCTTTCTATATCTATATCGACTTTTATAGAGCCATATCTTACTCCGTCAATTGTTATTCCTTTTTCTAACTTTTTTAATCTCTCATGATTAAGCTTTCCAAATACTCTGGCCCTATATTTCCTAACCCATGCTGTTTTGGGCAACTCTATAAATCTTGCTAATTCTCCACTAGTAGTTAAAAGCAATAGACCCTCTGTATTAAAATCAAGCCTTCCAACTGTAATAAGCCTTGGAAGTACTTTTGGCAATAAGTCAAAAACTGTTTTTCTATTATGCGGATCTTTAGCGCTTGTAATTACAGCTTGAGGCTTGTGGAAAAGAAATAGCTTTGTAGCAAGTTTATTTTGAAGCAGCTTTCCATCAACCTTAACAGAATGATCAGTTATTAAAGTTGCAGGACTTGATATTTCTACACCATTTACCTGAACCCTTCCCTCTTTTATTAACTGCTCAGCATCTCTTCTTGAGCATACCCCACAAGAAGCTATGTATTTTGCGATTCGAACAGCTTTTATTTCCTGACTATCTTTCATAAATTTTATTTTCTTTTGTTTTTTTGATGAATGCAGAAAAAATATCTGAATCAGCTATTGATACATTGAATTCTGGATGCCACTGGACCCCAAGACAAAATGGGTGAGATTCAAGTTCAATTCCCTCAATTATTCCATCCTCTGCTCTAGCGTTAACTTTTAGGCCATTACCGACTCTTCCAATCGCCTGATGATGAGAGGAATTGGTCATTATTTTATCAGACTTAACTATATCATGTAGTAAAGAATTATTTTCTATAACTACTTTATGATAGGCTTTTGAAGAATCCTGCATTCCTTCTACTTTACTTTGTTCATGATTTAGGTAGCCAGATAATTCGTCAGGTATATGCTGAATTATATCTCCTCCCATCATAACATTTAACGATTGCATACCGTTGCAAATACCCAAGAAAGGCTTTTTCGTTGGTAAAAATTTTTCTATAAAAGCAAATTCAAAATCTTCTCTTTTTTGGTTAAGAACAACTGAAGGATGAATTACAGAAGAATTATATCTTTTTGGATTTATGTCAAAAAAACCCCCTATAACTATTAAACCATCCAAAAATGATATATAATCATCGATAGAATCATAATCATAAGCAATAATAATTGGCATTGCCTTATTAGCGGTAATCATATCGATATAGTTAGCTCTAATGGCATAATATGGTCTTTGCGAATAACCATTATCCCCAGATTTATAATCAAGAATTATGCCAATTTTACATTTTGTCATTTTGATATTTTTTTAATTCATATGATGAAGCTAAAGCGGCAAGTCTTGCTATCACTGAATATACAAGCTCTAAAGTTTCTGTATCTCCACCTAAATATATTTTTTGACTTTCGTCAATTTTCTTTAAATCGAAAAAATGCATACCTGCTGAATTTAGATTACTTTGCTGATCTTTATTTTCATTCGCTCTAAAAAGATTACCAACAACAGTGCCATTAATAATATATATCATTGGCTCTGCCGACATTTTATTTATTTGATCAACAGTTTTTATTCCCTCCTGAATCAAAACTGAACTGGTATGAGTACTTTCTTTGACAGAATTCATTTTATTTCTTTCTTTCTTATTAATATCTAAAATATCTTGGCCAGAAAATGCTAACATTATAGCCATGCCATAGGTACCATTATCTGCTTTCACATAGCAATATGGATTTTCACTAATTTTATGTTGACGATATTTTTCTTTTAGCTTTAAAATAGTTTTATCAACTTCTTTAGCTAAACATTCTAATCCGAGATGATTTTTAAAATCTACATTGTTGCACACACCATGTATAGAAGATATTAGCCAAGGATCAATATCAATAAGAGAGGAAAATTCCTCAGCTAAATTGCTATAAATTGAAAAATGTGTTGACTTAGCTCTCTTAAACCACCCAAGATCAGGTGATGGATAAATGGGTATTTTGAGGTTTTTAAAAATCTCGGGATAGCCACTTGTTAAATCATTATTTAATATTATCAAATCAGGGATAAAACCATTTTTGGTTTTTATATAATCACCCTCTCTTTCAATTTGATTAAGAATTAATTCATTATTATTCTCTAAAAGAATTTTTTGTTGACCCACTATATCTTCGATCATCGTTCCCAAAATAACATTATTTGAGTTCGTTGAGATAATGTTCTGCAAAACATAAATATTTTCATAATATCTTATATTTCTTGTATGATTCTCGGGTATTATCATTATTTTAGGAGAAGAAGAATTTTTGATTTTTCCTTTTAAGAAATTCGAGGCCGCGACTCTTGAATCTTGAAACGCAAGACCATTTACATTATTAAAACCAGCAGGAAAGCAGTTTGTATCAACTGGAGCAATCTTAAATCCTGAATGTCTTAAATCAACAGAATTATAGAACAAAGCTTCATTTTCTTGAAATTTTTTTGTAAAAAAATCCGCGATCAAATCTTTGTTTTTTGACACTCTGTCCTTTAATAGATCTATAATTTTTGTCATTTTTATATTTTTTAAGACAGAACTATTTCTTGCAGGAAATAGCTACGATATCATAGACTGGGTGCTCTAGACTTGAAATAGAAGGGCTTGAAGCTATTAACCATCCAGAAAATATTTTTTCCTCTTTATTGCGATCCTGAAAACTAACATCAGATTTTGCGCCAAATGTAAAACTTGAGTTTCTTTCATAAACCTCAACAAGAATTCTACTGTCAGGCTTCTGATCAAGCGGGGCTTGCCAACATTTAATTGCTTTAATTTTAATATGCCCAAAATTCACAAAATCTTTTATTTTAACTTCAACAATTTCTGTTTTCGCTGTAGTTTTGTCAAGAATTTGCAATACAGCCTTAGTCATGTATCTCATTGACTCTGACTCATCTATCTTTAATACCGGCGGACCATCTAAAGAGTTATCCTGAGCAAATAAATTACCAAAAAAAATGGTAAATGAAATTGCAGCTATACAAAATTTAAAATATTTTTTATTTGATTTATTCATTTATTTCTTTTTTTCTTCTTCACTTTTTCCAGTTGCCCCAAAAACAGCCTTACCCAACAACTCTTCAAGGTTTAGAGAGGATTGAGTGAATAGTATCTCACCTCCATCAGTAATTATTTCGGAATCTGAGCCAGGAGTAATTTCAAGATATCTTTCTCCGAGAAGACCAGAACTAGCGATTTTAGCAGAAGAATCTTGCGGCAACTTCAAATCATTAATAACTTTAAATTTAACAATTGAGCGATAGTCTTTGTTATCTAGATCATTACTTTCAACATTTCCAACTTTTACACCCGAAACTTTAACATCGCTTCCAGATTCAATCCCGTCCGAATCGTCAAACTTTGCCGTTACATAGTAGCCAGAATTATTTTTTCCAACTTTTGCACTCTGCATCGATCCAAACAAGAACCACGCAGCACAAATCAAAACAAAAGTTCCAACAATCATTTCAAAATAGTTTGCACCTTTATCAAAAAATTTATTCATATTATATGTTTATTATTATGAATTTGGTTTCCATGAGTCATATTTTTGTAGCCTAGGCTTAAAGTCTTTTGGAGAATAAGCGTATTTCGTTCCAGTTAAATTTGGAAGATGAATTTTTTGCCAAGAATATTTATGTTTATCGATTTTTGATGGCACAACATCAGAACTATAATGAATCCAACAGTGCCAATGCGGAGGAATTTTTGACGGCTCAGCAATTCCCTTATAAACAACAAATCTTTTATTTGATTTGTCTTGATAATATGAATTACCAAATTCATCTACACCAACCAGCTTGCTAAATAGTTTTATTTTAAGTTGAGAAATAAACTGCATTTAATGATTTAAATTTATTTATCTTATTTCTTATTGCTACTTTTTTAATAATTATTATTAAAAACTATATTGTTAATTCGCAATTTTTATAATTTTTATTAAACCAAATTATAGCCAAGTCTACGATTTTGTCAACAATTATTGGTGCTTGAAAAAAAATATAATAAATGAAATTTAAAAGATTAGTTTAAACTATTATAAACTTGCAATTTAGCAATGATTATTATAAAATTTTTTAAATTTCACAATATTTAAATAAACAAAATTTAAATAAATAAAATTATTTTCTTATTGTAAACTTACTCTCATAAAATAATTTAAATTCCTGACTATCAAAATAAAGAAATATTGTGCAAAATTATTTAAGTAAAACATTATTAAATAAAACTCAAAACAATAATAGTCAAATCTCAACATTTTTTTGCTTAACTATAGTAATATTTTTATTTTCTTGCAATTTATTTGCAAATGACGCCAGAAATAAACCTATAATTGATAAACTTTGGATAAAAATTGGCGAAAATGATAAAAAAATTTTTAATGATATAATTTTTCTAACAAATAGCGAAAAATATGATGATGCCATTAAAAAAGTAGATCAATTATACAAAAATAAGGAAAATAAAAATGAGGAACATAATCCTTTTCAGGTCTCAAGAAAAGATCTTAAAGATACAATAAGAAATATAATATTATGGCAAAAATATAGCTCTGCCGAAATATTAAAGAATCTCAAAGAAAAAGACTCTAGAAACTTTTCTTTTAATGATATTTCGCGATTTGTAGAAGATAATAAATTTTATCCAAACATTAAGGAACTTAGATACAGAGCGGAGACCGCCGCTTCAATTTCTAAAATTCCGTATAGGCTAAGTGAGCAATATTTCAAATCAAATCCACCTAACAGTCTTGAAAGTAGAATTTATCTTATTGATGCCAAAAGTGATTTTATAAATAGCTTCAAGGGTGGCCAAGATGAAAAAACTCAATTTCTTAAAGAGATTCAAGATTTAATAACTGACACATGGGTAAACAGTAATTTTAACGAAGAGCAAGAAAAAAAATTTCTAGATAAATATAGTAATAAGCTTACTCTGGATGATCATGTAAGTAAAATTAATAGGCTAATTTGGGATCAGGATTTTAAAAGTGCTAAAGGAATTCTAAATCTTGTTGACGAAGACCATCAGAAGCTCTTTAATGCAATAATTGAAATTAGATTACTCCCATCTTATATTGACAATATAATTCTGTCGGTTTCCAGAAAATATAGAAATGATGAGAACCTTACATATTCAAGGATATTATGGTTAAAACAAAAAGATAAAATAGAAGAAATAATTGAATTATTTTCAAATTTAGAGGAAACAAAATATCCAGAAAAATGGTGGAATGTAAGGCGCCTATACTCTCGAGAAATGATTAAACAAAAAAAATATAAAGAGGCTTATCAAATAATTTCAAAACACCAACTAAAAACCTCATCTTCAAATTTTTGGGAAGCTGAATGGATGGCGGGATGGATTTCTCTAAGATTTTTAAATAAACCAAATGAAGCATATATTCACTTTGATAATTTATATAAAAATGTTACTCAAGCTGTTACAATTTCGAGAGGCGCCTATTGGCTTGGAATGACCTCATTAGCTATGAATGATAAAAATAAGGCAATTGATTGGTATAGAGTTGCGGCAAAATACCCCCTCTATTTTTATGGTCAACTTGCTATCCACAAAACTAGGCAACTTGATAGCATAAACTCATCTCAAGATATTATACTTCCAAAAGATCCGGAAATAACAGTTGGAGATGCTAGAAAAATTGCTAGCTCCAATGCCGTAAAAGTTGCCTATGTTTTAAGTCTAATGGATAAAAAAACTGAGTCCACAAAAATATTCGAATATGCCGTTACTCAAGCAGAAACTCCTGGACAAATTGCTGTTATAATGAGGATTGTAAACGAACTTGGCGACAGAGAGACGGATGTTAAGATATCAAGAACTGCTGCTAAGAAAAATGTCTTCTTTATCAAAGATAAATTCCAGATTGTCAAAGAGGTTGAAAAGAATGAGTTTGCTCCCCTAGTTCACGCAATAATCAAGCAAGAGAGTGGATTTGCTCCAAGCGCGGTTAGCTCAGTTGGAGCAATTGGTTTTATGCAGATAATGCCAGAGACTGCCAAGCTTGTTGCAAAAGACCTTGGAGTTAAATATGATCGCAAGAAACTTGCAACCGATATTGAATATAATGTGGAGCTTGGCTCTTTCTACATAAAACAGCTTATTGATAAGTTTGATGGATCAGAAATACTCGCTATCGCCTCATATAATGCTGGGCCAAATGCCGCTTCAAGATGGATAAAAGAGTTTTATGACCCAAGAGATCAAAAGGATATAGATAAAGTTGTTGATTGGATTGAATTAATAACTTATTCTGAAACCAGAAACTATGTTCAAAGAATAATGGAAAATTTAATTGTATACAAATATCTGATGTCAAGACATGATTCGCAAAATAACTATCTTGAAAATCAAGAAAACAAAAATATCACTCAAGAAAATAACAACAAAGAAAACTAAAATGACAACCCCTTTTGACTTCGATAAACTTAAAGAAGAATGTGGCATATTCGGAATTTATAATAACGCCGATGCTTCGGTTAACACAGCTCTCGGATTACACTCTCTTCAACACCGCGGCCAAGAAGCTGCTGGAATTTTTGTTGCAAATAATGATGATTACGCAGTTCATTTTGCAGATGGATTAGTTGGTGATAATTTTAATTCTTCTGATGTTGCAAAAAAACTTATTGGCGATAGCTCTATAGGTCACGTCAGATACTCAACTGCAGGCAAAAAGAATTCAAGAAACTATCAGCCAATTTTTGCTGAATTAGAATTTGGATTTCTTGCCCTGGCTCACAATGGAAATCTTACCAATGCGGCTCAATTAAGAAAAGAGCTGATAAAGAAGGGGGCGATATTTCAATCCACAATGGATACTGAGGTAATTATTCACCTAATATCACTTAGCAAAAAAGAGGGTTTAATTGACAAAATTACTGATGCGACTTCTCAAATCGAAGGTGCATTTTCACTGGTTATATTATGCAAAGATAAACTAATTGCCCTAAGGGATGCAAATGGGATTCGCCCTCTTTGCCTTGGAAAACTCGGAGACTCTATTGTCGTTGCTAGCGAGTCTTGCGCTTTCGATATTATCGGCGCAGATTTTATAAGAGATATAGCGCATGGTGAAATGGTGGTAATAGATAAATCAGGAATTAAATCTCACCAAATTTTTGAGAAAAAACCCTCAAAGTTTTGTATATTCGAATATGTTTATTTTGCCCGCCCAGACAGCACTATAGAAGATAGGAATGTATATCAAATGAGAAAGAATATAGGCATAGAACTCGCAAAGGAAACTAATTTTGATGCAGATATTGTTGTTCCCGTACCAGACTCTGGAGTTCCTGCGGCTCTAGGCTTTAGCATGCAATCACAAATTCCTTTTGAGCTGGGAATCATTAGAAATCACTATGTTGGCAGAACTTTTATTGAGCCAACAGATAAAATAAGACATTTCGGAGTTAAACTTAAACATAATGCAAATTCTCAGATTATAAATAATAAAAGGGTTATCCTTATTGATGACAGTATTGTTAGAGGCACAACTTCAAAAAAGATTGTACAAATGATTCGTGATGCCGGTGCAAAAGAGGTCATAATGCTCATAGCCAGCCCCCCAACAATTTCCCCATGCTTCTATGGTGTTGATACGCCAGATGTCAAAGACTTAATAGCTGCAAATTATTCAAGTCAAGAGGTGGCAAAAATAATTGGCGTAGATCATCTTGCATATCTATCAATAGATGGATTATATCGCGCCATAATCAACTCTGACAGAAATAATCAAGCGCCTCAATACTGTGATGCCTGCTTTACTAAAGACTATCCGATTAATATTTATAGCAAAGTTTAATATGACAAAGAGTTCTCAATCAAATCTTGAAAAGAAGATTAGTAAAATGCCATTTGAAGAAGCAATGACAAGGCTTGAAGAGGTTACCGATAAACTCTCTGAAAGCAATATTGCACTTGAATCAATGATAGAGATGTACCAAGAGGGGGAAATTTTGAAAAAACACTGTCAAACATTACTAAATCAAGCAAAATTAAGAATAGAAACAATATCAGAAAATTCTGATTAATTATTTAGCTACTCAATTCCCAAAATACCATTATCTCTATTCAAATCAAACTCTTCTTGCTCTTCTCTTGTTCTGGAAACCGAAATTTCATTGTCTTCGCTATTTTTTAAACCAACTTTTACCGGATCTATTCTATAAGTTAAATGATACTTATTTCCAGAATCTTTGGTATATATCTCAAAGTAGTCCTTAAGCCTGTCTTCCACGCGAAATATGATTTTAACTTTTTTATCTTTCGCATCTTCAAAATATAGGTCTTGTAAAAAATATCGCTTATGGCCATTTCTATATGAAATTTCTGTTTTAATTTCATTATCAAATATTGCATCTATCACACTAATCTTCCATTCGCCATTAAAATTATTGGCAATAGCAGTTAGAGATGTAACATTTACATAATCACTACCAAGCTCTTTATCTCTACTTTCTCTGAGAAGATACAAATTGAAACCCAATGAATCTGTATCACCCGGAATCTTCCACAAATATGTAAGCAACAAATTGTCAATTGTGTCTTTGTCAACATGGCGTCTTATAAAAAAATTCTCTATTTTTTTAACTAAGGTTGGATATTTTAACAAATCATCTTTCCAAGAATTGGGATAATTTCTACTTACTGCGGTAATAAGTTTATTTTCTTGACTCAAATAATTATTGTCATTGAATTTGTAATATTTCTGCCACTTAACAACATATTTACGATCCAGAATAGTATTTTTTTTATGAATTTTAAAGCTTCTATCAATGTAATATCCTATATATTTCTTATCACCCTGTCTAACATATTTATCGCGTAAAAATTTCTCTAACTTTTCTTTACTAAATTCATTATTTTTTTGTTTTACCAAAGAAATAATCTCAGAATTATTTCTAATAGAGCTATCAAGCATATCCAAAGGCTCTAAAGTTGAATTTAAAGCTATCTTAACCAATTCAATATCTTCCTTTATATTTTCTGGAGCATATATTATCAACTTGCCATCATCTTGAAATGCTAACCTAGAGATTTCTCTATCTTTTTTTATAAATTCTGAGCCAAACATATAGTTTCTGGAATCATTCTCTACCATTTTTTTCATAAAAATTCTATCATTTAAAAGAGATTGGTCGGCATATCTGATAGAATCTCGATTAATATAGCTAGCTCTTTCTATAAAAGATTTATCGCTTTTTAAACGCTTTGATGCATATATAAGTATCTCAGGCTTCACCTTTACAAGCCTAATAATAAAGTTTTCATCGTCCTGAAACATCTTCTCAGCCTTAGAGAGTTGAGATGGATCAATAAAACAAGCCCTGAATATAAGTTTGTGATTTGTCCTTAAACATCCAGATAGCGAGCTAATTGCATTATCATTTCCTTTTCTTACCTCTTCCAATATGATATTCACATATTTTTCATCAATAAGACAGGATTCTTCATCGATTCCCCTAAAAATTGGCGACGCCAATCCAACAGAATATGACATTAATGGATATAGGAACAAAGATGAAAAGATCAAACATTTAAAAGCCGCTCCTTTTTCCATAATCTTAGAAAATTTTTTTAATTTTATTTTGTGAGAGCTCAATCTAAATTATTTAATTTTAAAAATAAATATTTTTTAAAAATTTTAAATTGATTCTTTTAAGAGAAATTAATAAATATTACGGTTAAAAAAACAACCATAATTCTAGCCATTCATCGAGGAAATATTTTCTGTATCAATATTTTTATGATTATTGAAATAAATTACCAAAATCGCGAGGCCAATTGCCGCTTCAGCGCCAGCAACAGTTAAAATAAAAATCGAAAATATTTGTCCATTTAAATCTTGCAGAAACGCAGAAAAAGCAACAAAATTTATATTAACAGCAAGAAGCATAAGTTCAATTGACATAAGTAGAGATATTATGTTTTTTCTGTTAATAAAGACTCCTGAAAGTCCAACACAAAATAAAATTAGCGCAACAAGAATAAAATGAGTTAGTGTAATTTGCATCATATTTCAATACCTTTATTTGATTCAACCTTAACTATTTCGATTGAACTTTCTTTATTTCTTAAAACCTGATTAGATATATTTTGTCTTTTTATAAAAATTCTTTTTTCATTAAGAGTTAAAACAATGGCTCCAATCATCGCCACAAAAAGTATTGCTCCAGAAAGCTGAAATGGTATGAAAAATTTTGTATACAAAATGTTGCCGATCAACCTAACATTACTTGCATCTTCAAATATTGGGTAAGAGGCAACTTTTATATAGTTTCCTTGAAAAGAAATTTTTACAATAAGAAATATTTCAAGAAGAATTATAAGCGAAAGTGTAGTCAGAGCAGATGTTGATAATTTAGAAATTTTTTTCTTAATAGATAAATTATCAACATTTAGCATCATGACAACAAATAAAAATAAAACAGCAATAGCTCCAACATAAACAACTATCAAGAGCATTGCGATAAACTCTGCACCCAGCATAACAAACAATCCAGCGGTATTAATAAAGCAAGAAATAAGAAACAAAACTCCGTAAACCATATTTTTTACGAAAACAACAGCCACAGCTGATGCTATAAGTAAAAATGAAAAAATTAAAAATAGAATCAAGCTAAAAGTCATATTAACGATATTTTATATCCGACTCTATGCTATGTGCAAGCATATATTCGTAGGTTTCTCCATTTAAAAGAAGTCTTTCTTTATTATAGTAAAGCTCTTGTCTAGTTTGGGTAGCAAATTCAAAATTCGGACTTTCGACAATTGCATCAACTGGACAGGCTTCCTGACAAAGGCCACAATAAATACATTTAATCATATCAATGTCATATCTAGTTGTCCTTCTGCTTCCGTCTTCTCTCTCTTGTGCCTCTATAGTAATCGCTTGCGCAGGGCATATCGCCTCGCAAAGCTTGCAAGCAATGCATCTTTCTTCGCCATTTGGATATCTTCTAAGAGCATGCTCACCTCTAAATCTAGGACTTAATGGGCCCTTCTCAAAAGGATAATTTATAGTAACTTTTTTCTTAAAAAAATATTTTAAAGTTAGATAATGTCCAATTATAATTTCTTTGAGAAAAAATTGTTTTAAGGATTTTAAAAAAAGCATTTTAATTATTTAATAAAAACAATAAAAGCCGAGGTTGCAACAACCCAAGCCAAAGAAAAAGGTAAAAATACTTTCCAACCAAGTCTCATCAGTTGGTCATATCTATATCTTGGTAATGTGGCCCTCACCCATATAAACCAAAACAAAATAAAGAGAACTTTTAATAAGAACCATATTAATCCTGGTATGGCATTAAAAAAGGCATTATTTATTGGCGATAGCCAACCTCCAAGAAAAAGGATAGTAGCAAAAGATGATATCAAAATCATGTTAGCATATTCCCCAAGAAAGAAAAGAGAAAAAGGCATTGAGCTATATTCTACGTTATATCCCGCAACAAGCTCGGATTCGGCCTCAGGAAGATCAAATGGCAATCTATTGGTTTCCGCCAATGCTGATACTAAAAACAATATAAACATTGGGAACATTGGCCAAACATACCAGCGATCAGATTGAGAAAGGACAATTTCTTTTAAATTCAATGAGCCAGAGCATAATATTACCGAAATAATAATTAAACCTATTGAAACTTCGTAAGAAATCATTTGCGCAGAAGATCTAATTGCGCCAAGAAATGCATATTTAGAATTGCTTGCCCATCCAGAAATTATGATACCATAAACTCCTAATGACGAGGTTGCTAGAAGATATGTAACCCCAACATTAATATCGGCGATTACAAAATTTTCAGTTAAAGGAATCACTGCCCATCCAATAAGTGCAAGGGTAAATGTCAATATTGGCGCCAATAAAAAAAGAATTTTGTTAGAATTATATGGAATAATAACCTCTTTTAACATTAGCTTTAATCCATCAGCTAATGGCTGTAAGAGTCCAAATGGACCAACAACATTAGGCCCTTTTCTAAGCTGCATTGCGGCAATAACTCTTCTTTCCATAAGCGTAAGATATGCTACAGCACCGATTAAAGGCAGTATAACAAGAAGAATTTTTCCAATTATAGGCAATATTATTGATAAAATTTCACTAAATTCTAAAACGGAATTTTCCATCTATTTTATTGTTTTAATTCAAATAAATTTAACAAATCGAAATTACTAAGTTTAAATTTATAAAACTTTTAAAGTATGCTGATTTATTCTAAATATTTCAAGATAAAAATCAATAAGATTTAGTTTAAAATTATAGAAATATCAATTATAATAAGGATCAAACTACTAACATCGTTGAGAATAAATGATAAAGAGCAAGATTGGTAAAGCCTGCAAAAAAACCAGCCAAAATATCATCAAGCATAACTCCAAATGGAGACTTAAAATTTCTATCGCAGTAGCCAATAAGCCATGGCTTGGCAATGTCAAATATTCTAAACATAACAAATGACATCAATAAATGAATGGTGATCATCATTCCAGAAATTGCATTATCTACATCATAATAATATCTAAAAACATAAAATGTTATAGTTAGCGATATTACCTGACCAACAAATTCATCGATAACTATCGACTTATGATCAACTTCATTTTCCAATTTTTTATAAATTAAATATATTGGTATAGTCGATATTGACAAAATCGTTACAACAAAACAAATTAAAGAAAAAAATAGATAAATAAAATAATAACCTACATCAAAAATATTAACTAAGTAAAGAAGAACATACCATATCAAAACAGTTACAATACTAGCTAAAGTTCCTGGTCCTCTTTTAAAGAAGCCACTCCCTCCCAATGTAATAAATGAAACAACTAATGATAATTGCTTCTTTCCTATATTGTTATTTTTTATTTTAATTTTATACATACGAAATAAAACTTTATAATAATTTTTTATTCTTTTTTTAGATGGGTCATTTTGATAAAATCTTAAAGCGACATCTTTAAAAATTCCACCAAATATTAGGGATAAGTCTTTCATAAAATCTCAGGAAATATTTCTTAAAATTTCAAAATAAATTTTTTTTAAATTTTTGATTTCACTTATTTTTGAATATTCATTAACATGATGAGCTGTTTCATTAACAAGTCCAAGTTCTACTAAATTTTCACAATAGTTTTTTATAAACCTAGCATCGGAAGTGCCTCCAGTAGTTCCAAGAACGGGTCTCAGACCCGTAATTTTCTCAACAACATCTTGTGCGATTCTAGAAAAATCCCCAACTTTGCTCATAAAAGACTCTCCGCTAACTTTGTAAGAAATTTCATGATGAGCATTCATCGCTAAAATATTTTTTTTACAAACATAATCAACAAGATCAATTAGAGATTTTGAATCATGTAAAGAATTAAAACGAATGTTAAAATTTGCCCAAGCATTTCCAGGTATAACATTATTTCCAAAATTATCACTTCCAAGCGCTGTTACCTCTAAATTTGAAGCATCAAAGAATTCATTCCCTTCATCAAATTTATGTGACTTTAAAATCTTTAAAATATCTATTATTATTGTGATTGGATTAATTGCCTTTTCTGCATAGGCAACATGTCCTTGTTTTCCCGTAATTTTTAAAGAAAAATTAATACTGCCTCGACGCCCTATTTTAATCATTTCTCCTAATTTCGTTGGATTTGTTGGCTCCCCCACAATACATTTTGAAATATTATAATTATTTTCTTGCATCCACTCAAGAACTTTGGAAGTTCCGTTAACACCATCATTCTCTTCGTCATTGGTAATTATAAAACCAATTCCAATTTCAGGTAATTTATTTTGCAAAATAAAATCTTCCACCGCGACCAAAAAACATGCAATTGCACATTTCATGTCTGCAGCGCCTCTTCCATAAAGATTTTCATTTCTAATTTCCGATTTAAATGGATTTGATTTCCACAAAGAAATGTCTCCTTCACTAACAACATCGGTGTGACCAGCAAAATATATAACTTCTTTGGAATTTTTAGGATTATAAATTGCATGCAAGTTATTAACTTTATATGAATTATTGCCCTCATAAACAAGCTCTTGACATTGAAAACCCAGACTTTTTAAATATTCATTTATAAAACTAATAACTTCAGAATTATATCCGCTTAATGACTTGATATCAATTAATTTTTGTGACAACAAAATTTCTTTTTCCATTTTAATTCTAGGTTGATTTTGTCTAAATAGTTTATTATAATTAACTTCAAAGATACAATTTATTTTTTGTAAAATCTAGGAAAATCACAAACAAAATGATAGATATAAAATTTATTCGTCAATATCCAGAATTATTTGATAACGCAATGAGATCAAGAGGCTCTAGCTTTAGATCCCAAGACATTATAATTCTCGATGAAAAGAAACGTCGACAACAAACCGAGATTGAGAATTTAAAGTCTCTTAGAAATAACTTTGCTAAAGAAATTGCGTCTCTTAAAAAAAGTGGAAAAGATATTGAGGAAATATTAAATTTATCAAAAGAAAATAATGAAAAACTAGCTCTTATTGAAAGCGATTTCTCAGTTGAGCAGGAACTTCAAAATATAATTTCTCAAATTCCCAATATCCCCGATGCCCAAGTTCCAATTGGGAAGGACGAAAATGAAAATGTTGAGATTGAAAAATGGTCAAGTCCTAAAAATTTTAGCTTTAAGCTTAAGCAACATTTTGAGCTAGGGGAAGATCTTGGTATGCTTGACTTTGAACAAAGCTCGGTAATTTCTGGGGCTAGATTTTCAACACTTGTAGGTCCTCTTGCAAAACTTGAAAGAGCCTTATCAAACTTTATGCTTGATGTTGCTAATGAATATGGCTATCAAGAAATTTCTCCTCCAAATATTGTTAAAAGCGATGCTATGTTTGGCTCGGGACAACTCCCAAAATTTAGCGATGAAGCATTTGAAACTAAAGATGGATTCTGGCTTATACCGACCTCGGAAGTCTCGTTGGTAAATTTAGTAGCAAAAAAAATACTATCAGAAACAGAGCTTCCAATTAGATATACAGCATATACTCCTTGTTTTAGAAGAGAGGCCGGATCAGCTGGAAAAGACACTAGGGGCATGATTCGTCAACATCAATTTAAAAAAGTTGAACTAGTTTCAATTACAACAGCAGAATCATCTCACATAGAGCATGAGAGAATGACAAATGTAGCTTGCGAAATTTTAAAACGCCTCGAACTTCCCTATCGAAAAATTTTACTATGTAGCGGAGATATGGGGTTTTGTTCACAAAAAACTTATGACCTAGAAGTGTGGCTTCCTTCACAAAATAAATTTCGTGAGATATCGAGCTGTTCTAATTGCGGAGATTTTCAGGGAAGAAGGGTAAATGCTCGCTACAAAAAAGATGGCAAAAACTTTTTTGTTCACACATTAAACGGATCAGCTCTTGCCGTAGGAAGAACAATAGTTGCGATTTTAGAAAATTACCAGAATGCAGACGGAAGCGTCACAATTCCAAAAGTACTTGAAAGCTATATGGGTAAAATTAAATTACTTGAAAAAATAATTTAAGAATATTTGCAAGATCCATATTTATTAAATAGTTTTCAAAAAAGAAAATTGCTTGACAATTTTTAAATTTTACTATATCTTAACCTCATTAAGAATAAACAAGGCTAAATTTAAATTTTCAAAAGCAAGGATTTTACATCTCTTAATTTTTTTGTAAATTTAGCGTAAAGTTAAATATTACCCTAATTTTTTTTAAAATGGCAAACACAAAATCAGCAAAAAAAGCTCTTAGATCAAGTGCTAAGAAAAATACAGTAAATAATTCTAGAAAAAGTCGAATAAGAACTTTTGCAAAAAAAGTAGTAGACTCAATCAAAAGCGGCAATAAAGAAAAGGCTTTAGCTGATTTTAAAAACTTTGAATCAGAAATTATGAAAGGTGTTAATAAAAAGGTTTTAAAACTTAATAATGCATCAAGAAATGTTGCTAGAGTTTCAAAGCAAATTGCTAAAATGAAATCATAAGTTTTTAAAAAACTGACCTAATTTGTTACTCTAAGTTAAATTTATTCCTTGTTTATGGAATAATTACAAGATTTTAAATCTTCAACCG